>Ga0180215_1000055_pt1 | contig 174399 bp, 168 predicted proteins | sample eDN3rd37CBELigBY_FD_128871 | JGI IMG/M metagenome (GOLD analysis project Ga0180215, IMG submission 128871) | Enriched backyard soil microbial communities from Emeryville, California, USA - eDNA 3rd pass 37_C BE-Lig BY (version 2) (version 2) | ecosystem: Environmental > Terrestrial > Soil >... | reverse complement strand
GCAACGGCCCTTCGAAGTCAGGAGGGGGGTCAAAAATGAGGGCGGAACTGTCGACGGGGCCGTCATGGGTGGCGCCCGTTACCTCGATGCCAAGCGCGTCCCACGGGAGGGGAACGGAGAAGCGCCGCTCCGGATCCTGGAATGTCGTGCGCCAGTAGGGCTCGACGTTCGCGAAGCTCGCCATCTTTGCGGGATCGGTGGGAAGCAGGAGCCCCAGCTTGATGATCCGTTCGAGGCGCGCGTCGGGTACTGCCAGCACGTCCATCGGTGCCGGATCGGGCCGATTTTCCCCGCTGAGATACTCCCAAGTATTCTTGGGCGCCCAGGGGACGACCACGACCTCGACGCCGTGCGCTGAGGCGAATTTGTCCAACAGTGCCTTAGGAAAGATCTGGTTGGCGTCCTGAGAGATGATGCGCAGCGTGCCCTCGGCCCGTGCGGGCAGCGTCAGGACAGGGCATGAAAGCAGGACGAGAAGCAGGCACCGAAAGTACGTCGTCATCACGCGGTCCCCCAAGCCGTGTCGGAGGTCCGTCGCCAAAGAGCCGATTTGCGCGGCGCACGCGAGGCGCATGCACGCCGCCCTCGTTGTCCGATCCCTGGCAACCCCTCCGGAAATGCACGGTGCGCCAAGGGGTGTCAGCTTGTCAAATGGCGCGATAGCTTCGCCGCTGGCAGATCGAAACGCGCCACTGATGCACCGGCGCCGCAGGGCCGGCGTCACTTGTATGCGTCCCGCGAATCCTAGGCCCGCTCCGCTTGACTTCGACGCAGGCCGGCATTCAATGCTGGGCACCCGCGAGGATGCGGCACCGTTCGGGGGCTCTCATGGAATTCAGTTTTCCCTGGCCATATTCGCAGGGCGAATGGCTGGCATGGTCGTCGGCGGTGGCGACGATGCTGTTCGGCCTGATCGCGCTGTTCGCGCCGGTCACCGCGCTGCGCATCCTGCGGCTGCAGACCAGGCCCGACCACCCGGAAGCCGTGGGCGAGGCGCGCGCCACCATGTCGGGCTTCTGGCTGGGCGTCGGCCTGACCTGCATCCTGCTGGCACAGCCGCTCGTCTATCTGGCGCTCGGCCTGTCCTGGGCGCTGACCGCCTTCGGGCGCCTGATCTCCATGATGTCGGACGGCGGCAACACGCCCTACAACTGGGCCTGGCTGGTGGTGGAGATCGTGCTGGCGCTGCCGCCTCTGCTGTTCGCTTTCGGCATGCTGCCCTGACCCTGCCTACGGCGGTTTCGGCGCGAGCGCGCAAGCTGCGACAAAAGTGCCTCCGGAGCGCGGCTTTGCGCGTGTTGCGAGTCCGGCATGCGTATGCTAGACGGCAGGCGAATTTCGGTTGGATGAGGTTCCTGACCTCGTAGGTCTGGCTGAGAAACTTCAATAAGGTCAGAGATTTAGCCAGAGTCACGCGCTCCAGCAGCAAATCTTGCGGCCTGTCAGACGAAAGAAGCGACGGTCCGTGGCACAATCAGGTTCGCTGATCTCCGGAGTTGCCGAGCGTTATGCGGGGTCGCTGTTCGATCTCGCGGTTGAATCCAGATCGATCGAAAGCGTCGAGAAGGACCTGGCGCGCGTCGAGGCCCTGCTGGCCGGCAGCGCCGACTTGCAGCGCCTGATCGAGAGCCCGGTCTTCTCCGCCGACGACCAGTACCGCGCCATCGGCGCCGTGGCCGACAAGGCCGGCATCAAGGGTCTGGTCGGCAACTTCCTGCGCGTGGTGGCCAGGAACCGCCGGCTCTTCGCCGTGCCCGGCATGATCCGCGCCTTCCGCCGCATCGCCGCCGAGCATCGCGGCGAGGTGGCTGCCGAGGTGACCTCGGCGCATGCGCTGACGGCGGCGCAGCAGAATGAACTGAAGGCGACGCTGCGCGAAGTGGCGGGCAAGGACGTGACCGTTGCGGTCACCGTCGATCCCACCCTTCTCGGCGGCCTCATCGTGAAGATGGGCTCGCGCCAGATCGACACGTCGCTGAAGACGAAACTCAATTCGCTCAAGCTTGCACTGAAAGAGGTCGGCTGATGGATATCCGCGCCGCGGAAATTTCCGCAATTCTCAAGGACCAGATCAAGAATTTCGGCAAGGAGGCGCAGGTCTCCGAAGTCGGCCAGGTCCTCTCGGTGGGCGACGGCATCGCCCGCGTCTACGGCCTCGACAACGTCCAGGCGGGCGAGATGGTCGAGTTCCCGGGCGGCATCCGCGGCATGGCCCAGAACCTCGAAGCCGACAATGTCGGCGTCGTGATCTTCGGCGCCGACCGCGACATCAAGGAAGGCGACACGGTCAAGCGCACCGGCGCGATCGTGGAAGTGCCGGTCGGTCCCGGCCTGCTCGGCCGCGTGGTCGACGCGCTGGGCAACCCGATCGACGGCAAGGGCCCGATCAAGGCGACCGAGCGCCGCCGCGTCGACGTCAAGGCGCCCGGCATCATTCCCCGCAAGTCGGTGCATGAGCCGATGTCGACCGGCCTGAAGGCCATCGACGCGCTGATCCCGGTCGGCCGCGGCCAGCGCGAGCTGATCATCGGCGACCGCCAGACCGGCAAGACCGCCATCATCCTCGACACCTTCCTGAACCAGAAGTCGCTCAACCAGGGCGATGACGAGAGCCAGAAGCTCTACTGCGTCTACGTCGCCGTGGGCCAGAAGCGCTCGACCGTCGCCCAGCTGGTGAAGGTGCTCGAAGAGCGCGGCGCCATGGAATACTCCATCGTGGTGGCCGCCACCGCCTCGGACCCCGCGCCGATGCAGTTCCTGGCTCCGTTTGCCGGCTGCGCCATGGGCGAATATTTCCGCGACAACGGCAAGCATGCCGTGATCGCCTATGACGACCTGTCCAAGCAGGCCGTCGCCTATCGCCAGATGTCGCTGCTGCTGCGCCGCCCGCCGGGCCGCGAAGCCTATCCGGGCGACGTGTTCTACCTGCACTCGCGCCTTCTGGAGCGCGCGGCGAAGATGAACGACGAGATGGGCGCCGGTTCGCTGACCGCCCTGCCGGTCATCGAGACGCAGGCCAACGACGTGTCGGCCTACATCCCGACCAACGTGATCTCGATCACCGACGGCCAGATCTTCCTCGAGACCAACCTGTTCTTCCAGGGCATCCGCCCGGCGGTGAACGTCGGCCTCTCGGTGTCGCGCGTCGGCTCGGCCGCGCAGGTCAAGGCAATGAAGCAGGTCGCCGGCTCTATCAAGGGCGAGCTCGCGCAGTATCGCGAGATGGCTGCCTTCGCGCAGTTCGGCTCCGACCTCGACGCCGCCACGCAGCGCCTGCTCAATCGCGGCGCGCGCCTGACCGAGCTGCTGAAGCAGCCGCAGTTCTCGCCGCTGAAGACGGAAGAGCAGGTCGCGGTGATCTTCGCCGGCGTCAACGGCTACCTCGACAAGCTCACCATCGCCCAGGTCGGCAAGTTCGAGCAGGGTCTGCTGGCCCACATGCGCTCGGACGGCAAGGACGTGCTCGACGGCATCCGCAAGGAGAAGGCGCTGTCGGACTCGCTGCGCGACAAGCTGCGCGCCGAGATCGACAAGTTCGCCAAGACCTTCGCCTGAGGCGGCTCGAAACCGGAAGCAGGACTGACGCATGCCGTCATTGAAAGACCTCCGCAATCGCATCGCCTCGGTGAAGGCGACGCAGAAGATCACCAAGGCGATGCAGATGGTCGCCGCGGCGAAGCTGCGTCGCGCGCAGGAGGCGGCCGAGGCCGCACGCCCCTATTCGGAGCGCATGGGCGCCGTGCTGGCCAACATCGCCTCGGCGGTGGCGGGCAACGACGCGCCCCCGCTGATGGCCGGCACCGGCAAGGACGACGTGCATCTGCTCATCGTCGCGACGGCCGATCGCGGCCTGTGCGGCGGCTTCAACTCGCAGATCGCGCGCCTGGCGCGCGACCATGCGCGGCGGCTGATCGCGGACGGCAAGACGGTGAAGATCATCACCGTCGGCAAGAAGGGCTACGACATGCTGCGGCGCGACTTCGCCGCGCAGATCGTCGACCGTGTCGAACTGCGCGACGTGAAGAAGATCGGCTTCGCCAACGCCGACGCCATCGCGCGCAAGGTGATCGGGCTCTTCAACGAGGGCCAGTTCGACGTCGCCACGCTGTTCTATTCGCGGTTCAAGTCGGTGATCGCGCAGATCCCGACCGCGCAGCAGATCATCCCGGCCTCCGCGCCGGCCGGCGAGGCCACCCCGGCGGCTGCCGGCGACGCCGTCTACGAATACGAGCCGTCGGCCGAGGACATCCTCGGCGACCTCATCCCGCGCAACATCGCGGTGCAGATCTTCCGCGCGCTGCTTGAGAACGCCGCCGGAGAGATGGGCGCCAAGATGACGGCGATGGACAATGCGACGCGCAATGCCGGCGACATGATCAAGAAGCTGTCGATCACCTACAACCGGCAGCGGCAGGCGCAGATCACCAAGGAACTGATCGAGATCATTTCGGGCGCGGAAGCGCTCTAGGCCGCGGGCACAAGCCCGCGCGAACCGAACTTCAAGACCAAGAGGCTATCGAAATGGCGAAAGCAGCTACCCCAAAGAAGGCCCCGGCGGCAGCCGCGAAGGCCCCCGCCGCAAAGGCGACTGCGCCGAAGGCCGCGGCTGCAAAGGCTGCGGCGGTGAAGAGCGCCGCTCCGGCCAAAGCCGCGGCGCGCGCCGCCGCTCCGAAGTCGGCCGCAGCCGCCGTGAAGCGGTCGGGTCTGGCCACCGGCAAGGTTCGCCAGGTCATCGGCGCCGTCGTCGACGTGGCCTTCGAGGACCACCTGCCGGCGATTCTGAACGCGCTGGAGACCGACAACCAGGGCAACCGCCTCGTGCTCGAGGTGGCGCAGCACCTGGGCGAGAACACCGTGCGCTGCATCGCCATGGACTCCACCGAAGGCCTGGTGCGCGGCCAGCCCGTGTCCGACACCGGCGCTCCGATCTCGGTGCCGGTCGGCCCTGAGATGCTGGGCCGCATCATCAACGTCATCGGCGAGCCCGTCGACGAGGAAGGCCCGGTCAACGCGGCCGAGCGGCGCCCGATCCATGCGCCGGCTCCGGAATATGTCGACCAGTCGACGGAAGCCGCGATCCTGGTCACCGGCATCAAGGTCATCGACCTGCTGGCGCCCTACGCCAAGGGCGGCAAGATCGGCCTGTTCGGCGGCGCCGGCGTGGGCAAGACCGTGCTCATCCAGGAGCTGATCAACAACATCGCAAAGGCCCATGGCGGCTACTCGGTGTTTGCCGGCGTCGGCGAGCGCACGCGCGAGGGCAATGACCTCTACCACGAGTTCATCGAGTCGGGCGTCAACAAGAAGGGCGGCGGCGAAGGCTCCAAGGCCGCACTCGTCTACGGCCAGATGAACGAGCCGCCCGGCGCGCGCGCCCGCGTCGGCCTGACCGGCCTGACCGTGGCGGAATATTTCCGCGACCAGGGCCAGGACGTGCTGTTCTTCGTCGACAACATCTTCCGCTTCACGCAGGCCGGCTCGGAAGTGTCGGCGCTGCTCGGCCGCATTCCCTCGGCGGTGGGCTACCAGCCGACGCTGGCCACCGACATGGGCGCGCTGCAGGAGCGCATCACCACCACAACCAAGGGCTCGATCACCTCGGTGCAGGCCATCTACGTGCCCGCCGACGACCTGACCGACCCGGCGCCGGCCACCTCGTTCGCCCACCTCGACGCGACCACGACGCTGTCGCGCTCGATCGCCGAGAAGGGCATCTACCCGGCCGTCGACCCACTCGACTCCACGTCGCGCATGCTCGACCCGCAGGTCGTCGGCGAGGAGCACTATCAGGTGGCCCGCTCGGTGCAGCAGACGCTGCAGCGCTACAAGTCGCTGCAGGACATCATCGCCATTCTGGGCATGGACGAGCTGTCGGAAGACGACAAGCTGGCGGTGGCGCGCGCCCGCAAGATCGAGCGCTTCCTGTCGCAGCCCTTCTTCGTGGCCGAAGTGTTCACCGGTGCGCCGGGCAAGCTGGTCGACCTCGCCGACACGATCAAGGGCTTCAAGGGCCTTGTCGCCGGCGAATACGACCACCTGCCGGAAGCCGCCTTCTACATGGTCGGCACCATCGAGGAAGCAGTCGAGAAGGCGCAGCGCCTGGCGGCGGAAGCGGCCTGAGCAGCGAATAGCGGATAGGGAGTAGCGAATAGGGAATAGGGTTCGGCGAGACAATACTCGCTATTCGCTGTTTCGCTATTCGCTAAGATCGATGGCTGAAAGCTTCAAGTTCGAACTCGTATCGCCGGAGCGGCTGCTCGTGTCTGAGCAGGTCGAGCAGGTGATCATTCCGGGTACCGAAGGCGAGATGACCGTCATGGCCAGGCATGCGCCGGTCATGACCACCGTCAAGCCGGGCGTCGTGACCGTCAGGACGATTTCGGGTTCGGACGAGCGTTATGTGGTGTTCGGCGGCTTCGCCGACATCCTGCCCGACAGCTGCACGCTGCTGGCCGAATCGGCCGTTCCGGTGGCCGATATCGACCGCGCCGACCTCGCCCGCCGCATCCAGGAGGCGCGCGAGGACCTGAACGACGCGCAGGACGACGAGCACCGCACCAAGGCGGAGCAGTTCCTGCACCAGCTGACCACGCTGGAAGGCGCGATCCTGCCGGCCTGAGGCGGTCAGGCAGCGACATCCAGAAGCCGGGCCCCTGCCCGGCTTTTTCGTTTCATGCGCAGGCGCATCATTTCGGTGCGCGGGCTGGACGAAACAATTCCGCCTCCCGCTGGTTTGCGAACCAGGCACATGAACAGCGGAGGATGCGATGCGAATGCTGACGGCGACCCTTTTCTCGGCGGCGATGCTGCTGCCCGCGGCAGCGCAGGACGAAGGCGCCAGCGCCGTCGCCAGGATGGTGACCGCGCAGGAGCAGGACGCCGGCACCGTCACCTTCCGCCAGACACCCTCCGGCATGCTCCACGTCACCGTGGAGATGACCGGCCTTGCGCCCGGCCCGCATGGCTTCCACGTGCACGAGAAGGGCGAATGCGACGCGGCCGGCGGCTTCGAATCGGCCGGCGGCCATCTGGCGGCCGGCAAGGACCATGGCGTCGACGCGCAGAACGGCCCGCATCCGGGCGACTTCCCCAATGTGCATGTCGGCCAGGACGGCGTGCTGAAGGTGGAGTTCTACACCGACCGGCTGACGATCGCCGAGGGCGACGCCGCACTGATGGACGATGACGGGTCAGCCGTGATGCTGCACGAACATGCCGACGACCACGCCTCCCAGCCTTCGGGCGAGGCCGGCGGGCGCATCGCGTGCGGCGTCGTCGCGCAATCGAGCTGACCGGGCGGCAATCACTTTGCAGGGACACGGAGGAACGATGACCAGGACCCTCGCCGCCGCGGCCTTCGCCTTACTTGCCGGCACCGCGGCGCGCGCCGACCAGGCCGTGCTGGAGCTGGGCCGCGCCTTCACCCAGGATTTCCAGGCCGGCCGCTACGAAGCGCTGTGGGAACGCATGACGCCGCAGATGCACGAGGCGCTTGGCGGCGTGGAGGCGCTGGCCGAAGTGGGCGCGTCGGTCGGCGAGCAGCTCGGCGCGGAAGACAAGGTGCTGTCGGAGGAGACGGCCGAGGCCGAAGGCCACCGGCTCTATCTGCGCACCGCCGAGCACGACAGGCAGGAAACCCCGGTCGTCACCCAGTTCGCCTTCGACGCGGAGGACAGGATCGCCGGCTTCTTCGTGCGGCCGCAGCAACAGCCGGCGGAAACGCGCTTCCTCGACTACCAGACGAAGACGGCGCTCCGCCTGCCTTTCGAGGGCGAGTGGTTCGTCTATTGGGGCGGACGCACGCCGCAGCAGAACTATCACGTAGTCGACCGCGGCCAGCGCTTCGCCTACGACTTCCTGGTCATGCGCGACGGCGCCTCTCATTCGGGCGACCCGCAGGACCTGAAATCCTACCATTGCTGGGACCAGCCGGTGCTGGCGCCCGCCGACGCGGTGGTTGCGCGCGTGGTCGATGGCCTGCCCGACCAGAAGATCGGCCGGCGCGACCCGCAGCAGCCCGCCGGCAACCACGTGGTGCTGGATTTCGGGGGCGAGGAGTTCGGGTTCCTCGCGCATCTGAAGCAGGGCAGCACCACGGTGCAGGAGGGCGACGACGTGGTGGCCGGCGCCGAGATCGGGCGCTGCGGCAACAGCGGCAACACCTCGGAACCGCATCTGCATTTCCACCTGCAGACCACGCCCGTGCTGGGTGAAGGCGAAGGCCTTCCCGCCTTCTTCGAGGACTATGTGGCCGACGGGTCGGTTGTGGAGCGCGGCGAGCCGATGAAGGGGCAGGCGGTGGCGCCGGCGCGGAAGGACTGATCGGCAGGCGCTTTCACGCCAGGTGGCGGAAGGCGGCGACCACCTCTTCATAGACCTTGCGCTTGAACGGCACGATGAGCTCCGGCAGCTGCGCCATCGGCTTCCATGCCCAGGCGTCGAACTCGGCCTCGTGGCCGCCCGGCGGCGGGTTGATCGCAATCTCCGCCTCCTCGCCTTCGAAGCGGTATGCGAACCAGCGCTGGGTCTGGCCGCGATATCTGCCCTTCAGGGCAATGCCGAGCAGGTGGTCCGGCAGGTCGTAGTTGATCCACGCGGGCGCTTCGGCGAGCAGCGAGACCGTGCGCATGCCGGTTTCCTCGTAGAGCTCGCGCAGCGAGGCAGCGGCGGGGTCCTCGCCCTTGTCGATGCCGCCCTGCGGCATCTGCCAAAGCTGATCGGTGCCCGCCATCTCGCTGTCGGCCAGCGCGATGCGGCGGCCGGCCCAGACGAGCCCCTGGCGGTTGAGCACCATGATGCCCACGCATCGCCGGTAGGGCAGGCTCTCGCGGTCCACCGTCATGACACCCTCGCTGCCGTTGATCGGCCCGTCGCTAGCCGGCTTCCGGGTCCTGCGCAAGCGCCGACACCGGAACGATCTCGATGCCGCGCTTGCGCGCCTCGGCGACCCATTCGGCCACCGCCTCGACCGTGACGTCGAAGGCGGAGCCGATGGCGATGGCGTAGCCCTTCGCACGCGCGGTGCGCTCGACCTCGTCCAGCTTCTTCAGGATCTCGCCGCGGTCGCGTTGCTGGTCGATGGCGATGTCGGCCGCCGCGAAGGGGGCGCGAAGCGATTTGGCGAGCTCTTCCGCCTGGCTGCGGGCGGACGAGCCGTCGTCGAGATACATCAGCCCGCGTTTCGCAAGCTCCTCCACGAGGCCGGACATCGCCTGGCGGTCGGCGACGAAGCGGGCGCCCATATAGTTCATCACGCCGGTGTAGTTGGTGGTGCGGGCCAGCGTCTGGTGCAGGCGGTCGATATTCTCGTCGGCGCCGGCATCCACCGTCAGCGTGTTGCGGCCGGGATTGACGCTCGGAAAGTCGAACGGCTCGAGCGGCACCTGCATCAGGATCTCGTGACCCTTGCGGCGCGATTCCTGCATCCAGCGGTCGATCGAGTTGCCACCGGAGGCGAAGGCGAGCGTGACCTCGGCAGGCAGCGCCTGGATGGCGGCCTGCGTGCCAGTCTGCGACACGGCGAGCCCGCCGATGACGATGGCCACGCGCGCGCCGCGCGCGCCCGACCAGGGCCGCGCGTAGACGTCGAAGGGCCGCCGGCCGTCGGCGGCGCGTTTCGGCAGCGGGCCGTACGCGCTGTCCTCGACCAGCGCGCGCTCCGGCAGGTGCGCCGTGAGCGGGGTCTGCTGCGCGGACGACGGATCGCGGATGACGATGGAGCCGGAGCCGGAAGCCGACGGATTGACCTTGATGATCGAGGGGCCGCCGGGATTTGCGGGCCGGTCAGCCGGCTTCAGCAGGCTGTCGGGCGGCGCGGCGTCGGCGGGGCGCGCCTCAGCCTCGACCGGGGCCGACACCACCGCCTGCTGCGGCGCGCGCCAGGGCCGCTCGCGCAACGCGATCGCGGCGGAGCCGCCGAAGACGGCAAGCGCGGCCACGCCGGCGAGCAGGCTGGAGGCGCGCGGCATCCGCCACCTGCCAGAGGCACGCGCGGCATCGCGGCCGGACGGGCGACCGAGCGGGCGGTCGAGTGGCCGGTGGATGTCGCTGCTCGGGTCTTCGGGAGTCAATTGTGCAACCTGTATCCTAGTCCGTGCCGCGGGACTGGCCATTACAGGGTCGCGGGTGGGCAAGCTGCGGCGGCAAAGAAGCCGCGGCCCGCCTGGAAGCGGGCCGCGGGAAACTCGTTACTGGAGCTGCGCCCGGTCGGGGCTGGGCGGGAAGGCCGGGTCGGTCTTGCTGCCGCGCAGCAGGTCGAGCGCGTAGCCCAGCTGCAGATCGTCCTTCGGATCCGGCGGCACGTAGGCCGACGAGCCGGAACCTTCGTCGCTCTCCTCCGCGCCCTTGATGTGGCCGCGCAGCTCGGATTCGCCGCGCGAGACGTCGCGGCCCAGCAGCTCGTCCGGCACCGGCTGGTCGACCTTGATGTCCGGCAGGATGCCGCGGCCCTGGATCGACTTGCCCGACGGCGTGTAATAGAGCGCCGTGGTCAGCCGCAGCGCGCCGTTCTCGCCCAGCGGGATGATGGTCTGCACCGAACCCTTGCCGAACGACTTGGTGCCCAGCACCGCCGCCCGCTTGTGGTCCTGCAAGGCGCCCGCGACGATTTCCGAGGCGCTGGCCGAACCGCCATTCACGAGCACGATGATCGGCTTGCCGTTGACGATGTCGCCGGCGCGCGAGTCGAAGCGGGTGACGTCCTTCGGGTCGCGGCCGCGGGTCGACACGATCTCGCCGCGGTCGAGGAAGGCGTCGGACACGCTGACCGCCTGGTCGAGCAGGCCGCCCGGGTTGAGCCGCAGGTCGAGCACATAGCCCTTGATCTTGTCGTCCGGCACCTGCTTGCGGATGCTTTCCACCGCAGCCTGCAGGTCGTCGAAGGTCCGCTCGGTGAAGGAGTTGATCTTCAGGTAGCCGACATCCTCCTCCACGCGGTAGCGCACCGCCTTCACCTTGATGATGTCGCGCACGACGGTGATCTTGAGCGGCTCGGACGCGCCCTCGCGCATGATGGTGAGCTCGATCGGCGTGTTGACCGCGCCGCGCATCTTGTCGACCGCGTCGGCCAGCGTGAGCCCGCGCACCTCGTCGCCGTCGATGGCGGTGATGTAGTCGCCGGCCAGCACGCCGGCGCGGGCCGCGGGCGTGTCCTCCATCGGGGTGATGACCTTGACCAGCTCGTTTTCCATGGTGACCTCGATGCCGAGGCCGCCGAATTCGCCGCGCGTCTGCACGCGCATGTCCTGCGCCGCCTCCTGGTTGAGGTAGGAGGAGTGCGGATCGAGCGAGGAGAGCATGCCGTTGATGGCGTTCTCCACCAGCGACTTGTCGTCCGGCGGCGTCACGTACTGCGCCCGCACGCGCTCGAAGACGTCGCCGAAGATCGCCAGGTTCCTGTAGGTCTCCGAGCCGGCGGCGTTGGCCGTGGTGCCGGCGGAGCCGTAGACCAGGCTCATCGCCGAGGCGCCCATCAGTGCGCCGGCCAGGAGAAGCGACATCCTACGTATCATTTCCTGTCCTTCCAGAAACAGTCTCGGCCCACCAGGGCGCGGGATCGACGGGCTTGCCGTCCTTTCGGAACTCCACATAGAGCTCCGGCGCTGAATTTTCCGTGCCAATAGAGACGGCGCTCGCCAATCTGGCCTCTCCCATCGTGCCAATCGGTTCGCCCGCCAATACGGATTGACCGAGGGACACGCTGATTCTGCCCATTCCCGCCAGGACGACATGATAGCCATCGCCGGCGTTCAGGATCAATAGCTGGCCGTAGGACCGGAAAGGCCCGGCATAAAGAACCACCCCATCCGCCGGCGCCGTGACGATTGCGCCCGATTGTGTTGTAACAATGTCGCCGTACAGGCTGCCGCCGGCGCCGTCTGGCTTGCCGAAGCCGCCCGAAAGGCTGCCGGCCGCGGGCAGGCGCAGCTTGCCTGTCATCGCCTTGAACGGCACCGGCGCGGCCAGCCGCTTTTCCTCCGGCACAGGAAGCGAGGCGTTCGATTCTGCCGACCGCGCGGCCGCAAGCTCGGTCTCCAGCGTCTCGATCAGCTCGCGCAGGCTGCCGGCCTTGGCGGCGAGCTCGACCGAGCGCGCCTGCTCGCCCGCCAGCAGCTCCTCCGATCTCGACCGCAGCTTGCCCTTTTCCATGATGAGCAGCCCCAGCCGCTCCTTCTCCGCCACCTGGTCTGCGACGGTGGCGAGCAGCCGCTCGCGCTCCGCCGTGATGGAGGCGGCGAGCCGGGACAGTTCCTTCAGGTCGGCCACCAGTATCTCGGTCTCGGCGCGCATTTCCGGCACCACCGCGCCCAGCAGGATGGCGCTGCGCACCGAGGCCAGCGCATCCTCCGGCCGCACCAATATGGCCGGCGGCGGGTTGAGGCCCATGCGCTGCAGCGCCGCCAGAACCTCCGCCAGCACGCCGCGCCGCTCGCCCAGCGACAGCTTCAGATCGTCCTGCTGCAGCTGCAGCGCCTCGATCTTGCCGCCGATCGCGTCGGCGTCCTCGCTGAGCTTGCGCTCGGTCTTGGCCGCCTGGATGAGCGCCGCCGTCAGCGTCTGCTCGTCCTTGCGCAGGCCCGATATCTCGTCCTCAATGCCCTGGATGCGTTCCTTCGACAGGGTGATCTGGCGCGTCACCGCCTCGTATTCGCCAGCGATCGCGGCCCGCCGGCCGTCGAGATCGGATGCCTGCTGCGCCAGCGCCGCGAAAGGCAGCATGGCGAGCATCAGCGCCGCCGCGGCCAGGCCGGGCGTCGCGCCGCCTTCAAAAGCTCGTGATCCCAGCATCCGTCCGATAGTACGGGCCCACCATTAACGAAGAATCAACCAAGCCGATTCTTGCACCGTCGCCCAGGCGACGGGAACACGCTCGCTGCCGATCATGTCAAATTCGTGTGGCGGCCAATGCGGGCGGGCCGTGGATCAGCCGCGGTGATAGGGATGGCCAGCGAGGATGGTGGCCGCACGGTAGAGCTGCTCGGCCGCCAGCATCCGCACCACCTGGTGCGGCCACGTCATGGCGCCGAAGGACAGCACCAGCTCGGCCGTATCCACCAGCGCCGGGTCGTGCCCGTCGGCCCCGCCTATGGCGAGCACGATGCCCTTGCGCCCGCCGTCGCGCAGCACGCCTATCCTGTCTGCGAATGCGTCCGAGGTGATGTTCCTGCCGCGCTCGTCGAGCAGGAACAGCGCGGTTCCGGCGCCGAGCCGGGCGGTCAGCTTTCCGCTTTCTTCCCGCCGCCGCTCGTCGGCCGAGCGGGCGCGGCTTTCGGGGATTTCGTGAACGCCGGCGAATTCCAGCCCCACGGCCGGCCCCGCCTTGGCCAGGCGGTCGAAATAGCGGTCGGCAAGCTCTCTCTCGGGGCCGGCCTTCAGCCGGCCCACGGCATGAACTTCGATGCGCATGCCGGCCTCGCTCGCTCTCGCGTCGTCCCGGGCGCGCACGCACCCGCGATCATAAGCGCAGAACCGCCTCAGCGGCTCAGTGGATCGTTTCCTCGTCGAGGTCCGGCGCGAGCCACATCTTCTCCAGATTGTAGAACTCGCGCACCTCGGGCCTGAAGATGTGAACGATCACGTCGCCGGAATCGATCAGCACCCAGTCGGCGCCGGACATGCCCTCGACGCGTGCGGTGCCGTGGCCGGCATCCTTCAGCGCCTTGAGCAACTGCTCGGCCACCGCCGCGACATGGCGATGCGACCGCCCGGAGGCGACGACCATGTAGTCGGCAAGGGGCGATTTGCCCTGTATGTCTATGGAGACGATGTCCTCGGCCTTGGAATCGTCCAGACTGGCGAGGACCGTTTCGAGGGCCGGGGGGGCGGAGCCGCTTATCCCGGCCGGCGAAGGCGCATCAGCGACCTTCTTGGATATTGCTGTTCTCAGCGTCTTCCCTTTCGATCAAGAACAACGATGTCGTTGGGAATTACCACGCGACACCCAATAGATAGGCAGAGTCTCACAACAGATTCAAGACGAGCGCCAGGAATTGGTTCCGCACCACCTGCCGCAGCGTCAGCGCTGCGGCGTCGCGTCGGCCGGCAGCGACAGCTCGACCGGCAGCGGAGCCTGCGCCGACATCGGCGCGAAACTTCCCGTTTCCTGCGCGGGCACCGGCACCGCGCGGAAGATGCGCCAGATGACGAAGCCGGCATAGGCGAGCGCGATCACAACCGCCACGTAGATGAAGGCGATCGTGCCGTAGATACCCGTCAGCAGCGTGCCGAGGCCGGGCACCAGGAAGCCCGACAGCGACCATGCGAACAGCATGGTGCTCTGCAGCGTGACCATCTCGTCCTTCGAGGCGCGGTCGGCCGCATGCGCGCTGGCCAGCGAATAGATGGATTCGCTCGCCCCGTCCCAGACCATGTAGATGACGATGAGCGTGGCCAGCGCCGCGCCGTCGAAGGCGCCGGCGGCAAGGCCGAAAATGGCGACCAGCGCGGCCGCGGCCACCAGCACGTAGCGCCGGTCGGTGCGGTCGGAGATCCAGCCGAAGGGAATCTGCACGAACAGCGTGCCGAGCGGCATGGCGAACATCAGCGTCGCCACATCCTGCTGGCTGTAGCCCGACGCGGTGGCGTGGATGGGCGCGAAGCCGGCGATCATCATGGACAGGCCGCCGACCGCCAGCATGCCGGCGATGCCGACCGGCGAGATGCGCCAGGCGCGCGCGAGCGCGATCGACGCCGCCCGGGGCACCGGCGGCTGCCGCAGCCGCGTCAGCCCCACCGGCAGCATCGCGAGCGCCGTGAACACCAGCCCGAGCAGTGGCGCGGCATTGCCCGAAATGTCCATCTGGCCGAGCAGCAGCGAGCCGCAGCCCAGGCCGACGATGTAGGCGACGTAGAAGATGGCCATGACGCGGCCGCGTATGGCGTTGGGCACGGCGTCGTTGAGCCAGCTCTGCGCGACGATGAACATGCCGTTGATGGCGAAGCCGTAGAGAGCGCGCGCCGCGATCCAGGTGACGGGGTCGATGCCGGTGGCCACCGCCGCGTTGGACAGGATGATGAGCGCGGAGAACAGCATGAAGGCGCGCGCATGGCCGACGCGGCGCACCACCATGCCGGTGGTGAGGCAGCCGACGAGGCCGCCCGCCGAAAGCAGGGTGAGAATGGTGCCGGCCCAGGTGGGCGCGTATCCCGCCGCGCCCAGGCTGACCGGGATGTAGGCGAACATCAGCCCGTTGCCGATGGCGGTGAGACCGATCGACACGATGATGGAGGCCACCGCCACGCCGCTGGCGGGCGTTTCGTCGTCGGCGGTGGGGCTCGGTCGGGAATCGGTCATGGCGAGCGCACCCTGCGCCGGGCCGCGGCCTGCCGCTTCGGCAAAAGCGACATCGCCGTGGCGCTTTGCGCTCAGCGCGCCGCGGCCGCCCGCAGCGCGGTGGAGGAGAGCGACGAGCGCGGCCCGTGGATGAAGGTCCATGCGGGCGGACGCGTGCGCGCCAGCCGTCCGGCATCCTCCTCGTCCAGCCGCGCATGGTCGAACGCCTTGGCCATGACCGAGGAGAGGAAGGCGAGCGTGGCGCCCGGCCGGTCGATGACGGCGATCGGGATGGTGCGCGCGATGTGGCGCCAGCGCTCCCAGCGGTGGAAATCGCGCAGGCTGTCCGCGCCCATGATCCAGACGAAATCGACGCCGCGATTGCGCGCCTGCACCAGTGCGATCGTGTCGGCCGAGTAGCGCAGCCTGTAGGCTGCCTCGAAGGCGGTCACCTTGACCTGCGGCCCGGGCCTGACCTTCTCCGACAGCGCGATGCGCTCGCCGAGCGGCGCGAGCTCGCGCTGGCTCTTGAGCGGGTTGCCGGGCGTGACCATCCACCAGATCTGGTCCAGCCGCAGCCGGCGCAGGGCGATCTCGGCCACCAGCGCGTGCCCGGCATGCGGCGGGTTGAAGGAGCCGCCGAACAGCCCCACCGCCATGCCCTTCTCGACATGGGGCATGCGCAGGTAGCGGGCGGGGACGTCAGCGTGCTGCGTCAGCAGCCGAAACGTCACGGCCGGACCTGGCCCGAGCCGCGGACGCGGTATTTGAAGGAGGTGAGCTGCTCGACGCCGACAGGGCCGCGCGCATGCATGCGGCCGGTGGCGATGCCGATCTCGGCCCCCATGCCGAACTCGCCGCCGTCGGCGAACTGCGTCGAGGCGTTGTGCAGCAGGATCGCCGAATCGACCTCGCTGAAGAAGCGCTCGACGGCCGCCGCGTCCTCCGCCACGATGGCCTCGGTGTGGTGGGAGGAGTGCGTCTCGATGTGGTCGATCGCCTCGCCGACGCCATCGACCAGCTTCACCGAGATGACCGGCGCAAGATATTCGGTGGTCCAGTCTTCCTCGCCGGCGGCGACGGCGCGCGGGAACAGCGCCCGCACCTCGTCGGTTCCGCGGATCTCGCAGCCCGCTTTTTCCAGCGCATCGAGAATCGGGACGAGATGCGTGGCCGCCACGGCGCGGTCGACGAGCAGCGTCTCGGCCGCGCCGCAGATGCCGACGCGCCGCATCTTGGCGTTGAGCGTGACCTGCACCGCCATGTCGAGCCGCGCGGAGCGGTCGACATAGACATGCACGATGCCCTCCAGATGCGCGAAGACCGGCACGCGCGCCTCGGTCTGCACGCGCTCCACCAGGCTGCGGCCGCCGCGCGGCACGATGACGTCGAGATTGCCGGCGAGGCCCTTGAGCATCTCGCCCACGGCGGCGCGGTCGGTCGTCGGCACCAGCTGGATGGCATCTGCCGGCAGGCCGGCGGCCCTCAGCCCCTCGACCAGGCAGGCATGGATGGCGGCCGACGAATTGGCGGAGTCGGAGCCGCCGCGCAGGATGACCGCGTTGCCCGCCTTGAGGCAGAGCGCGCCGGCGTCCGCCGTCACGTTGGGGCGGCTCTCGTAGATGACGCCGATGACGCCGAGCGGCGTGCGGACGCGTTCGATGTGGAGGCCGTTCGGCCGGTCCCATTCGGAGATGACGTCGCCGATCGGGTCTTTCAGCGCGGCGATCTCGCGGATGCCGGCGGCCATCGCCGCGATGCGCTCCGGCGTCAGCTTCAGCCGGTCGAGGAACGAGGCCTGCAGCCCGGCCTTCTGCCCATTCGCCATGTCGATCGCGTTGGCGTCGAGGATGGCGCGCTCATGGCGCAGCACGGCGTCGGCCATTGCATCGAGCGCGGCATTCTTTGCCTGCGTCGAGGCGGTTGCAAGCGGCCGCGCGGCAGCGCGCGCGCGCAGTCCTATGCCCGCCATCAGGGCGGCCACCTCGTCGCCAGCTTTGCGGTTTGTCTGCAGCATGCGTCAGCTCCCCGCGCCCGCCCCGGCCGAAGCGTCCGCCGGGCCGTTTTCCGCCTGCGAGACCACCAGGTCGTCGCGATGCACCATGGCCGCGCGCGCCTCGTAGCCCAGCACCCCGGCAATGGCCGAGCTCTTCAATCCCGCGATCCTTACCGCGTCCGGCGCGTCGTAGGCAACCAGGCCGCGCGCCACCTCGTAGCCCGCGGGACCGACGATGGCGACCGTGTCGCCGCGCGAGAAATCGCCCTGGACCTGGCGCACGCCGGCCGGCAGCAGCGACTTGCCCGAACGCAGCGCGGCCTCGGCGCCGGCGTCGATGACCAGCCGGCCCGCCGGCTCGAGATGGCCCGCGATCCAGGTCTTGTAGCCCTTCACCGGATGGTCCGACGGCCTGAAGAAGGTGGCGCGTTCGCCGCGCTCGATGGCGGCGAGCGGGTTCATGCGGTTGCCGGCGGTGATGATCATCGCCGCGCCGGCGGCGGTTGCGATCTTGCCGGCGTCGAGCTTGGTGCGCATGCCGCCGCGCGAAAGCTCCGACGCGGCCGCGCCGGCCATCGCCTCGATCTGCGGCGTGATGCGCTCGACCACGGGGATGAAGCGCGCGTCGGGGTTGAAGGCCGGCGGGGCGGTGTAGAGCCCGTCAATGTCGGACAGCAGCACCAGCAGGTCGGCGCCCATCATGGTGGCGACGCGCGCCGCCAGCCGGTCGTTGTCGCCGTAGCGGATCTCGCTCGTGGCCACCGTGTCGTTCTCGTTGATGACCGGCACCGCCTTCATGCGCAGCAGCGTCTCGACCGTGGCCCGCGCGTTGAGATAGCGGCGGCGCTCCTCCGTATCGCCCAGCGTGAGCAGGATCTGCCCCGAGACCAGCGAATGGCGCGACAGCTCTGCCGACCACGCGCCGGCGAGCGCGATCTGGCCGACGGCGGCGGCGGCCTGGCTCTCCTCCAGCTTCAGCACCTTGCCGGTGAGGCCGAGAATGGTGCGGCCGAGCGCGATGGCGCCCGACGACACGACGAGCACGTCCGTGCCCCGCCGGGCAAGCCCGGCGACGTCCTCGACCAGCGCCCCCAGCCAATCCTGCTTGAGGCCGGTCTTGCGGTCGACAAGCAGGGCGGAGCCGATCTTGACGACGACACGGCGGTAGTTCTGCAGCGACGGCGCGGTCATTTCTCCCACCGCGGGTCAGGCTCCACCGGAGCCTCGGCAGCCTTAGCGCCGGAAATCTCGGCCGCCAGCGCGCGCAGCACCTCTTCCACGCCCTCGCCGGTGGCGGCCGAAAGCATGATCGGGGTCACGCCGGCCGCCTTCTTCAGCGCCGCCAGCTTCTTCTTGCGCTCGTCCGGCAGCAGCGTGTCGGCCTGGCTGAGGGCGACGATCTCCGGCTTGTCCTCCAGCCCGTTGCCATAGGCCTCGAGCTCGCCGCGCACGGTCTTGTAGGCCTTGGCCGGGCTGTCCTCGCGCGCCGAGACGAGATGCAGCAGCACGCGCGTGCGCTCGACATGGCCGAGGAAGCGGTCGCCGATGCCCACGCCCTCATGCGCGCCCTCGATCAGGCCGGGGATGTCGGCCAGCACGAACTCGCGCGCGTCGACCCGCACCACGCCCAGATTGGGGTGCAGCGTGGTGAACGGATAGTCAGCGATCTTGGGCTTGGCCGCGGTCACCGTGGCCAGGAAGGTCGATTTCCCGGCATTGGGCAGGCCCACCAGACCGGCATCGGCAATCAGCTTCAGCCGCAGCCAGATGGTGCGCTCGTCGCCGGGCAGGCCGGGATTGGCGCGGCGCGGCGCTTGGTTGGTGGAGGTCTTGAAGTGCTGGTTGCCAAAGCCGCCATTGCCGCCCTTGGCAAGCAGGTAGCGCTCGCCGACTTGCGTCAGGTCGCAGACCAGCGTTTCGTTGTCCTCTTCATAGACCTGCGTGCCGACCGGCACTTTCAGCGTCACGTCGGCGCCCTTGGCGCCGGTGCGGTTGCGGCCCATGCCGTGAACGCCGGTCTTGGCCTTGAAATGCTGCTGGTAGCGGTAGTCGATCAGCGTGTTGAGGCCGTCGACGGCCTCCACCCACACGTCGCCGCCGCGCCCGCCATCGCCACCGTCCGGCCCGCCGAACTCGATGAACTTCTCGCGCCGGAACGAGACGGAGCCGGCGCCGCCGTCTCCGGATCTGATGTAAACCTTGGCCTGGTCGAGAAATTTCATCTGGTTGACAGTCTTGCCGTTTACGCGGACACGAACGGGGTCCGCCGGCGCGGAGCGATATAGGAATCAGCGCGGAACCGCAACGCGCAGCGGTTCCAGGGGAGGCAGCCGATGAAGTGCGTGACCTACAACATCCAGTACGGAACCGGCATCGACGGCCGCTACGACATCGCCCGCATCGCCGATGCGGTGCGCGGGGCGGACGTGATCGCGCTGCAGGAGGTGACCCGCAACAGCCCCGGCAGCGCCAGCCGCGACATGGTGGCGGAGCTGCGCGGCGAGCTGCCCGAATATTTCGCCGTCTTCGGCCCGAACTTCGATGCCGATGTCGGCTCCCGGCTGAAGGACGGCCGCGCCGAGGAAGTCTTCTTCCAGTTCGGCAACATGGTGCTGTCGAAGACGCCCATCCGCGCCTCGCGCAACTTCCTGCTGCCGAGGACCCGCAGCTACGAACGGCTGAACCTGCAGCGCGGCATGCTGGAGGCGCTGATCCAGACGCCGTTCGGTTTCGTGCGGTTCTACTCGACCCATCTCGACCATCGCAGCCCCGACGAGCGGCTGGCCCAGATCCGCTATCTCAAGGACCGCGTGCTCCAGTATCCGCTGGAGGGCGGCGTGCTGACCGGCACGGCCGAATGGGGCTTTCCCGAGCCGCCGCATGAGGAGGCCTTCGTGCTGATGGGCGACTTCAACATGCTGCCGGGATCGCCCGAGCATCTGGAGATGGCCGGCAGGCCGGACCACGAATTCGGCATGCCCCTGGTGGCGACGCGCGCGGTGGACGCGGTGGCGCGCCTTGCCGGCGACGGGATCGAGGCCGGCGAGTACACCACCTGGCTCGACCCGAAGCAGCCCGACGACACCGCGCGCCACAAGCGCATCGACTACATCTTCACCTCGGCGTCGCTGGCCCCGAGGCTGAAGAGCGCATGGGTGGACAAGAAGGCGGTGGGCTCCGACCACCAGCCGGTGTGGCTGGAGCTGGCCTGAGCGGCCGGGGTCAGCCGAAGGTCATCACCGAGCAGACCACGATGCCGACTAGCGCTGCGCGCATGATGGCGCCCAGCACCGGCGGCCGGATCGTGGCCGGGCTGACCACCATGCCCAGCACCATGCAGACAAGGATGACGCCCACCAGCGCCAGCTTTGCGAGGAACCACGGCCCGAGCGCGCCGGCCCCGCCGCCATAACGCAGCCACAGCATGGCGATGCCGGTGACCAGCAGCACGCCGACCGCGATGCGGGAATTGAGCTGGAGCCGCCGCGCGATCGGGCCGAGGCGGCCCAGCGTCTCCGGGGCCGCGCCCGCCATCTGGCGCCCCACCAGCGGCATGGCGACGGTGGTGGCGCCGCCGACGACGAGCGCACCGAGATGCAGCATCAGCAGGATGTTGAAGGTGATGTCCATGTGATTCCCCAGACTTTCGATGGCGCCCCGATAGGCGTTGAAGCCGGCTTTAGGTCAACTGACGGCTGCTGCCATCGGCATGTCCGGACATTGCGGCACGGAGGCCCGGACATCGGGCGGCCCATGCATCGGGGGGCCCATGCATCGGCCGGACAGCTGGGGCGGCTCCCCGCGCCCCCTGCCCGGCCGCTACTTCGCCGCGGTCCAGGTTCGCAGCCCGACCCAGATGCTGCGGTCGAGCACGTAGCGCTCCACCGCCACGCGCCCGGCGACCAGCGAATCGATCATGCCCTGCCCGGCATACTGGAAGCCGCATTTGTGGATCACCCGCCGCGAACCCTCGTTCTGCACGCGGCAGGACGCATGCAGCCGGTCGATCGACGTGGCCCGGAACGCCAGGTCGATCAGCGCGTGCGCCGCCTCGGTGGCGTAGCCCTTGCCCCAGTGCGGCTCGCCCACCCAGTAGCCGAGTTCAAGCCCCTGCTCCTTGGGGTTGAGCCCGGCGCCGCCGATGAAGGCGCCGCTGTCGGCGAGGGTCAGCGCATATGCCGTGCCCGCCTGGCCCTCGGCGACGGCGCGGATGAAGCTGCGCGCCTCGCGCTGGCCATAGGGATGCGGCATGCGCGCCAGCATCTCGGCCACCTTGCGGTTGCCGGCAAGCTCCACCATGTCGGGAATGTCGTCCTCGTGAGGCGGACGCAGCACCAGCCGCTCGGTGACGAGCACCGGGCAATCGATGCTACTGTCCGGCTCTTCCGCTTCCCTGATCATCTTCCTCTCCTCCTCTGGCGGGTCCCTCTCAGGCCGCCGATCTTTCATGCCCGGTGGCCGCCGCGCAGAACGCCTCGGCGGTCAGCCGCGTCTCCCAGGTGGGCACCTTGCCACCGCGCGACAGCGAGAAGGCCTCGCCGCTGCCGGTGACCTCGAAGCCGAGCCCGGCCTGCATGCGCAGGGAAACCTCGTTGTCGACGAAGACCGACGAGCGGACGGCGCGATAGCCGCGCGCGTCGAAGGCATAGGACAGCAGAGCGCCTGCGGCCTCGCTCATGAAGCCGCGCCCGTGCCAGGCCTCGCCCAGCCAGTAGCCCAGCCGCGCGTCGTCGGCTCCGCCCTCGATCGCCACGGCGCCGATCAGCCGCTCGCGGTGGATGGTGTAGACAAGGCCCCCCGGCCGCGCGGCGAGGCCGCGTATCCAGGCTTCAGCGTCGGCGACGCCGTAGGGGAAGGGAACGCGCGACAGCATGCCGGCGACCTTCCAGTTCGACAGATGCAGGGCGATATCTTCGGCGTCGGGCAACGCCGGGGGCCTGAGCGTCAGGCGTCTCGTAACAAGGACATGCATCGGTTTCCTCCAGGCAAAAGAACAAAGAAAAAGGGGAGATGGCGACCCATCTCCCCTGATCTTTCTGGCCTTTTGCCAGACACCGGACCCGAGATGGGGCGCCGGTGTCTTGGTGCGGAACCGGCTACTCCGCTGCTTCGAGATTCGCGTTTACGGACACGTAGGTTCGGCCGTTGGCTTTCGCCGCGAAGGCCACTTCGCCCGCCGCCATGGCAAAAAGGGTGTGATCCTTGCCCATGCCGACATTGGTGCCCGGGTGCCACTTGGTGCCGCGCTGACGGATGATGATGTTGCCGGCGACAACCTTCTCGCCGCCGAACTTCTTCACGCCAAGGCGCTTGGACTCCGAATCGCGACCGTTGCGCGACGAACCGCCAGCTTTCTTGTGTGCCATCGTACTCTCCTATGCGCTCCTCGGAGCGCCACAATCTCTTACGTCGGGTCCGTTGCCGGACTCAGTTGCCGCCCTTATGGCAGAATCAGGCCTTCTTGGAAAGTTCCTTGGCCTGCTCGCGCCAGTCCTTGATCTGGTCGGCGCTGAAATTCATCGCTTCGTCGATCTTGGCGACGTCCTTGTCGGACAGCTTGGCGATCTGGGCGAAGGTGGTGATGCCCTGCTCGTTGAGCTGCTCGGCCGCGACCGGGCCGATGCCCTTGATCTCGGTCAGGTCGTCCGATTTGCCCTTGGGCGCCTTGAACAGCGTGGCCGGAGCCTCTGCCTTGGCTTCCTTGGCCGGGGCTTCCTTGGCAGCAGGCGCCTTCTTGGCGGCGGGCTTCTCGGCCTTCGGCGCGGCTTCCTTCTTCGGAGCCTTCTCCTCGGCAGCTTCCGTCTTCGGGGCAGCCTCGGCCTTGGCCGGCTTCGCCGCCGCCTTCTTCGAAGGCTTGGCGCCGCCTGTCAGGATCTCGGAGATGCGGACCGTCGTCTCCATCTGGCGATGGCCGCGCTTGCGCCGCGAATTCTGCCGGCGCCGCTTCTTGAAGGCGATGACCTTGCGCGAGCGGCCCTGCGCCACCACCTCGGCGGTGACCATGGCGCCATCCACCAGCGGCGAGCCGATGGTGACATTGTCGCCGTCGCCGAATGCCAGCACTTCGCCGATCTCGACGATGTCGCCGACTTCGCCGGCCACATTTCCGATCTTCAGCACGTCATCGGCTGCAACGCGGTACTGCTTGCCGCCGGTTTTGATGACTGCGAACATTTTTTTGCCTTTCGCTGTTCGTCCGGCTCTGATGGATCGCTTGGCGATCGCGGCCGTCTTTTTGTCAGTCGGTTTCGGGTTTTCCGCCCGCACAGGCCGCTCGGGCCTCTGCAAACGAACACCGGCGCGGAGGGGCTCCACGCCGGATTTGCGCGCTCGATACTTGATGGAACAGGTGGAGTCAAGGCGCGCCGCCCGCTGTCTGGCGATCGCGCCGCCCGGCCGCCCCGCCCGCCGGCGCGAGAGGTGAGCCGCGCGCCGTGCTTTCGCAGGCCAGGCGTCCGTGCTAGCCCATTCCCGCAGGCCGGCGAACCATTGCCGTCCCGGGCCCGCGGCCGGCCGGCATTCGACCGGAGGCGGGATTGGCATACGCTTCGCACTGACATGGACTTTGGCAGACATCAATTGGGCTGACATCAACTGGGCTGGCATCAACTGGGCTGACGGGAACGTGGCTGACAAGGCTGACAGGGACAGGGACGAGCGTGAATCGCGGCGCATCCTCGAGCGCGTCGGCGCCGAGACCGAAGCGCGCATGCGCCCGGCCGAGAAGCAGCCCGACGACAAGCAGGACTGGGCCGAATTCTGGGGCCGGCGGATCGGCCGGGTGCTGAGCTTCGTGCTCTTCTTCGTCGCCGTGCTATGGATCTACCAGTTCATCACCGGAACGGGCTGAGGGGATAATGGCGTCTGGAGCCGGAGATTTGCCGCGGGCGGTCATCGTCGTGTCGAGCCACGTGGCGCGCGGCTCGGTCGGCAACCGCGCGGCGGTGTTCGCGCTGGAAAGCCTGGGCTTCCCGGTCTGGGCCGTGCCCACCGTCATACTGCCCTGGCATCCCGGCCACAGCCGCGCGACGCGCATCGTGCCGCCGGCCGACGACTTCGCCGCCCTGATGCGCGACCTCGAAGGCGCCAAATGGCTGGGCGAGGTGGCGGCGGTGCTTTCCGGCTATCTCGGCGACGCCGCCCAGGCCGACGCGGTCGCGTCGCTGGTGCGCAGCGTGAAGCGGCGCAACCCCGACGCGCTGTATCTGTGCGACCCCGTCATGGGCGACCGCGGCGGCCTCTACGTCCCCCAGGAGGTGGCGGCGGCGCAGCGCGACCTCCTGATGCCGCTGGCCGACATCGCGACGCCCAACCGCTTCGAGCTCGAATGGATGACCGGCGTGGCGCTGGAGACGCCGGCGGCCGTGACCGAGGCCGCGCTCGACGCCGGGCCGGCGACCATGCTGGTCACCTCGGCCCCCTCGCAGATGGCGGGGAGCATCGGCAATCTGCTCGTGACCGGCGACACCGCGATGATGGCCGAGCACCGGATGATCGATCGCCCGCCCAACGGCCTCGGCGACCTGACCTCGGCGGTGTTCCTGGCGCGGCTGCTCGACGGGCAGCCGCCTGCGCGGGCGCTGCAGACCACGACCGAATCCGTCTTCGAGGTGCTGGCCCGCACCGCCAAGCGCGGCGCCGACGAGCTGACACTGGAAACCGACGCGCAGAGCCTCGCCCACCCGATGGCCATGGTGCAGACGCGCTACCTGCCGCACCCGGCCGGGGGGCGCCGGGCGTGAGCGCGGCCCCGGCCGTCACGGCCGCGGGCGTGGACGGATGCCGCCGCGGCTGGATCGCTGTGATCGACCGGCCGGGCGAGCCGCTCAAGGTCGATGTCGTGCCGGCCCTCGCCGACCTGCTGACGCGGCTGCCCGAAAATGCGGCCGTCGCCATCGACATGCCGATCGGCCTGCCCGAGCACTGCCTACACGGCGGGCGCGGGCCCGAAAGCCTGGTGCGGCCATTGCTGGGGCAGCGGCAGTCGAGCGTGTTTTCCATCCCCTCGCGGGCGGCGGTCTACGCGGGGATCGCGGCAGGCGAAGGCGTGGAGCGCTGGCTGGAAGCGCATCGCGCCGCCAGCGCCGCGTCGCGTCTCACCTCGACGCCGCCGCGCGGCGTCGCCATCCAGGCTTTCGGCCTCTTCGCCAAGATCAGGGAGATCGACGGGCTGCTGCGAGGCGAGCCCGCGCTGGCGGAACGGGTCGTGGAAGGCCATCCGGAGCTCGCCTTCTGGCGGCTCAACGGGCGCCGGCCCCTCGCCCTGCCGAAGAAGGTCAAGGGCGGCGTGCATGCGCCCGGCATGGCCGAGCGGCGGGCGCTGCTCGTGGCCGACGGCTTCGATCCCGCCTTCCTGGCCCGGCCGGCGCCGCCGGCCGCAGGCGAGGACGATCTGCTGGACGCCTGCGCGATGCTGACGGTGGCGCGCCGGCTGGCGTCCGGACAGGCCGAGCGCTTTCCCGACCCGCCGCTGCGCGACGGGCACGGCCTGCCCGTCGCCATCCATGTCTAAACCGCGAAACGTCCGTTGCGGCATGCGGCATTTCCCGCTAATCGGCAATGCATGAACCACCTTCCTGAAGAACTGCTGTCCGGCTACCGCAACTTCAAGGCAGGGCGCTACGATGCCGAGCGATACCGCTCGCTCGCCCGCGAGGGACAGGCGCCGCAGACCATGGTCATCGCCTGCTGCGATTCCCGCGCCGCGCCCGAGACGATCTTCGACGCCGGGCCGGGCGAGCTCTTCGTGGTCCGCAACGTGGCCAATCTGGTGCCGCCCTACGCGCCTGACAACCAGAACCACGGCACCTCGGCCGCGCTCGAATTCGCCGTGCAGGCGCTGAAGATCCGGCAGATCGTGGTGATGGGACACGGCCGCTGCGGCGGCATCAGCGCCGCGCTCAACCCCGCCGGCAAGCCGCTTTCGCCGGGCGATTTCATCGGCCGCTGGATGAGCCTGCTGGCGCCCGCCGCCGAAGCCGTGACCGACAACGCCATGATGACCGCCGGCGAGCGCCAGACCGCTCTGGAGCGTATCTCGATCCGCTATTCGATCGCCAATTTGCGGACCTTTCCCTGCGTGCGCATTCTGGAGGAAAAGGGCAAGCTCACCATCCACGGCGCGTGGTTCGACATCTCGACCGGCGAACTGTGGGCTATGAACCGCGAAACCGGCGATTTCGAGCGGCCGGAGCTGGCCTCCGACGCGGCCTAGGAGCCGTCGCCGGTAGACGGCAGCACCACGCGGGCGAGCGCCGGCTCGGGCACCCGCCGCCACAACAGCCAGCTGACGATCGCGCCCAGACCCATGAGCGGGATGACGGTCGCCATGGCCGCCACCGGATCGCCGATCGCGGCGGCGACGATGCCGCCCACGAGCCCGGCGCCCATCTGCAGGAAGCCGCTCATCGAGGCCGCGGCCCCCGCCATGTGGGGAAACGGCGCCACCGAGGCGGTGGACATGGCCGGCATGACGAAGGCGATGCCGAAGGCGTAGAACGCGACCGGCGCCATCACCAGCAGGAAGGTCGGCTCGTAGAGGCGCAGCACGACCGCCAGGCCGGCCGCGCCGACCGCGATGAAGCAGACGCCGACGGGCACCATGCGGAAGGCGCCGTAGCGCGCCATCAGCCGCCGCACGAACAGCGAGCCCACGAAGAACGAGCCCGACTGCATGAGCATGCCGAGGCCGAACTGCGTGGCGGTGAGCCCGACACGGTTCATCAGGATGAAGGGCAGCACCGTCGCCTGCGTGTAGAGCGCGCCGGTGGCGCCGGCGACCACGAGGCTGGACAGCATGAAATAGGCGTCGCCCAGCAGCGTGCGATAGGAGCGCAGCAGCGCCCGCGGCCGAATGCGGGAAAGGTCGCGCTGCACCGTCTCGCGCATGAAGAGCTGCACCAGCACCACGATGACGAGAGCCGCGACCGCCATGAAGACGAAGATCGATTCCCAGCCGAGCAGGCTCATCATCACCCCGCCGAGCGTGGGGGCGAAGGCAGGGCCGGCGCCCATGATCAGGCCGATGAGGTTCATGATGCGGGCCGAGCGCTCGCTGGTGAAGAGGTCGCGCACAAGCGCCCGCGACACCGAAACGCCCACCGCCGCGCCCACGCCCTGCAGGAAGCGGGCGGCGATCAGCATCTCGATGGTGGGCGCGAAGACGGCAAGCAGGCTCGCCGCCAGGTAGATCAGCATGAAGCCGAAGGTGACCGGCTTGCGGCCGAAGCCGTCCGACAGCGGGCCGCAGACGAGCTGGGTGACGGCGAAACCCGCGAAATAGAAGGACAGCGTCAGCTTCACCATCGATTCGGTGGTGCCGAAGGCGTGCACCAGCTCGGGCATGGCCGGCGTGAAGAGCGCCATCGAGATGGGGCCGACGGCCACGATCAGCGCGCCGATGAGGCTGACGCGACGCTCGCTCATGACCGGCCGCGCCACCGCCGCGGCCTCGGAGGCGGATGTGTCTGGACGGATGTTCATGCCGCGGAGTTCTTTCTGTCTTCGTCGCGTGCTTCGCTGAGGGCGGTGCGGGCGCGCTTGAGCAAGCTTTGCAGGGTGGACCACTCGGCCGGCGTCATGGAGCGCTCGACCCGCGCCCGCGCCGATGGCGCGATCTCGCCGATCCGCGCCAGCACGGCGTCGGCCGCCGAGGTCCGCCGCACCAGCTTGGCCCGGCGGTCGGTCGGGTCGGTGGTACGCTCGACCAGGCCGCGCGCCTCGAGCCGGTCGAGATATCCCGACAGCGTCATCGCCTCCACGCCCATGCGCTCGGCCAGCACCGTCTGCCGCACCATGCCGGCGCGCGCAGCGTGGCTTAGCGCACGCGCCTCGCCCGGCGTGAGGCCGAGGCCGGCCTCGCCGATGAGGCGGTCGAATTCCTGGCGCATGAGCCGGGCGACGTCGGTCACCAGGAAACCGAAGGTTTCCGTATCCGTGCGGGAAGCCATAATTGGTAAGGGTGCCTTATTATCACGCTCACTTACTATCGATGCTGCACTGCGTCAAGAGTTGCCCGCCAAGGCGAGCATGCCTAAATCAGCGCGAACACCGGAGGCTCCATGACCCAAGTCGATCTCGCAGCGCACCCCCTCACCCACTGGACCGGCCCGCTCGGCCTGCCCGACTTCTCGGCCCTGCGCGACGAGGATTTCGGGCCGGTTTTCGAGGCCGCGCTCGCCGCCCACGAAGCCGAGATCGCAGTGATCGCGAATGCCGCGGAAGCGGCCACGGTCGAGAACACGCTTGCCGCGCTGGAACTGTCGGGCAAGCCGCTCGACCGCGTCTCCTCGATCTTCTGGCTGCGGGCGGGCGCCCACACCAACGACGCGATCCGCGCGCTGGAGCGCGAGATCGCCCCGAAGATGGCGCGGCATTTTTCGGCCATCAGCATGAACGCCGCGCTGTTCTCGCGCATCGATGCGCTCTACCTGCAGCGCAGCGCGCTCGGCCTCGACGCCGAGACGCTGCGGGTTCTGGAGCAGAGCTGGAAGGGTTTTGTGCGGGCCGGCGCCCGGCTCGACCCCGAGGGCAAGAAGCGGCTCGCCGCGATCAATGAGGAACTGGCTTCGCTTGGGGCGGCCTTTGGCCAGAACTTGCTCGCCGACGAAAGCTCGTGGGCGATGTTCCTCGACGGCGGCGACGACCTCGCCGGCCTGCCCGACTTCCTGGTGTCGGCGATGACCGGAGCTGCCGAGGAGCGCGGGCAGCCGAGCCGCTATGCCGTGACACTGTCGCGTTCGATCGTGGAGCCCTTCCTGACCTTCTCGGCGCGCCGCGACCTGCGCGAGCAGGCCTTCAAGGCATGGGCGGCGCGCGGCGAGAACGGCGGCGACACCGACAACAGGGCGACCGTGAAGCGCCAGCTGGCGCTGCGCTCGGAGAAGGCGAAGCTGCTGGGCTACGAGAGCTACGCCGCGCTGAAGCTTGACGACACCATGGCCAAGACGCCGGCCGCCGTGATGGAGCTGCTCAATCCGGTGTGGGAGAAGGCGCGCGAACGCGCAGCAAGCGACCAGGTCGAGCTGGAGCGCATCGCGGCCGCGGCTGGCAGCAACCACCCCTTCGCTGCATGGGACTGGCGCCACTACCAGGAAAAGCTGCGGGCGGAGAAATTCGCCTTCGACGAGGCGGAGGTGAAGCCCTATCTGCAGCTGGATCGCATCATCGACGCGTCGTTCGACGTGGCCGGCCGGCTCTTCGGGCTGACATTCGCCGAGCGCACCGACATTCCCGCTTGGCATCCGGACGTGCGCGTCTTCGAAGTGCGCGACGCCGACGGGACCTATCGCGCGACCTTCCTCGCCGACTACTTCAACCGCTCGTCCAAGCGCTCGGGCGCCTGGATGAGCGCGCTGGAATCCGGCCACAGGCTGGGCGGCGAGACTGTCAGGCCCGTGATCTACAACGTCATGAACTTCGCCAAGCCGGCGAAGGGCGAGCCGGCGCTGCTGTCCATGGACGACGCGCGCACGCTGTTCCACGAATTCGGCCACGCGCTGCACGGCATGCTGACGGAGGCGCAATGGCCCTCCGCCTCGGGCACCTCGGTCAGCCGCGATTTCGTCGAGCTGCCTTCGCAGCTGTACGAGCACTGGCTGACCGTGCCGCAAGTGCTGGAAAAACACGCCCTGCACTACCGCACCGGCGAGCCGATGCCGAAACCGCTTCTGGACAAGCTGCTGGCCGCGCGGACCTTCGGTGCGGGCTTCGCCACGGTGGAATTCACCGCCTCGGCGCTGGTCGACATGGCCTATCATGCGCGCGGCGACGCGCCGGAGGATCCGCTGGCCTTCGAGATCGAGACGCTGGCCGCGCTGAAGATGCCGGAGGCGATCATCATGCGCCACCGCACGCCGCATTTCGGGCATGTGTTCGCGGGCGACGGATATTCGGCCGGCTATTATTCCTACATGTGGTCGGAGGTGCTGGACGCCGACGCCTTCAGGGCGTTCGAGGAAACCGGCGATGTGTTCAACCCGGACATGGCGGCGAAGCTGCGGCAGCACATCTATGCCGCCGGCGGCTCGAAGGACCCGGAACAGCTCTACACGCTGTTCCGCGGCCGCATGCCGTCTCCGGAGGCGATGATGGAAAAGCGCGGTCTGGGCTGAGCCCGCGCTGGGGCTGAGTCAGCCGGCTTCGGAAAGCTGGCGGCTTCCGGCGGGTATGAAAACGCCCGGCCGGAAGCCTCAGCGTGAATTCGGGTAGCAGGCGGCAGGTATGTTGGGCCAAACCGCCTCGGCGCAGCCAAGCGCCTGCTGTCGGCTCTTCAACTCGGCGCTGGCCGGGCCGGTCACCATCGGGTCGACGCCGTCCGGCGCGCCGGGGAACATCATCTCGGCCGCCGTTGCGGCCGCGGTGTCGTCGACCTGGCGGTCGGTGAGCATGGCCACGTCGCGGGCGTCGCCGGCTGCGGGAGTGCGCGCGTCGACCGCCGTGAAGGCCAGCGCCCACATGAAGGCGGCGGAGGCGGCGGCTATGCCGGCGATGCGGGCGTATCTGGGTGGAATGTTGGTCATCGTTTGCCGCAACGCCCCTCTGGATCAAAAGTTCCGCCCGCCGGCGAATTTTTTCATTCCACCGATTCACGGTTAAGGACCGGTGAACGCCGCAACCCCTTTCGCATGTGCGAAAAACCGACTATATGCGCCGCCAACGCAGCCGCGCCGGCCGCCGGTCGGCGCGCGAAACCTTCCCGAGTGAAAACAATGAAGATCCGAAATATCGCGATCATCGCGCATGTCGACCATGGCAAGACAACGCTGGTCGACCAGCTGCTGCGGCAGTCCGGCTCGTTCCGCGAGAACCAGCGCGTGGCCGAGCGTGCGATGGACTCCAACGACCTCGAGAAGGAGCGCGGCATCACCATCCTTGCCAAGGCCACCTCGGTGGACTGGAAGGACACGCGCATCAACATCGTCGACACCCCCGGCCACGCCGATTTCGGCGGCGAGGTGGAGCGCATCCTGTCGATGGTGGATTCGGCGATCGTGCTGGTCGACGCCGCCGAGGGCCCGATGCCGCAGACCAAGTTCGTGGTCGGCAAGGCGCTGAAGGTGGGCCTGCGGCCGATCGTGGTCATCAACAAGATCGACCGCCCCGACGCCCGTCACATCGAGGTGGTGAACGAGGTGTTCGACCTGTTCGCCGCGCTGGACGCCACCGACGAGCAGCTGGACTTCCCCATCCTCTACGGCTCGGGCCGCGACGGCTGGGTGTCGGAGAATCCGGAGGGACCGAAGGAACAGGGCCTGGCGCCGCTGTTCGACCTGGTCCTCAGGCACGTGCCGGAGCCGACCGTGCATCCCGGACCGTTCCGCATGATCGGCACCATCCTGGAAGCCAACCCCTTCCTCGGCCGCATCATCACCGGCCGCATCCATTCCGGCTCGCTGAAGCCCAACCAGGCGGTGAAGGTGCTGCATCACGACGGCACGCTGCTGGAAAACGGCCGCGTCACCAAGATCCTCGCCTTCCGTGGGCTGGAGCGGCAGCCGATCGACGAGGCGCAGGCGGGCGACATCGTCGCCATAGCCGGCCTGCAGAAGGGCACCGTGGCCGACACCTTCTGCGACCCCGCGGTGTCGGAGCCGCTGGCGGCGCAGCCGATCGACCCGCCCACCGTCACCATGTCCTTCCTCGTCAACGACAGCCCGCTGGCCGGCACCGAGGGCGACAAGGTCACCAGCCGCGTCATCCGCGACCGCCTGCTGAAGGAGGCCGAGGGCAACGTCGCGCTCAAGATCGAGGAATCGGCGGACAAGGATTCGTTCTTCGTGTCGGGCCGCGGCGAGCTGCAGCTGGCCGTGCTGATCGAGACCATGCGTCGCGAGGGCTTCGAGGTCGCCGTGTCGCGTCCGCGCGTGGTCATGCAGAAGGGCGACAATGGCGAGCTGCTGGAGCCGATCGAGGAAGTCGTCATCGACGTCGACGAGGAGCATGCCGGCGTGGTGGTGCAGAAGATGAGCGAGCGCAAGGCCGAGATGGTCGAGCTGCGCCCGTCGGGCGGCAACCGCCAGCGCCTCGTGTTCCATGCGCCGACGCGCGGCCTGATCGGCTATCAGTCCGAGCTGCTGACCGACACGCGCGGCACCGCCGTGATGAACCGGCTGTTCAACTCCTACCAGCCCTACAAGGGCGAGCTGCCCGGCCGCACCAACGGCGTGCTGATCTCCAACGAGCAGGGCGAATCGGTGGCCTACGCCATGTGGAACCTGGAGGACCGCGGCCCGATGGTGATCGACCCGGGCGTCAAGGTCTACCAGGGCATGATCATCGGCATACACAGCCGCGACAACGACCTCGAGGTCAACGTGCTGAAGGGCAAGAAGCTGACCAACATCCGCGCCGCCGGCAAGGACGAGGCAGTGCGCCTGACGCCGCCGATCCGCATGACGCTGGAGCGCGCGCTGGCCTGGATCCAGGACGATGAGCTCGTCGAGGTGACGCCGAAGACGATCCGCCTGCGCAAGCTCTACCTCGACCCGAACGAGCGCAAGCGTTTCGAGAAGCAGAAGACCGCCGGCGCGGCCTGACCGCTCCGAGCGGCCCGCGGGGGCAGCCGGCGGAACCGCCGGCTCGCGACGGCCTGCCGCCGGGCTACATGTTGATGTGGATGCGGCAGCGCACGCCGTCCGGGTGCGGCTCGAACTCCACCGTGCCCAGTTCGACGGCGAGGATCTCCGAGATCAGGCGGGTGCCGAAGCCGGCGCCCAGCGGGGTGACCACCTTCTCGCCGCCGCTTTCGGTCCAGGTCAGGTCGACGCCCTTCTCCGAGCGGGTCCAGCGTATGTCGACGCGCCCTTTCTCCGAGGCCAGCGAGCCGTATTTCGCAGCATTGGTGCAAAGCTCGTGCAGCACCAGCGCCAGCGGCACGTTCATGCGCGACGGCAGGCTGACGTCCTCGCCTTCGATGACGATGCGCTGCGGCAGGCCGCGATAGGGCTCCACGATCTGCCCCACCAGCTCGCGCAGCCCGAAGGCGCGCCATTCATGGTTGAGCAGCACCTCGTTGGCCTTGGCGAGCGCGTAGAGCCGCTCGCGGAACACCACCAGCGCCTCCTTGTCGGCGCCGCCATTGCGGAAGGTCTGCGTGGCGATGGACTGCACCACCGACAGCGTATTCTTGACCCTGTGGTTCAGCTCCCGCAGGAAGAGTATCTGCTGCTCTTCCTGCCGCTTGCGGCCATCGATGTCAGCCACGACGCCGATCACCCTGGAGGGCTGGCCGTCGGCGCCGAACAGCACTTCGGCCCGCATCTGCAGCCAGTGCAGGGTGCCGTCCTTCCAGCGTATGCGGAATTCGCTCTCGAAGCGGGTGCGTCCTTCCGCCAGCGCCTTGCGCCCCGCCTCGTGCACACGTTCCCGCTCGCCCGGCAGGTAGAAGCTGGCGTAGTCGGCGAGCGTCGGCCGCTCGTCCGGGGCAAGGCCGAACAGCCGGTTGAGCTCGGCCGAATGCGACACCTGATCGGTGGCGACGTCCAGCTCCCAGATCGCCAGTCCGGCGGCGTCGATGGCGAGACGCTGGCGCAGCTCCCCGTCACGCAAGGCCTGCTCGGTCGCCTTGCGCTCGGTGATGTCCTGGATCGTGCCGATGTAGCGGAGCGCCTTCTGCTTGCCCTCCACGGTGGCGAAGATCGCCTCGCCATGGGCTACGATCCAGCGCACCTCGCCGGTATCGGCGCGCACGATCCTGTATTCGTAGGGCGTCCGTTCCCTGATCTGCGGATCGAGCGCACGACGCGCCAGCGCGGATGTGGTTGGATAGTCCTCGGGGTGCGTGATCGCCTGCACCATGGCGAAGGTCACGGTCCCATCCGGCGGAAAGCCGCAGATGGCGCGGGCCTTCGGCGAATAATCCATCTCGCCGGTGCCCACCGTCCAGTCCCATATGCCGATATGCGCCGCGCGAAGCGCGAGGCGAAGCTTGAGATTGCTCTCCCGTAGCGGCCTTTCAGTATCCCGTGTCACGCAGCCCCCGGCGCCACCTGCTCCCTGCCTGAAATGGCAGTCGGGTGAACGCGGAAGCCGCGCAATCGTTCCGCCTTGCGGAGGCAGGCGGCTTCGCCTTGAGGGTGGCGCGACCGGCGCTACAATGTATGCTTTCGCCTATGCGTCCGGCGTAACCACGGCCGCTGGCGTTGCACGGAGGTCGATCGATGGCTGGGCCAGGACCGCTTTCGCTTCATGTTCCCGAGCCCGAAGTGCGGCCGGGCGACACGCCGGATTTTTCCAGGGTGCGCATTCCCAGCGCCGGGTCTGTGGAGCGGCCGCCGGTCGATGCCGACCCGGAAAAGATCCGCGACCTCGCCTTCTCGATCATCCGCGTACTCGACCGCGAGGGCGAGGCCGTCGGGCCATGGGCAGGCTCGCTGACGCCCGGCGAGCTGCTGGAAGGCCTGCGCCACATGATGACGCTGCGCGCCTTCGACGCGCGCATGCAGACCGCGCAGCGGCAGGGCAAGACCTCGTTCTACATGCAGCACATGGGCGAGGAGGCGGTGAGCTGCGCCTTCCGCCGCGCGCTGGAACCCGGCGACATGAACTTCCCGACCTACCGGCAGGCGGGCCTGCTCATCGCGGGCGGCTATCCGATGGTCGACATGATGAACCAGATCTATTCCAACGAGGCGGACCCGCTGAAGGGACGCCAGCTGCCGATCATGTATTCGTCCAAGGAGCACGGCTTCTTCTCGATCTCGGGCAATCTCGGCACCCAGTTCGTGCAGGCGGTGGGCTGGGCGATGGCGTCGGCGATCAGCAACGACACGAGGATCGCGGCCGGCTGGATCGGCGACGGCTCCACCGCCGAGAGCGATTTCCACGCGGCCCTGGTCTTCGCCTCGACCTACCGCGCGCCGGTGGTGCTCAACATCGTCAACAACCAGTGGGCGATCTCCACCTTCCAGGGCATTGCGCGCGGCGGTTCCGGCACCTTCGCCGCACGCGGCCTCGGCTTCGGCATTCCGGCGCTGCGGGTGGACGGCAACGACTATCTCGCCGTGCACGCCGTGGCCAAATGGGCGGTCGAACGGGCGCGGATGAATCTCGGGCCGACGCTGATCGAGCACGTCACCTACCGGGTGGGCGCGCATTCGACCAGCGACGACCCCTCCGCCTACCGCCCGAAGACGGAGAGCGACGCCTGGCCGCTGGGCGACCCGGTGATCCGCCTGAAGAACCACCTGATCCGCCTCGGCGCCTGGACCGAGGAGCGCCACCGGCAGGCCGAGGCCGAAGTGATGGACAGCGTGATCGCCGCGCAGAAGGAGGCCGAGAAACACGGCACGCTGCATTCGGGCGGCAAGCCCTCCGTGCGCGACATGTTCGAAGGCGTCTATGCCGAGATGCCGCCGCACCTGCGCCGCCAGCGCCAGCAGGCGGGGGTGTGACGGATGATTGCCTTGCCTGCCATCATGGCGCCCTGCGCTGTCCCGCCAACATCGCCGTATGTGCTCGACCTGCGAGGCCTGCGCTGATGCCCCGCATGACGATGATCGAGGCGATCCGCTCGGCCATGGATGTCTCCATGGGCCGTGACGAGAAGGTGGTCGTGTTCGGCGAGGACGTCGGCTATTTCGGCGGCGTGTTCCGCTGCACGGCCGGGCTGCAGCAGAAATACGGAAAAAGCCGCTGCTTCGACGCGCCGATCAGCGAGCTTGGCATCGTCGGCACGGCGATTGGCATGGCCGCCTATGGCCTGCGGCCATGCGTGGAGGTGCAGTTCGCCGACTATGTCTATCCGGCCTACGACCAGATCGTCTCGGAGGCGGCGCGTATCCGCTACCGCTCGAACGGCCAGTTCACCTGCCCGATCGTGATCCGCATGCCCACCGGCGGCGGCATTTTCGGCGGCCAGACCCACAGCCAGAGCCCGGAGGCGCTGTTCACCCATGTGTCCGGCCTCAAGGTGGTGGTGCCGTCCAACCCGCGCGACGCCAAGGGCCTGCTGATATCGGCGATCGAGGATCCCGATCCGGTGATCTTCCTGGAGCCGAAGCGGCTCTACAACGGCCCCTTCGACGGCCACCACGAGAAGCCGGTGACGCCATGGGCGAAGCACCCGCTGGGCGAGGTGGACGAAGGCCACTTCACGGTACCGCTGGGCAAGGCGCAGGTGCGGCGCGAGGGCGCGGCGGTGACCGTGCTTGCCTACGGCACCATGGTCTATGTGGCGGAAGCGGCGGCCGAAGCCGCCGGCATCGACGCTGAGATACTGGACCTGCGCACGCTGCTGCCGCTCGACCTCGAGGCGATCGTGGCTTCGGTCAGAAAGACCGGGCGCTGCGTCGTGGTGCACGAGGCGACGCTGACCAGCGGCTTCGGCGCCGAGCTGGCGGCGCTGGTGCAGGAGCACTGCTTCTACCATCTGGAAGCGCCGGTGGCGCGCGTAACCGGCTGGGACACGCCCTACCCGCATGCGCAGGAATGGGACTATTTCCCAGGCCCGGCGCGCGTCGGCGAGGCGCTGGTCAGGACGATGGAGGGCTAGATGGGCGAGCACGTCATCAAGCTGCCCGATGTCGGCGAGGGGGTGGCCGAGGCAGAGCTGGTCGAATGGCACGTGAAGGTGGGCGACCCGGTCCGCGAGGACATGGTGCTGGCCGCCGTCATGACCGACAAGGCAACGGTCGAGATACCCTCGCCGGTCGACGGGACGGTCACCTGGCTGGGCGCCGAGATCGGCGAGAAACTGGCGGTGGGCGCGCCGCTGCTGCGGCTGGAGACGGCGGGCGGCGCGCCGGAAGCCGCGGCCAGGCCGGTGCCGGACGCGAAGAGCGAGGCGGCAGGTAGCAAGGCGCAGGCCCGGCAGGCCGCAGCCGCGATGGACGACGGCCGGGACGAGGCGCCGCTGGCCGATGGCATGGCGGAGGAAGGCGAGACAGCCCCGCCGCCGAAGAAGGCGGCGCCGACGCTGGCCAGGCCGCGCTCGGACGCGGCGGTCACGAAGCCGGCACCGGCCCACCGCGCGCCAGCAACCACCGGCGCCCCGCGCCCGGAGGGGGAGAAGCCGCTGGCTTCGCCGGCGGTGCGGCTGCGGGCGAAGGAGGCGGGCTTAGACCTGCGCCAGCTGCGCGGCTCCGGCCCGGCCGGACGCATCACGCATGAGGATCTCGACGCATTCATGCGCGCCGGGCCGGCAAGTGGCTCCGCGCGACCCGGCGGCATGCCCGCGCCCGACAATTCGGTCGAGGAGATAAAGGTCGTCGGCCTGCGCCGCCGCATCGCCGAGCGCATGGAACTGACGCGGCAGCATGTGGTGCCCATCACCTATGTGGAGGAGGTGGACGTGACCGCGCTGGAGGAGCTGCGCGGCAAGCTCAACGCCGATAGGCCCGCCGGCGGCGGCGAGCGGCCGAAGCTGACGCTGCTGCCTTTCCTGATGCGGGCGATGGTGAAGGCGCTGCGCGAGCAGCCGGCGCTCAACGCCCACTACGACGACGAAGCCGGCGTGATCCGGCGTTTCGGCGGCGTGCATGTCGGCATCGCCGCGCAGACCCCGGGCGGACTGATGGTGCCCGTGGTGCGGCACGCCGAGGCGCGCGACCTGTGGGATTGCGCAGCCGAGGTGAGCCGGCTGAGCGAAGCCGCCAGGGCCGGCACCGCGACACGGGAGGAGCTGTCGGGCTCCACCATCACCATCACCTCGCTGGGCGCGATCGGCGGCATCGTGACCACGCCCGTGCTCAACCATCCGGAAGTGGCCATCGTCGGCGTCAACAAGATCGCGGTGCGGCCGCTGTGGGATGGCCGCGATTTCGTGCCGCGCAAGGTGATGAACCTGTCCTCCAGCTTCGACCACCGCGTCATCGACGGCTGGGACGCGTCGGTGTTCGTGCAGCGGCTGAAGGCGCTGATGGAAACGCCGGCGCTGATATTCATGGAGGGGTGATGCGTTCCGAGATCGGCCCCAGCGCTGTCGGGGAGGCCGCCCCATGAAGGAAATCACCTGCCAGCTGCTGGTCATCGGCGCCGGCCCGGGCGGCTATGTCTGCGCCATCCGGGCGGGGCAGCTGGGCATCGACACGGTGATCGTGGAGAAGACGAAGCCGGGCGGCACCTGCCTGACCGTCGGCTGCATCCCCTCAAAGGCGCTGATCCACGCGGCCGAGGAGTTCGAGAAGGCGCGCCACTGGGCCGAGGGGCGCTCGCCGCTGGGCATCTCGGTGTCGGCGCCGAAGCTCGATCTGGCGCGCACGGTGGACTGGAAGGACGGCATCGTCGAGCGGCTGACCAACGGCGTTTCGGGCCTGCTGAAGAGGGCCGGCGTGAAGATGGTCCACGGCCACGCCCGCTTTCGTGACGGCAAGACGGTTGAGGTCGACACCGAGACCGGCCCGCAGGTGATCCGGGCGCGCGAGATCGTGATCGCCACGGGTTCGGCCCCGGTGGAGCTGCCCGCCCTTCCCTTCGGCGGCAGCGTGATTTCATCCACCGGGGCTCTGGCGCTGACAAAACTGCCGAAGACGCTGGCCGTGGTCGGCGGCGGCTATATCGGGCTGGAGCTGGGCACCGCTTTCGCCAGACTGGGCACGAAGGTGACCGTGGTGGAGGCGGAAGCCCGCATCCTGCCGCTCTATGACGCAGAGCTGACGCGGCCGGTGGCCAGGCGCCTGGGCGAGCTGGGCGTGGAGGTGCTGACGGGCGCGAAGGCAAAGGGCCTTTCTGCCAAGAAGGATGCGCTGCTGGTCGAGACAGGCGGCGGCGAACAGCGGATCGCGGCCGACAAGGTGCTGGTGACGGTGGGGCGCAGGCCCGCGACCGGGGGCTGGGGCCTCGAGGAGATAGACCTTGAAATGTCCGGCCGGTTCATCCGCATCGACGACCAGTGCCGCACCTCGATGCGCGGCGTCTTCGCCATCGGCGACGTGACCGGCGAGCCGATGCTGGCGCATCGCGCCATGGCGCAGGGCGAGATGGTGGCCGAGATCGTTGCCGGCAACCGCCGCAGCTGGGACAAGCGAGCCGTGCTGGCCGTGTGCTTCACCGACCCCGAAGTTCTCTCGGTCGGCCTGTCGCCGGATCAGGCGCGCGCGGCGGGGCGCGAGGTGAAGGTGGCGCAGTTTCCCTTCAGTGCCAACGGGCGCGCGATGACCAGGCTGGGCGAGGCCGGCTTCGTGCGCGTCGTGGCGCGCGCAGACAACCACCTGGTGCTGGGGCTGCAGGCGGTCGGGCAGGGCGTTTCGGAGCTGTCGGCCGCGTTCGGGCTGGCGATCGAGATGGGCGCGCGGCTGGAAGACATCGCCGGCACGATCCACGCCCACCCCACACAGGGCGAGGCGCTGCAGGAAGCCGCACTTCGCGCGCTGGGCCACGCGCTGCACATCTGATTGCGGCCTGGCCGGGTGGGCACCGGGCGGAAACGGGCGGGCATCGCGGGAGCATGGCGCGCGCGGCTGAGCGAAAGGCCGGATATTCTAAAAACTGGTGATCCCGACAGGATTCGAACCTGTGACCCTCAGATTAGGAATCTGATGCTCTATCCTACTGAGCTACGGGACCACGCGGGCGACACATAACCCCTCGGGCGGGATTCGCCAAGATGGGGTTCGCTTCCGGCGGCCGTCGCGAGAAGACCGCCGCCGGAGAGATCGTCATGCGGCCAGCGAGGATTCCGCCAGCTTGACCCAGTAGCTGACCCCGTGCGGGATGGCGTCGTCGTTGAAGTCGTAATTGGGGTTGTGCAGGTTGGCGGTGTCGCCATTGCCCATGAAGATGAACGCGCCCGGCCGCGCCTCCAGCATGTAGGAAAAGTCCTCGCCGCCCATCACCGGCGGCACGCCGACGGCGACGTTGGGCTCTCCGGCCACGCCCCTGGCGATGCCGATTGCGAATTCGGTCTCGTCGGCGTGGTTCACCGTCACCGGGTAGTTGACCACGATGTCGACATTGACGGTCGCGCCATGCGCCGCCGCGATGCCCTCGCAGATGGCGCGCATGCGCTCGCGCGCCATCTCGCCCACCGCCGTCTCCAGCGTGCGGATGGTGCCGGCGAACTCCACCTGCTCCGGAATGATGTTGTAGGCGTCGCCGGCATGGATCTTGGTGACCGACACGACGACCGATTCGACCGGATCGATGCTGCGCGAGGCGATGGTCTGCAGCGCCGTGATCATGCCGGCGGCCGCCACGATGGGGTCGATCGTGCGGTGCGGCATGGCGGCGTGCCCGCCCCTGCCCTTCACCGTGATGGTGAATTCAGCGGTGCCGGCCATGATGGCGCCGGTGCGGATGGCGAACTGGCCGACCGGCAGGCCCGGCATGTTGTGCATGCCGAAGACCTGGCTGATGCCGAAGCGTTCCATCATGCCGTCGTCGACCATCGCCTTGCCGCCGGCGCCGCCCTCTTCGGCCGGCTGGAAGATTACCGCGACCGAGCCGGCGAAGTTGCGCGTCTCCGCCAGATATTTGGCTGCACCCAGCAGCATTGCCGTGTGGCCGTCATGGCCGCATGCGTGCATGGCATTGGCATGGGTGGAGGACCATTCCTTGCCGGTGACCTCCTTCAGCGGCAGCGCGTCCATGTCGGCGCGCATGCCGATGGTGCGTCCCGCGCCGAGATTGCCCTTGATGATGCCCACCACGCCGGTGCGGCCGATTCCCGTCACCACCTCGTCGCAGCCGAATTCACGCAGGCGCTCGGCGACATATGCCGAGGTCTTGTGCGTATCGTAGAGGATCTCGGGGATCGTGTGCAGATGCCGTCTCCACGCCGTGATTTCGTCCTGCATTTCAGCAACGCGGTTCAGGATCGGCATTTGCACTCGCTTTCGTTTTCGGGGAAGCCGGCCGCCACATGTCGAAAAATTGAACGGGCCGCTTTGCCATTATGGCGACACATGGGCTAGATAGCAGCGATACAGACCGGCAGCATCCGGATGTGGGTTTCGGTTGGTTCAAGACAATTGCCTGCCGGATGAAGTCTAGAAAACCCCGCACCGGAACGGCAAGAGGCGAGTTGGCTTTTCTCATGCGGCAAAGATTTTTCCTGGCGGTTCTCACGGCCGCTCTTGTCATGATGGCGCTGGCCGGCCGCGCGGCCGCCGGCCCGCACCTGCTGGTCGACCTGAACAGCGGCAAGGTGCTTTCCCAGGAAGACGCGTTTCGCCGGTGGTATCCTGCCTCGCTGACCAAGCTTATGACCACCTATGTGGTGTTCCGCGCGGTGCAGTCGGGCGAGATCAGCATGCAGTCGCCGGTGAAGGTTTCCGCCAACGCCGCCAAGGAGCGGCCGAGCAAGATGGGCTACAAGCCCGGCTCCGTCCTGACCTATGACAACGCAATCAAGATCCTGATGGTGAAGTCGGCAAACGACGTCGCCACCGCCGTTGCGGAAAGCCTGTCGGGATCCGTCGCCGAATTCGCCAAGCGCATGAACGCCGAGGCGCGCCGGCTGGGCATGACCGACAGCCGCTTCGTCAACGCGCATGGCTGGCATGCCGACACGCAATATGTGACCGCGCACGACCTTGCGATACTGGCGAGCGCCCTGCGCAGGGACTTTCCGCAATATGCCGGCTATTTCTCGATCGAGGCGATCGGCGCGGGCAAGTCCATCATCGAGAACCACAACACGCTGATCGCGCGCTTCGACGGCGCCGACGGCATGAAGACGGGCTACACCTGCCCGTCGGGCTTCAACCTCGTGGCCACCGCCACGCGCAACGGACGCACGCTGCTGGCCGTGGTGCTGGGCGAGCTCTCGGTCGAGAGCCGCGCCGAGAAGGCCGCCGACCTGCTGGCCGACGGATTTTCGAGGTCCGGCTTCGCGGCGCCCCGCCTGTCCAGCATGCAGCCGTCCGGCAGGGTGCAGGCCGAGCCCACCAACATGCGGTCGCTCATCTGCACGCAGGCGGCGCAGCAGGAGCGCATGGCCAACCGCGACGAGGAAGGCCGGCGCATCGTCCGCTCCTCCCACCTGCACGAGCTCGACCGGCCGCGCCGCGTCGTGACCGTGGGCCTCGGCGGCGCAATCGGCCCGACGCCGGCGATCGTCGAATATGCCGACGTGCCGATTCCCACCCCGCGCCCGCCATACACGCCGATGACGGCCCAGGGCGGCTGACCGTGCGGACCTTCGAGCCGGTCGCCGTCTCGGTGCTGACCGGCTTCCTCGGAGCCGGCAAGACCACCCTGCTCAACCGCCTGCTGCGCGACCCCGCGCTGCGCGACACCGCCGTCATCATCAACGAGTTCGGCGACGTGTCGATCGACCACCTGCTGGTGGAGCAGGCGAGCGAAGGCATCATCGAGCTGTCCGACGGCTGCCTGTGCTGCACTGTCCGCGGCGACCTGGTCGACACGCTGGCCGACCTGCTGGACCGCATGCAGACCGGCCGCATCGCGCAGCTCAGGCGGATCGTCATCGAGACGACTGGACTTGCCGACCCCGTGCCGGTGCTGCAGGCGCTGATCGGCCATCCCGTGCTGGCGCACATGCTGCGGCTCGACGGCGTGGTGACCGTGGTCGACGCGGTCAACGCGATGGCCACGCTCGATGCGCATGCCGAGTCGGTGCGTCAGGTGGCGGTCGCCGACCGGCTGGTGCTTTCCAAGCGCGAACTCGCCGGGGCCGGGGCCGTCGCCGCGCTGGAGGCGCGGCTGCGCAAGCTGAACCCCGGGGCCTCGATGATAGATGCGGACGCGCCCGCCTCCGCGATCTTCGGCAGCGGCCTCTACGACCCCGAGACCCGCACCGCCGACCTGGCGCGCTGGCTGGGAACGGACGCGCATGACCGCCACCATGGCGACCATCATCACGGGTATGGCCCCGAGCATGGTCATGATCACAATCATGGGCACGGGCACGGGCATGGGCATGGGCATGGGCATGGGCACGACCATGGCCACCGCCATTCCGCGCATGACAGCCGGGTGCGCAGCTTCTCGCTGGTGCACGACGCGCCGGTGGCGCTCTCCACGATCGAGATGTTCCTCGACCTGCTTCAGTCGAGCCAGGGCGACAAGCTGCTGCGCATGAAGGGCATCGTGGAGATCGCCGAAGACCCGGCGCGTCCGCTGGTGCTGCACGCGGTGCAGAAGCTGATGCATCCTCCGGCGCGGCTGCCGGCCTGGCCGGACGGGACGCGCGGCACGCGCCTGGTGCTGATCACCTTCGACATGGACGAGGACTATGTGCGGCGGCTGTTTTCAGCCTTCACCGGCCGCCCTGCCGTCGATGCGCCCGACCGCGCGGCGCTGGAGCGCAACCCGCTCGCGATCCCCGGCTTCGGCCCCGGCTGAGCGGCGAGCCTACTTCAAGACTCCAACAGCAAGGGCACGCTGTATGCCCCTGACATCCGTTCCCTTCTTCAGTGACTTGGCGATCGGGGTGGGAGACCCAGAAACCCAGATCTTGAGTTCGGAGTCGAGGTCGAATGTCCCTGCTGTCTCAACTGAGAATCTCACGATCGCGCGATAGGGCACTGACATGTAGTCGACCTTGCTACCCGTGATCCCCTGAACATCCACAAGGATCAATCGCCGCTGCGTGAAAACGAAAAAGTCGCGTATCACTTTGAAAGCCAAATGAACTTCTTCGTCCTCTATCAGTACGCCATTGAGGCGCTCCGCCAATCTGGCAGGGTCGATAGTGGAGCCATGCCCAAGAATTCCGTCGAATAACCCCATCGAATTCTTCTCCGTGGATCGGAGAACATTGCAACAATAGTAAATTCCTTTCCAGCAATTCTCGTTCGCTAAGCAGTCGTCCCGCGCTCGATCAGAAAACGGTTGCCGCCGGCAACCGCCACGGTCTCGACCAGGCGGTGGCCGGCCTCGTTGCAGAAGGCGGGTATGTCGATGGCTGCCAGCGGGTCGGTGGTTTCGACCCAGAGCAGGCGCCCGGCCGCCATGCCGGCCAGCCGCTTTCGCGCACGCAGCACAGGCAGCGGGCAGTTCAGGCCCCGCAGGTCGCAGGTCTCGATCTGGGCAGGGCCGGAACCGTTGCCTGACGGCATGTCAGCCGCCGAACAGGCCCCAGAGGCGCTTGCGCTTCTTGGGCGCCAGCGGATCCTCGGCCGGCGCGGCCTCGGTCGCGGCGGGCGTCGGCGTTCCGCCGGCCGCAGCCGCGATTGCCGCGCCTGCATCCTCGGCGATGGCGCGTTCGACGGGGCGGGCTGCCGTCTGGGCGGGCGGCTGCTCGGGGCGCGGCGTGGGCGTTGCGGCCAGCTGCGGCGTCAGCGTCTGCAGCGACGGCGGCTCGCGTGTCACCCGCTCGCCGCGGGCGCGGCGCCGCGACCAGTCGGCCACCAGCACGGCTTCCTTGAAGCCCGCGATCGTCGGCGCCGGCTCCTTCTTGGAGGCTGCTCCGTCGAGAGCGGCACTGAAGGCGCTCTCGAACTTCGACTGATAGCTGCGATAGGCGGTCTGCAGGGTTTCCGGCTGCGCGCTCACGGGACAGGACGCGGTCGGCGAGAAAGGCCGGCCATCGGCCGCGATCTGGTTGAAGACGTAGCGCTTGCCGCACACGTCGACCTTCGGCGGCACCTTCGTGATCTCGAAATGGTCGTAGCCTTCCTTCAGCATGGACCAGAACTCGAAGTTAGGATCGCCTTTGTAGCGCGCCATGTTTTCCGGCGTCATGCGGAAGGGAAAGGCCTGCAGCTGGAAGTCCGTCTGGCCGCCCTTGAAGGCGTCGCGGGCGAAGGCGTAGATCTGCTCGACCTGCTCGTCCGTCATCGAATAGCAGCCCGACGAGGAGCAGGCGCCGTGCACCATGAGGTTGGAGCCGGTGCGGCCGTGCGCGCGGTCGTAGAGGTTGGGGTAACCGATGTTGAAGGCCAGGTGATAGCTGGACTTCGGGTTCATCTGGTGCGGGCGGATGGTGTAGAAGCCTTCCGGCGCCTGGCGGTCGCCCTCTGTGAACTTCGGGCCGAGCTTGCCCGACCACTTGCAGATGTCGTAGCTGGTGGCGAGGTCGTAGCGGCCATTGTCCTTCTGCTTCCAGACCTCCAGCACGCCCTCTTCCTTGAAGATGCGCACCATGATGGGCGACGTGCGGGTCATGCCCTTGGCCCGCATCGACTGCACCAGCTTCTCGGGCAGCCGCTTCTCGGCCTTGGGCGAGAAATCCTCGATCGAACTCTCGCTGCAGCCTGCCAGCAGCAGGGCCGAGATCACCAGGCCAGCGCGTGCGAATCTGAAACTCATCGAAGTCCCGAACAATGTGTCCCCTTGCGGCCTTCGAGCAACGTCGCGGCTCGCGGATATACTGGCAACGGGTAGTCCCGCATGCTTTAGAAACTATTACCGCGATGCGACGAAATTTCCCTCACCTGCCTGCCATCTAGGTAAACAGGCGCGGCAACATTATGGCGGGAAAGCACTTTCCGCCGCAAGGGCCGGTCCCGGCGCTGCCGTCGGGTCGCTACAGCCCGCGGCCGATCGCGAGGTACTTCTCCCGCCTGTGCTCGCGCGGATCGGCATTCGATCCCGCGAGCTCGGCGAAACCCTTCTCGATCTGGGCGCCGGTCGCCGCGATGACCGTCTCGGTCTGGCGGTGCGCGCCGCCGAGCGGCTCGGGAATGATGCCGTCGATGACCTTTAGGTCGAGCAGGTCCTGCGCGGTGATCTTCATGCCGATGGCGGCGTCCTTGGCGCGTGTCGGGTCCCGCCACAGGATGGAGGCCGCGCCCTCGGGCGAGATCACCGAATAGATGGAATGCTCCAGCATGTAGACGAAATTGGCGGTTGCGATCGCGATCGCGCCGCCCGACCCGCCCTCGCCGATCACGACGGAGATGTTGGGCACCTTCAGCGCCAGGCAGGCGGAGGTGGAGCGCGCGATGGCTTCGGCCTGGCCGCGCTCCTCCGCGCCGATGCCGGGATAGGCTCCCGCCGTGTCGACAAGGCTGATGACCGGCACCGCGAAACGGTCGGCCAGTTCCATGATGCGCACGGCCTTGCGGTAGCCTTCCGGCCGCGCCATGCCGAAATTGTGCTTGAGGCGGCTCTTGGTGTCCGAGCCCTTCTCCTGGCCGATCACCGCCACCGGCTCGCCGCGGAAGCGCGCGAAGCCGCACACGATGGCGTTGTCCTCGGCAAACACGCGGTCGCCGGCGAGCGGGGTGAAGTCGGTGAACAGCCCCGCCACGTAATCGAGGCAGTGGGGGCGGTCGGGATGGCGCGCGACCTGCGCCTTCTGCCAGGGGTTCAGCGCCTTGTAGATGTCGCGCAGAGCGTCGGCCGAGCGTTTCTCCAGCCGCTTGATCTCGTCGGCGACGTCGACCGCCTCGCCGCTTTCGGCGAGCCGCTTGAGTTCGAGGATTTGCCCCTCGAGGTCTTGGACCGGCTTCTCGAAATCCAGGTAATTATACATTCGACAGAGAAATCTCGACGTTTTCGGCGGCCCCGCCAGCCGGCCGTGGGCGGCCAAGACGCGGAAATTTCGGCCTCAAATAGCGGCCACAGCGCTAGTCGGCAAGCGGGTGATGGGTATTCACCAGTTCGACCAGCCGCTTTTCAAGCACATGCGTGTAGATTTGCGTGGTCGAAATGTCGGAATGGCCGAGCAGTTGCTGCACCACGCGCAGGTCGGCGCCGTTTTGCAGAAGATGGCTGGCGAAGGCGTGCCGCAGCACGTGCGGCGACACGGAAGCAGCGCGGATGCCGGCACGCGCGGCGAGCCCCTTGAGCTCGCGCGCGAACACCTGGCGCGGCAGGTGGCCGCTGTCCGAGCCGGAGGGAAACAGGAACGGGCTGTCGGCAATGTCGGGCCGGCGGGCGCGCTGCGCCAGCCATGCCTGCATCGCCGCCCGCGCCTTGGCCGACAGCGGCACCACCCGGTCCTTGCTGCCCTTGCCGCGCACGGTGAAGAAGCGCTCGTCGCGCGTGGCGACGCTGATAGGCAGGCCGACCAGCTCCGACACCCGCAGGCCCGTCGCATAAAGCGTCTCGAGCAGCGCGTGCAGCCGCGCCGCGCCCGCAAGGTCGATGCCCGGCGGCGGACTGGCCGCCTCCGCGGCCGCGCGGTCGAGCAGCCGGCCCACTTCGTCCTCGCCCAGGGTCTTGGGCAGCGGACGCTGGCGCTTGGGGCTGTCGAGCGTGCCGGTGGGATCGTCGCCGCGCAGGCCTTCGGCGTAGAGAAACCTGTAGAACTGCCGCAGCGCCGACAGCTTGCGGGACTGCGTGGTGGCCGCGAAGCCGCGCGCCGCGACCCCGTCTAGATAGCGCCGCACCGCCTCGGTCGGGGCGGCGGCCAACCCGCCCCATGCGCCTTCCAGCGACGCGCCGGCATCCTCCAGGTCGCGGCGGTAGGCGGCGAGCGTGTTGTCGGACGCGCCGCGCTCGGCGCTCATCATTTCGAGGAAGGCTTCGATGCGATGGCCGTCGCGGATCATGTCGTCAGCGGTTGAGCCGCTCGGGCGGGATGCGGACGCTCATCTCCCCCACATTGGGCTTCACGAAGGTCGCCAGCGCATACATGGCGCCATAGGCGATGCCGACGATCACCGCTATGATGGTGAGCAATCGGAACAGGGTCGGCATAGCTCTTCTTGTCCCCACATCTCAAGGCTGCTTCGTCCCCGCCCCCTTATGGGCCGCGCATCCCGGCATTGCAAGCCGCGGCCCCGTGGCCGCCGCGCTTGACGCGGGCGCCGTTTCATGTCGAAAACCGCCGCTGAAAGAGGCGGATACGCATGAGGGCGACGCACAATCCTGCCGGCAGCCGCGCAGCCGAACTGGTCGGGAGGCTGGGAGACCGGCCGATCGTGCTCGTGGGGCTGATGGGCGCGGGCAAGACCGCCATCGGCCGGCGCGTCGCGGCCACGCTCGGCCTGCCCTTCGTCGACAGCGACCACGAGATCGAGACAGCCTCGCGCATGACCATTCCCGAACTGTTCGAGAAATATGGCGAGACGGAGTTCCGGGCGCTCGAGCAGCGCGTGATCTCGCGCCTTCTGCACGATGGCGCACGCGTGCTGGCGACCGGCGGCGGCGCCTTCATGAATGGCGATACGCGCGCCGCGATCCGCGAACATGCGGTTTCGGTCTGGCTCAAGGCCGACCTCGACACGCTGATGGGGCGGGTGATGAAGAAGCAGAACCGGCCGCTGCTGAAGACGGACGACCCACGCGCGGTGATGGAGAAGCTGATGGCTATCCGCTATCCGGTCTATGCGGAGGCCGACATAACCGTACAGACGCGCGACGACCGCCGCGAGGTGATCGCCGACGAGATGATCGCGGCGGTGGCGAACTTCCTGAGCGCGCAGGACGCAGAGGTGGCAAGTGGCTGAGGCAGGCATCGAGACGGTCACCGTCGGGCTCGGCGACCGGGCCTACGACATACTGATCGGCCCGGGCCTGGTGGCACAGGCCGGCACCCGCATAGCAGAAGCGTTCCCCGGCGCCCGCGCGGCCATCGTCACCGACGCGAACGTGGCCCGCAGCCACCTCGAGGCGCTGTCGGAGAGCCTCGCCGCCGCCGGCGTCGCGAGCACGTCCGTCGTGCTCGACCCCGGCGAAAAGACGAAGGACTTCGCCCATCTGGAACGGGTGGTCGACGCCATCCTGGCCGCCCGGCTGGAACGCCGCGACATCGTCGTCGCGCTCGGCGGCGGCGTGATCGGCGACCTGACCGGCTTTGCCGCCTCGATGGTGCGGCGCGGCATGCGCTTCGTGCAGATGCCGACCTCGCTGCTGGCGCAGGTCGATTCCTCCGTCGGCGGCAAGACCGGCATCAACACGCCGCGCGGCAAGAACCTCGTCGGCGCCTTCCACCAGCCGGGGCTGGTTCTGGCCGACACCGGCGTGCTGGACACGCTGCCGGCGCGCGAATTCCGCGCCGGCTACGCCGAAGTCGCGAAATACGGGCTGATCGACCGGCCAGACTTCTTCGCCTGGCTGGAGCAGAACTGGGGCGAGGTGTTTGCCGGCGGTCCTGCCCGCATCGAAGCCATCGCCCGATCGTGCCGCGCCAAGGCCGAGATGGTGGCGCGCGACGAGTTCGAGACCGGCGACCGCGCCCTGCTCAATCTGGGGCATACGTTCGGCCACGCGCTGGAGGGCGCGACCGCCTATGACGGCGCCCGCCTGGTGCATGGCGAAGGCGTGGCGATCGGCATGGCGCTGGCCCACCGCTTCTCCGCCCGCATGAACCTCGCCAGCCCAGACGACGCGCGCCGGGTGGAGGCGCATCTGAAGGCGGTGGGCCTGCCCTGGCGCATCTCTGACATTCCGGGCGAGCTGCCGGATGCCGACGGGCTGATGGCCTACATCGCCCAGGACAAGAAGGTTTCGCGCGGCGCGCTCACCTTCATACTCACCCGCGGCGTCGGCCAGTCCTTCATCGCCAACGACGTGCCGGCATCCGAGGTGCTCGCCTTCCTCCAGGGAGAGATGCAGACATGACCCCCGAAATCTGGATCACCGGCGGCATCATCCTGGGACTGGTCGTGCTCTCCTTCCTGTTCTCGGGAACGGAAACGGGCATGACGGCGGTCTCGCGCGCCCGGCTGCATACGCTGGCGCAGGGCGGCGACCGCCGCGCAAGCCTTGTCGAGCGGCTGGTGGAGCGCAAGGACCGGCTGGTCGGCGCGCTGCTGATCGGCAACAACCTCGTCAACATCCTGGCCTCGGCGCTGGCCACCAGCCTGCTGCTGCGCATCTTCGGCGATGCGGGCGTCGTCTACGCCACGATCGCGATGACGGTCATCCTGGTGATCTTTTCGGAGATCCTGCCCAAATCCTGGGCGCTGTCGCGCCCGGAGCGTTTCGCGCTGACGGTATCGCCCTTCGCCCGGCTGGTCATGTTCCTGTTCGGCGGGCTGTCCTGGATGGCGAACAAGGTGGTGCGCGCGATCCTCTATCTGTTCGGCGTCAACCTCGCCAGCGAGGAGCCGCTGCTGACCCCGCACGAGGAGCTGCGCGGCACCGTGGCGGTGCTGGCGCGCGAGGGCGGCGTGGTGAAGCTCGACCGTGACCGGCTGGGCGGGTTGCTGGACCTGCACGAGCTGGAAGTGTCGGACGTGATGGTGCACCGCACCTCCATGCGCTCGGTCAGCGCCGACCTGCCGCCGCAGGAGATCGTGCGCGAGGTGCTGCAGAGCCCGCATACGCGCATGCCGATCTGGCGCGGCACGGCCGAGAACATCGTCGGCGTGGTGCACGCGAAGGACCTGCTGCGGGCGTTGCACGAGGTCGACAACGATCCCGCCCGCATCGACATCATGAAGGTGGCTGCCAAGCCCTGGTTCGTACCCGACACCACCATGCTGCAGGACCAGCTCAACGCCTTCCTGCGCCGCAAGTCGCATTTCGCGATCGTGGTGGACGAGTATGGCGAGGTGGAAGGGCTGGTCACGCTGGAAGACATCCTCGAGGAGATCGTCGGCGAGATCGCAGACGAGCACGACGTGGATATGCAGGGCGTGAAGCAGGAAGCCGACGGCTCGGTGGTGGTGGAGGGGTCCGTGCCCATCCGCGACCTGAACCGCGCGCTCGACTGGAAGCTGCCAGACGACGAGGCGACCACGATCGCCGGCCTTGTCATTCACGAGACGCAGACCATCCCCGAGGAAAAGCAGGCCTTCACCTTCCACGGCAAGCGTTTCATCGTCATGAAGCGCGAGAAGAACCGCATCACGCGCCTGCGGATCAAGGCAACCGAGACGGGGTGAACCGCGCGGCCGACCGGCGGGCTGTCAGATCGCCTCGCCCCGCAGCAGCCTCGGCGTGTTCTCGGACAGCCCCGACGCCTGGCGGATGAAGAACGCCTTGATGCCCGGCATGCGGTCCACCAGACCCAGCCCGATGTCGCGGACCGCCCGCAAAGGCGCGAAATCGTTGGAGAACATGCGGTTCAGCACGTCGGTGGTGACGCCCATCTGCAGCGTGTCGAAGCGGCGCCAGGCCTGGTAGGTCTCCAGCACGTCGAGCGCGCCGATGTCGCGGCCCAGCCGGTCGGCCTCGACGACGACCTCGGCAAGCGCGGCCGCATCCTTGAACCCCAGATTGAGACCCTGGCCGGCGATCGGGTGGATGCCGTGCGCGGCGTCGCCCGCCAGCGCCAGGCGCGGCTTGACGAATTCGCGCGCCAGCGTCAGCCCCAGCGGCCAGGCGCGCGGCGTATCCTCGACATGGATCTCGCCCAGCTTCAGCCCGAAACGCTGCTCCAGCTCCATCTCGAAGACGACGCGGTCTTCGCCAACGATGCGCTCGGCGTCGGCCGTGCGCTCGGTCCAGACGATCGAGGAGCGGTTGGTGCCGTCGGCGGCGGGCTTCAGCGGCAGCGTGGCGAACGGTCCGGCCGGCAGGAAATGCTCCTCGGCGCGGCCGCCATGCGGCCTTTCGTGGCCGACCGTGCACACGATGCCCGACTGGCCGTAGTCCCAGTGCACGGTGCGGATGCCGGCCATGTCGCGCAGCCTCGACTTCACGCCGTCGGCCGCCACCAGCAGCCGCGCCTCCAGCGAGGCGCCGTCGGCGAGGTGCACCACCGCGGACGACTGGCCCGTCTCGAAGGTGCTCACCGCCACACCCTCGATGACGTCCACACCCAGCGCCGCGGCCCGCGCGCGCAGCGAGCCGTTGAGCACGCGGTTCTCGACCATGTGGGCGAAGGGTTCGCCCGCCTCGACCTCGCCCCCGAAGGTGAGGAAGACGGGCCGCACGGGATCGTGGACGCGCGAATCCGTGACGATCATCTCGGTGATGGGCTGCGCATGGGGCGCGATCGCCTCCCACGCACCGAGGCGCTGAAGCATGCGGCAGGCCGCTGCCGCGATCGCCGAGGAGCGCCCGTCGCGCTGCCACACGCCGGCCGGCGCGGCATCGACGATTGCAACGGACAGGCTCGGCCGCGCCGCGCGCATGGCGACCGCGGTGGCGAGGCCGACATAGCCGGCGCCGGCGATCACCACGTCGAACGCATGTGCGCCGCCGCGGCCGTTACTCGTCGCGCTGTCCGCCTTTGCCATACGCACCTTCCCGGACCGTCGTCCGCTTGACTTGCCCTGCGCCACTCTTCAGGAAGCCCGTGTCATCATTGAGACCGGGACACGCCCATGACGGCCGCCATGAAGGAGCTGCTCTCCATTCTCGACCTCGAGCGGCTGGAACACAACCTGTACCGTGGTCGCAGCCCGCAGACAGGCTGGCAGCGGGTGTTCGGCGGGCAGGTGATAGGGCAGGCGCTGGTCGCCGCCCAGCGCACCGTGGAGCCCGACAGGCCGGTGCACTCGCTGCATTGCTACTTCATGCTGCCGGGCGACCCGGCCGTGCCGATCGTCTACGAGGTCGACCGCATCCGCGACGGCGGCTCGTTCACCACGCGCCGCGTGGTCGCCATCCAGCACGGCCATGCCATCTTCTCGCTGTCGGCCTCCTTCCATGTGGAGGAACACGGCGCGGAGCATCAGATGTCCATGCCCGAGGGCGTGCCCCCGCCGGAGTCGCTCAAGACGCAGCACGAGCTGCTGCAGGAAGTGACCGCCGACATTCCCGATTCGATCCGCCGCTTCTGGGCGCGGGAGCGGCCGATGGAGGTGAAGCCGGTGCATGTGGAGCACTACACCACCACCGAGAAGCTTGAGCCGCGCCAGTATGTCTGGATGCGGCTGACCGGCGAGGCGCCGGACGATCGCGCCCTGCAATCGGCAATCCTGGCCTACATGTCGGACATGACGCTGCTGGACACGGCCAACTTCGCGCATGGCCGCACCGGCTTCGACCCGCAGATCCAGATGGCGAGCCTCGACCACGCCATGTGGTTCCACCGGCCGCACAAGCTCGACGACTGGCTGCTCTACGCGCAGGACAGCCCCAACATGATCGGCTCGCGCGGCCTGGCGCGCGGCTTCCTGTATGGGCGCGACGGCCGGCTGATCGCATCTGTAGCGCAGGAAGGCCTGATCCGCCTGCGCACGCGGCCTAGCAGATAGGCATTTCACCACATTTGCACATTTTTTGTGCAAATGTCTCTCCCTGCCCACAGGGTGAAGCTCGCGTTCGCACGCGATTTCTATTTCTTTCCAAAAGCTTAAAGCCGCTCCGGGCCAACTGGCACGGAGCTTGAATTACCTTCTGCACTCTCCGGCCGTCCATCGCGTGCGCCCGGTGATGTGAAACGCGGGGACCCGCATCAGCAGAGGGTGAAACCTTATGAAAATCGTGATGGCAATCATCAAGCCGTTCAAGCTCGACGAGGTGCGCGAAGCGCTCACCGCCGTCGGGATCCAGGGCCTGACCGTCACCGAAGTCAAAGGCTACGGGCGTCAGAAGGGGCACACCGAAATCTATCGCGGCGCGGAATACGCCGTCAGCTTCCTTCCCAAGATCAAGATCGAGGTCGCCGTGGCGACCGACATGGTCGACCAGGCCGTCGAGGCCATCACCGGCGCCGCCAAGACCGGGCAGATCGGCGACGGCAAGATCTTCGTCTTCGGGATCGACCAGGCGGTGCGCATCCGCACCGGCGAGACCGACACGGACGCGCTGTGAACAGACTCAGGCTTATGGAGAATTCGATGAAACTGTCTGACAAGATCGCGCCGTTTGCGCGCACCGCCCTTCTGGGCACGCTGGCGCTCGGCGCGCTGGGCTCCGCCGCCGCCTTCGCGCAGGAAGCCGCGACGGAGGCGCCCGCCGAGGCCGTATCGGCCATCAACAGCGGCGACACCGCCTGGATGCTGGTCGCCACCATCCTGGTCCTGTTCATGATCCTGCCCGGCCTCGCGCTCTTCTATGGCGGCCTGGTGCGCTCCAAGAACGTGCTTTCCGTGCTGATGCAGTGCACGATGGTCACCGCCGCCGTGATCGTGGTCTGGGTGCTGTGGGGCTATTCCTTCGCCTTCGGCGGCAGCGAGAGCCCCTACTGGGGCGGCCTCGGCAAGATGTTCCTTTCCGGCGTGACGCCGGATTCGGAGTCGGGCACCATTCCCGAATTCGTCTTCATCGCCTTCCAGATGACCTTCGCCTGCATCACGCCGGCGCTCATCGTCGGCGGCTTCGCCGAGCGCGTGAAGTTCGGCGCGGTGATCCTCTTCGTGGTGCTGTGGGTCAGCTTCGTCTACTTCCCGATCGCCCACATGGCGTGGGACGCCAACGGCCTGTTCTTCGGCTGGGGCACGATGGACTTCGCGGGCGGCACGGTGGTGCACATCAATGCCGGCATCGCCGCACTGGTCGGCGCCATCATGATCGGCAAGCGCACCGGCTACGGCAAGGACAACATGGCTCCGCACAACCTGCCGCTGACGCTGGTCGGCGCGGGCATCCTGTGGGTGGGCTGGTTCGGCTTCAACGCCGGCTCCGCTCTCTCGGCCGGCGGCAGCGCCGCGCTCGCCATGATCAACACCTTCACCGCCACGGCGGGCGCCATCATCGGCTGGTCGCTGGTGGAGAAGATGGTTCGCGGCAAGGCCTCCATGCTGGGCGGCGCCTCGGGCATCATCGCCGGCCTCGTCGCGGTGACGCCGGCGGCAGGCTTCGTCGGCCCGGTCGGCGCCATCGTGCTTGGCTTCGTGGCGGCCATCGTGGCCTACTACTTCGTGGCGGTGGTGAAGATCAGGGCCGGCTACGACGACTCGCTCGACGTGTTCGGCATCCACGGCGTGGCCGGCATCGTCGGCGCCATCGGCACCGGCATCCTGGCTTCCTCGTCGCTGGGCGGCGTGGGCTACGGCGACGGCGTGTCGATGGGCAGCCAGGTTTGGACGCAGATCCTCGCCGTGCTCATCACCATCGTCTGGTGCGGCGTGGGCTCGGCCATCCTCTACAAGGTGGTCGACCTGATCATCGGCCTGCGCCCGACCCCGGAAGCCGAATCCACCGGCCTCGACGTCACCTCGCACGGCGAAGTGGCCTACCACTCGTAAGCTTGTGCCGGGCGGCGCCAGCGCCGCCCGCATCCTCCATCCCGTCGTGGCTCCTCACGGAGCCACAAACTCAAAGGCCCGGAGCGATCCGGGCCTTCTTTGTTCGGCAGGAATCCGTTTGACGGCTCAGTAGCCGCGCTCGTCGCCCTTGCGGCGCTGCTTCTTGGCTGCCTTGCGCGCGGCATAGCGCGCGTCGCGGGCGGCCTTCTGCTCGGCCAGAAGCGCCACCATCTTCTCGGCCTCCTCGATGCGAATCATCTCGGCGATCTTGTCTTCCTCGATCTTGCGCAGGCGCTCTTCCTCGGCGAGGCGCGCGGTCTCGGCTGCGAGGCGCTCCTCCTCCAGCTTGCGCAGGCGGGCGTCCTCGGCTTCCTTGGCCTTGCGGGCGGCCTCGCGCTCGGCGGCGCGGATCTCCCGGGCGCGGGCGATCTCGGCGCGCTGCGCCTTGCGTTCCGCCAGGCCAGGGTCTTCCGCGACCTTGCGCACCTTCTCCAGCAGCGCCTTGCGGGCGGCCGCTGCGTCACTCTGGCGTTTCTGGAAGTCGGGTCGTCTGTCGTCGAACATTCATGCTCCTGTTCTCGTCGGGGGTGACGGCGCCCGCGTGGTGCGCGGGCGTGCGGCATGCTCTCGCATGGGATTTGTCGTGCTGAAATAGTTTCTAAGCGGCCCCGAGACAAGTGCCGATCGTACATGGCGCGATGTCCGTCACCGTTTGGGCCAAGGCTGGACCCGCCCGGCGCATGGTTAATGCTGCCTTAACCTCCGCGCCATAGTCTCGCTCGGACTGTGCACGCTGCCCGCCCGGGCGGCGGCAGATGGGCGTTCGACGGGGAAGGCGCATGCGTTCAGGCTACGGCAACGGGCTGGCACTCCACGATGGCGGTTATGGACCGGCGGGGCTGATGGCCCGCCTGGTGCAGCGGCTTGCCGGCCTGGCCATCATGGCGGCCTGCGCCTTCGCAGTGGCGAGCCTCGCCACCTGGAACGTCGCCGATCCGAGTTTCAGCCACGCCACCGATGCGCCGGTGACCAACGCCATGGGCTACGCCGGCGCAGTCTTTTCCGATCTCGCCATGCAGTTCTACGGCCTGTCGGCGCTGGCCGCCCTGGTGCCCGGCGTGGCGTGGGGCGTGCTCATGGCTTCCGGGCGCGGCCTCGACGCCACCGTCAAGCGCGGCGCCGCCTGGTTCGGCATGACGCTGGCCGCCGCGGCGATTGCCGGCTGCGTGCCTGCGCCCGAGGGCTGGCCGCTTCCGTCCGGCCTCGGCGGCGTGGTCGGCGATATGGTGCTTTCGGTGCCCGCCGTCGCCATCGGCGGCTATCCCACCGGCTTCGCCGCCATCGTCGTGGCGCTGCTGATCGCCGCGCCCGGCTCGTGGCTCTTCCTGTTCGGCGCCGGCCTCACCCGCCGCAAGTCGCCCCTGCTGACGGCGCGCCGCCGGCCGGTCGAGGAGGCGATCGAGGACGAGCGCGAAGAAGACGAGGAAGATGAAGGCGGCGGCATGGTCACGCTCGGCGCGCTGGCCCATTGGTGGCTGTCGCTGCGCGCCTTCCTGCGGCGCAGCTTCGGTCGCCCCAAGGCGCCGCCGCTGAAGCGCCCCTGGCGCAACGTGCCCGAGGAAGAGGAAGACGAGTTCTGGCCCGAGCCGGCGATGCGCAGGCCTGCGGCCGGCGGCCGCATCGAGCCCGAATTCGGCCTCGAGGGCGACGCCGACGACGAGGCGCCGTTCGAGCTGGACGACGCCGACATCGCGGACGACGACCGCCCGGCCCAGCCGGTGATGCGCGCCGCCCCCGCGCCCAACCGCGTGGCCGCCCCGGCGCCGCGACCGCAGCAGGGCAACCGCGTCACCCGCGAGGCCCAGACCTCGCTCATCGGCTCGGCGCATTTCGAGATGCCGTCGCTGCACTTCCTGTCGGAGCCGAAGAGCATCGGCAAGGACCCCTCGCTGTCGAAGGACGCGCTGGAGCAGAACGCCCGCATGCTGGAGGGCGTGCTGGAGGACTTCGGCGTCAAGGGCGAGATCATCCACGTCCGCCCCGGCCCGGTGGTGACGCTGTACGAGCTGGAGCCGGCCCCAGGCATCAAGTCCAGCCGCGTCATCGGCCTGGCCGACGACATCGCCCGCTCGATGAGTGCGATCGCCTGCCGCGTTGCCGTGGTGCCCGGCCGCAACGCCATCGGCATCGAGTTGCCCAACGCGCGCCGCGAGACGGTCTATCTGCGCGAGCTGCTGGCCTCCAAGGATTTCGAGACCTCCAAGTCCAAGCTGGCGCTGGCGCTGGGCAAGACGATCAACGGCGAGGCCGTCATCGCCGACATCGCCAAGTTCCCGCATCTGCTCGTGGCCGGCACCACCGGATCGGGCAAGTCGGTCGCCATCAACACCTTCATCCTGTCCATCCTCTACCGCATGACGCCGGCCGACTGCCGCCTGATCATGATCGACCCGAAGATGCTGGAGCTGTCGGTCTATGACGGCATCCCCCACCTGCTGACGCCGGTCGTGACCGACCCGAAGAAGGCGGTGGTCGCGCTCAAATGGACCGTGCGCGAGATGGAGGACCGCTACCGCAAGATGTCGAAGGTGGGCGTGCGCAACATCGACGGCTTCAACCAGCGCGTGGCGACCGCGCAGAAGAAGGGCGAGCAGATCACCCGCACCGTGCAGACCGGTTTCGACCGGCAGACCGGCGAGGCGATCTACGAGACTGAGGCGCTCGACCTCGAGCCCATGCCCTACATCGTGGTCATCATCGACGAGATGGCCGACCTGATGATGGTGGCCGGCAAGGACATCGAGGGCGCGGTGCAGCGGCTGGCGCAGATGGCGCGCGCCGCCGGAATCCACGTCATCATGGCCACCCAGCGCCCCTCGGTCGACGTCATCACCGGCACCATCAAGGCCAACTTCCCGACCCGCATCTCCTTCCAGGTGACGTCGAAGATCGACAGCCGCACCATCCTGGGCGAGATGGGCGCCGAGCAGCTGCTGGGCATGGGCGACATGCTCTACATGGCCGGCGGCGGGCGCATCCAGCGCGTGCACGGCCCCTTCGTCTCCGACGAGGAGGTGGAGAAGGTGGTCGCCCACCTGAAGCTGCAGGGTGCGCCTGAATACCTAGACGCCATCACCGAGGACGACGGCGACGAGGACGATGGCGAGGATGGCGGCCGCCGCGGCGGCTCCGGCGGCGACTTCGAGGATTCCGAGGACCCCTACGATCAGGCGGTGGCGGTGGTGCTGCGCGACGGCAAGGCCTCGACCAGCTACATCCAGCGCCGCCTCGGCATCGGCTACAACCGCGCCGCCTCCATCATCGAGAAGATGGAGAGGGAAGGCATCGTAGGCCCGGCCAACCACGCCGGCAAGCGCGAGATCCTGGTGCCCACCGAAGACGACAAGTTCTGATGCGGCCCGACCCCTCGCCCGATTCGTCCAAGGCCGCCGCCCCGCCGCGCCGCCGGGAACCCGCCGGCACACGAGACGGTTTAGGTGGCCGGACGGCCAAATTTCGGCCCCAGTGAAGGCCTAGCCGTCAGCTGAACACGGATTGGATCGAACCATGAAGCTTCCCACCGCAATGCCGACCCAAACGCAGGCCGCCGGGCGCGCGAAACCGCGCAGCCGCCGCGGCGCGCTCGGCATGCTCGCCGGCGTCGCCGCGCTGGCGCTCGCCGCGCAGCTGGCGCCTTTGGGCATCGGCAATGCGGAGGCGCAGTCGGCTGCGCAGAAGATCGCCGACCATTTCTCCAGCGTGAAGACGATGACCGGCGAGTTCGTGCAGTTCGGCCCCAAGGGCGAGCAGACCGGCGGCAAGTTCTTCCTGGAGCGGCCGGGCAAGCTCCGCTTCAACTATGAGGCGCCTTCCGATTTCCGCGTCGTCTCCGACGGCAAGTCGGTTGTTCTGCTGAACCAGAAGATGAACACCGCCGACCTCTATTCGCTGTCGCAGACGCCGCTCAAGCTGCTGCTGGACGAGCGCATCGACCTGTCCGGCAACAAGGTGCGCGACATCCGCGAGGAGAGCGACCTCACCACCATCCAGCTGGCCGACAAGTCGGTGTTCGGCGAGGCCACCATCTCGATGATGTTCGACCCCCGGACCTACGAACTGCGCCAGTGGACGGTGACCGACGCGCAGGGCAAGGACACCACGGTGATGATCTTCAACGTGCAGCAGGGCGTGACCTTCGACCCCAGCGTGTTCAGGATCGACTACAACCGCGTGCGCGAGATGAACGAAGTCAAGCGCTAGGTTTCGCCTGCGACGGTGCGACGGGCGGCAGGCACAGCCGCCGCCTTGTCATCGCCGCCCGCCGCACATAGGTTCCGGCAGCATTCCTGACCTGCCGGAAATCATGCCCTTCTCGATAACCACCTGGAACATCAACTCCGTCCGCCTGCGGCTGCCCATCGTGCTGCGCCTGCTGGCCGAGCGGCAGCCGGACGTCCTGTGCCTGCAGGAGATCAAGTGCCCGGACGAGCTCTTTCCGGCGGAGGCCTTCGCGGCCGCCGGCTATCCGCACATCGCCTTCAGCGGGCAGAAGGGCTACCACGGCGTCGCAACCATCTCGCGCCGGCCGATCGAGATCGTGGAGAAGCGCGATTTCTGCACCAAGGGCGATTGCCGCCACCTCTCCGTGAAGGTGGAGGCGGGCGGCAAGAAGGTGCTGCTGCACAATTTCTACGTTCCCGCCGGCGGCGACGAGCCGGACCCCGAGATCAACCCGAAATTCCGCCACAAGCTCGACTTCATCGAGGAGATGCGCGGCGTGCATGCCGGCTATGACGGCGAAAGCGCGTCCGTGCTGGTGGGCGACCTGAACATCGCGCCGCTGGAATGCGACGTCTGGTCCCACAAGCAGCTGCTCAAGGTGGTGAGCCACACGCCGGTGGAGACCGAGGGGCTGGAATCGATGCGGATCGGCGGCGGCTGGAACGACCTGATGCGCCAGCACACGCCTCCGCCGGAGCGCATCTACACCTGGTGGAGCTATCGCGCGCGTGACTGGCAGGCTGCGGACCGCGGCCGCCGGCTGGACCACATATGGTCGTCGCCCAATATGGCGGCGCAGCTTGCGGCGGTTACCGTGCTGAAGGACGCGCGCGGCTGGGACCGGCCGTCCGACCACGTGCCGGTGACCGCGCACTTCGCCTTCGACTGAGGCTCAGCGGCCGAACTTCGGAGACAGTTTCTCGAGATTGGCGATCATCGCCTTCATCTCGGCAGCGATGCGGGTGTGCAGCGTGGCGGCCACGTCCGGATATTCCTCGAGGATGCGGCGGAACAGGCTGCGGTTGAGCCGGATAACCTCGATGTCGGTGGCGGCGAGCGCGCTGGTCATGCGCTGGGCCCCGGTGATCAGTGCCAGTTCGCCCAGCAGCGACGCCGGACCGGCCGTGCCGACCACGATGCGCCTGCCGCCTGCCTCGCGATAGAGCTCGACCGTGCCGCTGGCCACCACGAAGGCGCAGTCGGCCGCCGCTCCCTCCTGGAAAAGCTCGCGCCCGGCCTTGAGCCGCATCGTCTCCGCCCCGAAGGCGAGCAGGCGCAGCTGCTCGGGGGTGAAATCCTCAAGCAGGCGCACGCGCTCCAGAACACGGATGTCGTCGTCGAGCGCCATTTGGCTGGCAGCGTCCCTCTACCGGTCCGCCATGATTCGCGGCGGCGCATTGTGGCACGCCCGTGGCCGATCCGGCCAGCGGGGATGCCGGGCGAGGCGACAGGCGCAGTTGCGATGCTCCCGCGCCGGGCAGCCGCGCGCCAGCCGGCTCAGGGAACGAGTTTGTAGCCGCCGCTTTCTGTCACAAGAATTTCGGCATTGGAAGGATCGCGCTCGATCTTCTGCCGCAACCTGTAGACATGCGTTTCCAACGTGTGGGTGGTGACGCCCGAATTGTAGCCCCACACCTCTTCCAGCAGCACGTCGCGGGTGACGACCTTGCGGTCGGCCCGGTATAGATACTTGATGATCGAGGCTTCCTTCTCGGTCAGCCGCACCTTGCCGCCGCGCTGGTCGAGCAGCAGCTTCTGGCTGGGCTTGAAGGTGTAGGGGCCGACGACGAAGGTGGCGTCCTCGCTCTGCTCGTGCTGGCGCAGCTGCGCGCGGATGCGGGCGAGCAGCACCGCGAAGCGGAACGGCTTGGTCACGTAGTCGTTGGCGCCGGCTTCGAGGCCGAGAATGGTGTCGGAATCGGTGTCGTGGCCGGTCAGCATGATGATCGGGGCCTTGTAGCCGCCCTTGCGCAGCAGCTTCACCGCCTCGCGCCCGTCCATGTCGGGCAGGCCCACATCCATGATGAGAAGGTCTATCAGCCCGCCGCGCACCGCGGCGATGCCCTTGGCCGCATTCTCCTCCTGCAGCACCTCGAACTCCTCGTAGAGCGACAATTGCTCCACCAGCGTGCCACGCAGGTCATTGTCGTCGTCAACTATGAGTATCGTGCGTGAGGTCATCGTCAATCCGTTCAAACAAAAGGGAGAAATGCTGTTGACCGCTACCCGTTTATGCGAAAGCTGGTGCGCGTGGAAATACGTTCACGGCCTTTTGTTCGCGATGCGATCATACCCGAAAAAACATGACCACAACGCGGCGCGCCCGATTTTCGGCGCGTTGCGCACGCTTGCGGTCCGCGCCCGGCCGGGAAAACCCTCGCAGGGGCTGCTGGTCGCGGGGTCGCGCGTCATGCCCTGCGCGCTCGGGCGCGGCGGCATCTCGGCGCGCAAGCGGGAGGGCGACGGCGCGACGCCGCTGGCCGCGATGCGGCTGCTGTGGGGTTATGTCCGGCGCGGGCGCATGCGGCCTGTGTCGCGCCTGTCGCTTGCGCCGATCGAGGCCGATCTCGGCTGGTGCGACGCGCCGGCCGACCGCAACTACAACCGCCCGGTGCGGCTGCCCTACGCGGCGAGCCATGAAGACATGCGGAGGCCGGACCGGCTCTACGACGCGGTGATCGTGCTCGACTGGAACATCAGGCCGCGCCGGCGCGGCTGCGGCAGCGCCATCTTCCTGCATGTCGCCAGGCCGGGCTTCAGGCCGACCGAAGGCTGCGTCGCCGTGGCGCCGCGCGACATGGCGTGGCTGCTGCCGCGCCTGTCGCCGCGCACCGCGCTGACCGTGCTGCGCTAGCCCATCCGGCCTGGCCCCGCCCGGATCGACCGGACCGCCGCTAGCTCCACCAGCCGATGACCACGGCCATGATGAGCGCCACGCCCAGCCAGTGGATCGCGTCGATCAGGGTGAGGTCCCAGCCATAGCCCTGGTAGCGCTGGTTGACCGCCACGGTGGTGGCGATGAAGCCGAGCCACAGCACCACCGTCACCGCGATGGCCGGACCGACGCCGGCGGAGCCGGTCGACGCCAGCACGGCGGCAAGCACGAAGGCCATGATGAGCTCGCAGACGATCGAATTGACCAGCAGCGCCGGGGGCGGCATCGCGCCGCCGCCTCCACCGGGCTTCGGCTGGATGCGGGCAGCCTTCATCCAGGGTTTCGACAGCGCGCCGTAATAGGCGGCCCCGAAGAAAAAGCTGAGCACCGCGGCCACGACGACCGCGAGATAGTTCACGCCTGCGAAATCCATGCGAACCTCCCCTCCGGAAAGGTTGATATCAACGCCTGTTGCGCGCCCCGCGTCAAGCGAGCGCCCAGACCGTGGTGCGCTTCACCTCCGAATCTTCCAGCGCGCGCGTCACGCCCACCTCATACTGGGCGAGCTGCAGCAGGCCGGATTTCGGCAGGTAGGCGCGGCCGGGATCGCCCACCAGCACCGTCGCTCCGCGCGCCTTGAGCGCGGAAAACCAGGGCAGCAGCCGCTCCGCGAACGGCTTTTCGTAGAAGACGTCGCCGGCCAGCACGACGTCCCATCCACCGTCGGCGCCCACCAGATCCTCAGCGGTGAAGGCGGCGCGGACGCCGTTGGCGGCCGCGTTGAGCCCGCATGCCGCGCGGCAGAACGGATCGGTGTCGGCGCATGTGACGGCCTGCGCGCCGGCCATGGCGGCCGCGATACCGACGATGCCGGAGCCGGCGGCGAAGTCGAGCACGCGCTGGCCGCGCACGGTCTGGGGATGATCGAGCACATAGCGCGCCAGACCCTGCCCTCCGGCCCAGGCGAAGGCCCAGAAGGGCGGCGGCAGGCCGATCTCGGCCAGTTCCTCCTCCGTCTTCAGCCAGAGGTCATGCGCCTCGTCGGCAAGGTGCAGCCGCATTTCGGGCACGTGCGGCGGCGCCACCAGCGCCGTGTTGGCGCGGATGAAGCTCTCGGCGCGGGCCGGATCGAGCCGCTCTGCGGTCAAGGCGCGGGCGAGACCCCGCCCATGCGGCAGACTTCCTTCCATTCCGCCGGCGTCACCGGCTGCACGGAGAGGCGGCTGAGCTTGACCAGCGCCATCTCGGCCAGCTTCGGATTGGCCTTGATGTCGGCCAGCGTCGGCGGGTTGGGCACGTCGCGCACGGCGCGGATGTCGACGCACTCCCAGTTGGGATCGTCGCTGGTGGAGTCCGGGTGCGCCAGCTTGCACACCTCGGCGATGCCGACGACGTTCAGCCCCTCATTGGAGTGGTAGAAGAAGCCGAGGTCGCCGATCTTCATGGCGCGCATGTTGTTGCGGGCGGCGAAGTTGCGCACGCCGTCCCATTCCTGCCCGGCCTTGCCCTTGGCCTTCAGCTGCTCCCACGAGAAGGCGGAGGGTTCGGACTTGAACAGCCAATATGCCATGCTCATGCTCCCGGCGCGTTGAAGGTCCAGTTCCACTGGCTGATGTCGACATTATCGAACAGGCCGGCTTTCGCGTAGGGGTCGCGCGCCGCCAAATCCCTGGCCTCGTCGACCGTGTCGACGTTGAGGATGACGATGCTGCCGTTCGGCTTCCCGTCCGCGCCGATCAACGGCCCCGCCAGCGCGAGCCTGCCTTCCGCGTTGAGCCCCTCGAGGAAATCGACATGCGCGGGCCGCGTGTCGAGCCGCACCTGCAGATGACCGGGCTTGTCCCGGCAGATCAGCGCCACATACATGCTCACACCTCCGATTCGCTCTTGAGCGGGCGCGACAGCAGCGCAGCCACCGCCCGGTCGATGGTCAGTTCACCCTTCAGCAGCAGCGCCACGGCCGACACGATGGGCGCGTCGATGCCGCGTTCCTGCGCGATGCGGGCGGCGATGCCGGCCGTGGCCACGCCCTCGGCAAGCGGCCGGCCTTCCAGCGGCTCTCCGCGCGCCAGCGCCATGCCGTAGGAAAAATTGCGCGACTGCGACGAGCCGCAGGACAGGATCAGGTCGCCGAGCCCCGACAGGCCCATCAGCGTCTCCGGACGCGCGCCAAAGGCCGCGCCCAGGCGCCGCAGCTCCACGAAGCCGCGCGTGACCATGGCGGCCTGCGCGCTGGCGCCCAGCCCGGCGCCGGTGACCGCGCCGGCCGCTATCGCCAGCACGTTCTTCAGCGCGCCGCCGATCTCGACCCCGACCAGGTCGTCGGTCGAATAGCAGCGGAATGACTGAGACGAGAACAGCGCCGCGAGCCCTGCCGCCAGCGCCTCGTCGGCCGAAGCGACCGTGACCGCCGTGGGCAGCCCACGGGCAACGTCGGTCGCAAAGCTCGGTCCGGACAGGATCGCCACCGGATTGCCGGGCAGGAGCTCGGCCACGATCTCCGAGAGCAGCCGGCCGGTGCCCCGCTCGATGCCCTTGGCGCAGAGCACCAGCGGTACGCCGGCGCCGAGCGTGCCCGGCAGCGCACCCAGCATCTGGCGCAGCGTCTGCGCCGGCGTGACGGCCAGCACGCAGGCCGCGCCCGCCACCGCCTGCGCGAGATCGTCGGTTGCGCGCGGCGCCGGGTCTAGCGTCACGCCCGGCAGATAGCGCGGGTTCTCGCGCCTTTCATTGATCGAGGCGACGGTTTCGGGGTCGCGCGCCCACAGCACCGTTTCCTTGCCGGCGCGCAGCATCGTGGTGGCGAGTGCCGTGCCCCAGGCGCCGCCGCCCAGCACCGCGATCTTCGTGGCCGCGCCGGCGTTCATGCCTTGGCTCCCCGCCTGCCGCCGCCATAGATCGGCGCGGCGTCCTCGTCCAGCGGCCAGCGCGAACGCGGCGTGAAGGCTGCCGCATCACCTTCGAGCAGGCCGGCCCGCATCCGCTCCAGCCCGGCCCAGGCCACCATCACCGCATTGTCGGTGCAGAGCTCCAGCGGCGGCGCGACCAGTACGAAGCCGCGCTCGCGGCACAGCGCGTCGAGCGCGGCCCGCACCGCGCGATTGGCGGCGACGCCGCCCGCCACCACCAGAGCGGCGCGGCCGATGGCCGGAAACTCGTGGCGAAACCGGTCGAGGCTGCGTGAGACGCGGTCGTCGAGCGTCTCCACGATGGCCTGCTGGAACGACGCCGAGATGTCGTCGACGTCGGCGGGCGACAGCGGCGCGATTGCGGTCGCCGCCTGCCGCACCGCGGTCTTCAGCCCCGAGAAGGAGAAATCGGGACGCTTCTCGCCCTTCAGCGGCCGCGGGAAGGCGAAGCGGGCGGGATTGCCGCGTGCCGCCGCCTTCTCCACATTGGGGCCGCCCGGATAGGGCAGGCCGATCAGCTTCGCCGTCTTGTCGAACGCCTCGCCCAGCGCGTCGTCGATAGTGGAGGCCCAGCGCGAATAGCGCCCCACGCCCTCGACCAGCACGATCTGCGTATGCCCGCCCGAAACCAGCAGCAGCAGGTAGGGAAATTCGAGGCGGTCGGTGAGCCGCGCCGTCAGCGCATGGGCCTCCAGGTGATTGACCGGCGCCAGCGGCTTGCCGGTGGCGGCCGCGATGGCCTTGCCCGTCATCAGCCCGACGATCAGCCCGCCGATCAGGCCCGGCCCGGCCGTCGCGGCGATGAGGTCCATGTCGCGCGCGGCCAGCCCTGCTTCGCCGAGCGCGGCCTCGACCACCCCGTCCAGCGCTTCAACATGGGCGCGCGCTGCGATCTCCGGCACCACGCCGCCGAAGGCGGCATGCTCCTTGATCTGCGACAGCACCACGTTGGACAGGATGCGGCCTTCGCCTGAAGGCAGCATCTCGACCACGGCAGCGGCGGTTTCGTCGCAGCTCGTCTCGATGCCCAGTGCGATCATGCGGCCTTCTGGCGCCATGCGCTTTGTTGCCCGGTTCCGGAAACACGACTAGGTAAGCACCTACCCAGGCAGGCGGGGCCTGCGGGCTGCGGTTAACACGGACGGCGCGCCATGCAAACAGTCGGGATAGGCACACGCGGCAGCGCGCTGGCGCTCGCGCAGGCGTCGGAGACGCGCGCTTTGCTGATGGCGGCGCATGGACTGCCCGAGGAAGCCTTCCGCATCGAGGTGATCGCCACCAGCGGCGACCGCATCCAGGACCGGCCGCTGTCGGAGGCCGGCGGCAAGGGCCTGTTCACCAAGGAGATCGAGGAGGCGCTGCTCGACGGCCGCATCGACATCGCCGTGCATTCGTCCAAGGACATGCCCACGCGCCTGCCGGACGGGCTGGAGATTTCCGCCTTCCTGGAGCGTGAGGATGTGCGCGACGCCTTCATCGGCCGCGCGGCGAAGAAGCTGCTCGACCTGCCCGACGGCGCCATCGTCGGCTCGTCCTCGCTGCGGCGGCAGGCGCTGATCCGCCGCGCGCGGCCCGACCTGCGGGTCGAAACCTTCCGCGGCAATGTGCAGACGCGGCTGCGCAAGCTGGACGAGGGCCATGTGGACGCGACCCTGCTGGCGCTCGCCGGGCTGAAGCGGCTGGCGATGCCGGAAGTGGCAACCGAACTGCTGCCGGTGGACCGCTTTCCGCCGGCTCCCGGCCAGGGCGCGATCTGCATCGAAAGCCGCATCGGCGACGCGAGGGTGGAGACGCTTCTGGCCCCCATCCGGCACGAGCAGACCGGCCAGGCGCTGGCCTGCGAGCGCGCCTTCCTCGCCGCGCTGGACGGCTCCTGCCGCACGCCGATCGCCGGGCTGGCGCGGATCGAGGGCGGGATGCTGTCCTTTTCCGGCACGATCATCACGCCCGACGGCCGCGAGCAGCACCAGATCACGGCCGAAGGCAGGGCCGCCGATGCCGCCGCGATCGGCGCGCGGGCCGGCGCCGACATCCGCGCCAGGGCCGGTGCGCGCTTCTTCGAAGGCTGGCAGTGAAACGCGTGCTGGTCACCCGGCCGCAGCCCGGCGCCATCGCCACGGCGGACCGGCTTGCCGGGCTGGGCTTCGAGCCGGTGGTGCTGCCGCTGACGGCGACGCGCCCGCTGGAGACGGGTGAATTGCCCGAGGCCGGGGATTTCGACGCAGTGGTCGCCACCAGCAGCGCCGCGCTGCGCCACGCGCCGCCGCAGCTGCTGCGCGCGCTTTCGCCTCTGCCGCTGCTGGCCGTCGGCGAGGCCACCGCCGAGGCGGGAGCGCGGGCAGGCTTCGCCCGCGTCGAAAGCGGCGGCGGCGACAGCCCGGCGCTCGCCGCGCATGTCGCCCGGTCGCAGCCGCCCGGCTCGCGCCTGCTCTATTTGTGCGGGCGCGTGCGCACCGGCGCTCTGGCCGAGCGCCTGCGCAAGGCGGGGTTCGCCGTCACCGTGTTCGAGACATACGACACGCTGCCCACGGCGGCGGCCGACGAAGCCGCCGCGGTGCTGGGCGCGCAGCCTGTCGACGCGGTGCTGCTCTATTCCGCCAACGCCGCCGTGCTGTTCGCCCGCCTGCTGGCCTCGCGCGATGCCGGCCCTTTGCTGCGCAATGCCCGCCTGCTCTGCATGTCGCCGCGCACTGCCCAGGCGCTGCCGCCCGCGGCCCAGCAGCGCGCCGAGATTGCCGCGGCGCCCGACGAGGCCTCCCTGCTGCGCCTCGCAGGCCCCACCGGCTGAGCCATCTGGCCGCGCCCCCTTTTTTCGCCGCTCTGTTATGCTACCTGAACCGGGCCTCGCGCGTTCATGCGGGGGAGCGACGGAAAAGCGGAGCGCGGCATGGTCAAGTCCCCGAAGATTCGCCACTCGAAGTCGAGCACCGAACCGGTGACGATCGACCTCAGCGCGAACGACGTTTCGCGGATACCGCCCGAGCAGCCGCGGCCGGCCGGGGTGAGCGACGCGGCGACCGCGAAGCCGGCCACAAGCGCCCCTGCATCCTCCGCCGAAGCGCCGAAATCAGCAGCCGCGGCATCCGCGCCGAAGCCTGCGGAGCCCGCAAAGCCGTCCGCACAGGCGGGTTCGGTGCCGCCAACGAGCTCTTCCGACCGCCCGTCGGCAGCTGACGCGGCGCGCAAGCCTGCCGAGGCTTCGCAGCCGCGCGAGCAGGACCGCAAGCCAGCCTCAGGCGCATCCTCCTTCGGGCGCGACGCCACGTCGCGGCCGTCGGCGCCCCCGCCCGAGCCGCCCCCTGCCAGGCCAGCCGCGCCGGCCCGGCGCGGCGCCGGATCGCTGGTGGCAGCCGGCCTCGTGGGCGGCGCCGTCGTTCTGGCAGGCGCCGCAGGCGCCTGGTATGGCGGGTACCTGCCCGCGCCGCAGCTTCAGGCGGTGACCGGCTGGGCCGAGACGGACACGCTGCGCTCCGAGCTGGAATCGCTGAAATCCGAGGTGGCCGAGCTGCGTGCGGCTCCGCCCGCCGCCGCGTCCGGCGGCGACGCCGCCGGGCTTGCCGACGCCAATGCGCGGATCGAAAGCGTCAGCGTGATGGTCGAGGATATGCGTGCCCAGCTAGCCCGCCTGTCGGAAGGCGCGGGTGGCGAACAGGCGCTCCAGCCGGCACTCGACGAACTGCGCACGGGCCTTGCCGCCCTGGAACAGCGCGTCGCCGCGCTGCCGGCCGATGGCGGCGGCGACACCGAGGCGCTGCGCGCCGAGGTCGCCCGCGTGGAGGAGAGCGTGCGCTCGGCCGTGCAGTCGGCCGCCTCCGCAGCAGAGGCCGCGTCCGCCGTCGCACCGAGGATCGACGCGCTGGAGCAGCGGGTGACCGAACTTGCGGCGCGCGTCGAGGAACAGGACAAGACGCCCGGCGTGGCGCTGGCGATCGCCGCATCCGCCCTGAAGGCCGCGATCGATCGCGGCTCGCCGTTCTCGACCGAGCTGGATACCTATGCCGGCCTCGCGCCCGAGGCGCCGGAGATTGCCGCGCTGCGCGAGATGGCCGGCTCCGGCGTGCCCACGCGGGCGGCGATCTCGGCCGAGGCCGATTCGGTGGCCGTGCGCATGATCGATGCCGGCCGCGTGATCGACCCCAATGCAGGCTTCCTCGACCGGCTATGGGCAAGCGCGCAGTCGCTGGTCACCGTCCGCCCTGTCGGCGACGTGCAGGGCAGCGACGTGCCGGCCGTGGTGGCGCGGTGGGAGGCGGCGCTCGACGCCGGCGACTATGAGCGGGCCGTGGCCGAATTCGAGACACTGCCCGCCGACGCCAAGGCGGCCGGCTCGGCCTTCATGGACAAGGTCCGCGCCCGCGATTCCGCCGACCGCCTGGTCGACCAGACGCTGGCTGCCGCACTCAGGGCGTAGGATATTTCGATGCTGCGCGTACTCTTCTTCCTCGTCCTCGTCTTCCTGGTCGGCCTCGGCTTCGCATGGCTGGCCGACCGGCCCGGCGAGATGGTGGTCACCTTCGACGGCTACAGATACCAGGTGACGCTGATGGTGGCGGCGGTCATCGTCGCCGCGCTGGTCGCAGCCGTCATGCTGGGCTGGTGGCTGGTCAAGGCGATCTGGAACAGCCCCTACACGGTGTCGCGCTATTTCCGCGTGCGCCGGCGCGACCGCGGCTACCAGGCGCTGTCGACCGGCATGATCGCGGCCGGCGCCGGCGACGCCGCGCTGGCCCGCAGGAAGAACCGCGAGGCGCTGAAGCTGATCAGCAGCGACCGCGAGCCGTTGCTGCACCTGCTCGACGCGCAGGCCTCGCTGCTCGAGGGCGATCACGATTCGGCGCGCGAGAAGTTCAAGGCGATGCTGGACGACCCGGAAACGCGGCTTCTGGGCCTGCGTGGCCTCTATCTCGAGGCCGAACGCCTGGGCGAACGCCAGGCCGCCCGCCACTACGCCACGCAGGCGGCCGAGATCGCGCCGCAGCTGGGCTGGGCGTCCGAATCGGTGCTGGAGGAGCGTATCGCCGGCGGCGACTGGGACGGCGCCTTGCGGCTGGTGGAGGCGCAGCGCGGCAACCGCCAGGTGGAGCGCGAGCATGTGAACCGCCGCCGCGCCGTGCTGCTGACCGCCAAGGCGATGTCGCTGGTCGAGGCGGACCCGCTGACCGCGCGCAACGCGGCACAGGAGGCCGTGCGGCTGGCGCCCGACTTCGTGCCGGCGGCGCTGGTGGCCGCGCGCGCCTACATCCGCCAGAACGATTTGCGCAAGGCCGCGAAGCTGCTGGAGACGATCTGGAAGAAGTCTCCGCATCCCGACGTGGCCGATCTCTACGTCCATGCCCGGCCGGGCGATTCGACGCACGACCGGCTGACGCGGGCCAGGAAGCTGCAGTCGCTGAAGCCCAACAACCCCGAATCGAACTACGCCGTGGCACGCGCAGCGCTCGAGGCCGGCGAGATGGATCTCGCGCGCAGCGCCGCCGAGTCGGTGGTCCGGCAGGAACCGCGCGAACGCGCCTTCCTGCTGATGGCCGACATCGAGGAAGCGTCGACCGGAGAGCAGGGCCGCGTGCGCGAATGGCTGTCGCGCGCGCTGCGTGCGCCGCGCGACGCGGCCTGGGTGGCCGACGGCTATGTGTCGGAACGCTGGGCGCCGTTCTCGCCGGTCACCGGGCGCATCGACGCCTTCGAATGGAAGGTTCCGGTCGAGCGCGCCGCGCAGATGATCGAGCAGGACCGCGACGAGCTGCAGCCTGCCCGCGAAGCTTTGCCGACACCTGTGGAGGCCGTCGCCGACAAGCCGGCCGGCAAGATCGTCGACGCGGAGAAGACGGCGCCCGATCCCGCGCCAGAGCAACCCAAGCAGGCTGCGCCGAAGTCGCAGCCGCCGGCATCGGCTCCGCCTTCCGCGGCTGCGGTACCCCCTGCTCCAGCAGCCAAGCCGTCCGATGGCGCGGCTGCTCCCGCGCCTGCGCCTGCTCCCGTTTCAGCCCCAGCCCCGGCGGGCAAAGGCCCGGATGGGAAGCCCGACGCCAAGCCAGACGCCAGGGCCGAAGCCAGGGCCGAAGCGAAGGCCGCACCGGCCGAAAAACCCGTCCCGCGCACGCCTGCCCGGCCCAAGCCGGCGGACAACAAGGCGGCGGGCGCCGTCATGTTCGTGGGGCCGCCCGACGATCCGGGCGTCGACCCCGAGGACATACCGGGCGCGAATGGCCGGCCGCGGTTGTTTTGAGGCCTGGTTGCACTATGCTGGGTGAGAGCGCGTCAGTGCGCCTCGCCCGTCTTCCTAATGCCGGATGCAGTTCCCGCGACGAGATGTTCGATCGTTTCCTGAACTTCCTGAAGGACATGCCCGGCGCGCGACAGGGCGGCGACGCCGACGATCCGCGCGTTGCGGCCGCGGCCCTGCTCTACCACCTTATGGACGCCGACGGCGTGCGCGAACGCGGCGAGATCACGCAGCTGCGCACGCTGATGTCGGAAATGTTCGGCATAACGGGCGCGGAGCTGGAGCGCGTGCTCTCCGCCGGCGAGAAGGCGGACGAGGAGGCTGTCGACCTCTACGCCTTCACCAGTGTCATCGACCGCCATCTCGAACAGTCCGCCAAATGCGAGCTCATCTCCATCATGTGGGAGATGGTTTTCGCCGACGGCGAGGCGCACGAGCTGGAGGACAACCTGGTCTGGCGCGTGGCCGAGCTGATCCATGTCGAGCGCGAGCAGCGGATCGCGCTGCGGCAGCGTGCGCGCGCCGAGGCGGGCGCGTGAGCGTGATGCAGGCGGGGCCGCATCCGCGCATACTGATCGTCCTGCACCAGGAGCATTCGAGCGCGGGCCGCGTCGGCCAGTTGCTGGCGGCGCGCGGCTTCGGCCTCGACATTCGCCGCCCGCCGCTTGGCGACGCCCTGCCGGAAACGCTGGCCGACCACGCCGGCGCCGTGGTGTTCGGCGGCCCCATGAGCGCCAACGATCCGGACGAGTTCGTGCGCCGCGAGACCGAATGGCTGAAGGTGCCGCTGGCCGAGAACCGGCCGCTGCTTGGCATCTGCCTGGGCGCCCAGATGCTGGTCAACCATCTCGGCGGCTCGGTCGGCCCGCGCGACGATGGCGGCGTGGAGATCGGCTGGTATCCGCTGCGTGCGACCGACGCAGGCAGCAGCCTGCTGGAGTGGCCGGGGATGGTCTACCAGTTCCACCGCGAGGGGTTTTCGCTGCCGTCGGGCGCCTCGCTGCTGGCGACGTCGGACGCCTATCCCAACCAGGCCTTCCGCTATGGCGACAACGCTTGGGGGATCCAGTTCCACGCCGAGCTGACGCGGGTGATGATGCAGCGCTGGGTGGTGCGCGGGGCCCACCGCTTCGTGCTGCCGGGCGCCCAGCCCGGTCGCGATCACCTGGACGGCCGCATGCTCTGGGACATCAGGCTGCGCGCCTGGCTCGACGACTTCCTGACGCTGATCTTCGGCAACCCGGCTGCAGCCGGCCCGCCTCCGCGCAAGCGCCGCAGGCGCCCTGTCGAAACGCGCATGGCGTAGGCCGCCCGCGCCGGCTCAGCTGCGCCCGTCGAGGTGGCGGGCCTTGCGCAGCGCCGGGAACATCCAGGCCCACACGCCCGCCACGGCCACCGCGCCCACCCCGCCGAACACGACAGCCGGCACGGTGCCGACCAGCGCCGCCATGGTGCCGGCCCGGAACTCGCCCAGCTCGTTCGAGGCGCCGACGAAGACCATGTTCACCGCATTGACCCGCCCGCGTAGCCTGTCCGGCGTCCACAGCTGGATCAGCGTCTCGCGCACATAGACGCTGATCATGTCGGCGGCGCCGAGCCCTGCCAGCGCGGCGATCGACAGCCACGGCATGGTGGAGATGCCGAAGATCGCGGTGAAGACGCCGAACAGCGCCACGAAGGCGAACATGATGATGCCGGCATGGTCGCGGATGGGGTGGCTGGTGAGCCAGAGCGCCACCAGGATGGCGCCCATGCCGGGCGCCGCCCGCAGCAGCCCCAGGCCCCAGGGGCCGAGATCCAGTATGTCGCGCGCATAGACCGGCAGCAGCGCCACCGCGCCGCCGAGCAGCACCGCGAACAGGTCGAGGGAGATGGCGCCCAGCACAACCTTCTCGCGCCAGATGTACCGAAATCCCTCGAACAGCGAGGAGATCGTCGGCTGCTGTGTCTCGGTGTGCTGCCTCGGTTTCGGGATGGAGAAGATCAGCGCCGCCGCGCCGGCCACCAGCGCCACCGCCACCCCATAGGCCGCCTCGGCCGACAGGCCGTAGAGCAGGCCGCCCGCAACCGGCCCCACGATCGTGGCCGTCTGCCAGGCCGACGAGTTCCAGGCGACCGCGTTGGCGAAATCCTTTTCAGGAACGAGATTGGCGACCAGCGAGGCCGAGGCCGGCCCGAAGAAGGCCCGCGCGAAACCGAAGAGCGCCAGCACGCCGAAGATCGGTCCCGGCCCGGCGAGGCCGCGCACGGTGAGGAACAGCAGCGCCAGCGCGCAGAGCGTCTCCAGCATCGCGGAGAGCCCCATGATCAGCCGTCTTCCGAAGCGGTCGGCGACCGCCCCGGTCACCAGCACCAGCAGCAGCGAAGGCGCGAACTGGACGATGCCGACCAGGCCGAGGTCGAACGGATCGCGGGTCAAGTCGTAGATCTGCCAGCCGACCGCAACCGACACGATCTGGGTGGAGAAGGTGGTGAGGAACCGCGCCAGCCAGTAGCGCAGGAAGGGCCCGTGCCGGAACGCGGCATAGCGTGTGGAGGGGTCTGCGGTGGCTGGGTGGCTCATGCGGAAGGCCGTCGGATGCTACCAGCAGCACGGGCGGAGGAGGCGAGCGCGCCTGTGCGCGACCGCCGGCGCCGCGCCGGCATGCTTTCACCACTGCCCATAACCCGTTTCGCGCGGCCCGGCGCGCAGAAAATTGCGGCCCCGCCCGGGAGCGCCGGGCGGGCCGCTTGCGCGAGACCGGGGCTGGACGGCGGTTAGCGCCGGCGCGTGAAGAAGAGCGTCGCCAGCAGCCCCACGACCGCGGCGCCGACCACGATGGCGGTGGAGTTGTCCTCGATCGTACGCCCCGCAGCCTTGGCGCGGCGTCGGATGAGGGGCATGGCCGCCGTCAGCCATTCCTGCGCCTCGTCATACAGCTCGGAAAGCTGCTCCTGGCCGGCCGAATAGGTCTTGGCGCCCTGACGGCCGAGCTTGCGCTTCAGCGACGCGACTTCCTTGCGCAGGCTGGCGAGCTCCGCTTCCAGATCCTCGGCAATCTCTTCGCGAAAGAACGATGCCATGCGCCAATCTCCTTGATGTCTGGCCTCGACGGGCGGGCCCTGATGTCCGGCTTCCTCGTGCCCGGCTTCGATGAGTCCGGGCGATGAATCCCGGAAAGAAACCGGAAACGCCCTCCGTTGGTTCCCCATGCGGGCCCGGCGCAGCCTGGCTCAATGCAATCTGGGTTCGCATGCGGCCGGAATCGCGTATGCAACGGCCGCAACCGTGGAGACAGAATTGGACGCGCAGCAATCCCACGCCAAGGCCGCCTTCTGGATGGCCTGCTCGATCGCCTGCTTCGTGCTGATGTCGATCGTCGGCCGCACGCTCACGGCGGAGCTCGATGTGTTCCAGGTCATGGAGATGCGCTCCGTCGTCGGCTTCTTCCTGCTCCTGCCGCTCGTCTTTGCCGCGGGCGGCCTGAAGGCCATGCGGACACAGCGGCCGGTGCTGCACGTGGTGCGCAACGTCGCGCATTATGGCGGCCAGTTCGCCTGGTTCGTGGCGCTGACCATGATCCCGCTGGCGGAACTCGTGTCGATCGAGTTCACCATGCCGTTCTGGACCGCGGTGCTGGCGGTGATCTTCCTCGGCGAGAAGATGAATGCCCGCAAGCTCGGCGCCATCGCGCTGGGCTTCGCCGGCGTGGCGGTGATCGTGCGGCCAAGCCTCTCTGGCATGGAGACCGGCCATCTGGTGATGCTGGTCGGCGCGGTGGGTTTCGGCATCTCGGTGGTGACGGTCAAGCTCCTGACGCGCACCGACAGCGTCGTGCGCATCATCTTCTGGATGCTCATCATCCAGTCGGTCATCGGCCTCGTGCCCGCCGTCATGGTCTGGAAGACGCCGGCGGTCGAGCTGTGGCCGGCCATCGTCGCCATCGCCTTCACCGGCGCCTTCTCGCACTATTGCCTTGCCCGCGCGCTGGTGCACGGCGAGGCGACGGTGGTGATGCCGATGGACTTCCTGCGCCTGCCCGCCATGGCGATCGTCGGCTGGCTTGTCTATTCCGAGCGCCTTGACGCCTATACCGTCGTCGGCGCGCTGCTCATCCTGTCGGGCAATCTGTTGACGCTGCGGCCGCGCGCCACGGCGGAGGCGCAGATCAAATACGGCCAGTAGCGCTGCAGGCGCGCGCGTTCACGCCCCGCCCGGCTTCGCGCAGCGTTCGGCCGGCGTGGTCTTCGTGGAAAGGCACAGCGTGGCGGGGCCGGAGCCCTCGCCGGCGGCGTCCGCGCCGCTGATCTCCAGCACCAGTTTCCGGCGCAGCGCCTGCGCGTAGTCTCGCGGATGCTCGGCCGAGATGGTGAAGGCGCCGGGGCCGCCCACCACGCTGTGGGTCAGATATCCGGGAAGGTCGTCGGTGATGCCGGGTTCCTCGCGGGCCACGGCGATAGCGTTGATCACATAGCCCTGCCCGAGCGCCCGGTCCCGGGCCGACACCACCGGCAGGCCGTCATTGTTCGTGCCGTTGGTGGAGATGTCGATGATCTTGCGGCCGGCCCGGCCGGGGAAACCGTCCAGCAGCAGCTGCCCGGCGGCAATGGCGAAGGAAAGCGAGGTGCGCCCGCGCCAGGGGCGGCGCATGCCGACATCCCCCTCGCGCGCGATGCGGTCGGCGGCCGCGCCGGCGTCTTCCGGCCGGCACAATGCGGTCCACGGCATCACGGTGCGAAGCTCGCCAACGCCCGACCACTCAACATAGGCCACAGCGACGCAGCCGAGCGGCCCCGACCTGATGGCGCGGGCGACCTCGCTCGACCGCAGCGCCTCGGCGTGACCGAGCCGCTGCACCGCGGCGATGCCGGGATCGACCGAGAAGGAGCTGTCGACCGCAAGCACGATCGCGGCATCGACATCCATCGGCGCGGCCGGCTCCTCGGAGGAGGCGGCCCCAACCGACGCGGAAAACGCCGCGGCAACGGCGAATGCGAAGGCCGCCACGGCCGCGCGCCGCATGCGCGACCGGCCGCTCCGGGGCTTGGGGCGCGCGCGCATGTCAGCGCAGCGCCGTCAGGTTGGCGATCGTGGCGGCGTCCACATCGGCCGCACGCCCGCGCCCCGCGGCTTCCGCCGGAATGCCCGCATCGTGTATCTGCGCCGACGACAGGTCGGCCGGAACGCCGGCGCGGCTCGCGACCAGGGCCTTCATGCCGGCGACGACACGCGATGACAGCGAGCCGGACCCGGCCGGCGCCTCGTTGGCGCACGGCAGGACCGGACCGGTCACGGCATGCGCGGCGGCAAGCGCTCCGCCGATGCTGGACTTTGCGGACATTGCGTTGTCCTCCCCCTGGGTACCGGGCCCCTGTGTACCGGGCCCCTTGTGCTGAGCCCCTAGCGCCGAGCCTTGAGTGCCGTGCCGAGACGATTTCGGCACAGCAGCGAGAACACGCGAGCCGGGCCGCTCTGGAAACGGAAAAATCTGCGGGTTTCCGCGGATGGACTGGCAAAATCTGCGGGTATCTCGCGAGGGCCGGGATTTCGCGAATGGAGACCGGCAATTGCGCGCGGCGATGCTCGCTCAGAACTTCGCTATATCGCCTGATATCTGTCCAGAACAAAAGAGGCAGGCCCGGAGGCCTGCCAGAGCTTGGGTACGCCTCGGCAATACAACTGGCGACCCAGTTGCCCGCAACGGAAAAATCTGCGTCTTTCTGGAATTGTGACTGGCCTTCCGCGGCAGAGGCTTTATCTTACGTTAAGTAAGATAACTCGATCCGGCACGGGGCGATGACCAGGCGCAAACCGCACACTCCCGAAGCCCTTCTGGCCCATCCGCGCTTTCAGGAGGCCATGCTGGTCTACCTGAAGGCGCTGGACAATCTGCATGGCGACCACCCGAGCCTCCATCGCCTGCTTCACGCGGTTGGTCGCGTCGTTCTCTTCAAGATCATCCTCGGGCTCGATGCCATCTTCGATTCAGAGGACCCGCAGACCTGGCCGACGATTGGGCGGATCCAGAAGGAAATGGAAGCCTTCGGGCTGACCAGCCCACGCAGCGTCGACGAGGTACTGGGGGTGATGCGGCATCTGGGACTGGTTCACATCGTTGCCGCGCCGCGCGACCGCCGCACGCGGCTGGTGCGGCCCTCGGAAAAGATGCTGCGGGAGGAGCGCTACTGGCTGGCGGCGCATTATTCGCCGCACGCCTTCCTCTTTCCCGAATGCAACGACTACAAGCTCGCCGTCGGGCACGACCGGGATTTCCAGGATGCCCAGAGGCGGGCATCCGCCGTTTCGCACCAGGTCGCGGCTGATGTGCTCGATGGCAACGAACCGATCATCTATTTCTTCCGCCGAGAGATGGGGGCCAAGGTGCTGTACCAGTACCTGATGGCGGGTGGGCTGACGCCCGGCGAGCGCGTCGGCATCGCGCATGAGGAGGTGGCGCGCCGCGCCGGCATATCCCGCACGCATGTCCGCAACATCCTGCGCGACGCGGCCGAGCTGGGATACCTGGAGATTCACGGCGAAGGCGGGCAGGTGTCGGTCCGCCCCGTGCTGATGGAAAGCATTCACCGCTACATGGCCAAGAGCTGGGCCGCGCTCGACCATGCATGCTGCCTGGCGGTCGAGCTGATGCGCCAGGACGAGATCGCCGCCACGCGCTATCCCGTCCCCCAGGGCGGCTGGGAAGGCGTTTTCGCGTAGGGGCCGTCATGCGCGGCGGCAATGCAGCCGGTTATGCCGCGATCGGACAAGGCCTCGGGGAAGATCGGCCTCACGGCCGACATGCGCTGGTGGAGCTGAGGGGGATCGAACCCCTGACCTCGTCATTGCGAACGACGCGCTCTCCCAGCTGAGCTACAGCCCCGTTCCAGCGATGGCCGGCATTTAGTGTTCGCGCCCCGCCGGTGTCAAGCGGCGCCGCGGCCTTGCGCGCCTGCGGCGGCGCGACACTTGCCGCAGATGGCGCCAGTGTCTACATGTCGCGGACCAATGGGAGAGATTGAATGCTGGCGCTCATCCAGACCGTTATCCTGGCGCTCGACATATACTGGTGGCTGATCATCGCTTCGGCCGTCTTTTCCTGGCTCTACGCCTTCAACGTGGTCAATCCGCGCAACCAGTTCGTGGGTGCCATCGGCAACGCGCTCTTCCGCATCACCGAGCCCGCCCTGCGGCCGATCCGCCGCCTGCTGCCCGATCTCGGCGGCATCGACATCTCGCCCATCATCCTGCTGCTGCTGATCTTCTTCGTGCGGCAGTTCATCATCACCACCATCGCGCCCGCCCTGCTTTCGGCATGACATGATCTGGCGGGCCTCGCTCGGCGGCATCGAGCTTTCGGTAAGGCTCACGCCAAGGGGCGGGGCCGACCGCATCGACGGCGTCGGCCAGGGGGCCGACGGCCGCGACTGGGTGAAGGCACGGGTGCGCGCCGTCCCGGAGAAGGGGGCGGCCAACGCGGCGCTGGAAAGGCTGCTGGCCGCCTGGCTGGGCCTGCCGGCCTCAGCGGTCTCGGTTGCGGCCGGCGGCACTTCGCGCCTGAAGACCGTGCGCATCGAGGGCGACCCGCAGGCGCTCGCCGCACTGGTGCGGGAGAGGCTTGCGGACGCATAGCTGCCCGAAGCGCCGGCTTTCGCCCGCCATGGGCCTGACATTCGTCGACCGGATGCCTGCCGCGCCGCATCTACTGCGAGGTGCACAAGAGGAGGCCGCGCAACAAAAAAACCCGGCCGCAAGGCCGGGTTTTCATGAATAGCGGAAGCCGGAGCCGGCTTATGCAGCCTCTTCCTGCTCGGCCGTCTCTTCGTTGTCGGCCTTGGCGCCGCGCCGCGGACCCTTGGCCAGGTTCACCTCGATGAGATGCACGGCCTCGGTTTCCGACACGCGGTTCACCGCGGCGATCTCGCGGGCCATGCGGTCGAGCGCGGCCTCGTAGAGCTGCCGCTCGGAATAGGACTGCTCGGGCTGGTTCTCGGCGCGATAGAGGTCGCGAACAACCTCGGAGATCGAGATCAGGTCGCCGGAGTTGATCTTGGCGTCATATTCCTGCGCGCGGCGCGACCACATGGTGCGCTTCACGCGGGCGCGGCCCTGCACCACCTTGAGGGCGCGGTCCACATAGTCGGTCTCGGAAAGCTTGCGCATGCCGATCGAAGCCGCCTTGGCCACCGGCACCTTGAGGCGCATCTTGTCCTTCTGGAAGTCGATCACGAACAGTTCCAGCTTGTGGCCCGCGACTTCCTGCTCTTCGATCGCCGAGATCTGGCCCACGCCATGGGCCGGATAGACGATGAATTCGCCGGTCTTGAAGCCGTTTCTCGTCGCGGACTTTTTCTGCTGGGTAGCCATACGCCTCAAACTCCTGTTCTGCGCCGGACTGGCATCCGGCCCCTTGACTGGGCATTTCACCCGCGGCGCACCTGTCAGCCGAAAAAAACCGCCCACCGGAAGGCACGAGCCGATGACCGCACGAAGTGCGCCTGGCCCAAGTCACCCTGGTCCGGAGAGCGGATACGACCTTTCGATGATTAACGCGTTCGCGCCATAAATCGACGTTGTGCACCGGCAATTTCAAAGAACATAATACAAAAAGCCGAAAGAATCAACAATTTGCGCCGGCAGCCCGCGCATGCGCCATGTCAAGCGGCGACAACGGGCCCTGCCCGCCGGCCGCAACGCCCCGTCCTTCCCTTGCGGCAATCAGTCGCCCGAGCCGGGCTCCGCGGAGAAGTATTTCTCGAATTTCTGCTCGACGCCGTCCCATTGCTTGGCGTCTTCCGGCGGCTCCTTCTTGGCCGTGATGTTCGGCCATTTGGAGGCGTATTCGGTGTTGACCTGAAGCCACTTCTCAAGCCCCGGCTCGGTGTCGGGCTTGATCGCGTCGGCCGGGCATTCCGGCTCGCACACGCCGCAGTCGATGCACTCGTCCGGATGGATGACGAGCATGTTCTCGCCTTCGTAGAAGCAGTCGACCGGACACACCTCGATGCAGTCCATGTACTTGCACTTGATGCAGTTGTCGGTGACGACGTAGGTCATGAAGCGGCTCTTGGCATTGTCCAGCGGGCGGATTTCGCCGGAGGTCGATTTTCGAGGTCAGGTAGACCCTTTGCCCCCGACTGGCAAGATTGGCGGTTGCGCGGCGCGGCGTCGCGCCGGAATGGTTTTGCGGCAGGGCGCGGCGCGTGCGGCCGTCAGGAGGCGCCCTCCTCTGCCGAAGGCTGCGGCGCGGCTGCGGCGCGGGTCGCGGCCGGGCTCAGATCCTCGTAGAGCGAGCGCGCCTCCGCCGCCGGACCGCGCCGTTCGCCCGGCGCCACGACCCGGTAGACCAGCACCCGCCGATCGAGCGTGATGGTCAGCACGTCGCCGACCTTCAGCGCATGCGCGGGCTGGTCGATCTTCTCGCGGTTGACGCGCACCGCCTGCGCCTGCACCAGCCTGGCCGCCAGCGAACGCGACTTCACCACGCGGGCGAAATACAGCCATCTGTCGACGCGCTGGCGCGGCGCGTCGGCCATCTACTTCTTCAGCTGGTCGCGCAGCGCGGCCAGCTTGGCGAAGGGCGAATCCGGATCCATGCGCGCCGGCCGCTCCTCCCGCGGCCGCTGCTGGAACGGCTTGTCGTTGCCCTCGCGCGGCGGGCGCTTGCCCTTGAACCCGCGCTGTTCGCCCTCGCCGCGCTCCTCCCGCCCGCCTGGCCGGCCGCCCTTGCGGTCGAAGCGTCCGGGCCTGCCGCCCTCGCGAGCCCCGCCTTCCAGCCGCTCGCCCTGCTGCGCCTGTCCGCCGCCCTGCTGATGCCGGCCGCGCCGCTCGCCCTGCCGCTGTCCGCCCGGACGCTGCCCGTCCGGTCTCTGGTTGCGGTCGCCCTGCCTGTTGTCGCGCCCGCCGAAGCGGCCCTGGCGCCACACGATGACCGGCTTCGGCTCCTCGGCGGCGGCTTCCGGCGTCTCCGCCGGCGCTGCGTCTGCGGCCACTGCAGCCGCTTCGGGCGCGGGCGTCGCCGGCACGTTGGGGTCGGCCATCACGTTGCCGTGGTCCTCGGCGGCGGGATCCGGCTGCGCCGGCTCCGCCTCGAGGTCCGGGCCGGCGACCGGCTGGTCGGCATCCGTGTCGGCGCCGTCCGTCTCCACGCCGGCGGGAGGCGTCGCCTCCCCGGCCTGCGCGGCAACCGCCGCTTCGCTGCCCTCGGCCACCGTGGGCGCGATGCCAGGATCGGCGCTTTCGCCGCCGGTATCCGGCACCGCCACGGCCTTGGCCGCCTCCGCCGCGCGGGCGGCCGCGTCCAGCGTCTCGATGCGCGCGGCGACTTCCGCCGCCGGCTTCGCCTCGCCGCGATATCCGAGCCCCTTGAGGATCTCTTCCATGTCGTCAGACGTGGCGCCGAGGATCGACATCATCGCAGGCGTGACCACGAACGCGCTGCCGCCATAGCCGCCTTCGGGGCGCGCGCCGACGCCTTCGCGCCAGGCCAGCGCCGGGCGGATCAGGTCCGCCAGCCGCTCCAGTATGTCGACGCGCACGGCGCGCCGGCCGAGGCTCCGATAGCCGGCCAGCCGGTAGAAATTCTTCTCATAGCTGGCATCGACCACGACGGAGGTGCGTCCCGTCGCCAGCAGATGCACCACGTCGCCGAAGCCCGGCTTGTCCTTGGCGTCGTTCTTCAGCGCCCACAGCAGCGTCAGCAGGCCCGCCGGGGCGGGCTTGAGCAGCGCCGGCACGAAGATGTGGTAGGCGCCGAAGCGCACGCCAAGGCGGCGCAGCGCGGCGCGCGCCTCCTGATCGAGCGAGCGCACCTCCTCGGCCACGTCGCGGCGGTTGATCAGCCCCAGATTCTCCACCAGCCTGAACGCGATGCCCTTGGCGGTGCCCGAAAGCAGCTCGGCCCCGGCCAGATCGATGAGCGGCTTCAGCAGCGTGTCGATCTGGAAGCCGACATAGCGCTCGGCGCGCGCCATCGCCTTGTCGCGCGACACGCCGGTCAGCTGCTCGTCGGCCAGCAGCAGCACCCGTGGCTTCAGCGTCTCCTCGCCGCTGGTCAGCGTCGCCACCGGCGCGCCTATCCACCGCAGGATGCCGTCCGAGCCCAGCGCCAGGTCGCCATTGGGCGAATTGGCGAAACGGTCGGCGCGCGTCTCGAACTCGCGCGCCAGCGCCTTCTGCGCCGCGGCGCGCACGGCCTTGGCGTCCTCGCCCTCGGCCTGCTGGTCGGCGGTGAAGCGAAAACCCTGCAACTCGCCCACGTGATGTCCCTCGACCAGCACTTCGCCGGTCTGACTGATTTCCGCTTCCAGCATCGTATTCTCTCTCAGGCGCCGCATCAGCACGGATGTCCTGCGATCAACGAAGCGTTTCGTCAATCGCTCATGCAGTGCATCAGACAGTCGGTCCTCTATCTCGCGCGTTTTTTCCTGCCAGTGTGCCGGATCGGCAAGCCATCCCGGCCTGTGCGACACGAAAGTCCAGGTGCGGATCTGGGCGATGCGGGCCGACAGCACGTCGATGTCGCCCTCCGTCGCTTCGGCGCGCCGCACCTGCTGGGCCATGTAGTCCTCGTCGACATGGCCGTGGCGGGCCAGGTCCTGGAAGATCGACGCCACCAGCTCTGCATGCTGGGCCGGCGCGATGCGGCGATAGTCCGGCAAAGCGCAAGCGTCCCACAGCAGCGCCACCTTGTGGCTGCGTTCGGCGAGCTTGACGATCTCCGGGTCGCGCGACAGCAGCTCCAGCGCGGTCTGGTCGGCGGCGGGAAGCGCGCGCGTCAGCCCTTCCACCGGCGGCACTGTCTCCAGCGAGCGCTTCAGCGCGTCGATGCCGGAAAAGTCGAACGCGGCGGTGCGCCACTGCAGCACCTTCACCGGGTCGAAGACGTGCCCCTCGACCTTCTCCACCAGATCGTCCTGGAACGGATCGACCTGGCCGGTAACGCCGAACGTGCCGTCGCGCACATGGCGTCCGGCACGTCCCGCGATCTGCCCGATCTCCGAAGCCGAGAGCTCGCGATACTGGTAGCCGTCGAACTTGCGGTTCTGGGCGAAGGCGACATGGTCGACGTCGAGGTTGAGGCCCATTCCGATCGCGTCAGTGGCCACCAGGAAGTCGACGTCGCCGGACTGGTAGATCTCCACCTGCGCGTTGCGCGTGCGCGGGCTGAGCGCGCCCAGCACCACCGCCGCGCCGCCGCGCTGGCGGCGGATCAGCTCGGCGATCGCATAGACCTCGTCGGCCGAGAAGGCGACGATGGCCGAGCGGCGGGGCAGCCGCGTCAGCTTCTTCGAGCCGGCATAGGCCAGATGCGAAAGGCGCGGCCGGGTGACGACCGACACACCCTTCAGCAGCTTCTGCAGGATGCCGTGCATGGTGGCCGCGCCCAGCAGCAGCGTCTCCTGCCGGCCGCGCAGATGCAGGATGCGGTCGGTGAAGACGTGGCCGCGCTCCAGGTCGCCTGCCAGTTGCACCTCGTCCATGGCCACGAAGGCGGCATCGGTCTGCCGCGGCATCGCCTCGACCGTACAGACCGAGTAGCGCGCGCCGGGCGGCAGGATCTTCTCCTCGCCGGTGACCAGCGCGACGTTCTTGGTGCCAACCTTTTCGGCGACACGGTGATAGACCTCGCGCGCAAGCAGGCGCAGCGGCAGGCCGATGATGCCGCTTTCATGCGCCACCATGCGGTCGATCGCCAGATGCGTCTTGCCGGTGTTGGTCGGCCCGAGCACGGCGGTCACGTCCCGCCCCGTGACGATCAGGGGCTCGGCCTGTTTGATTTGGATGTTCATCGGATCGGAGATCGGCCCTTCCGGCCCAGCGTGACCTGCGGCAAATGTCTGCGATGATGACCGGGGTCCCGCCCGAGCGTGTCGCTGCCTGTGGAATATAGGAGATCGCACGGCGACCGAAACTGCCTGGGCATCAAAATCTGTTTCTGGCCCAAGACAGGCCGCTGGAGCGTCCATCGGTCCCGGCTCGATCCTGGCCTCGCCCTTACTCTGTTAATGTCTGGAACGAGTCTGGAACGAATCGGCGACGAATCACTGACTCGCCGCGATTCTGTTTTTGTTCACTGCTAGATGTTGATCCGCTTGGGCGGATTCTCCCAGATGCTGAATCGCTTTCAGCGCTATTCGTGGCCTAGAGCCTGAATCCGCCGGTTGCGGTTAACCTTTTGCCGGCGCGCCTGCCGCCCCGAACGCGCGGGACCGCGCAAGGTGCGGAATTTGTTAGCAAAAATGAACGATTGGTTAACGGCTTCGGGGCCGGCCGTGTGGTGCTGGTGAACATCCCGTCCAAAGCCGGAACGAATCGGCGACGAATCACTGATCCGCTGCGGTTCCGGCTCTGTTCACGGCTACATCTTGTGTGCGCTCTACCTTGTCCCCACACCGTCCACAGCCTGTCCACAGCTTGCGAACCGCCGCCGCCTGCCGAGGGTTAACGTCCCTGTGCCGAAATGAAACGCGCGCCGCCCCATTGGCTGGCGGCGGGAACTCGGCCACAATGCCATTCCCTTGGGGGAGGGACGGATGGGTGGGTGGCTGGACTCTGGCGCGCCGCGCGCGCCGCGCGCATGGCTGCGCGTGGTGCGTATCCTCGCATTGCTGGCGGCACTGCCCGCCCTGGGCGGCTGGGGCGCGGTCACCGGCACGCATGTCGACGAGCAATATTACCCGATAAGCGGGCGCAGCTTCGCCGAGCTCGTCAGCTCGATCAGGCAGCACGGCCCGATGGGCGGCTACGGCCGCGGGATCATCGATTTCCACCCGCGCTTCGAGACCCACTCCGAGAAGGGCCTGTGCCGGGTGGTCGGCGCCGATACGGGCCTCACCATCAGCCTCAGCCTGCCTGCATGGCGTGGCCCCGACAACGCACCCGGCCATGTCCTGCGACGGGCGCGCCATTTCGAACGCGCCATCCGCGCCCACGAGCTGCAGCATGTGGAGATCGCCAAGCGCCACCAGCGCCTGATGACCGCGTCGCTGGCCAGGCTCAAGCCGGAAGCAAGCTGCTGGAACGTTCGCGCCAGGGCCAACGACCTCATCGTGGCGCTGAAGCGGCAGCACCTCGCAGCCCAGCGCGGCTTCGACCGGCGCAGTTTCAGGCAGATCAGCCGGCTACTGTGAACCGCTAGGCGGCCGCGGTTCGAGCCCGCGCCTTGCGCTGCTGGCGCTGCGCCAGCTGCTGGTCGGCCAGCACGCCGATCAGGATCACCGAGCCCATCACCGCGAAATTGAGAGAGCTGGGTATGCCCAGCAGATTGACCAGGTTCTGCAGCACCTGCAGCAGCACCGTGCCCAGCACCACGCCGAGGATGGAGCCCTCGCCGCCGCGCAGAGAGCAGCCGCCGAGCACGGCCGCCGCGATCGCGTAGAGCTCGTAGAAATTGCCGTGCGAGGAGGGCGAGATGGAGCGCGTGTACATGGCGATGAAGATCGCCGCCACCGCCGTCAGGCCGCAGCAGATGACATAGGCCATGATGGTGATGCGCCGGGCGTTGATGCCGCTGTAGCGCGCCGCCTCCTCGTTCTTGCCCACCGCGAAGAGGTGGCGCCCGAACACCGAGCGATGCAGCACGACGGCCATGATGCCGGCCAGGATGATGAAGGTGATGAGGCTGTGGGGTATGCCGTAGAAGCGGCCGGCCACCAGCCACTCCAGCCACGGGAAGCTCGAACCGAAGGGAAAGCCCGCAGTGGCGTCGTCCGTGTAATAGCGGGCAGCGCCCCGATAGATCAGCAGCCCGCACAGCGTCACCACGAAGGGCTGCAGCCCCATCCGCGTGATCAGCAGCCCGTGCGCGAGGCCGAGCGCGCAGCCCAGCGCGACGACGAAGAGCATCGCCGCCGGCCACGGCATGGTGCCGCCCGCGATCAGGTCGACGAAGATCACGCCCAGCAGCGCGATGATGGAGCCGACCGACAGCTCGATGCCGCCGGAGATGATCACGAAGGCCTGGCCGAGCGCGAATATGCCGAACAGGCCGATCAGATTGGCCGTGTTCGACAAATTCACCGGCGACAGGAAGCGCGGATTGATGATCGCGACCACGGTTCCGATGATCAGGATGAGGACGAGAAGCCCCAGATCCTTCCGGTTCATTCGCATTCCCCCCAAACTCAGTTCAGCACGCGGCCGACGGCCAGCGAGAGGATGTTCTCCTCGCTGAAGCGGTCGCGCGGCAGCAGCCCCGATATGGCGCCCTCATGCATGACCGCGATGCGGTCGCTGACGCCGATCACCTCTTCCATGTCGCTCGAAATCATCAGGATGGCGGCGCCCTTGTCGGCCAGCGAGCGCATCAGCGCGTAGATTTCCTGCTTGGCGCCGACATCGATGCCGCGCGTCGGCTCGTCGAAGATCAGCACCCGCGGCGCCATCGAAAGCCATTTCGCCAGCACCACCTTCTGCTGGTTCCCGCCCGACAGCGACAGGGCGGCGGCCCTGGTGTCGGGACAGCGGATGGTGAGCTGGTCGCGCCAGTGCCGCGCCAGCCGCGTCTCCTGGGCGGGGTCGTACAGCCCGCGCGCGGCTATGCCGCGCATATTGGCCAGGCTGACGTTCTGCCCCACCGAGAAGTCGAGCACGAGCCCCGAGCGCTTGCGGTCCTCCGGCACGAGGTAGATGCCCCTTGCGATCGCAGCTTTGGGATCGGCGATCGCCACAGCCTGCCCGTCCACGCGGATCTCGCCCGCCACCGGCGGCTCGATGCCGAACACCGCCCGCGCCAGCTCAGTGCGTCCGGAGCCGACCAGCCCAGCCAGCCCCACGATCTCGCCCTGCCGCACGTCGAGCGTCACGCCCCGGTCGGGCCTGCCCGCGGTGCGCAGGTCGATGACCTCCAGCATCCTGTCGCCCGGCGGCCGCGCAGGCGGATTGTAGAGCGTCTTGAGCTCCCGCCCGATCATGTGGCGGATCATGTGCTCGGGCTCGATCTGCCCGCCGGCCAGTTCGGCCACCACGCGGCCGTCGCGCAGCACCACCACCCTGTCGGCGCAGCTTTTCACCTCGCCCAGCCGATGCGAGATGAACACGACGCCCACGCCCTCGGCCTTCAGGCCGGCGATGACCCGCAGCAGCCTTTCGGTCTCGGTCACGGTCAAGCTGGAAGTTGGTTCGTCCAGTATGACGATGCGCGCGTCCAGCGACAGCGCCTTGGCGATCTCCACCAGTTGCATCTGGGCCAGCGTCAGCCCCGCCACCGGCGCATCCGGGCCGAAATCGGCGCCGAGCTTGGCCAGCAGCGGCTCGGCAAATGCGCGCAACTTCCTGCGGTCCACCAGCCTGAGCGGCCCGCCGGTTCGCGGCTCGCGCCCGATCATGATGTTGTCGGCGGCCGTCAGGTTCTCGAACAGGTTCAGTTCCTGGTGCACGAAGGCGATGCCGCCGGCCAGCGCATCCGTCACGGTCAGGTAGGGCTTCTCGCTGCCGTTAAGGCGTATCGTGCCGGAGGTCGGCTGGGCCACCCCGCCCAGTATCTTCATCAGCGTCGACTTGCCGGCGCCATTCTCCCCGACGAGGCCCACGACCTCGCCGGGAGCGACCGACAGGTCGACCTCCCGCAGCGCCACGACGCCCGGATAGTGCTTGGTGATGCGCTTGAGGGAAAAGAGCGGTTCAACCATGGACCGAGTGTGCAACTGTCACTGTGCGACCGCAATCGCGTTGAATTTCTGCGCGAACGCGGCGGCAGCAGGGCCGGCGGGGAGTTGCGCCGGCCCGCTCCACGAGGCTTCAGCCGCCTATGCGCGCCTTCAGCTCAGCCTCGAAGGCATCGACATTGCCCTTGTCGATCATCTTGGTGGGCACGATGATCAGCTTGTCGGCCGGCACGACCGACTTGTCGCCTTCCAGGAACTTCGCCATCAGCTTCATGCCCTGGTAGCCCCACTCGTAGGGGTCCTGCACGACCGTGCCGGCGATGGTGCCTTCCTTGACGCCGCCCAGCGTGATCGGGTCCTCGTCGAACGCCACCACGGTGACCTGGCCGAGCTTGCCGGACTCCTTCAGCACCTCATAGATGCGCGGCGGGTTGTAGGAGTAGAAGCCCACCATGCAGTCGATGTCGGGGTTGGCCGCCAGCGCGTCCTCGACATTGCGCTTGGCGCGCGTCATGTCGATGTCGTCGCCGCGCACGTCGATCAGCTCGACCTTCGACCCGGCGATGGTCTCCTTCATGCCCTCGATGCGCTCGCGCGCATTGTCGGCGCCCGGCAGGCCCACGAAGCCGATGCACTTGCCGCCGTTCGGCAGCGCCTTGAGCGCAATCTCGCCCGCCTGCTTGCCGGCCGCCACGTTGGACGAGCCGATATAGGCGATGCGGTTGGTGTCGGGCGCATCGGAATCGGTGGTGAACAGCGGCACCTGGCCGCCCACGCGGTTGAGCGCGTCGGTCGAGGATTTCGGATCGACCGCGCTGACCATGATGGCAGACACGCCGGCCGCCACCAGATCGTCCATCAGCCGCTGCTGCACGGCGGCGGCAGCCTGCTCGGGATATTTGAACTGCAGGTCGTAGTTGGGAAGCTCGCCCTGCGCCTTCTTAACGCCGGCCTCGGCCAGCTTCCAGAAGTCGGACGCGCCGTTGACGACGAAGGCCATCGCCTTCTTGTCCTGCGCCAGCGCACCCGTGGCCACGAAGGTGGATGCGAGCAGCAGCGCCGAGGCTGCGATTTTCAGTTTCATGGTCTTTCCTCCGATGTTGGTCTTCGTTTTTGTCGCGAATTCGCCCGTGCCGCCGCCCCGGTGGGGCGGCGGTTTCCTCCCACGGCCGCACATGGCGGCCGCGGCACGGCTCGATGGGTTAGGTCAGCCGCCGATGCAGCTGTCGGCGTTTTCCTGGGTGCACTCGTCGAGGCCCGTATAGATCACCGGGTCCACGGTCTTGCCGTCGAGCAGCTCGATCATGACGCTCGGCGCGCGATAGCCCATCTCGAAGGGCCGCTGGCCCACCTGCACATGGCTGCGGCCGGCCTTGAGCGCTTCCATCTGCGGCGGCAGCGTGTCGCCCGCCACGATGACCAGCGACTTGGCCTTCAGCTTGTCCATCACCTGGTCGGTCACCTGGGCATAGGCCTGCGGCGCGAACTGCGCCCAGCCGCCGACCAGCATGAACGAGGTCAGGTTGGGGTTGGCGGTGAAGGTGTCGGCCATCTGCTGGTTGGCAAGGTCGGCCTGGTCGTTGGTGAACACCGGGCAGCCCGCGATCTCGGTCCAGCCGCCTTCGCCGGCCAGCCGCTCGATGCCCTTCTTGCCCGACAGCGTGTCGCGCGCGCCGGCGGCGCGGGCGTTGATGTTGTCGGCGGCGACATTACCGAGCTGCAGGCAGATCGTGCCGCCTTCCGGCTTCAGCTTCTTCAGGTGCTCGGCGAACTTGACGCCCATCAGGTAGTTGTCGGTGCCGAGATAGGTCTTGCGCAGGTCGGCGTCGTCCTTGCTCAGGTCGGCGTCGATCGTCATCACCGGGATCTTCGGCGCCTTCTCGCGCAGCATCTTCGCCATCAGCGGCGCGTTGGACGGCGAGATCGCGATGGCCACCACGTCGGGACGGTTGAGCAGGTCTTCCACGATCTGCACTTCACCCACCTCGTCGGCGCTCGATGCCGGGCCGGTGTAGAGGCACTTGTAGCCGGAGCTCGCGTTCTCCTTGTTCCATTTCTGGCAGCCGAGGTTGATCTGCTCGAAGAACGGGTTGTCGAGGCCCTTCACCACGATGGCGAGGGTCTTGTCCTGCGCCATCGCTGCTCCGGTCAGGAAACCAATGGCCGCCGTCGCCAGCAGGCCGATCATCATGCGCTTCATTTCATTCCTCCCTGTACAGTTTGCGCGTCATTGCGCCATGCGTGCCGCGGCCGCGCACCTGCGGCCGCAGCGGTTCAGCCCGGGTACCAGACCCGCCTCGGCTCCTCCGCCGAGCGCTGGTAGGTCCAGGCAGATTCGATCAATGCCTCGAGATCGTAGGCGGGACGCCAGCCGAGCTCCGCCTTGGCGCGGCTGTTGTCCATCCAGTTGCTGTGATACGGCCCGCGGATCGGCTTGTTGGGCAGCCCCCGCGTGCGGGCCAGGTAGTCGGCCACGGCGGCATAGTTCACCGGCTCGTCCATGCAGATGTTGTAGAGACGCTGGCGCGCGGCCTTGGCCTGCAGCGCGGCCACGATCGCCTCGACCAGATCCTCCACATGGACGAAGTTGCGCCTTACCGGCTCGCCCTCGTCGTCGAGCAGCACCGGAACGGCGCCCGTCTGCCGGCACACCGCCGCCTCTTCCGGCTCGACCATCGTCTTCCAGTCGGGCCCGCCGAACAGGTCGTCGCCGAAGGACAGCGTGTAGCGGAAATCGTCCTTCTCCATGATCCAGGGCGCGCGCAGGCAACACCAGTCCATGCCGTATTGCAGGCCGAACTGCTCGAGCATCACCTCCTCGAGCACCTTCGACAGCGCATAGCAGCCGGGATAGGCCCGGTGCGGCGTGTCTTCGGTCACGGGCTTGTCGTGGCGCACGAAGAAGTGGCCTACCGCGGCGTCTCCGCCGACCAGCAGGAAGCGTTCGGCCGAGCTGCTCTGGCGAAACTCCTCCAGCAGCCAGAACAGCCCTTTCACCGTGACGTCCATCACCGCTTCGGGCGTTTCCTTGCAGGTGGCGAGGTGCACCACATGGCTCACCCCGTCCAGCGCCTCGCGGCAGGTCTCGCGGTTCTCGATAGACCCCCGCACCGAGGTCAGCCCCGGAGCGTCGGCAATTCTGCGCTGATGCGTCAGCGCACGGATCTCGACACCCGGCATCGACGCGTCGCCCAGCACGCGGCGAATGAGCGCCTGCCCGACCTTTCCCGTCGCACCGGTGACCAGAATACGCATGCCTACGCTGCTCCTCCCGAAGGCAACCATAGACACAGCGCCGGATATCAGTCAACATATTGTCTGATAAAACGGACAATAGTGATTTTTCCGACTATTGACCGGAGCGTGGTTCCGGCCGCACATTGCGGGCGGGTGTGGAGGAGAGGCATGAACGTTTTGCAGTTGGAGGAAATCTCCAAGAACTTCGGGGCCATCCAGGCTCTGGAGGATGTGTCGCTGTCGCTCGCGCCGGGCGAGGTGCTGGGCCTGATGGGAGACAACGGCGCTGGCAAGTCGACCCTGGTCAAGATCATCGCCGGCAACTACCGGCCGTCGGACGGGCGCATCTTCATCGGCGGGGAGCAGAAGGATTTCCACCGTCCGATCGAGGCGCGCAACAGCGGCATCGAGATCGTCTACCAGGACCTCGCGCTGTGCGACAATCTGACGGCCGCCACCAACGTCTTCCTCGGCCGCGAGCTGACGCGTTCGTTCGGCCCGCTGCGCATCATGGACTACCCGGCCATGAACACGGCCGCGGCCGCGCTTTTCCGCGAACTGAAATCGGAGACGCGTCCGAAGGATCTGGTGCGTGACATGTCGGGCGGCCAGCGCCAGGCGGTGGCGATTGCCCGCACACGGCTGGCCGAGGCCAAGATCGTTCTGATGGACGAGCCCACCGCCGCCATCTCCGTGCGGCAGGTCGCCGAGGTGCTGAACCTGATCCGCGAGCTCAAGCGGCAGCAGATAGCGGTCATCCTCATCAGCCACCGCATGCCCGACGTCTTCGCCGTCGCCGACCGCATCACCGTGCTGCGGCGCGGCCGCAAGGTCGCCGACAAGCCCGTATCCAGCACGAGCCCGGAAGAGATCACCGGGCTTATCACCGGCGCGATCCACGCGGCGTGAGGGGAAAATGACCATCAACAACGAAACCAAGGACTTCGCCGGGCTGGACGACGCGATCAGCCGGCAAACGCACTCGCCCCTTACGCGGCTTCTCAGCAAGCAGTCGTTCTGGGTGTTCCTCGCCGCCGTGATCGCCTGCCTGGCGCTGACGATGGCGACCGACACCTTCGCCACGCCGCAGAACCTGTTCAACGTCACCCGCAACTTCGCCTTCGTGGCAATCGTCGCGCTGGGCATGACGGTCGTCATCATCTCCGGCGGCATCGACCTGTCCGTCGGCTCGGTGCTGTGCCTGTCGGCGATGGTGCTCGCGATCCTGATGAATGCCGGCAATCCGCTCTGGCTGTCGGCCCTGGCGGCCATCGGCGCGGCCCTGCTGGTCGGCTTCATCAACGGGATTCTGATCGCCTACCTGCGCATTCCGGCCTTCGTGGTGACGCTCGGCATGCTGTCGCTGGCGCGCAGCGCCGCCATGGTGCTGTCCAGCAACCGCATGGTCTTCCAGTTCGGTCCCGACGAGAAGCTGCTGTTCTGGCTCGGCGGCGGCTCGTCGTTCGGCATCGCGCACCCGGTCATCGCGCTTGTCGTGCTGGCGCTGATCACCGGCTTCGTGCTGCGCTGGACGCGCTGGGGCACCCATGTCTTCGCCATCGGCAGCAACGAGCGGGCGGCCGTGCTCACCGGCATCAATGTGCGCGGGCTCAAGGTCAGCGTCTACATGTGCTCCGCCTTCTTCGCCGGCGTCGCCGGCGTGCTCGAGGCCGGGTGGCTTGGCGGCGTCACCACCAATCTCGGCCAGTCGATGGAACTCTCGGTCATCGCGGCTTCCGTCATCGGCGGCGCCAACCTGATGGGTGGTGCCGGAACCGTGTTCGGCTCGGTGGTTGGCGCGGCCCTGATAGAGGTGATACGCAATAGCCTGATTCTTCTGGGCATCAGCACCTTCTGGCAGGGAGCCTTCGTGGGCAGTTTCATTATCCTGGCGGTCGCCTTCGACCGCATTCGCGCCCTGCGCGAAGAGTCGCAATGACGAAGCGCGAAAGGATGACACGCCAGAACGAAGCTCCGCCGCTTGGCGCCGGCGCTTCGGCCATCGCCAGCGAACTGCAGGATACGCCGCCGCCCTCGCGCCTTGCCGGTTCGAGCGTGCACGCCGCCGTCGCCAACGAGATCGGCCTTCGCATCGTGCGCGGCGACTATCCCCCCGGCAGCATCCTGCCGAACGAGGCCAAATGGGCCGAGACCTTCAACGTCAGCCGCTCGGCCGTGCGCGAGGCCATCAAGATGCTGATGGCCAAGAGCCTGCTAAACTCGCGGCCCAAGGTGGGCAGCCGGGTGGAGCCGCGCGAGCGCTGGAACCTGCTCGACCGCGACGTGCTGGCCTGGTACGCGGCCTCGCCGGACCGCGAAAAATTCCTCAAGACGGTGCAGGAGTTCCGCTACATCGTCGAGCCCGAGGCGGCGGCGCTTGCTGCCGCAAGGCGCTCCGACCAGCAGATGGAAGAGATCGCCCGCGCCTGCCGCGAGATGGGCGCCGCCACCACCCTGCGCACCCGCACCGAGGCCGACACACGTTTCCACATGGGCATATTGCGGGCCGCCGGCAACGAGCTGCTGGTGCCGCTGGGCGTGCTGATCGAGTCCGGCCTCGACTATCTGTTCGTCTACATCACCCGCAACACCAACGACCTCGACTACGCCCAGCGCCTGCACGAGGACATCGAGCGGCAGATCAGGCTGCAGAAGCCGGACAAGGCCCGCGCCGCCGTGCGCAAGCTGCTCGGAAACACCGACGACATCATCGGCGGCGGGCGTGGAGCCAGGCCGGCGCAGTGAGCCCGGCCGCAACAGCAATCTTGCCTCGCGGTGCCCCGGCGCATTATCTGGCTCGGACCTTTTTTGCTGCGGCGACTTGACCTATCGTCCTGCTGGCTGGTTCGTCCAGCGCCGTCGTCAGCCTGACCAGAGGAGCCGGTATTTGGCGAATGTCGATACAGTTGGGGATGAGGACGGACCCGATGCCGATCCCTCGGGAACGGTCCTGCACGACCGGGTCGTCGACCATCTGCGCGAGATGATCATCACCGGCGAACTGGAGCCGGGCGAGCGCATCCCCGAGCGAAGCCTGTGCGCCAAGCTGCAGATTTCCCGGACCCCGCTGCGCGAGGCCCTCAAGGTGCTGGCCGCCGAGGAGATGGTGGCGCTCCTTCCGTATCGCGGGGCCGTCGTGCGCAAGCTCACCGCCGAGGAAACCGACGACATCCTCTCGCTCATCGGCGCGCTGGAGGAGTGGGGCGCCAGGCTGGCCTGCGAGAAGGCGACTCCTGAGGAGATCGCCGCGATCGAGGCGCAGCACGCCGAGATGATGAAGTGCTACGAGGAGGGCGACCTCGAGGGATACTTCAAGGTCAACCTCGCCTTCCACGAGAGCATCATTTCGGCCGCCCACAACCGCACCCTGGAGAAGAGCTACAAGTCCCTGAACAACCGCGTGGTGAAGCAGCGGCTGATGTGGAACGGCAAGCTCCAGCAGTGGAACGATTCGGTGAAGGAACACGAAAGGATGATCGCCGCGCTCAGGAACCGCGACCCGCAGGCCATGGCGGTGGCGGTCAGCGAGCACTACGCGCTCGCCAAGATCGACATGCGCATGCCGGGCCGCTTCCGCAGCTGAGCCGGCGGTCGGCGCTCCCGCGCGCAGAGCGCCCGGTCAGAGCATCGGCGTCAGGTTCCGCAAGGCCGCGTTGAGGTGGTCCTTGGCGCCGCGTCCGCGCAGGTCCCCCTGCCGTATCACCACCAGCTCCAGGCTCGGCACGATGATGGCGTAGTTGGCGCCGCCGCCGGCAGCGAAATAGGCGTCGGCCGGCAGCTCGAATTCGGGCTGCCCGTCGTCTCGCAGATTGACCCAGAACCCGCCCCCGTACTGGGCGCGATGCCAGTCGGCCTTGGCTTTGAGCCAGGCCGGCGCGGGCTGCTGCGCGAACCGCACATAGTCGGCGCTCACCAGTTGCCGCGAGCCCGCTTTGCCGCCGTCGAGCATCATCTGGCCGAAGCGCGCCCAGGCCCTCGCCGTGACGTAGGTGAGGCCGGTGAATATCGGATTGCCGTAGGCGTCGGGGCAGAAACAGTACTGGCCGTCGCCGAGCACCGGGTTGAGCGTCTCGTGGATCCAGCCGACGAAGTCGCCGCCGTCGCCCTCGACGATCTGCCGTGCAAGGGCCGCCGCCGAGGCGATGTCGCAGTTGCGGTAGCGGCCGACGGTGCCCGGCTGGTGCTCCAGCGGCGATGAGGTCGACAGCGTGTAGAACTGGTTGGCTTCGGCATAGGGAAGCATGTGGTCGGAGGTGGCCTGCCCCCAGCTGTAGCGCGGGTCCTCGTGCCCGGAAAACCTCAGCCCGCTGCTCATGCGCAGCAGGTCCTGCAGCCTGATCCGTCGCCGCGGATCGTCCTTCTCGGCGGTCCAGCACTCGAGCAGCTCCTGCTGATCCAGGCCGACCCTTCCTTCCGTCATCAGTGTTCCCAGAAGGAAGGACACCACGCTCTTGCCCATCGACCAGCTGGCCAGCCGGGTCGTCTCGTCGGCGCCCTGGTAGCGTTCGTAGAGGCACCGGCCGCCCTGCATGACGATCAGCGCGCGCGTCCGCGCTTCGGGGGCGAATGCGAGGTCCATGACGCGCGCCAGCTCGTCATCGGGCGACGCGCCCGCTGCGAAGTCGATCGACACCAGCGGCGCCTGGCCCGAGCGCGGCGTCGCATACCGGCCCACGTCGAAGAACGGCTCGTCATGGCCGCTCGGCAGCAGCACGCAGCCTGCGTCGCCCAGGGAGCGGGCCACCCGCCGGTAGCCACGCGCCGTGTGCGCGAGCGTCGTGGCGTCGAGGCGCTCGAACGGCGCCGTTTCGCCCGCCTCGTCCCGCCACCAGTCCGGAAACTGGTCCGCCAGCTCATAGGTCGCTGCGACCGAGTCTTGCAGGTCGAAGCCGGAGATGAAATGCGATGCGGTGACGGCGGTCAGATAGAGGTTCGCCATGTACTGGAAGTGCGAAACCGCGGGCCCCGTGTACAGTTTCGGCATTGTAGGGCTCCTTGCAGGGCTAGTCGGGGAAATGGCAGGCGACGAGGTGCCTGGGCCCGGTCTCCGCCAGCCGCGGCACGCTGGTGGCGCAGATGTCGGCGGCGCGCGGGCAGCGCGTGCGGAACACGCAGCCCGACGGCGGCTCGAGCGGCGACGGAATGTCCTGCGACAGCACCGTCCGCTGCCGCCTGCCGCCGCGTGTGCTGGGCACGGCGGCGATCAGCGCCTGCGAATAGGGATGGCGCTGGCTGGCGAAGAAGTCTTCGCGGTCGGCGATCTCCATGACCTTGCCCAGGTAGAGAACCAGTACGCGGTCGACGATGCGGCGCACCACCGCCAGGTCGTGCGAGATGAACACATAGGACAGGCCCTCGGCCTGGCGGATCGTGTTGATGAGGTTGAGTATCTGCGCCTGCGTCGACACGTCGAGCGCCGACACGGGTTCGTCGAACACGATCATCCGCGGCCTCAGGATCAGCCCGCGCGCGATGGCTACGCGCTGGGCCTGGCCGCCCGAGAGCTCGTGCGGAAAGCGCCCCGCCAGCTCGAGCCGCAGCCCCACATCCGACATCACACCCTCGACCGCCCGGTCGAGGCTGGCGGCGGATGGCGACGAATGGGTCGTCAGCGCCTCGGCAATCGACTGCCCCACCGTCCAGCGCGGATCGAGCGAGCCGAGCGAGTCCTGGAACACCACCTGCAGGTCCTTGCGGATAGCCGGGCGCGTCTTGCGGGTCAGCCTCTGGCCGTCCCACAACATGCTGCCCGCGCTGGGTTCCACCAGGCCGAGCAGGCTGCGCGCCAGCGTCGACTTTCCGCTGCCCGTCTCGCCCACGATGCCCAGGCTTTCGCCGTGCGCCACCTCGAAATCGACGTCGCTGAGCGCCTGCAAATGCCGCTTGGGCCGGAACAGCCCCTCGCTGACCGCGAAGCGAACGCCAAGCTGCCTGACCTGCAGCAGCGGCGGCTTCTGTGCCTGTTCGTTCCTCATCGGCTGACGTCCGCCCATCTGATGCACCGGGAGCGGCGCCCGGCCCCGACCGCTGCCAGCTCCGGCACCATCTCCTGGCAGGGCGGGATGGCGATGCGGCACCGCGGGTGGAAGGTGCAGCCCCGCGGCAGCGCCATCGGGTTGGGCGGCTGGCCCGCGATCGTGACCAGCTGCGCGGAGATGTCGTCGTCCAGCTCGGGGACCGCCTCCAGCAGGCCAAGCGTGTAGGGATGCCGGGGAAGCGCCACCATTTCGCTGGTCGGTCCGACCTCGATGACCCTGCCCCCATACATAACGGCGGTGCGGTCGGCGAGATCGGCCACGATGCCCAGATTGTGGGTGATGAGCACCACCGCCATTCCCAGATCGCGCCGCAGGTTGCGCAGCAGGTCGATCACATGCGCCTGCACCGTCACGTCGAGAGCGGTGGTCGGCTCGTCGGCGATCAGCAGGTCCGGCTCGCACAGCAGCGCCATGGCGATCATCGCCCGCTGGCGCATGCCGCCCGAGAATTCGTGCGGATACATGTCGAGGCGGCGGCGACCTTCAGGTATCTGCACCATGTCCAGCGCCTCCACGCAGCGCGCGCGGATGAGCCCGGCCTGGGAGCCCATGTCGCGGGCCAGCATCTCGGCCATCTGCGTGCCGATGGTCAGGTAGGGATTGAGCGAGGTCAGCGGGTTCTGGAACACGTAGGCGATGCGCCGGCCTCTGATGTTGCGCATCTCCGCTTCGGTCGCCTTCAGCAGGTTCCTGCCCTCGAACACCACCTCGCCCGAGACGCTCGCGCCGCGGCCTGAGAGGCCAAGCGTGCTGAGGAAAAGCTGGCTCTTGCCCGAGCCCGATTCACCCACCACGGCCAGCGTCTCGTTCGCCCCAATGTCCAGCGACACGTCGATCACCGGGGTCACCGGGCCGGCCGGCGTTGGATAGGTGACCGACAGGTTCCTTATCGACAGCACGCGCCGCACCCTTGTTGGTTGCAGGTCGGAAGGGTGGCGGGTCGCAAGACGACCCGGCATGCGGCTGGGAGGCTCATCCTATCTGCTCTTCGGATCGAAATAGTCCCTCAGCCCGTCGCCGAGGACGTTGAGGCAGAACACGGTGAGCGTCAGCGCCGCCGCGGGGAAGAAGAGGATCCAGGGAGCGGTGTCCATCACGCGGGCGCCGTCGGCCACCATCACGCCCCAGCTCGCCATCGGCTCCTGCACGCCGAGCCCGAGATAGCCGAGCGCCGACTCCAGCAGGATGATGCGGGGCACGGTCAGCGTCGTGTACACGATGATGACGCCGGAGAGATTGGGCAGGATGTGGCGGCGCACGATCTTGCCGGCTGGCACGCCCAGCACGCGCGCCGAATCGACAAACTCCTTGTGCTTCAGCGACAGCACCTGCCCCCGCACGATGCGCGCTATGTCCAGCCATTCCACGGCGCCGATGGCGATGAACACCACCACCACATTGCGCCCGAACAGCACGGCGAGCAGGATGACGAAGAAGATGAAGGGCAGGCAGTAGAGCATGTCGACCAGGCGCATCATGCCCTCGTCGACGAGGCCGCCCACATAGCCGGCGACCGCACCGTACATGATGCCGATCACCAGGCTGACCATGGTCGCGGCAAGCGCGACCGTCAGCGAGATGCGGCCGCCATGCAGCATTCTGGTCAGCAGGTCGCGGCCGTTGCTGTCGGTGCCCAGCAGGAAGCCTTCCGCGAGACTCGGCGGCTGCTCGACATGGTCCCAGTAGATCTGGTTGATGCCGTGGCCGGTCAGGTAGGGCCCGAACACGCAGGCGCACACGATGACGAGCAGCGTGACGCCGTAGATGCGGGTCCGCCGGTTGGAAACGCCGCGATAGACCTGCTTGATGCGGGTCCAGGCGCCGGGCCGCGCGACGCTGAAGCCGCTGTTGAGCTGGGAGGCGTCGGCCATGTCAGTCCATCCTCACGCGCGGGTCGAGGAACGCGTAAGCCAGGTCGACCAGCAGATTCATCGCGATCAGGATCGAGGCGTAGACGACCAGCGCGCCGAGCACGACGAAGTAGTCGCGGTTCACCGCGCCGTCGATGAAGGTCGTGCCCAGCCCGGGAATGGCGAAGACGCGCTCGATGACGACCGATCCGGTCAGCACGCCGGCGATCGCCGGGCCCATGAAGCTGGCGACCGGGATCAGCGACGGCTTCAGCGCATGCACGAAGAGGATGCGCGTCGTGCTCACCCCCTTGGAGCGGGCGGTCCTGATGAAATCGGCCGCCAGCACCTCGATCATCGAGCTGCGTAGCAGCCGCGCCAGATAGCCCGCGAGGGGCAGGCTCAGCGCGGCCACCGGCAGGACCTTGTTCGCATACGATCCGCCGCCCCAGCCGCCGACCGGCAGGATGGGAAAGGTGATGCTGAATATGTAGACGAGCACCGGCGCCAGCACGAAATTGGGAATGGCGATGCCGGCCACCGAGACGTTCATAAGCGCCCGCTCCGCCAGCGAGCCCGGATTCTGCGCCGCGTATGCGCCCGCCGGGATGCCTATGATCACCGCCACCAGAACGGCCCACAGGCCGAGCTCGATGCTGACCGGCAGCCCGGCTTCCACGAGGCTGCTTGCCGTCCATCCGCGCTTGATCAGCGACGGGCCGAGGTCGCCCTGCAGGACGCCCGCCCAGTAGTTGAAGAGCTGGACGTGGATCGGCTCGTTCAGTCCGTACTTCGCCTCGATCGCCGCCTGCACCGCGGGCAGCAGCGGCTTCTCGGCCGTGAACGGGCCGCCGGGAGCGATGCGCATCAGCAGGAAGGAGAGCGTGATCACGCCGAACAGCGTCGGAATCGCGAGCAGCGCTCGGCGGAGCATGTAGCGGAGCATTTGACCTCCTGGAGGGTCCCGGGCGCGGCGGAGGAGCGGGCTGCCACGGCGACTTGCCGGCAGCCGCGCCCTCTCACCATGCGTTCGGCATCGTTCGGAGATGTATAGCCGCTATTTGCGATCCAGGCTCAACCAGCGCGACCGATGGTCGATGTAGTTGCTGTTCTCCCAGCCGCCGACCCAGTCCTGGACCAGGTTCTTCCAGTTGAACTCGAACAGCGGCACGATCGGCGCGTCCCTGAGGATGATCTCCTCGGCCTGGCCCATCATCTCGTTGCGCTTGGCGGGGTCCACCTCGGTCAGCGCGGTCTTGAGCAGATTGTCGACCTCCGGGGACGAATAGCGGAAGTAGTTCATCGCATCCCCGGTCGAGAAGCGCATCGCATAGAGCACCGGGTCGCCGCTCGCCTCGGCGTCTCCCGACATCTGCACGGTGAATTCACCCGTGCGCAAGGCGGCCTCCTGCGTGGCGCTGTCGGCGACGTTCTGGCTGAGATCGACATAAATCTGCTGCCACAGGCCCGATATGCCGACGGCCGCGGTCTTCCACGACGGGCGGTCCTTGATGTTGAGCACCAGCGGCATGCGGTTGGTCTCGCTGTAGCCGGCCTCCTCCATCAGCTTGCGCGCCGCCGCGATGCGCTCTTCCATCGGACGGTCGCCGAGTTCGAAGGTCTTCGGCTTGTAGTCCTTCAGCGTGTTGGGCGTGAACGACTTGGCAGGCACGGTCTCGTTGCGCAGCACCTTCTCGATCAGCGTGGTGGTGTCGGTCGCCAGCAGCAGCGCCCGGCGCACGCGCACGTCGGTCAGCTTCTCGACATTGATGACGAGGTACTGGCCGCCGAACATCGAATCCACGCGCAGCTTCCCCGGGATGTTGTCCTTGATCCAGGGCAGCTGGTTGTCGGGCACGCTGACCGTCAGGTCCAGCTCGCCCGCCTTGAACATGTTGAAATCGGTCATGCTGTCGGAGATGGGCAGGTAGTCGACCCCGTCGATCGACACCGTGTCGGCGGCGTGGAAATTCGGATTCTTGACCGCCCTGATATATTCCTTCGGCTTCCACTCCTTCAGCATGAAGGGGCCGTTCGACACGATGTTCTGCGGCAGCGCCCACTGGTCGCCATGCGCCTCGATCACGTGCTTCGGCAGCGCCACCATGGAGAAGTGGGAGGTGGCGGACAGGAACGGCGCCCACGGATCCTTGAGCGTGATCTCGAGCGTCTGCGCGTCGATCGCGGCCACGCCCAGCTCCTCCGGCTTCTTCGTGCCGGCCAGGATGTCGGTGCCGTTGGCGATGAAGTTGAAGTAGCGCGGAATGGGGGTGGCGGTGATCGGATCGACCGCGCGGCGGAACGAATAGACGAAATCCTCGGCCGTCACCGGCTTGCCGTCGGTCCACACGGAGTTGGACCGCAGCTTGAAGCGATAGACCTTGCCGTCTTCGCTGACCGTCCACGACTCCGCCACGCCGGGCAGGATCGTGCCGTCGGCGCCCAGCGTCGTCAGGCCCTCGAAGAGGTCGGTGTTGATGGTGTCCTCGAGCGCCGTCGACTGCGTCAGATGCGGATCGAGCGTCGCCGGCTCGCCGCGATTGCCGCGCCTGAGGATGTTCTCGGCATCGGCGAGCGCCGTCGTGCCGAGCAGCAGCGCTCCTGCGAGCGCCATGCTGCGAAACCATGAAGGCCGGCCCTGCCGGCTGACATGCGATCCCGGAAATGTCACTGAAATTCCCCTTTTTTGTGGTCGACCCGACTGCCCCGATTCCGGAAGCTCTGCGGCCTCTCGGTGGTCGGCGATTTGGTCGACAAAATGGTATTCAATTTTGAGCGTGTCAATGGGTTTCATTGTCGGGCCTGCGCGGCGGGGCCTCTGCCGCCCTGCCTGGCAGCCGGCGCCGACGCGGGCCGGGAAGGCCGCCGCCGCTTTGCGCTGAGTGGAATCTGCTGGCGTGCGGACATGATCAGAAGCGCCCCCTGACGAACTGGCCAGCCGTGTCCACCGCCAGCACCAGCCCGAGAGTCAGGATCAGCAGCGCGGACATCTCGCGATACTCGAACAGCCGCATCGCGGACACCAGTTCCAGGCCGAGCCCTCCCGCCCCCACCATCCCGATGATGGCAGACGCCCTGATATTGTGTTCGAAGCGGTAGATCGTCACGTCGGCCAGTTGATACCAGACCTGCGGCAGCATCGCATAGCGCACCACCACCAGCGGGCTCGCGCCCTGGCTCGTCACCGCCGCGACCGGCGCCGGATCGGCCGTGTTGAAGATGGAAAGGTAGAAGCGGCCCAGCATGCCGAAGGAATGGAGCGCCAGCGCCCATGTTCCCGGCAGCGCCCCGAAGCCGACCGCCGCCACCAGGATGGTGCCGAGTACCAGCTCCGGCAGCGACCGGAAGATCGCGAAAATCCCGCGGCACAGCAGCCGCACGGGCTTGGGAAAGCCGAGCAGCGGCGACGCGACCAGCGCGACCGCGAAGGCCAGCGTGGCCCCGATCGCCGTGCCCGCGATCGCCATCGTCACCGTCTCCATCGTGGCGCGCAGCCATACCGGCCAGCGCGACCAGTCGGGCGGCACCGCTTCCGACAGGATCGTCGCCATCGCCGGCAGGAAATCGCGATACCTTTCGGCCGCGAAGATATCGGCCTGCACAAGGGCGGCGGCCACCACGGCGATGGCGGCAAGCGACATCAGCCGCAGCCGCATCACGCGACGCCATTCCCTCGCCAGCACGTCGCCTTCTTCGCTACTTGGATGCATGGGCCGGGTCGTTCCGCTCGATCTCCTCGATCCAGCCGCGCACGATGTCGTAGTCGGCGCTGCCGGCCGCGATGAAGCGCACCGATCTGGTGGTCTTCAGCACGTCCGGATCGGTGACCTCCATGAAGGCCTTCTGAACGCGCTGCCTGAACGGCTCGTCGAGGCCTTCGCGGAAAACCCAGGAATATTCCGGGATGTCCTGCGAGACGCCCACGACCTCGATCCGCGATCCGTCGATCTTGCCCTCGGCCAGCAGCCGCTTGAAGATCGGCTCGCTCAGCCCGCCCGCGGCCGCATTGCCGCGTTCCACCGCCTTGGCCACCGCATCGTGCGAGCCAAGGAACACCGGCTTGTAGTCGGCGCCCGCCACCAGCCCCTCCTGCAGCAGCATGTGGCGGGGCACCCAGTGCCCCGACGTTGACGCCGGATCGCCGAAGGCGACCTGCCTGCCGCGAAGCTCGCCCGGCCCGCTCACCGTGCCCTTGGGCGCGATCAGCAGCGCCTTGAATGTGGGGCCATGCTCGTGTTCGGGTCGCGCAAAGGGCTCCAGTCCCGCCTTGCGCCGCTGCAGCACGAAGGTGACGGGACCGAGATAGGCGATGTCGATGCGGCCGAAGCGCAGCGCCTCGCCGGTCGTGGCGTAGTCCACCCCGACGATGAGTTCGACCGGGATGCCGAGTTCGCGCTCCAGATAGGCGCGCAACGCCTCGTTCTGCCGGATGATCTCGGGCGCCGATTCCCCCGGCAACAGGCCGACCCGCAATGTCTGCGGTGTATCGGCGACGGCCGCGGCCAGTGTGCCGAGAAGCAGGCCGGTGGCGACGCAGAGCGCCGCCGCGATCCCGAACAGCCTAGGCCCTGTCGCGAAACTGGACCGGAAGGGAGGGCGTTCGCAATTGTTCATCGGGTGCTTCCCTGTTGACGTTGGTCAGATGATTCCCCGGGCGCGGGGAGGAGGCGAAGAGCGGCGCCAGGTCGCGGCGGCCAATGTCCGCCGCCGGGCAGTCGAACACCACGCGCCCCCGCTCCAGGGCGATCACGCGGTGCGCCAGCAGCGGCAGCAGCTCGGCCTGGTGCAGCGCCACGATCATCCCCGTCCCTGCCATGGCTTCATCCGCGAAGCAGCGCACGAGCCCGCGCGCCAGCTCGGGGTCGAGCGAGTTGAAGGGCTCGTCGGCAAGCAGCAGCGATGCATCGCGGATCATGGCCCGCGCGACCGCCACGCGGCGGCGCTCGCCGCCGCTCAGCCTGTCGACCCGGCTGTGCGCCAGATGGCTGATGCCGAACCGGCCCATCAACGCCGCCGCCGCCATGATCTCCGCCTTGCGCCAGCCCCGCATCAGGCCGAGGGGCGAGCGCCTGTCGGCCAGCCCCACCAGCACGTTGTGCAGCGCGCTCGCCTGTTCGATCAGCGCCAGATCCTGAAAGATGCTCGCCATTCGGCGCCGGTGCTGCTTCCAGCGGGCCGCGGACGAAAGTGTGCCGGCTCCCCCGGCCTCGATCCGCCCGCCGGCCAGTGGCAGCAGCCCGCTCAGCGCCAGCAGCAGCGCCGACTTGCCCGCACCCGACGCCCCTACCAGCGCCACGATCTCGCCCGCGCGCACCGTCAGCGACACATCGTCGAGCACGACCCGCCCGCCGCGCATCACGCGTATCCCGTCGGCCGATACGAGCGGAGGCGCCGGCGTGCCGGCCGGCAACGCCACGACCGGCGTGGCGTCGGGGGCGGCACCGGGGCTGTGGAGGCGCGTCATGCGCGGCCGGGCCCTGGCCGGCCGCCATGCCGGGTCCGTCGGCGGATCGCCGCACAGGTGTGCCGGCCCCGCGGGCGCGGCATCCTGTTCGCTCCGCCTGCGGCGTCCGGCCTGCGCTCGCCAGCCAAGACATCCCCCCATGTGTTGTCGACCATATTGCATACCATAACTTCTCGACGCCGTGTCAACGCGGCCCAGCCATCGCACCCCTCCCCGAAACGGCATATGGACAGGGTCGAATCTGCCGACTATAGGATTGCATACCATTTTGCATTCACATCGTCGCGGAGGTTTTTGTGCTCTTTTCGGAAAACACGCTGGGGAAGAATTTCACCGTCTTCGACGAGAAGACGTTCGAGAAGCGCGGGGAGTTTTCCCTCGGCGACGACATCCTTCCCGACGACATCTGCGGCAGCCCCGACGGCAAGATCATCTACGTCAACGGCGCATATATGCCGACGGCGCTGACCGGCTCGAACGGCGGCGCCTCGCGGGCGAAGCTTCTGGCCGAATATGACGGCAAGGAGCGGGCGCCGGAAGACGGGGCCGACAGCCGCATCCACCTGATGGCCTCGGACCGCAGCGTGTTCGCGGCCTTCGACGCCACCACCTTCGAGGAGCTCTGGCGCACCGAGATCTATGGCCATGTCGGCCACCTCGTCATCTCGCCGGACGGCCGCTACGTCTTCAACGCGCTGTTCGACCGCTACTTCACCGCCCGCGTCGACACGCGCACGCGTGAGGTCCATTACATCCCGATGACCTTCAGCGGCGGCCACGGCATGGGCATCAGCCCCGATGGCAAGAAGCTCTATGTCGGCTCCATCACCATGGCCGAACTCGCCGTGGTCGACGTGGAGACCGACAGCGTGCGCCAGCGTGTGCTGTTTCGCGACAATGTGAGGCCGTTCGCGGTCACGCGCGACGGCACCCGCGCCTATGTGCAGAACAGCTTCTTCCATGGCTTCCACGTGGTCGACATGGAAGCCAACCGCATCCTGCGGTCGATCGCGCTGCCGCCCCTGCCGCCCGGCACGCCGGTCATATCCGCCTTCCCCCACACAGTGGATCACGGGATGATCCTGACGCCCGACGAGTCGCGTCTGGTCGCGCTGGCCTCGACCGGCAACTACCTGGCCGTCTACAGCGCGCCCGATCTGGACCACCTCGGCTCGGTGCCCGTGGGCATCGAGCCCTCATGGGTGATCTGCGACAGCAAGGGCGAGTTCGCCTATTGCTCCAACCGGGTCAGCGACGACATTTCCGTCGTTTCCATTCCGGAGCTGCGGGAGGTGCGCCGGTTCCATGCCGGGCACTACCCCCAGCGCATGTGGCTCATCGAGTAGCCGCGTCCTTCCCCGGGCGGCGCCTTCGCCGCCCCGGGCCACCCCGGGGGCCCCGGCGGACCGTGCTCAGCGCGTGAACCGCGCAGCGCCCGCGGGCACGGCCACCCCGCTTCGCAGCTCGGGGTCGTGCCGCATCCCGCAGCCTTCGATCATGCGCCGCGACGCCGCGTTCGCCGGCCCCGCCATCGCGTAGACATGCGTGGCGCCAAGCTCTTCGAAGGCGGCTTGCACCAGCATCGCGGTGACCAGGCGTCCGAGGCCCGCCCCGCGCCATCGCTCGCCCACAGCGACAAGACCCACCCAGGCATGGCGTCCGAAGCGGCTGTGGCTGTTGTGCGGGAAATAGGTATGTCCGGCCGCCGCCGGCTCGTCGTCATGCGCGATCACGATCGTCCTGGCGCGCGGTGGGCGCGACACCAGCATGGAGCCGGGAAACGGCGCCAGCCCGTTATCGGCGAGGAAGCGTTGCAGGCCCACCGTCCCGGCCGAATCTGCTCCGGCCGGCGACGGCAGCAGTCGCAGGCCGGACGGAAGCGGCCACGCCGTGATGCTGCGCACCTCCGTGGCGGCCTCGCAGCGGTCGCCGACGAAAACATCCCATGTGTCGACGCGGCAGCCGGCCGCTTCCAGCGTGCCGAACCGGGCGGCCGCCTGGTGGGGCGTTAACATGCGGAAGCCAAGCAGGCCGTCGCGCGCCAGCATCTCCTCCAGCAGCTGCGGATCGTGCCGGTCGGGATCATCGAAACCTATGAAGCGGCCGGCATTGTACACGCCCGGCGTCGCCTCGATCCACGCCCGCATCTCGTAGGTGCGCTGCTGCAGTGCCTGCTGCTGCTCGGTGCCGAAATATCCAGCCATGATGCCTCCGCGCGCCTCGAAGCCAGGCGCGAAGCCTAAGCTCGCGCGCGCCGGGCGCAAAGTCCGGAAACGGAGTTGAAATCTTCATGAAATCAGGTTCTGCCTTCAGGGCAGCAGACGCGGGCCGGAGCTTGGGGCCGTCCGCGCTGACTGCATGCAGTGGACGCGACCTCATGGGCGAAGAGCCGAAGCCGACTGCCATCGACCTCCTGCGGGGCGAACTGCTCGACGCCGCCGGCCGCGCCGTGTCGCTGCGCCGCCGCTCGCTCGGCGTGCTGCTGTCGCTGGCGCGGGACGCTGACCGCATCGTCTCGAAGCAGGCGCTGATCGACCAGAACTGGGCCGGCCGCGCCGTCAGCGACGAATCGGTGGCCCAGTGCGTCTCCGATATCCGCGCCGTGCTCGGCCCGGCCCTGCGCGCGACCGTCCGCACGGTCGCGGGGCGTGGATACGTGCTCGAAGGCTGGCAGCCCGGCGAGGCCGGGCGCCTCGTCGCGCCCGAGCCGGCCGCGGGAGCGGCCGCAGCCGACGCCGCCGCCCGGCAGCCATCGATCGCGGTGCTGCCCTTCGCCAGCCAGGACGGCGAGGACGAGGGCACCTACTTCGCCGACGGGCTCGTCGACGACATCATCGACGCGCTGAGCCGCCTGCGCTGGCTCTTCGTCGTCGCCAGGGGTTCTTCCTTCACCTATCGCGGCACCACGATCGATCCGAGATCGATCGGGCGCGACCTCGGCGTCCGCTACCTGCTCGACGGCGGCGTCCGCCGGCGCGGCGAGCGCGTCCGCCTGTCGGGCAGGCTGGTGGAGGCCGAAACCGGGCGGCAATTGTGGGCGGGCCGGTTCGAGGGCCCGCTCGGCGACATCTTCGAGCTGCAGGACGGCATCACCGGCAGCGTGCTGGCGGCGGTCGAGCCCAACATCCGCGCCGCCGAGATCGACCGTGTCCGCCGCCGGCCGGTGGCCGACCTCGGCGCGTACGACCTCTATTTGCGCGCGCTGCCTCCCCTCTATGCCTATACCGGCACCGGCTTCGCAGAGGCGCAGGCGCTGCTGCGCCGCGCGGTCGAACGCGACGGCGCCTATTCCGACGCGCTGGCCGCGCTGGCAGATTGCGTCGGGCGGATGGCGCTCAACGGTTGGATGGCGGATCGCGAGGCGGCCTTCGCGGAGTCCTGCGCCCTTGCGGCCCGCGCGGTGGCGGCCGATCCGGAAAATCCTGCCTCGCTCGCCACCGCCGCCTGGGCCTACGCCATGTTCGGCGGCGGCTTCGATTCGGCCCTCGAGCTGGCGGACAGGGCGCTGGCGCTGCATCCCAGTTCGCACGCCATCCGCGCCTATTGCGGATGGGTCTACGCCTATGCCGGCGAAAGCGACAGGGCGATCGAGCAGTTCGACGAGGCGCGGCGGCTGAGCCCGGTCGACCCGCGCGGCTATTTTCCGCTGCTGGGCATCGCGACGGCGCATTTCTTCGCCCGCCGCTTCGACCAGACCATCCGCGTCGCCCGCCGCATCCTTTCGCAGGTGCCCGAACACAACATCGCCCGCCGCTACCTTGCGGCCGCGCTTGCCCACGAAGGCAGGACGGGCGAGGCGCAGGCCGCCATGCACGACCTGCTGGCCGCGCAGCCCGGCTATTCGCTGGCGGTCGCCGCGCACAGCCGGTTCCGCCACGCCTGGATGCTCGATCTCTGGCTGGACGGCCTGCGCATGGCCGGTCTCCCCGAGGCGTGACCCGGATGGCAGGCCGGCGCCGGCAGGGCCGCGCCGCCGGCGCAGCGGATTTTGTCGCGCCCTATGTCGCGTTTATGCCGCGATCGACGTACACCGTGGCAACGGGCGCGGCATGATCGGGCATGGGGCTGATGCAGGTGTTTTCCGTCGTAGCGGGCGTGCTCCTGGCCGCCACCGTCCTTTCTGCCGCGCAGGCGCAGGAGGCCGACCCCTTTGCGCCGCATGCCTCGACGGCGCTCGCATGGCAGGACGATGACGACGCCGCGTCCTACGTGGCGCGGCTGCGCCAGGCCGCCGCTTCGCTGGGCGGCGAATGCGAGGCGGACCGCGACGATCTCGAGGCGCTGGCCGCCGGCTTGCAGTTGGGCGCCGACCAGGCAGGCACCGCCGGCAAGCCGCTCACCGTGGAATGGACGGCCGCCGCCGCCGCGACGGGGGTGCCCGCCTGGCTGGTCGTGTCGGTGGACGGCCCCGTCCGCTTCACCGGCGAGGGCTTCTACGCGCTGATGCCCGGCGCCGTCGGACCGTTCGGCCTGCCCGACGGTGCCGGCGGCACGAGGGCGCTGGTGGCGCTGTTCGGTCGCGACGCGCCCGGCAGCGGCACCTTCGGCATCGTCCCGCTGCGGGCGGGGCCGATGCAGATCAGCGCGAGCGTCGTCGGCTATGTGCGTCGCTGCGACGAGGAATGGTCGCGGATCGTCGCCGCGGGCTCGATCCCGGTCGCGGTCTCGCCCGAGGCCGAGTTTTCGGTGCGAGATCCGTTCAGCTTCGAGCCTCCCGCCCGCACCATCGCGTCGCCCGACGGCGCCTCCTTCGTGCAATCCTTCGACGGCCGCTACCGGCTCATCGACAGGGACAGCGGCGCCACCCTTGCCGACCGCGAAGGCCAGGACCCCCGCTACTCGCCGACCGGGCGCTTCCTGGTCGCCCGCATGAGCGAGGGTTTCGAGCTGCTCGATGCCGTCGACGGCGCGGTCGTCGCGTCCGGCCCTTCCGGAGACGTCGCCTGGGAAAATTCGGACAGCTTCATGGTCGTCGCGCAGCCCGTGTCCGGCACCGTGGCCGTGCGCAATGCCCTCGTCGCCGGCCGCGCCTTCGAGGCCGCGCTCGATTGCACCATGTGCCCGGGCATGGCGACGCGGCTGAACATCGACCTGGAAAACGACTTCGTGCTGGGCATTGGCGGCCAGGGTTATGCACTGGCCCGGCTTGGCGGCGCCGCCGGCGAGATCACCGGCATGATCGACACGTTCGACGACGAGATCATGGCCGAGGCGCTGGGCAACATCGTCGGCGCGACGGCGCTGAAGGACGCTGCGCCGCTCTTCATTCCTGCGCACTGGAACCTGCGCGGCGGGCTTCGCTTCTCCTGGCTGGCCGAGGATTATGAGCCCACCGGCGCCGCCGCATTCGACGACTGGCAGGAGCGCATGAAGCGGGCGGTGCAGCCCGTGCTGGAGGAAAAGCCGCTCAGCCCGCCGCCGGACCGGCTTCAGCCGACCGAGATCGGCCAGGGGCGCGGCGCCAGGACGCTGAGCAGGCCAAGCGCCGCGACCGACAGGCTGTCCGTGCGCCTGGCGGAGTTCGGCATCGAAACCCCGGCGCCCACTCGCCCCGTCTTTCGCAAGTCGGGCACTCCCGACGAGCAGGAGGACCAGGCCATCGCCGACCGCATCGAGGCCGCCGTGCCTTGGGCGAAGGGCCTGTTCCTGCCCAAAGATTTTGGCTGCCTTCCGGAAGAAGACGGCAGGCTCTACGCCTTCTTCAACGACGTTGCCGAATTCAGGGTCGGCGGCCGCAGCGTGTGGCTCACCCTGTTCTCCTGCAAGTGGACGGCCAACGGAGCCATCGAGCGCAATTTCTACCTCTTCGACAGCGCGGCACCCGGCCTCGTCCGGCTCGGCAGCGACAATCCCGACGAGCCCAACACCGGCCGCTGCGACAGCGGCATCGGGGCCTGCGGCTTCGACGCGAGCCTGTTCGGCGACCGCTATCTGCTGGTCTGGTCGCGTCCTTCGCAGGCCGCGCTGCTCTACGATCTCGCCACTGGGCAGGTCGTGACGGAGCGCTACCGGCTCGGCCGCGGCGACCTGCTGCGCGAGATGCGCTACGCGACGGCAAGCAACGCGCTCCTGCAGCTGAACGCCGACGATTCATTCTTCGTCCACGATGCGACCGCGGGCACGACGCTGCTTGAAGGCCGCTACGTTGACGACGAGATCGTCGCGTGGTCTCCGGACCTGCGTTTCGATTCCACCACCGAAGGCGCCAACTACGTCGCCCTGCGCTTTCCCGGCCAGCCCGGCGAGTTCACCTTCCAGCAGTTCCGCCAGCAGCTGCGCAGCGCCGGCCATGTGGGCGAAGTCATCGGCCGCAGGCACGTGGTCGAGCAGCCGGCCGTGCGCATCCCACCGGGCCTGTCCGGCTCGATCGACGTTGAGGGCGACCGCCTCAAGGGGTCGCTGGACGTGCGCGACGCCGCCGAACTGCGCGTCTACCAGGACGGACTGCGCACCGACACGCTCCCTCTGGAGCCCGGCGCCACCCGGACGGGCTTCGACGTGCAGCGCGTCGCCGGCGCCCGCTGGATAAGCGTCGTGGCGACGGGCAGCGATGGCCTCGTCAGCCGTCCGCTCGGCCGCGAGCTGCCGGCAGGGCCGGCATCAAGGCCGAAGCTGCATGCGCTGCTGGTGGGCGTCGATCGCTATGCCGCCGGCGAGCTTGCCGACCTGCGCTTTGCCGGCGCCGACGCGCGCACGCTGCGCGATGCCGTCGCCGCCCTCGACGGCGGCTCGCTGGACCTCCGCACGCTGGAGACCCTTGCCGACGAGGCGGCCACGCCCGCAGCCATCCTTGGCGAGGCAAGGCGCATCGTACAGGCGGCCGGCGCCGGCGAAACCGTCGTCTTCTCTTTCGCCGGCCACGGCCTGACCGGCCCGGACGGCCGCTTCTACATGGCCACCAGCGCCACCGATCCGGCCGCGGTCGCCTCCACCGCGCTTGCCTGGGACGACCTTGCCTCGGTGCTGAAGCAGGCACGCGCCCGCGTCGTCGTGTTCCTCGACGCCTGCCATTCGGGCGCCGCGGGCACCGGCCTGTTCGCCACCAACGACGCGGCGGCCGAAGGCCTGCTCGATCAGGTCCCCTCCGGGCTTCTGGTGTTCTCCGCCTCCAAGGGCCGGCAACTGTCGGAAGAGGCCGCGCAGCTGGGCGGCGGAGTGTTCAGCAACGCAGTGGCCGACGTCATCGCGCGCCACCGCTCCGCCTACGATCTCGACGGCAACGGCGCCATCGAGGCGTCGGAGCTCTATGCCGGCGTCAAGCGCAGCGTCTCCGAGCGCACCGACGGCCGCCAGGTGCCCTGGCTCGCCCGCAACGAACTCATCGGCGATTTCGCGCTTTTCTGAGCATCGGATGGCCAGATGCCCGCTTGCGGTGCCGCCGCCGTAGCGGGCGCGGCGATCACTGATCGGCGTGCAGCATGAGACCGTCGAAGAACGCTGCCAGCTGCGCATGCGCGTCGAGCGGCAGCACATGCGCGACATACTGGTCCGGCCGCACGACAACGATGCAGCCCTGCTGCCGGTCGATGCCGCGCAGGTCCAAGATGTCGCGCCTGGGGTCGGCGCAGAACGCCTTCTCGTAGTCCGCGAGGCCCAGCCTGCCCTTCCTCGGCAGCAGCAGTTCAGGCAGCTGCGTGACGGTCAGGTCGTGCAGGCCTTGCTGGAAGACCGCGCGGAAGTCGATGACGGAGTCCACATCCGCCCCTGCCGGCGTGAATTTCCTCACCGGCGAATTCGGGTCGTTGGCGAGGAAATCGCACAGCCTGTGGATCGCCGAGCCCTTCACGGGCGGTGCCGCATCGCTGAAGGCAAACACCCGCCAGCGCCCGTCTGCCTTCACCGTGTGCCCAAGCTCCATGGGCTTGCCGTCGCCGACGCGCACCACCGGCGCAGAATGGAAGCGCATGCCGATCTCGAAGCCGGTCGCCAGCTTCTGCCAGGTCGCCTCTCCCGTCAGCTTCGACGGGGCGTAGCGCACCGACATGCCGGCGGTGTAGCGGCCGTGCTCGATGAAATAGCGCTGGAATCGCGGCGGCGCCTCGCTGCCCGCCGCGTCGTCCTCCTTGGGCCGCTCGCTCATGATGCGCGCCCATTCCTTGTCGAACTCGATGAGGTCCCTCGCCACCGCCTGGCGCTCCGCGGAGTAGCTGAGCAGCAGCTCCGGCGGCGACTGTCCCTCCAGCACCGCTGCCAGCTTCCATCCGAGGTTGAAGGCGTCGCCCATCGACACATTCATGCCCTGCCCTGCCTTCGGGCTGTGCGTGTGGCATGCGTCGCCGGCGATGAACACGCGCGGCAGCCGCGTTCCGCGCTCCGCGGGCGGCACGTCGTCGAACCGGTCGGTGAGCCGCTGGCCGATCTCGTAGACCGACCACCAGACGACCTCGCGAACGTCGAGCGCATACGGACGGAAGATGCGCTGCGCCGCCGCGATCAGTTGGTCGACGGTGATGTTGCGGCTGGCCGCGCGCTCGCCCGCCGCCAGCTTGTCCAGCTCGATGTAGAGCCGCACCAGATAGCCGCCCTCGCGTGGGATGATGACGATGTTGCCCTCTCCAGACGACTGCATCAGCGTCTTGAAGCGGATGTCGGGAAAATCGGTCACGGCCAGCACGTCCATGACGCCCCAGACCTGGTTGGCCGAGTCGCCCGCCAGTTCCAGGCCGATCGCCTTGCGCACCGCACTGCGCGCGCCGTCGCAGCCGACGACGTATTTCGCCCGCACCGTCACCTGCCCGCCCGGCGCGTCGGTGCGCTCCAGCGTAGCCGTCACCGGATAGTCGCCGCCCTGCGGGTCGACATCGAGGTCGACCACCTGCAGGCAATGGTCCGGCACCAGCCGCGACGGCGAATTGCGCATGACTTCCAGATACATGTCGTGCACGCGCGCCTGGTTGAGGATCGTGTGCGGCATCTCCGACAGCCCGTCCTCCACGTCCTGCACCCGGCCGTTGCGCACGATGTGCTCCGGGTTCTTCGGATCCGGCCGCCAGAACGTCGTCTCGTTGACCCAGTAGCTCTGCTTCAGCACCTTTTCGGCAAAGCCGTAGGCGTTGAACATTTCCATCGAGCGGCACGAGATGCCGTCGGCCTGCCCCTTCTCCAGCGGCCCGGCGCGGCGCTCGACGATACGCGTGGTGATTCCCGGGAAACCGGCGAGATAAGCGGCAAGCGTCAGGCCGGCCGGCCCGGTGCCGACGATCAGCACGTCCACCTTTTCCGGCAGCGGCCCCTGGGGGCCCTCGCGCCCGCTGGCGGCCGGCTGGATTTCAGGATCGCCGGGGCGAAAGCCGTTCAGGTGGTACTGCATGTGGTCTTCCCGGATGGCAGCGCGCCGATCATTTCAGGTTCAGGATCCGCACCGCATTGTCGTGAAGGATGGCCTGCATCGTGTCTTCCGGCAGTTCCAGTTCCCCCAGATATCGCAACGTCTCCTTCGGATCCCAGCACGGATAGTCGCTGCCGTACATCACATGGTCGATGCCGTAATAATCGAGGGCAAAGCGCATCCCCAGCGCATGCGGCGTGACGGTATCCGTATACATCCGCCGGATATAGTGGCTTGGCGGCTTGGGCAGATTGGCGGCGGTGCCGTTCTTGTCCATGCGACCCGACTGATAGGGCAGCGCGCCACCGGTGTGCGACATCACGATCTTCAGGCCCGGGTTGCGCTCCATCATGCCGGAAAGGATCAGCCGCGACGCTGCGACGCTGACTTCGATCACGCGTCCGAGGCTGAGATGCAGCGCGCCGTCATAGCCCTGCAGGTGGTCCGGGAATATTGCGTCGGTCGGATGCAGGAAGGCGGGCACGCCCAGCTCGGCGACGCGGCGGTAGAAAGGCTCCAGCCGGTCGGCGTCGAGATAGGGGTCGCTGCCGATGCTGCCGGGAAGGTTGACGCCCATCAGGCCGAGCTCGCCGACGGCGTGATCGAGCACCTTTATGGCGATGTCCGTGTCAACCAGCGGGATCGCCGCGCTCGCCCACAGCCGCCCGCTGTGCTCCTTCGCGACGCGCGCCATCTCCTCGTTCCAGAGCATGGCGGCGTCATAGCCCTCCTCTACGCCCACATCCGAGAAGTGGACGGAAAGCGGGCCGATCGAGCAGACCACGCTGACCTCGTGGCCGAGGCTGTCCATGTATTCGAACTGCCGGTCGAGATCGAGCCACACGGGACCGGGGCTGAAGCGCGGCGGCTCGCCTTCGCGGCGCCAGTAGCGGAAGCCGTTCGCCGTCTTCTCGACGCGCGGATAGGTCGTCTTCGAGCACAGCGACTCGAAGAACTTCGAGGGCCACCAATGGAAATGGGAGTCGATGATCTTCATTCCATGTTCCTCCTTCAAGGGTTCGGTGCGGCCGCACCGGACCGTGCGCGCGAAATGATGGTGTCCACCACGGTCCTGGCGGCTTGCGCCACGTCCAGGCAGCGGCCGGCCTCGTCGTAGAACGCGGCCGCGATTTCCTGCGGTGCGACGTTCGCCTCGAACTTGCGCCGCACTTCGGCGTCGCTCAGCGGACGCCGCGGGCTGCCACGCGCATGCGAGGCGTCGAGGGTCGTGCTCATGCCGTTCGCCACGACTTCGAGCGATGCGGTCCAGAAACCGGCTTCGCCGCGCTCAAGCCCGGGAGATCCGACGATCGTGACGCGCTCCATCAGCGCGGCGATGCCGGCGTCCATCGGCATGTCGTGGCGGCTGACCGACTGCAGCCTTTCCGGACGATAGGCCGCGACGGCAAGCTGGTATGGCAGCGAAACATAGGTGCTCGCCCGGTTGGCGAGGTCGACGGGACGATCCAGCATGCGGGCGACAGGCACCGGCACGGTAACGACGATGCGGTCGACCGCAGCAGGATCGGGCCCGGTGCTCAGGAAGTCGAGCAATGTGTCGACGGCGCCCAGCGCCTGCCGCGCCGAACAGAAGGGTTTGAGCGAGATCGTGCCGTAGACCTTGCCGGGCTCCGATTCGTCCAGGCATGCGAGGTCCGGGACTATGTTGTGCGTCTGCGCGAGCCAGTCGCGGTCCAGCAGGTCGGGATCGGCCTCGAAGCCTGCCTGCGCGGCGAATGCCGCCCGGATTCCCGCCTGGACGGCCGACGCATGGACCAGCCAGCGAGCGGGGAGCTTTCCCGTGAACCGCGCGCCGGCGCCGGCCGTGGTGATGAGTGCCGTGCACAGCGCGGTGACGGTTTGCGGCCCGTCCAGCCGCATGAGCCGCGCCGCCACCGCTGCGGCCCCCGCCGGCGCCGCAAGCGCCGTTGGCCAGTGCTCGGAATAGAGGATTGCGGGGCCGCCCATCGCCCGGCCAAGGCGCACGATGGCGTCGGTGCCCGCGAGGACGGCCGCCCTGACGTCGGGCTGCAGGGAGGGGTCGCGCGCTGCCATCGCCAAGGCCGCCGCGGCAGCGACGGAGGTCGGCGTCGTGCAGGAATGCAATTCGATGTCGTCGACTTCGCTTGCGCGTATGGCCGCCGAAAGGACCGGGGCCTCCCACGCTGGGCTGTTCTCGAACAGCGGAACCAGCCGCCCCACCTCGGGCAGCGACGCGGCCGCATGGCCGCCGCCGATCGCGTCGACCACGTGCCGCGTCTGCTGGTCCGCGACCCCGCGCGCGTCGGCGGAGGTTACGGACAGGATGCGGCGTGCAAGGTTGCGTAGCGTGCTCATGCCGTGAAATCGGCCACTCCGGCGTGAATGCCGGAGTGGCCGTTCTGCGCTCAGTTCGGGAGGAACTCTGTGGTGTAGAGGTCCTGCATGTTCGGCTTCTCGGGCACGATCTCCAGATCGACGAAGGACTGCGCCAGAAGGTCCAGCGCCGCATCGCTGTACTTCAGCTCGCGGTTGAAGATCGGCATGATGTTGTCATATTCGCGCAGCGCGATCTCGAGCGGGATGCCGGCGACCGCGTTTGCGTTTTCGGCCGCTTCCTGCTTGTGCTCCGCCATGTAGTCGACCGTTTCTTTCCAGCCCGCGATGAACTTTCGGATCTGCTCCGGCCGTTCGGCAATCGCCACGTCCGTGGCGAACAGCATGTGCGTGTGGAACTGGGGAATGCTCTCGCCGAAGGTCGTGACGATGCGGCCTACGCCCTCGGCCTCCATGCGATAGCCAGTTGCGGTGGTGAGGATGAAGGCATCGATCTGCCCGGCGGTCAGCGCGGAGATCAGCGCCGCCGTCGTTCCGAGCGGCACGGTCTCGACGCCCTTGATGCCCCAGCCCTGACGGCGTGCGAATTCCACCGCCAGCCAATAGGTGAGCGAGCCCGGCGAGGTGATGCCGATGCGCTTGCCCTTCACGTCCTCGGGCGTCGAGATGCTCGAATTCGCACCGGCGATGATCGCAAAGTTGGCGGGTGCATCGACCAGCGGCGCGACAGTCTTGGCCGGCACGCCCTTGGCGAAGAAGCCCATGCCCGGGCCGGAGCCGAGGCCGAGTTCGACCGCATTGGAAACGAGGCCCTGCTGCAGCTTGGAGTCGCCGGCGAATTCCAGGACCTCGACCTCGAGCCCCTGCTTCTCCCATGCGCCGATGCGTTCACCCATCTCGACGACGGTGAAGGCGAAGGCGGTATTCGAACTCTTGCCGATGCGGATGAGGTCGGCCGCGAAGACCGACGTGGCTATCAGCGTCCCGGCGACGGCCGCCGATATGAATGACACGGCATTCCGGTAGTTGCTCAACATTTTCTCCTCCTGTTTGTCGAACGTCTTTGAACTGTCTGATCGTGCGTGGCGCTAGGCCGGCACGAATGGGGGATTCGCGTTGCCCACCTCCACGAAGAGCGACGCGAAGGTGGTCCGGCCGTTCTCGCGGCGGCCGGCGTGAAGAACGACGATTTCGCCGCGGCGGGCGGGTCTGGTGGCGGAGCTGGAAACGCGATCCTCGTCCAGGCTGTAGCCGAGGATGCGGCCGGCGCCGCCGGGCGCGCGCGTCTGGCCTGCCCCCAGAGCCGCCTTCAGCGCGGCAACGGCATCTGCCGCCGGCCGATCGGCCGACAGCGCACGGGCGCCCTTTTCGAGCGCAGCGCGGATTGATCGCTCCTCCGCGGGCTGCCCGAGAGGCACGTAATGATCGGCCCAGGCGGCCCCCGCCAGCACGGCCAGGTAGAGCGTCGCCTCGGAACCGTCGTTCCGCCACGCGTCGCGCGGCACGAAACGGCCATCCGTACCGGCCAGCATGCAGCGGACGTCGGTGGCCCCCTGGCTCCAGGCGCTGTTGAGGGCCGCGTTCGCCGCGCTTGCGGCGCGCCCGCTGGCGCTTGCCTCGCGTCGCGCCGCGTCGACGGCTCGGGCCAGCATCGCGCAGGTGCGTTTGATCTGCATGATCTGCCTCGGCCTCCTCACGGAGCGCGCCTCGGCGGCGATGTCGTCCACCTGCGCGACATCGGCCGGGTTCCCGGTTGCGTTGAGGATGCGATCGTAGAGCGGCGCAGGCATGCGCGCGGCCCCGACGATCAGCAGCGGCATGTTTCGATGTGCCTCGGCCCATCCCTGAAACGCCTCCGCCAACTGCGGCGCGGCATAGACATCCTGCACGCAGGTCATCGCGCGCTGCGCCGGCAGGTCGCGCGGACCCCACGAGGAAACGAGCCTGGCAGCGCCGGTCGCGGGCAGCAGCAGCAGTCCCCAGCGCGAACGCGGCACGAAGTGGCTGAGATGCGCGAGGTCGGCGAAATCCCGGGCGTCGCCATAGACCACGAGCGGCGCTCCGCCATGGTCACGCAGCCGTTCCCGCAGCGTCTGCTGCCGGTCGTCGAACTCGTCGCGCGGCAGGATGTCCGGGTCCCACTGATGCCGGCCGCCGATCAGGCTCGGATGCACGCTCATGACGCGCCCGTTCCGGTGCGCCAGCGCGTCAGTCGCCGCTCGTAGAGCCGGAAGAGCTCGTTGAGCAGGATGGCGAAGAAGGCGAGGATGACGATCAGCGCGAACAGTTCGGCCGGGCGGAAATTGTCGGTGTAGATGCGCGTCAGGTAGCCGATTCCGCGCGTCGTCACGTATAGTTCTGCGAGCAGCACGCCGAGCAGCGTCGCCGCCATGCCAAGCCGCATGCCGGCGAAAAGACTTGGCGTGACCGAGGGCAGCACGATGCGGCGCAGAACCTGGCCGCGGCTTGCCCCCATGCTGCGTGCACTGCGAAGCAGCAGCGGGTCGACGTTCTGCAGCCCGCTGATCAGGCTGATGACGATCGGAAAGATGCCGTGGCTCACGCCGAAAGCCACCTTCGAGGCCGAGCCCGGGCCGAGCGCCAGCACAAAGAGCGGCAGGATGGTGACCTGCGGAACCGCATAGATCAGCAGGATGATGGGATAGACGCTCTTGCGGGTCAGCGGCGTGCTGCTGGTCAGAAGCGCGACCGGCACGCCGATCAGCAGCGCGATGCCGAACGCCGATGCCAGCTCCCAGGCCGTTGTCGCCAGGGCGCGGCTCACCTGCGCCTGTCCGGCGATCTCGAAGATCTTCGGGACAACTGCGCTTGGCGGCGCCACGAAGAGCGGATTGCCGAAATGCGCCCCGATCTCCCAGGCGACGAAAATGGCTGCGATGACGAGGGTGCGCGTCAGCGCCGATGGCAGGATGCCCATGACGGAGCGCTTCATTTCCAGCGCTCCTCGAGCATCCGCAGCGCGATGTTCATCAGGAAGGCAAGCGCGATGATGACGACGATGAAGGCGAACATCTCGGCCGTCTGGAGGATTTCGGCATGCCAGACGATGCGGTTGCCGAGCCCTTCCAGCGACGTGATCGTCTCGGCCGAAATGATCGAGAGGAAAGTCAGGATGAAGCCTATACGGTAGCCGCCGACGAGAACCGGCATGGCGGCGGGCATCAGGATGCGCGTCAGTATCTGTCGCTGGCTGGCGCCTGTGACGCGGGCAAAGCGGATCAGCGTTGGGTTCACCGAGCTGAAGCCGGCAATGGTGTGCAGCACGATCGGGAAGAAGCCGAAGAGCGCGCCCTGCACGATCTTGGATTCCATTCCGATCCCGAATATCAGCACGTTGATCGGATAGAACAGGATGATCGGGATCGAGAAGAGCGCGGCAAAGATCGGCTCGAACACGATGGTCGAGTTCAGCGAACGCGTGACCAGGAATCCGACCACCGTGGCAAGGACCGAGTTCAGCGAAAAGGCGATCGCAAGCTCCGTGAGCGTGACGCGCAAATGGCGCCACATCTCTCCGCTTGCGATGGTTTCGATCAAGGCGTCCAGCACGTCGGCGGGGTTGGGCAGGAAGAACACGCTGACGAGACGATAGTTGGCGGCGAAGGCCCATCCGGCCAGCACCACCAGCACGAATCCGATCTGGATGGCGGCGGCCGTGCGGCCGCTGGGCGCATCGGACGGGGCACTCATGGACGCGCCATCCCGGCTTCGCCCTGCGCCCGCAGGGTCAGCAGCACTTCTTCGCGCAGCTGGCTGTAGAGTTCGTTGCGGGCATTGCCGAATTCCGGCGACAGCATGAAGTCGGGCGTGCGCGGATGCGGCCTGTCGACTTCCAGGACCGACTTGATCCGGCCGGGACGGGCCGAGAAGACGAAGATCCGGTCCGACAGGAACACCGCCTCGGACAGGCTGTGGGTCACGAGGATGATCGTCTTGCCGGTGCGCGCCAGGAGAACCGACAGTTCCTCGCCGAAGACCAGCCGCGTCTGCTCGTCGAGCGCGGCGAACGGCTCGTCCATCAGAATCACCTCGGTCCGCAGGCTCAGCCCGCGTGCCAGCGCGATGCGCTGCTTCATGCCGCCGGACAGCTCATGCGGGTAGCGCAGGGCGAAATCCTCGAGCCGGACGCTTTCCAGCGCCTCGCGGGCGCGTTCACGCCGCTCACGCACGGGAACGCCCTGGAATTCCAGCGCGATCTCGATGTTCTCGATCACGTTTGCCCAGGGCAGCAGCGCGCTTTCCTGGAAGATGTAGGCCACTTTCGTCGGCAGAGGCGCCTTGACCACGGTTCCGTCGACTATCGCCTTGCCCCGGGTCGGCTCGAGAAGGCCGCCTATGACATTGAGCAACGTGCTCTTGCCGCAGCCGGAGGGGCCGATGAACGAGACCATCTCGCCTTTGTTGATGTTCAGGCTGATTTCCTGAAGCGCCTCGACGGCGCCAAAGCTGTGCGCAACCCCGTCGACCGAAATGATCGTCTGGTCGGGGGCAGCCGCAGCGCCGCTTCGTGCAGCCGCTACTGACGTCATCGAACTTCTCCTCCACGAGCGGCGGCATGACCCGCCGCAGTCATCAACCCAGTCCGGCCACGCCCAGCGGCGTCTCGCCACGCGCCAGCACCTCCGCGCCCGCTTCGCCGATCCGCACCGTGTCGCCGAAAAGCAGGTATCCGACGTCGGGGAGATACTGGTTGGGGTGCATGACGAAACACATGCCCTCCTCCAGAACCGTCCCGTTGTCGCGCGTGAGATCGCCGGGCTCGCACGATGCCAAGCCGAGGCCGTGACCGCGGACCCGCATGAACGGCGGCCGGCAGTAGGAAGCAAGCCCCTCGCGCTCGAACACGCCATCCATCGCCGCGACGACGTCCGATACGGCGTTGCCGGGCCCTGCCGCCGCGAGCCCTGCCCGCATCGCTTCCTGCAGCAGCGCATAGCGCGCGAGCAGCTGCGCGGGCGGCTCGCCGATGCAGACCGTCCTGCAGATCTGTGCGAAGGCGGCGCCCACCGACGGGCTTATCTCGGCGAGGATGATGTCGCCTTCGGCGAGGACGCGATCTGCCGGCGGCCTGACAGCCTGGTTGTGCCGCGATGCGCTGAGCAGAAGAAAATTGTCGCCGGCGCCGCGTTCGGCGGCATGGCCCCTAACCGCCGCGGCGAGTTCGTATTCGCGCATGCCGGGGCGCGCGACCTCGAGCAGATGCGCATACGCGCCTTCGGCGATCGCCGCCGCCTGCCCGATGCGACGCGTTTCGTCGTCGCTCTTGATCCTCGCCAGCCGGGCGACCGTACCGTCCGCCGTCGGCAGCGGCCCGCCCAGCGCGGCCTCGATCCTTAGCTTCATGCCGCGCGCGATGCGATCGATGCCGTCGACGCGCACGTCCTCCACGCCGATGCCGTTAGCCTTCAGATAGTCCGCGATGCCGGCCGCCAGGTCTTCGGACCTGACCACGGCGTCGGTTTCGGCCTGCAGATCGTCATTGCCGTGCTCGTCGTGTGACGTCAGCAGCGCCGACGCTCCGGACCGCAGCACCACCACCGCCGAAGCATGCTCCGGCCGGATGCCGCTCAACGCGAACACCGCATGGCTTTCGATGAAGGAATTGAAGGCCGGGTCGAGCGCGAGCAGGGCTTGCGCGCCCTCTTGGGCGAGCCAGGCTGCGGCAGCGGCGATCCTGGGGCTGCGCCTGGCGCTCATGCCGCAGCGAGCCTCTTGCGCAGCGAAGCCGTCGCCTGCATGTCGGCCTCGGTGCCGTTGGCCATGAGGACGACGCCATACAGCTTCTCGGCGGCCTCGATGGTGATGAATTCGTCGAGTATGTCGGCGACCACGGCATCGACGGGGCGCTCCAGCGGCGAGCCCCAGCCGCCGCCGCCGCCGGTGCAGATCTCGGCCACCGAATCGACCGGCACCTCATGCATCACGGCATCGACGCCCTTGAACTCGCCCTCGCCGCCGGTGCGCAGCAGCAGGCGTGCGGATTCGCCGACGCCGCCGCCATTCAGCCCCCATGGCGGACATCCCATCCGCCGGGGTCGGGACAGGTTCCACTTGCCCCGCTGCAGATTGCGCACGCGCACGCTGATGCCCAGGCCGCCGCGGTTGGTCCCCGCCCCGCCGGAATCGATCCGCAGCGCGCGCCGCTCCACCACGACGGGGTTCTTCATCTCGATAGCTTCGATCGGCGCGTTCTTCACGTTGCCCTGGCAGATCGAGACGGAACCGGATTGGCCGTCGCGGTCGAAATGTCCGCCCCAGCCGCCGCCTTCGAGGCTCTGCACGAAGAACTTCTCGCCGCCGCCGGCCTTGCCGAAGAAGATCACCGAACCGCCGAGGAGCCCGTGGTGCGCTGCCGGGATCGTCCGCGGCATCACCGGCGCGAGCGCGCGGAAGATCGTGTCGACCACGGTCGGCACGATCAGGCTCCATGCGCCCATCGGCGCCGGGTGCCGGGCCATCATCACATTGCCTTCGGGGATGACCGTCAGCAGCGCGGAGAACGACCCCTCGTTGACCGGCGTGTTGGGCTCGGTCAGCGCCTTGTAGGCGACGCGCGCGGCGGCGAGCGTGCGCGCGTTGATGCCGCCCTGCCGCTGCGACGAGCAGCCCGACAGGTCGATCGTCATGTCGCCGCCGCTGATGGTGATCGCGACCTTGATCTCGACCGGCTCGCCGAGCGCCACTCCGTCGTCGTCGAACGCCGCTTCGGCCGTGTAGACCCCGTCGGGGATCAGTTCGACGACCTTGCGGCAGCGCTGTTCCGTCTCGGCGAAAATCTGGCCGATACAGCGGTCGAGATCGTCTCTGCCATATTTGCGATAGAGCTCCTTCAGCCGTCGCACGCCGAGCTTGCATGATGCGATCTGCGCGCGAAGGTCGCCCATCGACGATTCCGGATAGCGGATGTTGTCGCGGATGATGGAGTGCAGGGTCTCGTTGAGCTTTCCGGCCTCGTAGATCTTCAGCTGGTCGATCTGCAGGCCTTCCAGCCAGGGATCGGAGACCTGCGGGCCGGCGCCGAAGCCGGTGCTCATGCCGCCCACGTCGATCCAATGCGCGCGTGTGGCGGTGAAGCCGAGCAGCTCTTCCTCGTGGAAGAACGGCACGTAGACCACGATGTTGTTCAGGTGCTGCCCCGCCACCCGCTGGTGGTTGGTGATCAGCACGTCGCCCTCGGCAAAGCCGGCGCGGCCGTATTTTGCCATCGCGTCGACGATGATCGCCCCCAGGTCGGCGACGAAGTGCGAGACGCCGCCGACATTCTGCGAGACCAGCCTGCCCTCGATGTCGAGATAGGCCGTGCAGAAGTCGCAGACCTCATAGATCATCATGTTGTAGGATGTGCGCTGAAGGTCGATCGCCATCTCGTTGGCGATGGCCGGCAGGTGGTTGCGCACGACCTCCAGCATGACGGGATTGATGGGAGCCGTCATGATGCGCTCACTTCTACGATCAGCGCGCCATGGGCCGCGACCCGCGCGACGTCGCCGGGGTGCAGGACCGTCGTGGTTCCGTATTCCTGGATGAGCATCGGCCCGGTGTATGTCTTTCCTTCAACGAGCTGGTCGCGCTGGTAGACCCGGCAATCGTGCGCGCCATTCGCGAACACGACCCGCCGCCGCGCAGGCTCGGCGTCCTGGCGTCCGCGAACGGCGGGCAGCGCGAGCGACGGTGCGTCGCCGCGCAGCACGAGCCTGACATTCACAAGCTCCACCGGCTCGTCGGCGGCATGATGGGCGAACTGCTTCTCATGCAGCGCGTCGAAGGCGCGCCGGACCTCGCCGAGAGCGCCGGCGGCGAGTTGCGCACGTTCCACGGGCACCGCGATGCTGAATTCCTGTCCCACGTAGCGCAGCTCGAAGAGCAGGCTGCTCGGCGCCCCCTTCTGCCGTGCGATCGCGTCCGCCTCCGCCTCGAGTTCCGCGCAAAGCGCCTGCAATTCTTCCAGGTCGACATTGTCGAGCCGCGCAAGGTAGGTGCGCACCAGGTCATGCCGTTCCTGCGCCAGGAGCATGCCGAGCGCGGAAAAGTGCGACGGGAATGGCGGTATGATCACCGTCGGGATCTGAAGATCGCGCGCGACCGCCAGGGCGTGCAGCGGGCCCGCGCCACCCGAGGCGACCAGCGCGAAGTCGCGCGGGTCGTGCCCCTGCTCGACCGACACCTCGCGAACCGACAGCGACATGCTGGCGATGGCGATGTCGACGATGGCGAGCGCTGCCTGATCGGCGTCAAACCCCAGCGGAGCGCCGATCTGCGCCTCGATCCCAGCCTTCGCCGAAGCCTCGTCGAGGCGCATGTCGCCACCCAGGAAGTCGCTGGCGCCGATCCGGCCAAGCACCACATTCGCGTCGGTGATGGTCGGCTGGCTGCCGCCCAGGCCGTAGCAGATCGGGCCGGGAGTGGAGCCGGCGCTCATCGGGCCGACTTTCAGGCTGCCATATTCGTCGATGCGCGCGATGCTGCCGCCGCCGGTGCCGACCTCTACGATATCGACAACCGGCGCCATGATGGGGTCGCCGCTCTCGTAGCCGCCAACATAGTAGCCGTCGGCCATCTTCGGCGACGCATCCTGCACCAGGCTGGCCTTGGCCGTGGTGCCGCCCATGTCGAAGGAAATGATGTTCCTGTAGCCCAGCGCCTCCGCAATGCGGGCGCCTGCGATCACGCCGCCCACCGGCCCGGATTCCATCATCATAACCGGGCGCCGCGCAGCCAGTTCCGGCGCCATCACGCCGCCGTTCGACTGCATGATGGAGAGCTCGCCGCGGAAATCCTTCTCGGTGAGCTCGCGCCGCAGGCTGGCGACATATCCGCCGACGCGGGGGCCGATATACGAGTTCACCACCGTCGTGGAGGTGCGCTCATACTCGCGGTATTCGCGCATGATCTCGTGCGAGACCGAGACATAGACGTCCGGCAACTCGCGAACCAGCAATTCGCGAACCTGCTGCTCGTGCGCCGGGTTGCGGTAGGAGTGCAGCAGGCAGACGGCTACGGCGTCGTAGCCACGATCCCTGATCGTGCCCGCTATCGACCGGAGGTTGTCCTGATCGAGCGGCCGCAGCACGCTGCCGTCGGCCAGCATCCGCTCGTCGATCTCGTAGATCGCGCGCCGCGGCATGAGCGGCTGGCTGCGCTTGAAGCGCAGGTCGAAGGCCGCGACCCTGTTGCCCCTGCCGATCGCATACACGTCGCGGGTGCCCTTGGTCACGATCAGCGCGACATTGGCGCCCTTGCGTTCGATCACGGTGTTGATGGCGATCGTCGAGCCGTGGATCAGGCGGCTGACGCCGCCCAGCGGAAGGCCGCTCTTTTCCACGCAGCCCAGCACGCCGTGGGCAAGGTTCCCGTAGGTTGTCAGCTGCTTGGCGTGATGCAGCGTTCCCAGTTCCTCATCGAAACCGATAAGGTCGGTGAACGTGCCGCCGATGTCGACAGCCATGATGCTCAATGCAGGCTTCCTCCCGAATTCCGCCGGAAGGTTTAGGCGGCGGGCGGGCGCGCAGGCAATCGGCTAGCCAGCTATGGAGTCTTAGCCTCTAGGCTATGGCTTCGACTGTCTCGCTGAAGGCGCCGCTGCGCTCGACAGTCTCGAGGAAACGCCGGGTCGGCGTCGAAAGCGCACCCTTGGCGCGAAGCGCGTAGACCGGAACGGTGATCGGTGGACAGCGCACGTCGAGGACCTTGAGCCGCCCTTCGCGGATCTCGTCCTGCACGTTGATGAGGAAGCTGCAGGACACTCCGAGCCCGTCGGCCACGGCGAATTTGATCGCCTGCGGATCCTGCAGGTTCAGGACGCTCTTGCGGTGGATGAATCCGCTCTTGGCCAGGATGCTCCGCAGCTGGTTCACGAACTCCGATTCGCGCAACCCTTCGATGAACGGCGTCTCCTGCAGCTCCTCCAGCGAAATGCCGCTGCGACGGGCGAGCGGATGGGTTGGAGCCGCGACGAAGACCATGCGCTGGTGCCCGACGATGGTGCTTTCGAAGTCGCCGCCATGGTCGGTGAAGATCAGCGCGATATCGACCTGGCCAGCGCGCAGCAGGCGGTAGACCACTTCCTGCGTCTCGCTGTTGATCGACAGACGGTAGGCTGGAAAGCGCCGCATGAACTGGCTGACGATACCGGGCAGCACGCGGGCGGCGAGCAGCCGCTGGGCCCCGACCCTGATCGTCTGGGTATCGCTGCGATGTTCCTGCAGGCCGTCCTCGAGCTCCTTGGTGAGGGCCACCACCTTCTGCGCGTAGGCGAGAACGGTCGCGCCGGCTGCCGTCAGCTTGAGACGGCGCCCGCTTTCCCGCACGAACAGCGGCACCCGGACCTGGCGTTCAAGGCCATGGATGTGGGCAGAGACCGAGGGCTGCGAAATGCCGAAGAAGCTGGCGGCCGCGCCGATGCTCTCGCCCTCGGCCACCTTCACGAATATCTCCAGTCGGCGCTTGCTTGAATCCATGTCACCCGGCTCGCCGCCTATCATAAGCATTCAAACCGCGCATGGCGACGGCGAAGGGCTGGGTTGGATTTGAAGTCACGGGCGTGTCGTTTCGAAGGCCGTGATGGACGGTGATGGACGAGTCCGAACCCGAGGCCCTGCGGGCGGCTGCCCGCCGACAGGACGTCGCACTGTCAGCGCGTCTGAGCCGTGAGCGAAGCGAACTGGCGTGAGACAAGCGCACTGGCGGAGAGGGAGGGATTCGAACCCCCGATGGGCTTGCACCCATGCCGCATTTCGAGTGCGGTGCATTCAACCACTCTGCCACCTCTCCGCAGGGCGTGGTGGGCTCTTCGAGCCGGGCGCACACATAGCGATTGAAGCTGTTGGAGACAAGGGGCTTTCGCCGGCGTGGATCGCCGCCCGCCTGGGCGCCCGTGGCTCCGCTGCCCATGCACCTCCGATACCCCTGCGCCTTCGATGCCCTGCCCCGCCGCCGCATCCGCGCCGCCCACACGCCTGCCCCACCTCCATCGGGCCCGCCATGCGCACCCTGGCAGCAAGCCGCGGGTCATTTTCCACCGGCCCGAATGCGGCTATGCTGCGCGCGCCCCGCTGCTTCGGGGCAGGCCGGGCTCAGCCGGCCATGTTCGAAATGAGGATGACCGCAATGATCGCCGTTCGCCCGGGTATCCGGGGTCCGCTCGCCGCGCTCGCGCTGCTCGTGATGCTGCCGCTGCTTTCGGCCTGCGGCTTCAACACAATCCCCACCAATGAGGAGCGCGCCAAGGCCGCCTGGAGCGAGGTGCTGAACCAGTACCAGCGCCGCGCCGACCTCATCCCCAACCTGGTGGAAACGGTGAAGGGCTACGCCAGCCACGAGCGCGAGGTCCTGGAAGGCGTGGTCGAGGCCCGGGCCAAGGCAACGCAGGTGCAGCTGCCGCCTGACGCGCTGACCAATCCGGAAGCCTTCAAGGCCTTCCAGGAGGGGCAGGCGGGTCTCACCGGTGCACTCTCGCGTCTGCTGGCCGTGGTGGAGAACTACCCCGACCTGAAGGCCAACCAGAACTTCCTCGCCTTGCAGGCGCAGCTCGAAGGCACCGAAAACCGCATCGCGGTCGCCCGCCGCGACTACATCGAGGCGGTGCGGGTCTATAACACCTCGCTGCGCACCTTCCCCACCATGCTGTGGGCGCAGTTCTGGTTCACCGACGCCAAGCCGTTCCAGACCTTCACCATCGCCGAGGAGAACATGAACGCGCCGAAGGTGGATTTCGGCCAGGGCGGCTGACGGCGGCACGTCCGGCCCATCGGTGACGACCATGCTTCCGCAGCCCGGCCACAGCCTCGAGCGCCCGGCCTCCGCCGCAATGTTGGCGGTGGGCTCGCGCGCCGCCAACGCGTTCCTCGCGCTCGCGTTCTTGATGCTGCTGGCCATGCCCGCGCTGGCGCAGACGCTGCCGGCGCTTACCGGCCGCGTGGTCGACAATGCCGGCATCATCGACCCGGCCACGGAGGCTGATCTCGTCGCCCGGCTCGAAGCCTTCGAGCGCCGCTCGTCGGACCAGATCGTGGTGGCCACGGTGCAGAGCCTGGGCGGCGCCGACATCGAATCCTACGCCAACCGGCTGTTCCGCGAATGGCGGCTGGGCCAGGCCGGAGAGAACAACGGCGTGCTGCTGCTGGTGGCGGTCGACGACCGCAAGATGCGCATCGAGGTCGGCTACGGGCTCGAGGGCACGCTGACCGACCTGCATTCCAAGCTGATCATCGAGAACACCATGGTGCCGGCCTTCCGGGCGGGCGATTTCTCCGGCGGCATCAGCCGCGCGGTCGACGACATCATCATGGTGCTGGAGGGCAACGCCGCCGAGCTGGAGGCGCGCGCCGAGCGCAACCAGCAGACGGGCCTCGATTTCGACGTCATCATTCCTGCGGCCTTCGTGGTGCTGTGGGTCAGCATATTCGGCGGCGCGCTGCTTTTCGCCTTCCTGGTTCCCCGCTTCGGCAGGAAGATCGGCCCGAACCGCTATCGCTGGCTGGGCATGGATTGGGATTACAGCAAGCGCAGCTCGGGCGGCTCCGGCTGGTCGAGCGGGTCGGGCGGCTCCGGCTGGTCCTCTGGAAGCAGCGGCGGCGGCTTCTCGGGCGGGGGCGGCTCGTCCGGCGGCGGCGGCGCATCGGGAGGCTGGTAGCATGGCAAACACGCTGAGCCCCGAAGATCATGCGCGCATCACCCGCGCCATCCGCGCGGCCGAGGCCCGGACCTCGGGCGAGATCGTCTGCGTGCTTGCCCGCTCCAGCGACGACTATTTCTACCCAGCCGCCTTCATGCTGAGTGTCGGCATGCTGGTCGCCAGCCTTGCCGGCGCCCTGCTGCTCGACTGGTGGTGGCTCTCCATCCGCCTGTGGCATTTCGTGCTTGTCCAGGGGCTGGCGCTGGCCGCCGCGCTGGGCCTCCTTGCCCTGCTGCCGCCCTTGCGCATCCATCTCGTGCCGCGCCGCCTGCGCTACCGGCGCGCCCACCGCAATGCGGTCAGCCAGTTCCTCGCCAGCGACATCCACATGACGGCCGACCACACCGGCGTGCTCATCTTCCTGTCGCTGGCGGAGCGCTACGCGGAAGTGGTGGCCGACGCCGGCATCAACGCCCGCGTGCCGCAGGAGCGCTGGAACGAGATCGTCGCCGGCCTCGTCGCCCACGCCGCCGAGGCCAGGCTGGTGGAAGGGTTTGAAGGCGCGATCGCGGCGGCCGGCGCGCTGCTGGAGAAGGAATTCCCGCGCGGAACCGGCGACCGCAACGAGCTCGACGACCGGCTGGTCGAGATCTGAGCGCGTGCTTAGCCGGCCGGCGCCGCCGCGGCGCCCGCCACCGCCAGAAACGCCTCCTGAAGCTCCCGCCGCACCGAGCGCGCGGGCCTGGGTGCGCCCAGATGATCGGCGCGCAGCTCGCCCATGAAGGCCTCCCACATTCTGGGTCCGCCTTCCTCCAGCAGCCGCGCGCGGATCGACAACGCCTCGGTCACCGGCAGCCATTTGCGCCCCCACGCCCCGATCATGGCGAACACCGGCAGCAGCTCGATGCCCTTCTCCGTCAGGCTGTAGATCGCCTTCTGCTTGTGGGTGGGATCGTCGGCGCGCGAGATCACGCCCTCTTCCTGCAGGCGCCTCAACCGGTCGGCCAGGATGTTGGAGGCGATGCGCTCCTCGCTCAGCGTCAGCAGCTCGCGGAAATGCCGGCGGTTGCCGAACATCATGTCGCGCACGACGATCAGGCTCCACTTGTCGCCAAGCACTTCCAGTGTGAGGTTGATCGGGCAGCCCGAGCGGTGAACCGCGTCCATGCCATGCTCCAGAAAACCGGTTGCAATCCGCTATCAGTTATGGCCAATATGCAACCGGTTGCATATTGCAATCATTGACGCGCACGGTCAAGGGAGGCCCGCCATGGCCAAATTGGTGTTCGGGATGAACCAGTCGCTCGACGGCTATGTCGACCATATGCGCTTTGCGCCCGGTCCCGCGCTCTTCCGCCATTTCATCAGGGAGGCCGAGCAGCAGACGGGCAGCATCTACGGCCGCAACCTCTATGAGCTGATGCGCTACTGGGACGAGGACCATGCCGACTGGGAGCCCGATGGCGCGGCCTTTGCGGCCGCCTGGCGGCGGCAGCCCAAATGGGTCGTCTCCCGCACGCTGAAATCGGTCGGCCCCAACGCCAGCCTGGTCGAGGGCGACCTTGCGACCGCGATCCGCCGGATCAAGGCCGAGCATGAAGGCGAGATCGAGGTAGCGGGCCCCGAACTGGCGAATGCACTGACCCAGCTTGGGTTGATCGACGAGTATCGGATCTATCTTCACCCCGTGGTGCTCGGCCACGGCACGCCCTTTTTCGCCGGGCCCCGGCCGCGGCTCCGCCTCCGCTCGCATGACCGCATCGACGAAGACGTGATCCGGCTGAGCTACGTCCCCGCCTGATCGCGGCCGGCGACACCTGCTCACCGTCGGCACTCTACGACCCGGACGACGGGAATGAGACTGCGCGGTGGGCGAATGGCTGGCGCGCTCACGCGTAGTTACACCACGTTGGCAGGCCGGGCGCACCGGAATATATGACGGTGGACATCTGTCGGGCCGCTGCGCCCGTCGCGTTTCGTCCGCGCAAGGAGCCGCCATGCTTTCCGGAAAGACCGCCATCGTCACCGGCTCGACGTCCGGCATCGGCCTCGCCATCGCCGAGGCGCTGGCCGCGCAGGGCGTCAATCTCGTGCTGAATTCCTACACCAGCGACGAGGCCGACCATGCCATTGCGGCGCGGCTGCAGAAGGCCCACGGCATCTCGGCCGTCTACGTCCGGGCCGACATGGCCAGGGGCGACGAATGCCGCGCGCTGGTGGACGAGGCCACCGCCCGCTTCGGCGGCGTCGACATACTGGTCAATAATGCCGGCATACAGTTCGTCTCGCCGGTGGAGGATTTCCCGGTCGAGAAGTGGGACGCCATCATCGCCATCAACCTGACCTCCGCCTTCCACACCACGGCAGCCGCCATCCCCCATATGCGGGCGTCGGGCTGGGGCCGCATCGTCAACATCGCCTCCGCCCACGGCCTGCGCGCCTCGCCCAACAAGGCTGCCTACGTCGCCGCCAAGCACGGTGTCGTCGGGCTGACCAAGACTGTGGCGCTGGAACTCGCCGGCTCCGGCGTCACCTGCAACGCCGTCTGCCCCGGCTTCGTGCTCACCCCGCTGGTCGAGGTGCAGATCGAGGACCGGGCGAAGGAGCTCGGCCTCGACCGCGAGACGACGATCCGCGACGTGATCCTGGCCAAGCAGCCCTCGAAGCAGTTCGCCACCGTCGAGCAGATCGCCGCCGCCACCCTCTTCCTCGCTTCCGACGCCGCCGCACAGGTCACCGGCACCACTTTGTCGATCGATGGCGGCTGGACCGCGCAATAGAGCTTGCCCGGGGCAACACTCCGCGCTATCAGCAGCGCTGGCAGCAGAGAGACAGTATTGCTGACGTTTCCCGACAGTCAGGTGTCGTTTTCGCGCCCTTAAGATGGGCGCGTTGCTTTTCGCTATCACCGCTATTCACGGTTTCCACAGGCGCTCTGCTATGGCGGCAGCCCGTGGCGCGGGGTAGGGTCAAGGCAACTCAGGTTCCTGAGGAGCCCGCCCCGGACGGCGGAACACGCTTCGCAGGGTCGGCCTGAGGCCCGCACCGGGCAAGTGAATGCAGCGCAGGGCTTCCGCCATGCAACGCAGGATCGGACCGGTAGTCCAGCGGGAACTGCCGCGAGCGGTCGCGAGCGTGAACGGTAGACCGATGCTGCCATGAAGGCCGGGAAAGCCCTTCGATGGAAGCCAGCAGCAAACCTTCGGGCTGCGCTGGCGGGGTCCGGAAAGGACGGCGCCACTCCGGTGGCGACACACCGCCGAGACCGTCAACGTAAGGCCGGCCTGGAAGCGCGCTTTCGGGTGCCGCTGTCGGGACAAGGTCAAACGTGACAGGGAGGCGTTGGGAGCGATTCCGACGCCTTTCTCTGTTTTGCCCTAGACAGTTTCGCGTCGCCGTGCGCAGCGCCCGCTTCAGGCGCCGACGGCGCCGGCCACCACCGTGATGTAGCGGCGCGCCGCCTCGCGCTGCGCCTCGACCGGCAGGCCGCGCAGCTTCATCCCGTCGAAGGCATCCAGCAGCAAATCCGCCAGCGAAGCCGGCGACAGCCCCTTGCCTGCAAGGTCGGCGCCGCGCGCCTCCGCCTCGCCCGCGATCGCCGCTTCCACCAGCGCCCCGTATTCGCTGCGCCCGCGCGTCATCACGTCGCCGGCCAGGCTGTTCTTCATGTCCAGTATCTCGGCGCCATGCGGCGACTGCTCGATCTCGTCCATCATGTCGATCGTGCAGGCCATCGACAGTTCCAGCCGCTCGCGCAGCGGCCCGTCGCCGGCGAGCACCGTGCGCGCATTGTCGAGCGTCCGGCCCAGAAACTCGGCCGCCAGCGCGCGGTAGATGTCGCCCTTGTTGCGGAAGACGAGATAGAGCGCCGGCCGCGAGATCTCCGCCGCGCGCGCAATGTCGTCCATCGTCGTGCGCTGGAAGCCATAGGCGAGGAACACCCGCGTCGCGCCCTCCAGTATACGGGCGCGCCGTGCGTCCTCGGCCGGCGGGGCGGCTGTTTCGGCTGGCGTCATGGTGTGCTTGTTCATCCGAACCCGCTATTGACAAAAAGACAGAATTTGTCAATACGTTTCGCAGTTGCGCCAAGCGCCGCCGCGGCGGCCGGCGATGCCATGTCCGCGTGCCAGCGAGGGCCCGATGCAGCTCACGATCAACGGAAAGCAGACCGATCTGGATATCGATCCGGACATGCCGCTTCTGTGGGCCCTGCGTGACGTGGCGGGCATTCTCGGCCCCAAATATGGCTGCGGCATCGCTGCCTGCGGCGCCTGCACGGTCTTCGTCGACGGCGAGCCGGTGCGCTCGTGCACGCTGCCGGCCGGCATGGTCGAGGGCGCCGTCACCACCATCGAGGGGCTTGCCCCGGAAGGCCAGCTGCATCCGGTGCAGCAGGCCTGGCTGGAGGAGCAGGTGGCCCAGTGCGGCTACTGCCAGGCCGGCCAGATCATGAGCGCGGTGGCGCTGCTCGAGGCGATACCTCAACCGAGCGACGCCGACATCGACAACGCCATGGGCGGCAATCTCTGCCGCTGCGGCACCTACCCCCGCATCCGCGCCGCCATCCACCGCGCAGCCGCGCTCAAGGCCGGAGCCTGACATGTCGCGCGCCGGAACCATCGCCCGCCGCACCTTCCTCGTCGGCGCCGCCGCGCTCGCTGGCGGCGTGGCCTTCGGCTACTATTCGTATCGCAAGCCGTTCCCCAACCCGCTGGAGGGCGAGCTCGCCGAAGGCGAGGCCACCTTCAACCCCTATGTGAAGATCGGCAGCGACAATTCGATCACCGTCATCGCGCCCCGCGCCGAGATGGGGCAGGGCATCGAGACGACGCTCGCCGCGCTGGTGGCGGAGGAGCTCGACGTCGATCTCGACCAGATCAGGGTCGAGCACGGCCCGCCCGCGTCCGCCTATGCCAATATGGGTGCGCTCGCCGACGCTCTGCCCTTCCCGCAATTCGACGATTCCGCCCTGGCCGAGTTCGCTCGCGGCGGCATGGAAGTGGTGGGCAAGTTCCTGGCGCTGCAGATCACCGGCGGCTCCACCTCCACCACCGACGCCTTCGAGAAGATGCGCCATGCGGGCGCGTCGGCGCGCGAAACCCTGAAGGCGGCTGCGGCGGAAAATCTGGGGGTGCCCGCCTCGCAGCTCCAGACCGCGCGTGGCGTGATCACCCATGAGGCCAGCGGCCGCAGCCTTTCTTATGGCGAGGTCGCGCTTGCCGCCGCCCGGCTGCGGCCCGTGTCCGACGTGGCGCTGCGCGAGCCCGCGCAGTGGCGAATCCTCGGAAAATTGCAGCCGCGCACCGACATGCGCGCCAAGGTCACCGGAGCCCCGATCTTTGGCGTCGACGTATCGCTGCCCGACATGGTGTTCGCCACGGTGCGCATGAACCCGCATCTTGGCGCGCCCATGCTGTCCATGGACACCTCCGCCGCCGAAGCCATGCCCGGCGTCATCAAGGTCGTGCCGCTGAACACACAGGTCGGCAGCGGCTTCGCCGTCATCGCCCGGTCGACCTGGCACGCCATGATGGCGGCCGACGCGGTGAAGCCGCAATGGGCGCAAGCGGCCTATCCGGCCGACGAGGCCGGCATCTGGTCGTCGCTGGAAAACGCCGCTGCAGCCGCCGGTTCGGCCTCGCGCGACGATGGCGACGTCGAAACTCGCTTCGCCGACGCCCCGCAGGAACGCGTGCTCGATGTCGAGTATCGCGTGCCGTATCTGGCCCATGCCTGCATGGAGCCCATGAACGCGACGGCATGGCTGCGCGAAGGCGTTCTGGAAATTTGGGCGCCGAACCAGGCGCCGACCATGCTGCGCTGGATCTGCGCCGACGCCGCCGGCGTCGCCGAGGAAGACTGCATCGTTCACACCACCTATCTCGGCGGCGGTTTCGGCCGCCGCGCCGAGATCGACTGCGCGCTCTACGCCACCCTGCTCGCGGCCCATGCCGACGGCAGGCCGGTGAAGGTGACCTGGTCGCGCGAGGAAGACACCACGCACGACATGTACCGTCCGCCCGCGCTCGGCCGCTTCCGCGCCCGCATCGGCGAGGATGGCCTGCCGGACGCGGTCGACATGAAGATCGTCACGCCGTCGGTCATGGCCAGCCTGCTGCCCCGCTTCTTCCCCCGCCTGTCGGCGGTGGGCCCCGACAAGAGCATGGTCGACGGCGCGTTCAACCAGCCCTACGCCATACCCAACTACCGCGTGTCGGCGGTCAAGTCCGGGCTTCCGATACCGATCGGCTTCTGGCGGTCGGTGGGCAACTCGGTCAACGGCCATTTCCACGAAGCTTTCATGGACGAGATCGCGCATGCCGGCGGCATCGACCCGGTGGCGCTCCGGCTGAAGCTCATGGCTCCCTGGCCCACCGCCACCGGCGTGGTGGAGAAGGTCGCCGAGATGGCGGGCTGGGGCTCGCCGCTGCCCGAAGGCCACGCGCGCGGCTTCGCCTTCACCGCCAGCTTCGGCAGCTGGGTGGCCGAGATCGTCGAGATCTCGCAGCAGCCCGCCGGCATCCGGCTGGAGAAGATGTGGATCGCAGCCGATGTCGGCCGCGCGCTCGACCCCGCCAACATCGAGGCGCAGCTGGTTTCAGGCGCCATATTCGGCCTGTCGGCCGCGATGAACCAGGAGATCACCTTCGCCGACGGGCGGGTGGAGCAGACCAACTTCCACGATTTCGACGCCATGCGCATCTTCCAGTGCCCGCGCTTCGAGGTCGCCGTGCTGCAGAACGCCCCGAAGATGGGTGGCGTCGGCGAGATCGGCACCCCGCCGGCCGCACCGGCGCTCGCCAACGCGATCTTCGCCCTCACCGGCAAGCGCATCCGTCAGCTTCCGCTGTCGCGCGAGGTGGCGTTCGCATGATCCACACCCGTCTCTTTCTTGGTGCAGTCCTGTGCGCGCTCGCCGCGTCCGGCGCGGTGTTCGCCCAGCAGCAGGCCGGGCAGCCTGCCCCCGACACCTCTGACCAGGCACAGGCTCCGGCCCAGGCTCCTGCTACGCCTGCCGACGCCGCGCAGGGCCTTGCCGAATGGGACAAGGTCTTCGCGGTCTTCTCGCATCCGCGCTGCGCCAACTGCCATGTCGAGGACGACCGGCCCCGCTGGTCGGGCGCGCATTACGGCGCCACCCGCGTGCACGCCTTCAACGTGCAGCGCGGCGATGACGGTTTCGGCAATCCCGGCCTGCGCTGCACCACATGTCATTCGGAGGCCAATGCGCAGATATTGCATGGCCCTCCGGGCGCGCCGCACTGGCATCTGGCGCCTGCCGAGATGGTGTGGTTCGGAAAACCGTCGGCCGAGATCTGCGCGCAGGTCAAGGATCCGGCCCGCAACGGCGGACGCACACTGGCGGAGATCGCGCTGCATGTGCGCGACGACGCCCTTGTCGGCTGGGGCTGGGATCCGGGTCCGGGGCGCCAGCCGGCGCCTGGATCGGCGGAAGAAACCTTCGCCGCGATAGAGCGCTGGGCAAGTCACGGCGCTCCATGTCCGCAAATGTAGCGGGGCCGGCGCCGTGCATGTCGGCAAGGGCTGCGCGGCAACGTCTTAAGAAGGCGGCAACCGAGTGTCAGTAACAACCGCGCCGCGGCAAATTGAGGACTATATTGCAGTGCAAAAATGGGCTAAGACGCCGCCTCCCGGCTGCCCGGACGAAACGAGCATTGAACCGTTTGAAACGCGTTCCCATATCGTCCGGGGTGAATTCGGCGCGGGGGTGCCCGTCTAGGGCCGGCTGATCGGAAAGCAGGACATGGCTAAGTACAGGTTCCACAAGATCGCGGCTATTGCCGTGCTTATCGGCACGGCCGCATGGGTGGCCACCGGAGAGTTCTCCTCCGTCGGCAGCGCCGCCAGCGAGGAAGCCAAGCCCGCCGCGTCCGCCGCGGCGGAAACCGCAGCCGCCCCGGTGCGCACCGTCGCCGTCATCGATGCCCCGCGCATCACCCATTCGCGCGCCATCCGCGTCTCCGGCTACACCGACGCCGACAAGCGCGCCACGCTTGCCACCCGCGCGGCCGGCATCGTCGAGGAGGTTCCTGTGAAGCTGGGTTCCCGCGTCGAGGCCGGTGCACTGGTCGTCAAGCTCGAGGCCGAGGGCAAGCAGGCGGCGGTCGACACCGCGCGCCAGCTTCTCGCCCAGCGCGAGGCCGAGCTCGCCGCCGCCGAGCGCCTCGCCCAGTCCGGCAGCCTGCCCAAGCTGCAGCTCGACACCGCGCGTTCGGCGCTCGCCGCGGCCAAGTCGCAGCTCGAGGCCGCCCTCGCCGATCTCGCCCGCATCGAGCTTCGCGCGCCCTTCGCCGGCGTTGTCGACAAGCTCGACGCCGAGCTCGGCAGCTCGCTCCCGCAGGGCGCGCAGGTGGCCACGATCCTCAATCTCGACCCGGTTCTTGCCAAGGGCGAGGTGAGTGAGCGCGACCTCGCCCACATCCAGACCGGCAACGAGGCCAGCGTCCGCCTGGTCAACGGCCAGGAAGTGGAAGGCCAGGTGCGCTACATCAGCCGCGACGCCACGCCCGCCACCCGCACCTACCGCGTCGAGGTGGCCATCCCCAATCCGCAGGGCGCCATTCCCGCCGGCATGACCGCCGAGATCACGCTGCGGGCCGAGCCGGTGGAGGCGACCGTGCTGCCCCGTTCCGTCGTCACGCTGAGTGCTGAGGGCGATCTCGGCGTCCGCGTGGTGGATGCGTCCAACAAGGTCGTCTTCTACCCCATCGACATCGTCGACGACACGCCGAAGGGCCTCGTGCTGGGCGGCATACCGGCCGATGTGCGCATCATTGTCGCCGGCCAGGAGCTCATCTCCGAAGGCGACATCGTCAATCCCGTCGAGGCTGACCCGGAAACCATCAAGAAGCTGGCCGGCGAGGCGACCGGCGGGACGAACTAGGCCATGGATATCGTCAAGCTTGCCATCCGCAACGCGCGGCTCACCCTATCCGTCCTCGTCTTCCTGATCCTGGCGGGCGCCTTCGCCTATCAGTCGATCCCGAAGGAGGCCGAGCCCGACGTCGCGATCCCCATCATCTATGTCAGCCTGGCCTACCAGGGCATCTCGCCGGAGGATTCGGAGCGGCTGCTGCTGCGGCCGGTCGAAACCCGGATGAAGAGCCTGAAGGGCGTCAAGGAGATGCGCTCCGCCGCCTTCCAGGGCGGCGGTTTCGTGCTCATCGAGTTCGACCCCTCGCAGGACCTCCAGGCCGCGCTGACCGATGTGCGCAACAAGGTCAACGACGCCAAGCGCGACATCCCGCAGGGCGCCGAGGAGCCGACCGTCACCGAGGTGAACATCTCGGAATTCCCGGTCATGGTCGTCACCCTCTCCGGCCACGTGCCGGAGCGCACCCTCATGGCGGCGGCGCGCCAGCTGCGCGACAAGTTCGAGGAAGTGCCAGGCGTTCTGGAGGCGACGCTGCAGGGCGGCCGCGACGACCTCGTCGAGGTCATCATCGATCCGATGAAGCTGTCCTCCTACGGGCTGCGCCTCGACCAGATGATCCAGGCCGTCGGCGCCTCCAACAGCCTCGTCGCCGCCGGCTCCATCGAGGGCGAGGAAGGCAAGTATTCCGTCAAGGTGCCGTCTCTCATCGAGACCGTCGAGGACGTGGCCAACCTGCCCATCGTGGCCGGCCCCAACGCGGTCGTGCGCGCGCAGGACCTCGCCACCATCCGCTCCACCTACAAGGACGCGGTCACGATCACCCGTCTCAACGGCCGCCCTGCCATCGCGCTGGAGATCAAGAAGCGCACCGGCGCCAACCTGGTCGACACGGTCGAGCATGTGAAGCTGATCGCCGACGAGGCCCAGAAGCTCATGCCCGCCGGCATGACCGTCACCTACACGCAGGACAAGTCGGTCTTCATCAACCAGCTGCTGAACGACCTGCAGAACCACGTCCTCATCGCGGTCATCCTGGTCTTCATCGTCATCCTCTACGCGCTGTCGGGCCGCGCGTCGCTGCTCATAGGTCTCGCCATCCCCTCATCGTTCCTGATGGGCATCCTGGCGCTTGGCATGATGGGCTACACGATCAACATGATCGTGCTGTTCAGCCTCATCCTGGCCGTCGGCATGCTGGTCGACGACGCCATCATCGTCACCGAATATGCCGAGCGGCGCATGAACGAGGGCATGCCGAAGGAGATCGCCTTCGAGGAGGCGGCAAAGCGCATGGCCGGCCCGGTCATCGCGGCCACCATGACCCGCATCGCCGCCTTCTCGCCGCTGCTGTTCTGGCCCGGCATCGTCGGCGACTTCATGAAATACCTGCCGATCACGCTCATCGTCACGCTGGCCGGCTCGATGCTCTACGCGCTGGTGTTCACGCCGACCCTCGGCGCCCTGTTCGCCAAGGCGCATGTGCATGAGGAAGGCGAGCGTCGCGACGGCATGTACATGGCTGTGGTCCGGCGGGCGATCCGTTTCCCCAAGACCGTGCTGCTGCTGTCGGTGATGCTGCTCGTCGGCGTGATGTACGCCTACTCGCATTTCGGCAAGGGCGTCGAATTCTTCCCCGCGGTCGAGCCCGACTACGGCCTGCTCTACGTGCATGCGCGCGGCAACCTCTCGCTCGCCGAGATGGACGCGGCAACCAAGGCGGCCGAAGACCGCCTGCTCGGCTGGCCTGGCGTAAAGTCGGTCTATACCCGCGTCGGCAAGACGCAGGGCGGCGGCGCCGACATCCCCGAGGACGTGGTCGGCGTCATCCAGTACGAGTTCGTCGACTGGCGCGAGCGCAAGCCCGCCAACCAGATCCTCGACGATCTGCGCGTCGCCATGGCCGGCATCCCCGGCGTGGATGTCGAGGTGCGCGTGCCGGATGCCGGCCCGCCCCAGGGCAAGGCCATCCAGGTACGGCTGTCGGCAGCCAACCCGGAAGGCCTGGACGACACCGCCCGCAAGGTCGCGGCGCGCATCGGCCAGATCGACGGCATCATCGACATCACCGACGGCCTCCCGCCGCCGGGCGTCGACTGGGCCCTGACGATCGACCGCACCAAGGCGGCGCGCTACGGCATCAGCCCGGTCGCGGTGGGCACGGTGGTGCAGCTCGTCACCACCGGCCTGAAGCTGACCGACTACCGGCCGGCGGGCGCCGACGACGCGGTCGACATCCGCCTGCGCCTGCCGGAGGACCGCCGCACCCTGGCCACCCTCGACCAGCTGCGCGTGGAAACCGCGCAGGGCTCGGTGCCGATCTCCAACTTCGTCACCCGCGAGGCGCAGCCGCGCGTGGGCACGCTCAACCGCATCAATGGCGAGCGCACGGTCACCGTGCAGGCCAACGTCGCGGCCGGGCTGCAGGTGGCGCAGCTCCAGCAGCAGGTGGCGCAGGCCGTCGGCGAGATGGACCTTGGCAACGCCCGGTTCAAGCTCGCAGGCTCCAGCCAGGAAAGCGAGGAGGCGAGCTCCTTCCTCACCGGCGCTTTCGGCGCGGCGATCTTCCTGATCTTCGTGGTGCTGCTGGCGCAGTTCAACAAGTTCACCAGCGTGTTCCTCGTGCTGATGACCGTCATCATGGCCACGATCGGCGTGTTCCTCGGGCTGCTGATAACCGGCCAGTCCTTCGTCATCGTCATGTCGGGCATCGGCGTCATCGCGCTCGCCGGCGTGGTGGTGAACAACAACATCGTGCTGATCGACACTTACGACCGGCTGCGCGAGGAAGGCTGGAACAAGGTCGACGCCATCCTGCAGACCTGCCGCGAGCGCGCCCGCCCGGTCGTGCTCACCGCGCTGGCCGCGATTCTCGGCGTCCTGCCGATCGCGCTCGGCCTGGGGCTGGAGCTGTCGCATCACGAGACCACCATCAACGCGCCTTCCACCCAGTGGTGGATCGCGCTGTCGTCGGCGATCGTCTACGGCCTCGCCTTCGCCACGGTGCTGACGCTGGTCGTCACGCCATCGGCGCTGATGGTGTTCACCCGCGAGAGCCTGCCCGCCGGCGAGCAGCGCCGCAGCCTGCTGTCGAGGCTGTTCCGCCGCCGCCCGAAGGACCAGCAGGCGGCTTCGCCGGACGCGACGGGCACCGACATGCCCGAGATCAGCTACCCCAAAGCCGCCGAATAGCGGCCTCGAACGGGACGGCTTGCCGGACGGCGCGGGAACCACCCGCGCCGTTTGTGCATTTCAGGGACGTGAATTCCGCTTCCCGAAAGGAACCGCCATGTCCCTCGGCACCATCCTGCTAGTCATCCTGATCCTGATTCTGCTCGGAGCCATCCCCGCCTGGCCGTATTCGCGCGGCTGGGGCTACGGACCCTCCGGCATACTCGGCGTGGTGCTGGTTGTGGTGCTGATCCTGGTGCTTCTCGGCCGGATCTAGCGTTCCGCCTCAAGCCCGGTCCCTCCCGCCGGGCTCCCTGCCTCGGACCTGACCTCCGGGCATCGACGAAAACGGCCGCGGTCCCCTGCCCGCGGCCGTTTTCGCATCTGCGCTCCGGGAACTATTCGGCCGCCTGCGGGGCGCGAAAATCCGCCACCTTGGCGATGCCCGCCATCAGGCACACCACCACCAGCAGCAGCGACAGCGCCACGAACACCGCCGCGAAGCCGGTCCGCTCGCCGATGAAGCCGATCGCCGACGGGGCGACCAGAATGCCCGAATAGCCCATCAGCGTCACCGTGGAGAGCCCGGCGCCGGGCGCCACGCCCGTATGGTTGCCGGCCGCCGAAAAGGCGATCGGGATCATGTTGGCTATGCCCAGCCCGCTGATCGCGAAGGCCGCGATCGCCACCCACGCATTGGGTGCGAAGCCCGCGGCCAGCATGCCGGTCGCGGCTAGCAGGCTCGAGCCGCGCAGCGTCGCCACCGCGCCGAAGCGGTTGCGCACCCCGTCGCCCAGGAAACGCATGGCGGCCATCGTCGCCGAGAAGGCGGCGAAGGCGAAGCCGGCCACGGCGATGTCGCTGCCCAGCTCCTGCCGCAGATAGAGCGCGGCCCAGTCCAGCACGGCGCCCTCCGGCACCATGGAGAACAGCGCGATCACCCCGGTGAGGTAGACCGCCGCGTTGCGCGGCAGCGCGTAGCGCGCCTTCTGCGCCACCGGCTGCATGTCCTCGGCCACGAGGTGCCGCAGCGCCGCAATCACCACCAGCACCGCCACCGCCGTCACCACCGACGCATGCGCGACGGCGCCGTATTGCTGGATCATCAGCCCGCCCATGCCGGCGCCTGCGAACCCGCCCAGGCTCCAGAAACCGTGCGACGACGACATGACGGCGCGCCGCAGCCTGCCCTCCACCGCTACCGCGTTGGCGTTCATGGCCACGTCCATGCCGCCGATCAGGCCGCCGAACAGGAACATCGTCACCGCCGCTACCGGCAGGCTCCCGGCCAGCACCACCGCCAGCAGGGCGAAGGAGCACGCCACCGCGAAGACCCGCAGCACCGCGCGCGAGCCGTGCTTGTGGATCAGCCACCCGCACCAGGGCATGGCCACCAGCGCGCCGACGCCGAACACAAGGATCAGCAGTCCCAGCGTGAATTCGCTGATCTGCAGCCGCGTCAGGAAGACGGGGATCTGAGGTGCCCAGCTGCCGGTCAGGAAGCCGTTGGCGAAAAACATGGCCGCCACCGCCCAGCGGCCCCGCCGCGCGAGTATGTCAGGCATCGTGTTCCTTCCGGTGAGAAATGGCGCGGCCTCGTGCCGCGCGCGCAGGCTAAATCGGTTTAGGTGGCTGTCAAGCCGCAACGGCGCCGGTGGCCGTTGGTCCAACCCTCATTGCTGCACGCGGTTGAACGACGGCACCGGAACCGTGCCCTGGTCGATCGCCGGCTGGTCTGCCCCGCAGGCAAAGTCGCGCGCGCCGTCGGCCATGCGCCGCGCCTTGTCGTTTGCGCCCGGATTGCCGGTGGCCACCACATAGCCCACGGCGCAGCCGTCGCGTTCCTGCGGCTGGCCCACCTTCTCCACCACGAGCACCTCGACCTTCGCTTCCGGGTCTTCGGGGTCGGCGTTGACGAACCAGCGGTGGATCGTGGCGAAGGGTATGGGCCGGCCGCTCGAATCGTCGATCCGCCACTCGATTTTGGGTCCGCTCGCGTTGAATGCGTCGAAGCTCTCCCAGGCCGGCGCCAGGTCGCCGCCCGGCGGAAACCCGTAGAACAGCGCCTCGCGCGCGTCGCCGTAGTAGATGAAGACGGGATAGCCGCGATATCCGTTGCACACCATGTCGGCCCAGTCGCCCTCCCCGTCCTCGGCGGCGGAGAAGACCGTGCAGTCCCGCTCGGCGTCGAGGTCGCTGTAGGCGCTGATGATTTCTGCCCGGGCTGCGCCGGGCGACAGGCCGAGCAGCAGCGCGGCGGTTGCGGGCACGGCGATTCGCATCGGATTGTCCTCGGGTCGAAGAGCCTGAGAATAGCCGGTTTGCGGTTGCGAATGAAGCGGCGCAGGGCTGGTGGCCGTCGTTTCGGCTGGCCCATTCGCTACGCACCGTTTTGGGCCTCGCCAAGCTTGCCGAAGCGCATCGGCCGCGACTATGGTGGACCCGCAATGAATACGCTCGCCATAGATATCCGCAGGGCGCACGCCCGCGACGCGGACTCGATAGCCGCGGTGCATCACGAGGCATGGCTCGGCGCGTATGTCGGCATCATCCCCCACAAGGCGCTGTCGCGCATGGTGGGGCGCCGCGGCTCCACATGGTGGAAGAACGCCATCCGCCGCGCTGCCAACATCATGGTCGTCGAGATCGGCGGCGAGATCGTGGGCTACGCCACGCTGGGCCGCAACCGCGCCCGCCAGCTGCCGCAGCAGGGCGAGATCTACGAGCTCTACCTGCGGCCGGAATATCAGGGCGTCGGCCTCGGCACGCGCCTGTTCACGGCCGCGCGCAAGGAGCTCAAGTCGCACGGCCTGAAGGGCCTCGTGGTCTGGGCGCTGGAAGACAACGACAACGCCCTGTCCTTCTACGAGGGCATGGGCGGGCGCGACATCGCCGAGGGCGTCGAGGTGTTCGACCAGAAGGCGCTGCGCAAGATCGCCTTCGCCTGGAGCTGAGCGCGGCCGTTCGCTGGCGGCCGCCGCCCGGGCAAGAAACGCCGCCGCGTGACGCGGCGGCTCTGAAAGCCGCGCTTACTTCTTCTTCGCCAGCTTTGCCTCGACGGCTGCCACGGTCGCTTCGGCGGTGATGCCGAAATGCTCGTACAGCTTCTCGATCGGCGCGCTGGCGCCGAAGCCGTGCATGCCGATGAAGACGCCGTCGGAGCCGATCAGCGCGTCCCAGCCCTGCCGGATTCCCGCCTCGATCGCCACCTTGACCGAACCGCCGCCCAGGATCGCCTCGCGATAGTCGGCATCCTGCGCCTCGAACAGCTCGAAGCAGGGCACAGAGACGACCCGCGTCGGCACGCCCTTCTTCTCCAGCGTCGCCCGCGCCGCCAGGGCGATCTCCACCTCCGAGCCGGAGGCGAAGATCGTCACCCTGGCCACGTCGCTGGCGGTGGCCAGCTCATAGGCGCCCAGCGCGCACAGATTGTCGTCGGAATAGTCGGTGCGCACGGCGGGCAGGTTCTGGCGGGTCAGCGCCAGCGTCGAGGGCGTCTTGGTCGAGGCCAGCGCCAGCTCCCAGCATTCCGCCGTCTCCATCGCGTCGGCTGGGCGGAACACGTAGTGGTTGGGTATGGCGCGCAGCGCCGCCAGGTGCTCCACCGGCTGGTGCGTCGGCCCGTCCTCGCCCAGCCCGATCGAATCGTGCGTCATCACGAAGATGGTGCGGATGCCCATCAGCGAGGCCAGCCGCATGGCCGGCCGCGCGTAGTCCGAGAAGGTCAGGAAGGTGCCGCCATAGGGGATGACGCCGCCATGCAGCGTCAGGCCGTTCATGGCCGCCGCCATGCCGTGCTCGCGGATGCCGTAATGGACGTAGCGGCCGGAATAGTCGGCCGCGCTCATCGGCTTGGTCTGGCTGGTCTTGGTGTTGTTGGAGCCGGTCAGGTCGGCCGAGCCGCCGATCGTCTCCGGCACGGCGGCGTTGATCACCTCCAGCGCCATCTCGGACGATTTGCGCGTCGCCACCTTGGGCTTGTCGGCCGCGAGCTTGCGGCGGTATTCGCTCATCGCACCTTCCAGCGTCGCCGGCAGTTCACCGCGCATGCGCCGCTCGAACTCGCCCCGCGTATCGGCGTCGGCCGCCGCCAGCCGCTTTTCCCATTCCTTGCGTTCCTTGGCCGAGCGCAGGCCCGCCAGCCGCCAGTCGTCCAGTATGTCGGACGGCACCACGAAGGGCTCCGCAGTCCAGCCCAGCGCCTTGCGCGTGGCGGCGATCTCTTCCGCGCCCAGCGGCGAGCCGTGCACCTTGTTGGTGCCGGCCTTGTTGGGCGCGCCGAAGCCGATCTTGGTCTTGAAGTCGATTATCGTCGGCTTGTCGGAGGTCCGCGCCTTTTCCAGCACGGCTGCGATTGCCTCCGGGTCGTGCCCGTCGGCGGCAAGCGTGTTCCAGCCCGAAGCCTGGAAGCGCTTGGCCTGGTCGGTCGAATCGGCAAGGCTGATCGCCCCGTCGATCGAGATGTTGTTGTCGTCCCACATGACGATCAGCTTGTTCAGCTTCAGGTGGCCGGCCAGCGAGATCGCCTCCTGGCTGATGCCCTCCATCAGGCAGCCGTCGCCGGCCAGCACGTAGGTGTGGTGGTCCACCAGTTCGTCGCCGAAGCGGGCGTTCAGTATCCGCTCGGCCATCGCCATGCCGACGGCGTTGGCCAGGCCCTGGCCCAGCGGCCCGGTCGTGGTCTCGATGCCGGCGGCGTGGCCGTATTCCGGGTGGCCGGCCGTGCGCGAGCCCAGCTGGCGAAAATTCCGGATCTCGTCGATCGTGATGTCCTCGTAGCCCGACAGGTAGAGCAGCGAGTAGAGCAGCATCGAGCCATGGCCGGCCGACAGCACGAAGCGGTCGCGGTCGGGCCAGTGCGGCTGGTGCGGGTCGTGCGTCAGGAAGCGCGTGTAGAGCACCGTGGCTATGTCGGCCGCGCCCATCGGCAGGCCCGGATGTCCCGAATTGGCCTTCTCGACCGCATCCATGGACAGGAAACGGATCGCGTTGGCCATCCGGTCATGCTTTTCGCGTGAAATCATTGCTTGCTCGCTCGTCGCTGGTCGGACGCGGTCCCCGGGGCTTGCGGCCCCCCAAAAAAGCACGGGACACATAGCAGGCGGCGCGGGCGAGTCAACAAAGCGGCCGGCGCGACATCGCCGCGGGCGGCCCTTTGCCGCTCCGCCGCGGCCGCCCGTCGCGCCCCCTCATGGCGCCCCCTATGGCGATTGCCGGGGAAAGCCTGCGCGCCTTGGTTGACGCCGCGTTCAGGCGGTGCCTAATCTTTCGCGCTTAACCGCCTCAAATGGCGCGCGATTCGAGAGGGCGCGGAACGGAGTGATGTCCGCAGAAGCGACGCTCAGGGAAGTCATAGCAAGGCTGGGCAAGGCGATCGACGGTCTCGAAAACGCCGTCGCGGCGCGCCTCGAGCATGATTCCGACTATCTCGAGGCCGAGGCGGAGGTGCAGCGCCTCAACGCCGACCGCGCCCGGCTGGCGCAGGAGCTCGACAATTCCGAGGCGCGCGCCGAGCGGCTGGAAAACGCCAACAAGGAAGTCTCGCGTCGCCTGGTCACGGCCATGGAGACGATACGCGCCGTGCTCGACAGGTAATCCGCGGAAGGTAGTTCATGGCCCAGGTTACGGTCACGATTGACGGCAAGCAGTACCGCATGGCCTGCGACGAGGGCCAGGAGGAGCATCTGACCGAGCTGGCAGGCCGCTTCGACCAGTATGTCGGCCATCTCAAGCAGTCCTTCGGCGAGATCGGAGACCAGCGCCTCACCGTCATGGCCGGCATCATGGTGATGGACGAGCTGTCCGAGCTGCAGCGGCGCATGCGCGGCATGGAAAGCGAGATCGCAACGCTGCGCAAGACGCGCGACGACGCCCTCGTCAAGGCCGACAAGAACGACGCCGCCATCACCGGCGCGCTGGCCAGCCTCGCGGAGCGCATGGAAGGCCTGGCCGACAAGCTGGCGGTGAAGGGCGGCGGCGCCTAGTAGCCTTGAAAGAGCATATCCAGTGCGGACACGATCTCGTCGTGATGCCGGTTGAGGTTTGCAACCGGCAAGCGCAGTTCGCTGGCCGGAATGGCCGACAGGAACTGGGTCACCATCACGTAGCGATTGCCTTGGATTGTGAATATCGGGTTCAGCCGCGCTCCGGGCTTGGGCGCCAGTTCCGGCCGCTGAACCGGTACGACGACTCTGGTGTTCAGGCCGTCGACCGTGTCGGCCTGGACGTCCAGGAGGTAGTCGTCGCCATCCTGGAACAGGTCATAACGCGCCACTCAGAACATCCTGAATTTGGCGAGCGGTAAGCCATGTTTCCGCACGTAGGCGTTGGAGCTCTCGATCGCCTCTCGGTTCTCTTCCTTCCAGCGCCGCGATTTCTCCGCCGAGACCGCAGCCGCAATTCCTGTCGTTGCCGCCTCTGACAGATTGAGACCAAGCGCCTTCGCCTCGGCGATCAGATCCTCGCGAACCGACAGATTGATGGATTTGCGGGGAGAGGGCTTGGTTAGCATGGGCGTCTCCTATGCGCATAATCTATGCGCATAGGAGCGCGGGATCAACTACCCCTCGATCGCCTCGCGCAGCATCTCCAGCTCCAGCCACTCCTCCTCCATGGCCGTCAGCTTCGCCCGCTCGGCGTCGAGTGCTGCGGCGAGCTTCTGGTAGGCGGCTGGCTCCTTGGCGTAGAGCGCCGGGTCGGAGAGTTTGGCTTCCAGCCGGCCGATCTCGGCCGACGCCTCCTCCATCTTCTTCGGCAGACTCTCAAGCGCGAATTTCTGCTTGTAGGACAGCTTTTTCGCAGGCTCGCGCGGCTGTGCAGCCGGCCGTTCGCCCGCCGGTGCAGCCTTCTTCGGCTCGCCCCCGCGCCGTGCAAATGTCTTCGAGCCGCGCTGCGCCAGCATGTCGGCATAGCCGCCGGCATATTCCACCCAGCGCCCGTCGCCCTCCGGCGCGATGGTGCTGGTGACCGTGCGGTCGAGGAAGTCGCGGTCGTGGCTGACCAGGATCACCGTGCCGGCAAATCCCGCCACCAGTTCCTGCAGCAGGTCCAGCGTCTCCATGTCGAGGTCGTTCGTCGGCTCGTCCAGCACCAGCAAATTCGCCGGCGTGGCGAGGATGCGCGCCAGGATCAGCCGCGCCCGCTCCCCGCCAGACAGCTCCTTCACCGGCGTGCGCGCCTGCTCGGGCTTGAACAGGAAGTCCTTGAGGTAGGACGCCGCGTGCTTGCGCTCCCCGTTGATCTCCAGCCAGTCGCCGGCCCCGCGCGTCAGGAATTCCTGGACGCTCTCCTCCGGGTGGAATGTATCGCGCTTCTGGTCGAGCGTCGCGACTGTCAAGTTCACCCCCAGCCGCACGCTGCCCGTGTCGGGCGCCAGCTCGCCGATCAGCATCTTCAGCAGCGTCGTCTTGCCGGCGCCGTTCGGCCCCACCAGACCGATGCGGTCGCCGCGCTGGATGCGGATGGAGAAGTCGCGCACCACCGTCAGCGCGCCGAAGCTCTTGGAGATGCCCTTCGCCTCGATCACCAGCTTGCCGCTCTCGGCCGCCTCGCTCGCCTTCATCGCGGCGGCGCCCTCCGGCCCCTTGTGTCCGCGGTGGCGCGCGCGCATGTCCTGCAGCTCGCCCAGCCGGCGCATGTTGCGCTTGCGCCGCGCGGTCACGCCATAGCGCAGCCAGTGCTCCTCGCGCACGATCTGGCGGCCGAGCTTGTGCTGCTCCTTCTCCTCTTCCTCCAGCAGGCGGTCGCGCCATTCCTCGAAATGCGCGAAGCCGCGTTCCAGCCGCTGCGTGCGGCCGCGGTCGAGCCACACGGTCGCGCGCGACACGCGCTCGAGAAACCTCCGGTCATGCGAAATGAGGATGATCGCCGACGGGCTGCGCGACAGCTCCTCCTCCAGCCATTCGATGGTGGCGAGGTCGAGATGGTTGGTCGGCTCGTCCAGCAGCAATATGTCGGGCTGCGGCGCCAGCACGCGCGCCAGTGCGGCGCGCCGCGCCTCGCCGCCCGAAAGGTCGCCCGGCCGCTCGTCGCCCGTCAGCCCCAGATGGTCCAGCAGATAGGCCGGCCGGTGCGGGTCGTCCGCCGGGCCCAGCCCCGCTTCCACATAGTCGCGCACCGTGGCGAAATCGCCAAAGTCCGGTGCCTGCGGCAGGTAGCGCACGGTCGCGCTCGGCTGGCGGAACACCTCGCCATCCTGCGGCTCCACCAGCCCGGCGGCGATCTTCAGCAGCGTCGACTTGCCCGAGCCGTTGCGTCCCACCAGCGCGATGCGCTCGCCCGAGGCGGCCGAAAGGTCGGCCCCGTCGAGCAGCGGCGTGCCGCCGAAGGTCAGCCTGATCCCTGTAAGCTGCAGCAGCGGCGGCGCCATCAGCCTTCATCCCGGAAATGTGCGATCAGTATGGCGCGGCCGGACGCGATCTCCACCGTCAGCCTGTCGGAAACGAGGTTGGAGATCGTCAGCGACGAGCCGAACGGCACGTGCCGGCGGTGCAGCGGCCAGCGCACGCCCTCGATCGTCAGCCCCTCTATGTCGCTGAAGCCAATGACCGAGAACAGCGTGCCCGGCGCATAGTCGAATGCCGCCGGCCTGCCCGGCAGCAGCGGCACGCCTTCCTGGTTGCCGCTGGTCAGCAGCGTCTCGACGCCGCGCTCGGTCAGGCTCAGCCCTGCCGCCAGATGCAGATAGGCATGGTCGGCGCGCGCGCCGCCGAAGGCGCCTGCAAAAACCAGCGAGGTGGCGCCGCGCTTCAGCGCGGTATCCACCGCCAGCTCCCCGTCAGTCATGTCCTTCTCCGAAGGGAATTCCAGCTGCGGCACATGCGCAAAGCGCGCGCGCTGCTCCGCCGTCACCGAATCGAAATCGCCCGCCCACAGCTCCGGCGTCAGCCCCAGCGCCTGCGCATGCAGCATGCCGCTGTCGGCGGCGATCACGCGCGTGCCGGCCAGTTGCGCGTCGAGGCGCGCGGTGCGCTTCAGCTCGCCGCCGAGAAGGATGGTGAATCTGCTCATCGGCGTGGCGTCTAGCAGGCAAGGCCGCGAAGCGGAAGCGCCGCGCAGCCATGCGCGCCGCGATTGGCTGCCATTCCGCAGGCGGCTTGCGCCTCCCTCCCGGCCGGCGTATCACTTGCCTCGCTCTAACGGGGTGTCGGACGCGCAAGCGTGCCGGCTGAGAGGCAGATGCCAACCCGCTGAACCTGATCCGGCTCATACCGGCGGAGGGATTAGACGCTGCTAGCCAGGCGCTGATTCCCTTTATTCGAACGAAGGAGGCGCCAATGCGCAGGCTGATAATTCCGTTGCTGTCCCTGATCGCTCTTTCCGGGTCCGTGGCCTTTCCGGCCGCGGCGCAGGAAAAGCTCACCATCTACACTTACGACAGCTTCACCTCCGAATGGGGCCCCGGCCCTGTGGTGGAGAAGAACTTCGAGGCCGAATGCGGCTGCGACGTATCCTTCGTCTCGGTAGCCGACGGCGTGGCCCTGCTCAACCGGCTGCGGCTCGAAGGCCCCTCCAGCCAGGCCGACATCGTGCTCGGCCTCGACGACAGCCTCACCTTCGAAGCGCGCCAGACCGGCCTGTTCGCGCCGCACGGCATCTCGCTGGCCGATGTCTCCGTGCCCGGCGGCTGGGACGACGACACCTTCGTCCCGTTCGACTACGGCTATTTCGCCGTGATGTATGATTCCAGGACCGTCGCGACCCCGCCGGCCAGCCTCAAGGAGCTCGTCGAGGGCGACCCGTCCGTCAAGATCGCCATCCAGGATCCGCGCACCTCCACGCCCGGCCTCGGCCTGCTGCTGTGGATGAAGGCCGTCTACGGCGACGAAGCCGCTAGCGCCTGGGCCAAGCTCAAGGGCCGCGTGCTCACCGTCACCCCGGGCTGGAGCGAGGCCTACGGCCTGTTCACCTCGGGCGAGGCGCCCATGGTCCTGTCCTACACAACCTCGCCGGCCTACCACATCATCGCCGACGGCGAGGACCGCTACAAGGCGGCCGCCTTTTCGGAAGGCCACTATCTGCAGGTCGAGGTCGCCGGCCTCACCGCCAGGGGCGCCGAAAACCCGCTGGCCAAGCGCTTCCTCGAATTCATGACCGGCCCCGGTTTCCAGGACGCCGTCCCGGAGACGCAGTGGATGTTCCCCGCCGGCCGGCTGGACAAGCCGCTCAACCCCGTCTTCGACCAGATGATCCGCCCGGCCAAGCCGCTGCGCATTCCCTCGGAGGAAGTGGCCAAAAACCGCAAGGCCTGGGTCGACGAGTGGCTGGCGGCGATGAGCCGGTAGGCCTTTTCCTTCGCCCCTGAATGCGCTCGCCCCGCCTCCTCCCCGGCATTCTCGCCCTGGGCTTCGTCGGCCTCCTTGTCGGCGCTGCCTTTGCCGGCCTGCTCCTTGAAGCTGCCGGCAACTGGGCGGGCGCGCTCGGCGCCTTCGATTCCTACCTCGTCCGCATCGTCCGCTTCACCGTGTGGCAGGCGCTGCTGTCGACGCTCCTTTCGGTGGCGCCGGCGATCCTGGTCGCCCGCGCCCTCTCGCGCCATCCCGCTTTTCCCGGCCGCGCGCTGATCCTCGGCCTGTTCGGCGTGCCGCTGGGCCTGCCGGCCATAGTGGCCGCCATGGGCGTGCTCGCCCTGCTCGGCCGCGCAGGCTATTTCGCGCCCGTGCTGTCGTGGCTTTCCGGCGGCGACTGGCCGGGCATATATGGCTTGGCAGGCATTCTCGTCGCGCATGTTTTCTTCAACCTGCCGCTCGCCACGCGCCTGCTGCTGGAGGCGCTGGACGCCGTGCCGCGCGACCACTGGCGCCTGTCCTCGCAGCTCGGCATGGGCGCCGCCGCCGGTTTCCGCTTCATCGAATGGCCGGCGCTGCGCTCCGCGCTGCCCGGCGCGGCAGCGCTCGTCTTCATGCTGTGCGTCACCTCCTTCACCATCGTGCTCATTCTCGGCGGCGGGCCGCGCGCCACCACGCTCGAAGTCGCCATCTACCAGGCGCTGCGCTTCGATTTCGATCCCGCCCGCGCGGTCACCCTCACTGCCGTGCAGGTTGCGCTCACCGTGCTCGTCGTGGCGGCCATGGGCCGGCTGGGCGCCAGCCCCACCGGCGAGGCCGGCCTCGCCGTCTCGTCGCGCCGCCATGCCCGCGTGGCGCCGCTCGAGGCAGGCTTGAACCTGGCGCTCGTCGCGGCCGCCGTGCTCTTCGTCGCCGGGCCGATGGCGGCAACCGTGGCCGCCGGCTTCGAAGCCGACCTCGCCCGCCTCGCAGGCGAGACCGCCGTGCGGCGCGCCGCCATCACCAGCCTGACGCTTGCGGCGGTCGCCGCGCTGCTTTCGGCCGCGCTGTCGCTGGCGCTGGTCGCCACGCGGCGCAGGCTGGAGGCCGCGCGCGGCGCCCGCAGGCGGGGTTTCGTCGAATGGGCAGCCGACAATGGCGCGCTCTTCGTGCTGGTTGTGCCGCCCATCGTGCTCGGCGCCGGCTGGTTCGTGCTCTTGCGCCACACCGGCGCCGTCTTCGCCGCCGCCCCGGTCATGGTGGTGGCCGTCAACGCCGTCATGGCCATGCCCTTCGCCATCCGCGCCATCCGCCCGGCCTACGACGCGGCTTCCATCCGCCACGACCGGCTGGCGGCCCAGCTCGGCATGTCAGGCTGGGCGCGGCTGCGGCTGGTCGACTGGCCGGTGCTGCGCCGGCCGCTCTTCACCGCGCTCGCCTTCGCCATGGCGCTGTCGCTGGGCGACCTCGGCGTCATCGCGCTGTTCGGCAGCGAAAGCGTGAAGACCCTGCCCTACCTGATGCTGGAGCGCATGGGCGCCTACCGCACGGCCGACGCGGCGGGCCTTGCGCTTTTCCTCGGAATACTCTGCCTGTTGCTGATGGCCGCCGCCGGGCGGCTGGGAAAGGAAGCGCGATGACCGGAGCCGCCGTCGCCTGCGAGGCCGTCCACTTCTCCTATGGCGAGGCAGGGATGGCGTTCGATTTCGCCGTGCCGGCCTCGGCCATCGTGGCGGTCATGGGACCTAGCGGCTCGGGCAAGTCCACCCTGCTCAACCTCGTTGCCGGCTTCGAGGCGCCCGCCGCGGGCCGCATCCTCATCGGCGGCGAGGACGTGACCAACCTGCCGCCCGCCGCCCGGCCGGTCTCCATGGTGTTCCAGGAGAACAATCTGTTCGGCCATCTGGACGTCGCCGCCAATGTCGGCCTCGGCCGCTCGCCCTCGCTGCGCCTCACCGACGACGACCGCGAGGATGTCCGTTCGGCCCTCGCCCGCGTCGGCCTGGCCGGCAAGGAGAAGCGGCTGCCGCGCGAGCTGTCCGGCGGCGAACGGCAGCGCGTGGCGCTTGCCCGCGTGCTGGTGCGCGACCGGCCGGTGCTGCTGCTCGACGAGCCCTTCGCCTCGCTCGGGCCGGCGCTGCGGCGCGACATGCTGGCCCTGCTGCGCGATCTGCATGCCGAGCGCGCCATGACCGTGCTGATGGCGACCCACCACCCGGACGACGCCCAGGCGATCGCGCAGACCATGCTGTTCCTGGAGGATGGCCGCGTTTCCGCCTCCGGTCCGGCGGCCGATTTCTTCGGTCCGTCTGGACCCGAGGCCTTCCGCCGCTATATCGGCTAGCAGCCGGCCCGCCCTGCGACCCCGGCGGCCCGGTCTATCGCCGGTCCGCCGCCCGGATTGGGACACAATTGCGGGTCATTCGGAAGCCGGGCGGGTTTCTTGCCATCGCCGTCATAGTGTGGCTACGTCCGCTGCCGCGCGCGGTCGCGGTTGAAGCCGAAAGGAAGCCGTCCTGCCGTCTGTAGCCCTGTCTCATGCCCGGATGCCCGATGCCCGGAACGCAGGAGCCTCACGCATGCGCCTGCGCGCGGGGCTGGCCGCTTGCATCGGACTGCTGCTTGCCGGCTGCCAGGCCATCGATTTCGGCAACGACTCCGCCTTCCGGCCTTCCTCCTCGCCCGTCACGGTCGACACGGTCACCCGCAACGACCGGCTCGCCGGCATCGCGCGCGAGCAGCACCCGCGCATCCTCGCCACCTATGGCGGCGAATATTCCGACCAGAAGCTGGAGCGCATGGTCGCCCGCATCGTCGGCAAGATCATCCAGGCTTCCGAAAATCCGAGCCTCAGCTACCGGGTCACCATCCTCAATTCGCCCAGCGTCAACGCCTTCGCGCTGCCCGGCGGCTATCTCTATGTCACCCGCGGCCTTCTCGCGCTGGCCAATGATTCGGCCGAGCTCGCCACCGTCATCGCCCACGAGATGGGCCATGTGACGGCCAATCACGGCATCCAGCGCCAGCAGAAGGAGGCCGAGGAAGGTCTCGCCGCGGCCGTCGTCAACGACGTGCTGGGCGGTGCCCCGGCCGCGCAGGTCGCGCTCGTGCGCGGCAAGCTGCGGCTTGCGCAGTTCTCCCGCAACCAGGAGCTTGAGGCCGACGCCATCGGCATCCGCACCTCCGGCAATGCCGGCTACGATCCCTATGCGGCGGCGCGCTTCCTGCAGTCCATGGCCGCCTACAGCGATTTCCGCTCCGCCAGCGGCGCCGAGGATGCCAGCCTCGACTTCCTCGCCTCCCACCCCAACGCACCGCAGCGCATCGAGCTCGCCACCCGCCATGCCCGCAACATCGGCCAGCCCGGCGTCGGCACCCGCGACCGCGACGCGCTGCTGGAAGGCATTGACGGCATGCTGTTCGGCGACACGCCGGAGGAGGGATATGTGCGCGGCCGCACCTTCCTGCATCCGGGCCTCGGCGTCTCCTTCTCCGTTCCGGCGGGTTTCACCATCGACAATTCCGCCGTCGCCGTCACCGCCGCCGGGCCGGGCGACGTCGCCGTCCGCTTCGACGGCGTCACGCTGGCGCGCCGCACCTCGCTGGCGGACTACATCCGCTCGGGCTGGGTTTCGGGGCTGGAGCAGCAGAGCGTGCGCGCCGAGACCATCAACGGCTACGAGACGGCGCGGGCATATGCTTCCGCCGATGGCTGGCGTTTCGAGGTCACGGTCATCCGCGCCGGCTCGCAGGTCTACCGCCTGCTCACCGCCGCGCCCGCCGCAAGCCAGGCCCTGCAGCCCACCGCCGACAGCGTTGTGGGCAGTTTCCGCATACTCTCCGATGCCGACAAGGCCGCACTTCAGCCGCTGCGTATCCGCGTCGTCAGCGTGCGCGCGGGCGAGACGGTCGGATCGCTCTCCGCCCGCATGAGCGGCGTGGACCGCAAGCTGGAGCTGTTCCGCCTGCTCAACGGGCTTGCCCCCGGCGCCTCGCTCTCCGTCGGCGACAAGGTCAAGATCGTCACGGACAGGTGAACCGGGCCGACCGGCGCGCCGATAGGCTCTCATGTCCTGTGATCGCCGGCCGGCGGGCTCAGGCCGCCCGCGCCTCGTCGAATTCCGGATTGGCCTTCAGCAGCGCCGCCTTCAGCTTCTCCAACGCGCGGTTCTCGATCTGCCGCACGCGCTCCTTGGAGATGCCCAGCCGTTCGCCCAGCGCTTCCAGCGTCGCGCCGCTTTCGCGCAGCCGCCGCTCGCGGATGATCCTGAGCTCGCGCTCGTTGAGCGCGCACAGCGCCGCGGCCAGCCATTCCGACCGCCTCTCCACGTCGATCGCGTCACCCGCCACCTCGTCCGGCAGCGGAGCATCGGAAATCAGGAAATCCATGCGGTCCGACGCGCCGCCATCGTCGGTCATTGGCGCGTTCAGCGATGAATCCGGCCCGGAAAGGCGCGAGTCCATCAGCGCCACGTCGGCTTCCGAAACCCCCAGCGTGTCCGATATCTGCTTGTACATGTCCGAACTGGAGAGGCCGGCGTTCTGGTTCAGCTTCGCGCGCAGCCGGCGCAGGTTGAAGAACAGCGCCTTCTGCGCCGAGCTGGTGCCGCCGCGCACGATCGACCAGTTGCGCAGGATGTAGTCCTGGATCGAGGCCCGGATCCACCACGTCGCATAGGTGGAAAAGCGCACCTCGCGCTCCGGCTCGAAGCGGGCGGCCGCCTCGAGCAGGCCGACATGGCCTTCCTGCACAAGGTCGCTCATCGGCAGCCCGAAGCCGCGGAATTTCGCCGCCATGGCAATCACCAGGCGCATATGCGCCGTCGTCATGCGGTGCAGCGCCTCCTGGTCGTGGCGCGATTTCCACCGAACCGCGAGGTCGTGCTCCTCGTCGCGTTCCAGGTAGGGGGCTTTCATCGCCGCCCGGATGAGCGTGCTTCTCGCCGGCTCTTCCATCGTTGCACTCCCGGCCTGACATCGTTCGCACCACGCCATGCTGCGAGGGGGCGCAAACGATCATGCCCCTTCGCACGGATATGGCGGACCAGAACCGCCGAGACGGCGATTCGTTCCCGACAGGGGCTCGTCCCGGGCCACTTTTCGCGGGCTCTGGCCGGCTCTGCGCGGGCAGCGCGGCGCCCCGTGGCTGCCGTTCCGGGCGTGGGTAAGCTTGCGCGGCGGCGCGAACCGCCTATCTTCGGCGGATGAATCGGCGTGGAATCCTCAAATGGCTGGGCATCGGCGGCGCGGCCGCTCTTGGAGCGGGCGGCGTTGCCGTGTCCAGGGCCGGCGCGAACCGCTATTATTCCGGCCCGGTCAGCGACCATTTCGACGGCACGGCCTTCTTCAACCCCGGGGGCAAGCCGCCCGGCGCCTTTCTCGACCTGCTGAAGTGGCAGCTGGGCGAAACCCGCAACCGCTGGCCCGCCTCCTTCCCAAGCACCTTTCCGCTGGCCAGGCCCGCCGCGCGCGTTGACGGCGACGAGCTCACCGTCACCATGGTCGGCCATGCCACGCTGCTGGTCCAGGTCGCGGGGCTCAACATCCTAACCGACCCGGTCTGGTCGCAGCGCTGCTCGCCATTCTCCTTCGCCGGTCCGAAGCGGGTCAGCGAGCCCGGCATCGCCTTCGCCGATCTGCCGCCGATCGACCTGGTGCTGCTGTCGCACAATCACTACGACCACATGGACATGCCCACCCTGCGCGACCTCAAGGCAGCGCATGACCCGCTGGTGCTGACCCCGCTCGGCAACGACGCCATCGTCAGGGATTCGATACCCGACATGCGCATCGCCGCGCATGACTGGGGCGACAGCGTCGCCTTCGGCGCGGCGAAAATCCATTTCGAGCCGGTGCACCACTGGTCTGCGCGCGGCATGAACGATCGGCGCATGGCGCTTTGGGCGGGTTTCGTGGTCGAGACGCCCGCCGGGAACATCTACCATGTCGGCGACACCGGCTTCCATTCGGGCATCAACTATCGCGCCGCGGCGCAGAAGCATGGCGGCTTCCGCCTCGCCATCCTGCCCTTCGGCGCCTACGAGCCGCGCTGGTTCATGGAAGCGCAGCACCAGAACCCGGAAGAGGCGGTGGAGGGCATGCTGCTCGCCAATGCCGACCATGTCGCCGGCCACCACTGGGCCACCTTCCAGCTCACCAACGAGCCCATCGAGGAGCCGCGCGAAAAGCTGGCCGCCGCGCTCGCTGCGCGCGGCGTCGCGCCCGAGCGCTTTCGCCCCATGCTGCCGGGCGAGGTCTGGCAGGTTCCGCCGGCCGCCGCGGCCTGAGCCCCGCCGCACCCGTCTCCCGCGCCGGATTTTTTTCCCGCCCGCGCAGCCAGGCGGCCCCTTCATGCGTTGTGGCATGCGGCGGCCGCCATCTGCGGCCGTCCCTTTGCAGCGAACGGGACTTTTCGATGGGCGATATATTCAAATGGATGCTGATCCTGGCGGTCGTCGCCGTGGTGGCGGGCTGGCTGGGCTTCGGCGGCGTGTCGCGTTTGGCCGGCACAGGCGCGAAGGTGCTGCTGGTCGTCTTCATCATCGGCGCAGTGCTGATCGGCCTGCTTATCTATTTCCTGGCCGGCGTGGCGGCCACGGCCTGATTCCGGCCCGGCCTGAAGGCCGTCGGACTGGTAATTCGCCGTTGTTTCCGCCATATAGCGCCGCATGACGACGCGCGCGCCCTTCGCCAGGATGAACGGGCTCGGCAACGAGATCATCGTTGCCGACATGCGCGGCCGCGCCGACCGCGTGGTGCCGGCGGCGGCGATCGCGCTGGCCGCCGACCCGGCCACCCATTTCGACCAGATCATGGCCATCCACGATCCCCGCACGCCCGGCACCGAGAACTACGTCCAGATCATCAATTCCGACGGCTCGATGGCGCAGGCCTGCGGCAATGGCATGCGCTGCGTGGTGCAGGCGCTCGCCGCCGAGACCGGCCGCAAGGTCTTCACCTTCGAAACCGTGGCTGGCATCCTTACCGCGCAGGAACACGCCGACGGGCTGATCTCGGTCGACATGGGCCGGCCGCGTTTCGGCTGGCAGGAAATCCCGCTCGCCGAGGAATTTCACGACACCCGCATGATCGAGCTGCAGATCGGCCCGATCGACGCGCCCGTGCTGCACTCGCCCTCGGTGGTGTCGATGGGCAATCCGCACGCCGTCTTCTGGGTCGATGGCGACGTCTGGTCCTACGATCTGGAGCGTTTCGGTCCGCTGCTCGAGAACCACCCGATCTTCCCCGAGCGCGCCAACATCACCATAGCCCGCGTCACTTCGCCCGAGGCGATCACCATCCGCACATGGGAGCGCGGCGCCGGCCTCACGCGCGCCTGCGGCTCGGCTGCCTGCGCCACCGCGGTTGCCGCCGCCCGCACCAGGCGCACCGGCCGCAAGGTCACCGTCACCGTGCCCGGCGGCCCGCTCCTGATCGAATGGCGCGACGACGACCACGTCATCATGACGGGCCCGGCCGAATGGGAGTTTTCCGGCAGCTTCGACCCCGCCACCGGCGCGTGGGAGCGCGACGCCGAGGCGGTTGCGTGATGGCAGTCATGCCAACACCCCCCCTACCGCGGCAGCCTGTCCTCGGTCCGGCCGCAGCGCCGGTACTTTCCCCGTTCATGGGGAAAGGGGACCACGCGAAGCGTGTTGAAGGGGGTGTTTCTCAGTTGACGCCGCAAAGCTCCGCGCCATGACGAAGCTCGACATCGTCACCTTCGGCTGCCGGCTGAACACCTATGAATCCGAGGTCATCCGACGCGAGGCTTCCGAGGCCGGCCTCGACCGTCTCGAGGGCGGCGCGGTCGTGTTCAACACCTGCGCCGTCACCGGCGAGGCCGTGCGGCAGGCGAGGCAGGCCATCCGCAAGGCGCGCCGCGAAAACCCCGCCGCCCGCATCATCGTCACCGGCTGCGCCGCGCAGACCGACCCCGACGGCTTCGCCGGCATGGACGAGGTCGACCTCGTGCTCGGCAACGAGGAGAAGCTGAAGGCCCACAATTACCGCGCCTTGCCGGATTTCGGGGTCAACCAGTTCGAGAAGGCGCGCGTCAACGACATCATGTCGGTGACCGAGACCGCCTCGCACATGGTCGACGCGATCGAGGGCCGCGCCCGCGCCTTCGTGCAGGTTCAGAACGGCTGCGACCACCGCTGCACCTTCTGCATCATCCCCTACGGCCGCGGAAACTCGCGTTCGGTTCCGATGGGCGCCGTGGTCGAGCAGGTGAAGCGGCTGGCCGGCAACGGCTACGCCGAAGTGGTGCTGTCGGGCGTCGATCTCACCAGCTACGGCGCCGACCTGCCGGGCGCGCCCCGGCTGGGCAGGCTGGTGCGCACCATCCTGCGCCAGGTGCCGGATCTTGCCCGTCTGCGCCTGTCCTCCATCGATTCCATCGAGGCCGACCCCGACCTCATGGAGGCGATCGCCACCGAGCCGCGGCTGATGCCGCATCTGCACCTGTCGCTGCAGTCGGGCGACGACATGATCCTGAAGCGCATGAAGCGCCGCCACCTGCGCGACCATTCGATCCGCTTCTGCGAGGATGTCCGCCGCCTGCGCCCCGACATCGTGTTCGGCGCCGACATCATCGCGGGCTTCCCGACAGAGACCGACGCCATGTTCGAGAATTCGCTGAAGATCGTCGAAGAGTGCGGCCTGACCCACCTCCACGTCTTCCCTTATTCGCCGCGCGAGGGCACGCCGGCCGCGCGCATGCCGGCCGTCGACCGCAGGGTGGTGAAGGAGCGTACCGCCCGCCTGCGCGCCGCCGGCGAGGCCGCCCATCGCCGCCATCTCGAAACGCTTGCGAGCACGCGTCAGCGCATCCTGGTCGAGCGCGAGGGGTTGGGCCGCACCGAAGGCTTCGCGCTGGCGCTCGTCGACGCGGGCCGGGCGGGCGAGATCGTGGAGGCGCTGGTCACCGGCCATGACGGGGAAAAGCTCGTCGCGACGGCAGCGTCGCCCGCCGGCACTGCCGCAACCGGCATCCGCGCCGAAGCTCCGGCCATGCGCCGCTCCGCCGAGGCGGCCTGATGGCGTTCGGTTTCGTCAAGAAGATCTTCTCCTTCGGCCGCAAGCAGGCCGAGGAGACGCCCGCGCCCGAAGACAGCCCCGCGCTGCCCGCTCCCGAAACCGAGGCGAAGATCGCGGACGCCGCCGCAGCGCTGCCGGCCGCGCCGGCGGACACCGTGCTTCCTCCCTCATCGCCGGCAGAGCCGGTGGGCGATGCCGATCGCGGTGGCGTAGCCGGCCCATCGGACGTACCGGCCGAGCCCGCCGAGCCAGCGCCGCCCTCGCCCGAAATCCCGCCCGCTCCGGTCGAGCCCGAGCGCGAGCCGGCCAGACCCGAACCTGCCCCCGCGCCCGAGCCCACTCCGGTTCCCGAGCCGCGGCCGGCGCCCGCCCGCCCGCCGGAGCCTTCGCCCGCAGCGCCAAAGCCGCCGCTGGAAGTGCCGCCGGCGCCCGGACCCTCGCTGCCTGAACCCGCGCAGCCGCAAGAGCCCCCGCTCGAGGTGCCGGCGCCGGCCGACCCGGAGCAGCCCGCGCCCGCACCGGCAACGCCCTTCGCACCCCCTGCCCCGCCGCTCGAAGTGCCGCCGGCCGAGCCGGCAGAGCCGGACGTACCTCCACTTGAGGTGCCCGGAACGCAGCCTGCCGAGACTCCCGCGCCCGGCCCGGAGACCGCGCCTTACGCCGACGCGCCTTTCACCTCCCCCTTGCGGGGAGGTCGCGCCGAAGGCGCGGGTGGGGTAGCCGGATCACCGAGCGAGACGCCGGGCGGCGATGCCGATCTCGGGTCGGCCTCCGCCGCAGCTTCCCCCTCCGGGGCTCCGGGCCATCTCCCCCGCAAGGGCGAAGAGACGCGCGTCACCGTCGCGAAAACCGTAGCCCCGAAGGCGGTGCCCGCCCCGGCCGAGCCGGCGCCCGCGCCGCGCGTGCCCTGGCTGCAGCGCCTGCGCCAGGGCCTGTCGCGCTCCTCGCGCGAGCTTTCCTCGTCCATCTCCGGCGTGTTCACCCGGCGCAGGCTGGACGAGGACACGTTGCAGGATCTGGAGGATGTGCTGATCCGCGCCGACCTCGGCATGGAGACGGCGCTGCGGATCACCGATTCGCTCTCCGCCGGCCGCTTCGGCCGCGACATCTCCGATACGGAGGTGCGCGCCGTGATGGCGACCGAGGTGGAGAAGGTGCTGGCGCCGGTGGCGCTGCCGCTGGAGCTCGACCTGAGCCACAAGCCGCACGTCATCCTCGTCGTCGGCGTCAATGGCACCGGCAAGACCACCACCATCGGCAAGCTCGCCGCCAAGCTCACCCAGGGTGGCCTGTCGGTGATGCTGGCAGCCGGCGACACGTTCCGCGCCGCCGCGATCGAGCAGCTGAAGATCTGGGGCGAGCGCACCGGCTCGCCGGTCGTTTCCTCGAAGCTCGGGGCGGATGCCGCCGGCCTCGCCTGGGACGCCTACGAGAAGGCCAAGGCCGCCGGCTCCGACGTGCTGATCATCGATACCGCCGGCCGCCTGCAGAACAAGGCCGAGCTGATGGCCGAGCTGGAGAAGATCGTGCGCGTGCTCGGCAAGCACGATCCGGACGCGCCGCACACCGTGCTGCAGACGGTCGACGCCACCACCGGCCAGAACGCCCTCAACCAGGTCGAGATTTTCCGCAACGTCGCCGGCGTCAACGGCCTCGTCATGACCAAGCTCGACGGCACCGCGCGCGGCGGCATTTTGGTCGCAATTGCAGCCAAGCATAGACTGCCTGTCTATTTCATCGGAGTCGGCGAGCAGGTCGACGACCTCGAACCATTTTCCGCGGGCGATTTCGCAAAAGCGATCGCCGGAGTTGAGTGACGTGCAGACGCAGTCCCACACACCCTCTGCCATGCTTCGCATGGTCTCCCTCCCCCGTGAACGAGGGACGAACCGCGTGGCAGACGGCGGCTGCCGTGGTTCCTCCCCTGCGAAGCGGGGGAGGGGGACCGCCGAAGGCGGTGGAGGGGGCGTTCTGCTTACCCACAGGACCCGCACATGACCCGCATCATCGAGCGCGACCCTTCCGATCCGAAGAAGAAGGAGATCAACCCGCTGCTCAAGCTGGCGCTGGAGCTCGGCCCCCTGCTGGTCTTCTTCTTCGCCAATTCGCGCGGCGAATGGCTGGTTCAGACCTGGCCGGCGCTGGGCTCGCTCGGCGGCCCGCTCTTCCTCGCCACCGCGCTGTTCATGGTGGCGACAGCCATCTCGCTGTCGGTGTCGTGGATGCTCACGCGCACCCTGCCGATCATGCCGCTGGTGTCAGGCATCGTCGTCTTCGTCTTCGGCGCGCTGACGCTGTGGCTGCAGGACGAGGTGTTCATCAAGATGAAACCCACCATCGTCAACACGCTGTTCGGCGGCGTGCTGCTGGGCGGCCTTCTCTTCGGCAAGTCGCTGCTCGGCTACGTCTTCGATTCCGCCTTCCGGCTGGACGAGGAAGGCTGGCGCAAGCTCACGCTGCGCTGGGGTCTGTTCTTCATCTTCCTGGCAGTGGTCAACGAGATCGTCTGGCGCGGCTTCTCGACCGATTTCTGGGTGGCCTTCAAGGTGTGGGGCATCATGCCAATCACCATCCTCTTCACCATGACCCAGATGCCGCTTATCATGCGCCATTCGCTGGACGAGAAGATGCGCAAGCCCGGCGCGTAGCGTCCGGCCGGGGGGAGAGCGGTTTGAAATTCATCGAGAGCCGCGAGGAGCTGCGCCGCCACTACAAGGAGCCGGGCGACGCGCCCGTGCGCAAGGAGCTGCGCTTCCTCGATCCCCATGCAAAGAGCTTCATCGCGAAAAGCCCCTTCGTGATGATCGGCACCCAGGATACGGCCGGCAATGCCGACGTCACGCCCAAGGGTGACCGGCCGGGTTTCGTCGCCGTGCTGGACGATCTTACCCTCGCCATCCCCGACAGGCCCGGCAACAACCGGCTCGACACCTTCGAGAACCTGGTGGCCAACCCGGCCATCGGCCTCATCTTCCTTATCCCCGGCATGGACGAGACGCTGCGCGTCAATGGCGAGGCCCGCATCACGGTCGACGACGGCCTGCGCCGGCGCTTCGTGGTGGACGGCAGGGAGCCCGTCGCTGTCGTGGTGGTGAAGGTGCGCGCGGCCTACATGCACTGCGCCAAGGCGTTCATGCGTTCGCAGCTCTGGAAGCCGGACACCTGGCCGGACCGCTCGTCCATGCCCACGCTGGGCGCCATATTGCGCGACCAGCTTGCGCTGGCCGAAACCGCCGGCGAGCTCGACGCCTGGCTGGACGACGCCTACGCCAAATCGATGTGGTGAGCGCGGGCGCTCAGCCGCCCGCCAGCGCCTTTTCCACCTGCGGCAGCAGCCCGTCGCGGATGGAGTCTTCGCTGAACGGCCCGACATGCTTCCATACGATGCGGCCCTTGCCGTCCACCAGGAAGCTCTCGGGCACGCCGTAGACGCCCCAGTTGATCGCCGCCCGGCCATTGTCGTCCACCCCGATCGCATCGAACGGGTTGCCGAGTTCACCGAGGAAGCGGCGGGCGTTCTGCGGCCGGTCCTTGTAGTTCAGCCCGGCGATGGCGAGCTGCGGATGCTGCGCCAGCGCCATCAGCAGCGGATGCTCCTCGCGGCAGGGCGCGCACCACGACGCCCACACGTTCACCAGCGTCACCTTGCCGCCGAACTGCGCCGTGTCGAGCCCCGGCAGCCCGCTGCCTTCGAGCGCCGGCAGGCTGGTCTGCGGCGCCGGCTGGCCGATCAGCGCCGAGGGGATGGTCTGGCTGTCGCGGCCCGAAATCAGCTGCGCCAGGAACACGCCGGCCAGCGCCAGGAACAGGCCCAGCGGCAGCAGCACCAACCAGATGCGCGCCCGCGCCGGCCTCGGCTCGTCCAGGCTCATTGCGCCTGCGTCTCCGCCGAGCGGCGGCGCACGCCGCGCTTCTCAAGCTCGGCCAGTTCGCGCCGGCGCGCCCGCTGGTCGGTCAGGATCCAGCCAAGCAGGCCGGCAATCCCCAGCGCCGAAAGCCCGTAGGCGGCAGCCACGTACAACGTGTGCGTCACGAACCGGCCCTCGCGTCCGCCTCGGCGCTGCGCGCCGCCACGCGCCGCATGGCGATCACCCGCCTGCGCCAGATCTCCGTGCGCATCGCCATCATGTGCAGCGTGAAGAACAGCAGCGTGAAGCCGGCCGCCGAAACCAGGAGCGGCGTCAGCAGGCTGGCATGGATGGTCGGCCCGTCCATGCGGAACACCGAGGCCGGCTGGTGCAGCGTGTTCCACCAGTCGACCGAGAACTTGATGATGGGGATGTTGATCGCGCCCACCAGCGTCACGATCGCCGCCGCGCGGGCCGAGCGCGACGGGTCGTCCAGCGCCCGCGTCAGCGCGATGATGCCGAGATACATGAGGAACAGCACGAACACGCTGGTCAGGCGCGCGTCCCACACCCACCACGTGCCCCACATCGGCTTGCCCCAGACCGAGCCGGTGACCAGCGCCAGCGCCGTGAACACGGCACCCACCGGAGCAGCGGCCTTCAGCGCCACGTCCGCGAGCGGATGCCGCCACACCAGCGTTCCCAGCGCCGAAACCGCCATGATCGAGTAGACCATCATCGACAGCCACGCAAAGGGCACATGGATGTACATGATGCGCACCGTCGAGCCCTGCTGGTAGTCCTCCGGCGCGGCGAAACCCATCCACAGGCCGGCCGCGATCACCAGCGCCGAGAGCCCGCCGAGCCAAGGCACCACGCGGTCCGCCAGCGCGATGAAACGCGTCGGGTTGGCGATGTCGGTCCAGCTCTTGCGCGGCGCGGCGGCGGTGTCGCTCATGCGTTCCAAATAGACCGCGCGATTGCGGCGCGCAATTGACGGCAGTCAAAGCTGCGTGAGGCCCAGCGTCGCGCCTTTTCCTTCACCGTTGACATGCAGGCATTTACCTGCATATTAGCGGCATGACGAGCGGCACGGGAACCGATGGACGCTGACAAGGTCTTCAAGGCGCTGGGCGACCCCACGCGCAGGAAGCTGCTGGACCTCCTCTACGAGAGGAACGGCCAGACGCTGGGCGAGCTCTGCGAGCACCTCGACATGGCGCGGCAGTCGGCCACCCAGCACCTCGGCATCCTCGAGGACGCCAACCTCGTCAGCACGACAAGGCGCGGCCGCGAGAAGCTGCATTTCATCAATCCGGTGCCGATCCACGAGGTCTACGAGCGCTGGGTGCGGAAATTCGAACGGCAGCGGCTGAGCCTGCTGCATGACCTGAAAACCGAACTCGAAGGAAAACGATGATGACGAGAGAAACCGCCAGCTTTGTCTACGTGACCTACATCCTTTCCACCCCCGACAAGGTGTTCGAGGCCATAACCCGCCCGGATATCGCGCGCCGCTACTGGGGCCACGAGAACGTATCGGACTGGCAGCCGGGGTCCGAATGGCAGCATGTCCGCGCAAATGACGAGCGCACGGTCGAACTCGTCGGCAAGGTGGTCGAGGTGGCGCCGCCGCACCGGCTCGTCATCACCTGGGCCAACGCGTCTCAGGCGGCCGATCCGCTCGCCCACAGCCGCGTCCGCTTCGAGATCGACGAATATGAGGAGATGGTGCGGCTCACCGTCACCCATGACGAGCTCGAAGCCGGCAGCGGCATGGAGCGGGGTATCAGCAAGGGCTGGCCGGTCGTGCTGTCGAGTCTCAAGTCGCTGCTCGAGACCGGCCGCGGCCTCGACGTGTTCGCCAGGCCCAGGGCCGCGTGACCGGTCGCGAGGACATGATGACGAAGCGCTACGTCGGTGGATGCGCCTGCGGCGCGTTGCGTTACGAGACCGGCGCCGAGCCGGTCTTCCAGAATCACTGCCAGTGCCGCGACTGCCGGAGGCGGGCCGGCACTGGCCACGGCTCCTACCTGACCTTCCCGGACCGCTCCGCGGTGAGCCTCGCAGGAGTGGCCCGGACCTGGCGCGTCAGGGGCGACAGCGGAAACGAGAAGGAACACGCCTTCTGCCCGACATGCGGAACCCCGGTCTACCTCACCTTCGCCGCCATGCCGGAGTTGATCGCGTTCCATGCCGGCAGCCTCGACGACCCCGGCCAGTTCAGCCCGCAGGCAGTCACCTACGCAGCGCGGGCACCCGCCTGGGACGCGATCGATCCGGCCCTGCCGAAGTTCGAGCGGATGCCTGGCGGCTAGCGCGCCTTACCGCCAGCCAAGGCCGGGCGCGACGTGCTTCAATATGCTCTCGATCACATGCGCGTTGTAGTCGACGCCGAGCTGGTTCGGCACCGTCAGCAGCAGCGTGTCGGCCTCGGCGATCGCCTCGTCCTCGCGCAGCTGTTCCACCAGCACGTCCGGCTCCGCCGCGTAGCTGCGGCCGAACACCGCCACCTTCTCCGGCTCGATATAGCCGAAATGGTCCTGGCTCCCGCCGCCGCCGAAATAGGCGCGGTCCATGTCGTTCACCAGCGCGAAGATGGAGCGGCTGACCGAGACGCGCGGCTCGCGCGCATGCCCGGCCTCCTTCCAGGCGGCGCGGTAGGCGCGGATCTGCTTTGCCTGCTGCACGTGGAACGGTTCGCCGCTCTCGTCGAACTTCAGCGTCGAACTCTGCAGGTTCATGCCGAGCTTCGCCGCCCACACCGCGGTGGAATCGCTGGCCGCACCCCACCAGATGCGTTCGCGCAGGCCTTCCGAATGCGGCTCCAGCCGTAGCAGGCCGGGCGGGTTGGGAAACATCGGGCGCGGGTTGGGCTGGGCGAAACCCTTGCCCTCCAGCGCATGCAGGAAGATTTCGCTGTTGGTGCGCGCCATGTCGGCGTCGGTCTGCCCGTCCTGCGGCACGTAGCCGAAATAGCGCCAGCCGTCGATCACCTGCTCGGGCGAGCCGCGGCTGATGCCGAGCTGCAGCCGCCCGCCCGCGATCAGGTCGGCCGCGCCTGCATCCTCCACCATGTAGAGCGGGTTCTCGTAGCGCATGTCGATCACGGCCGTGCCGAGCTCGATTGTCTTCGTCTTGGCGCCCGCCGCCGCCAGCAGCGGGAAGGGCGAGGCGAGCTGGCGGGCGAAGTGGTGCACGCGGAAATAGGCGCCGTCGGCGCCCAGCTCCTCCGCCGCCACCGCGAGGTCTATGGATTGCAGGAGCGCGTCCGACGCCGATTGCGTCTGCGAGCCGCGCGCGGGCGACCAGTGGCCGAAGGAGAGGAATCCGATCTTTTTCATGCCGCACAGGTGATGCGTTGCGGCGGAGAAATCAATGGCCGACAGTGGTCCTCCTGCAGCACGGACTGTCCACCAATTCGTTGGTGAATGTGTACGGCCCTCCTGCAGCTGCCGTCATCCTCGGCCTTGCGCCGAGGATCTGCCGACTCACCAACGCTCGCAGATCCTCGGGACGAGCCCGAGGATGACGCCGGCGTGGGGGTCAAAGTCCCCGGCGTGCTGCCACGCACGCCGATACCCGTTTCAGTCGCCCGACCATTTCAGCGCGGCCGCCGCCGCCAGCGGCCCGATCACGGCGAAGAACAGCGTGAGAGCGCAAAGGATCAGGAATGGCGGCAGGAACGGGTCGGGCTCGGCGACCGCGGCATAGCTCGCCGACACGCCGAAGATCAGCACCGGGATCGCCAGCGGCAGGATCAGCACTGAAACCAGCAGCCCGCCGCGCGGCAGCGCCACCGCCACCGCCGCGCCCACGGCGCCGATGAAGGTGATGGCCGGCGTGCCCACGGCGAGCGTCAGCGTCGCCGCGCCGGCCGCCAGCGGGTCGAGGTTCATGAACAGCGCCAAGAGCGGCGAGGCCGCCACCAGCGGCAGCACGCTGCCCGTCCAGTGCGCCAGGCATTTCACGAAAACCGTCAGCGCAGTCATGTGGCGCTCGCCCGCCATCAGCATGAGGTCGAGCGAGCCGTCCTCGCGGTCTGCCTGGAACAGCCGGTCGAGACCCAGCAGCGCCGCCAGCAGCGCGCCCAGCCACAGCATGGCCGGCCCGATGCGGGCCAGCAGCTTCAGGTCCGGCCCGACGCCGAACGGCACCACGGCGATCACCGCCAGGAAGAAGATGACGCCGGTCAGCGCCCCGCCTCCGGCGCGGACTGAAATACGCAGGTCGCGCAGGTAGAGCGCCCGCATCAGCCGGACCCCATCCGCAGCTCCTGCCCCGCCAGCCCCAGCGCCACATGCGTGGCCGCCACGATGATGCCGCCATCCTCCAGATGCGCCGCCATCAGCGCCGCGAACTGCCGTTCCGACGCCGCGTCCAGCCCCGCCGTCGGCTCGTCCAGCAGCCAGACCGGCCGGTAGCTGGCGAGCAGCCGCGCGATCGCGGCGCGGCGCTTCTGCCCGGTCGACAGATAGCCGAACGGCAGATGGCCGATGGCGCCCAGCCCCACCATTTCCAGCGCCTCGCCTGTCTCCATATGCGGCTCGCCGAGAAAATCGCGCCAGAAGCCGAGATTCTCCTCCACGCTCAGCGTCGGCTTCATCGCGTTCTGGTGGCCGAGATAGTGCGCCGCTGCCGGCACGGCTGGCCACGCCTCTCCGGCGTCTTCCAGCCCCACCCTGCCGCCCGCCGCCGGCAGCAGCCCGGCGATGATTCGCAGCAGCGTCGACTTGCCCGCCCCGTTGGGTCCGGTCACCGTCAGCGCCTCGCCCGCGCCCAGCGAAAAGCTCACGCCGGCGAAGACAGGCTCGCCGCCGCGCTCTCCCGCAAGGTTTTCGGCGAACAGCCGCATCGTCGTGTCCCACCAGGGCCGCTGCCGCGAATGCGGCAATTTTGGTGCCGCGCGGCTCTTGGAACCTCATACGAAATTCGCTATGGAACCGGCAACCGTGCCAGCGGTCGGCACGACCATTCATATTGCGCCGAACCCAGCGCGCCCGCCTTCGTCGGCGGAACGCGAGGAACGGACAGCGGAAATGACCGTACCCGCAGCTTTGCGCGTGATGCCCTCACGACTGGCCGTCCTGTTCCACCCGGCACCGAACGTTAGGGATCGCACGTGACCAAATCACTCGACAGCTTCAATTGCCGCCGCACCCTCAAGGCCGGCGCGGCCGACTATGTCTATTTTGACCTGCGGGAGGCCGAGAAGAACGGCCTCGCCGGCGTCTCGAAGCTGCCCTATTCGATGAAGGTGCTGCTCGAAAACCTGCTGCGCAACGAAGACGGCCGCTCGGTCACGAAGGAATCGATCCAGGCCGTGGCGAAGTGGCTGGACGATCGCGGCGCTGCCGGCGTCGAGATCGCCTATCGCCCCGCCCGTGTGCTGATGCAGGACTTCACCGGCGTGCCGGCCGTGGTCGACCTTGCGGCCATGCGCGACGGCATCAAGGCGCTCGGCGGCGATCCCGAGAAGATCAACCCCCTGGTTCCGGTCGACCTCGTCATCGACCATTCCGTCATCGTCGACGAGTTCGGCACGCCGATGGCGTTCGCCCGCAACGTCGAGCTCGAATATCAGCGCAACGAGGAGCGCTACAAGTTCCTGAAATGGGGCCAGCAGGCGTTCCGCAATTTCCGCGTCGTGCCGCCCGGCACCGGCATCTGCCACCAGGTCAACCTCGAATATCTCGGCCAGGTGGTGTGGACGAATGACGAGGACGGCGAAACCGTCGCCTATCCCGACACCTGCGTCGGCACCGATTCGCACACCACCATGATCAACGGCCTCGGCGTTCTCGGCTGGGGCGTGGGCGGCATCGAGGCCGAGGCCGCCATGCTCGGCCAGCCCGTCTCCATGCTGCTGCCCGAGGTGATCGGCTTCAGGCTCACCGGCCGCCTCAGGGAAGGCGTCACCGCCACCGACCTCGTGCTCACCGTCACCCAGATGCTGCGCAAGAAGGGCGTGGTGGGCAAGTTCGTCGAGTTCTTCGGCGAGGGGCTGGGCGCCATGACGCTGGCCGACCGCGCCACCATCGGCAACATGGCGCCGGAATACGGCGCCACCTGCGGCTTCTTCCCGGTCGACGGCGAGACGGTGAAGTACCTCACCACGTCGGGTCGCGCCAATGACCGCATCGCGCTGGTCGAGGCCTATTCCAGGGCGCAGGGCATGTGGCGCGAGGCCGGCTCGCCCGATCCGGTCTTCACCGACACGCTGGAGCTCGACCTCGGCACCGTGGTGCCGTCCATGGCCGGCCCCAAGCGTCCCGAGGGCCGCATCCCGCTGGAAGGCATCGCCGCCGGCTTCGAAGAGGCGCTGGGCAAGGAATACAAGAAGACCGTCGACACCGCCCGCCGCTACGCCGTTGAGGGCGAGAGCTTCGATCTCGGCCATGGCGACGTTGTCATCGCCGCCATCACCTCCTGCACCAACACTTCAAACCCCAGCGTGCTGATCGGCGCGGGACTGCTGGCGCGCAACGCCAACCGTCTCGGCCTCAAGCAGAAGCCGTGGGTGAAAACCTCGCTCGCGCCGGGCTCGCAGGTGGTCGCTGAATATCTGGAGAAGTCGGGCCTGCAGAAGGAGCTCGACCAGGTCGGCTTCAACCTCGTCGGCTTCGGCTGCACCACCTGCATCGGCAATTCCGGCCCGCTGCCGGGCCCGATCTCGAAAACCATCAACGACAAGGGCCTCATCGGCGCGGCCGTGCTCTCGGGCAACCGCAATTTCGAGGGCCGCGTCTCTCCGGACGTGCAGGCCAACTACCTCGCCTCGCCGCCGCTGGTCGTGGCCTATGCGCTGGCTGGCACGGTGACCAAGGACCTCACCACCGAGCCGCTGGGCGAAGGCGCCGACGGCAAGCCGGTCTACCTGCGCGACATCTGGCCCACCACGCAGGAGATCCAGGACTTCATCGCGAAATACGTCACCCGCGAGCTGTTCGCGCGCAAATATGCCGACGTCTTCAAAGGCGACGAGCACTGGCAGGCCGTGCAGGCGCCGTCGGGCCAGACCTATGCCTGGGACGATGCCTCCACCTATGTGCAGAACCCGCCCTATTTCGCGGGCATGACCGCGGGCTTCGGCAAGATCGGCGACATCCGCGGCGCGCGCGTGCTCGGCCTGTTCGGCGACAAGATCACCACCGACCACATCTCGCCGGCGGGTTCCATCAAGGCCGCCTCGCCGGCCGGCAAGTATCTCACCGACCATGGCGTCGCCGTCGCCGACTTCAACCAGTACGGCACGCGGCGCGGCAACCATGAGGTGATGATGCGCGGCACCTTCGCCAACATCCGCATCCGCAACCACATGCTGGGTGAAAACGGCAGGGAAGGCGGCTACACGATCCACTATCCCTCGAAGGAGGAGATGTCGATCTACGACGCCGCCATGCGCTACAAGGCCGAGGGCGTGCCGCTGGTCGTCTTCGCCGGCGTCGAATACGGCAACGGCTCCTCGCGCGACTGGGCGGCCAAGGGCACCAACCTGCTCGGCGTCCGCGCCGTCATCGCCGAAAGCTTCGAGCGCATCCACCGCTCCAACCTGGTGGGCATGGGCGTCATCCCCTTCGTCTTCGACGAGGGGCTGAACTGGTCGATCCTCGGCCTCAAGGGCGACGAGACCGTCACCATCGAGGGTCTGGAAGACATCAAGCCGCGCCAGAAGATGGTGGCCAAGGTCACCTACGCCGACGGCACGGTGAAGGACGTCCCCATCCTCTGCCGCATCGATACGCTCGACGAGCTCGACTACTTCAAGAACGGCGGCATCCTGCAATACGTCCTGCGCGACCTCGCCGCTTAAGCCGAAGCGCCGCGCCCTTGCTCCTCCCCCGTCTTGCGGGGGAGGGGGACCACGCGAAGCGTGGTGGAGAGGGCGGCTGACGGGCCGAGCCGTCGCGCCGCTACAGCGAGTCCTTCACAGTCCATTGAGGATGCCGCGCAAGCAGCCGCGCGAATCATCGCTCGTCTCTGATCATCCCCACTGCGGGATGACCTTTTGATGCTCGATGCAGGGTCAATATTGCCCGGACTGCCCGATTGGCTCCGGCGCAGGCGGCAATGCCTGCCCGCCCCGTCATCTGGAATGCCGCCAGGCAACACGTCTGCCCGTCATTGCCCCGCCAGCACCTCTCCCAGCCTGGTCATCTCGGCCACCAGCAGGTAGAGGTCGTCATGCCGCGTGCGGTGGTTGCAGATCGCCACGCGCAGGCAGTGCCGCCCGCCGATCACCGTGTCGGACACCGCCGCCACCCCCGTTTCCTGCAGCCGCACCATGATCTCGGTGTTGAGCGCGCGCAGCGCCTCCTCCGCCATGCCCGCCGGCGCCAGCCGCAGGCACACGATGTTGAGCTCCGGCTCCACCATCAGCTGCAGGCCCGGGTGCCGCCGCACCAGCCCGGCGAGATATTGCGCCTGCGCGATGTTCTGGTCGATCAGCCGGCCGAACTTGGCGGTGCCGTGCTCCATCAGCGCCATCCACACCTTCAGCGCGCCGAAGCCGCGCGTGGTCTGCAGGCCGTATTCGTGCAGCCATTCGCCGGACGCGATGCCGCGCGCCGTGCCCTTGAGATATTCGGGCGACACCGCGAATGTCTTGCGGTGCAGGGCGCGGTCGCGGATCAGCGCGCACCCCACCTCGAACGGCGCGTGCAGCCATTTGTGCGGGTCGAGCGCGATCGAATCGGCGCGCTCGATGCCCCTCACCCGCCACCGATTGCCGGGCGCGATCGCCACCAGCGCGCCGATGCAGCCATCCACGTGGAACCAAATCTCCTCCTGCGCCGCGATATCGGCCAGCGCGGCGAGATCGTCGACCGAGCCGCTGTTCACCGTGCCGGCCGTGCCGATGATGCAGGCGGGCTTCAGGCCCGCCTCGCGGTCCTCGCGGATCGCCGTACGCAGCGCCGCCAGATCGATGCGGAACGCCGCGTCGGTGGCGATGCGCCGCAGCGCCCGGTTGCCGAGGCCCAGCGTCTCCACCGCCTTGCGGTGGCACGAATGCACCTGGTCGGAAGCGTAGAAGCGGAGCGGCCGCTCCAGCGCGGCCACCCCTTCCTCGCGCAGGTCGATGCCCGCCATGGCGTTGCGCGCCACGGTCAGCCCCACCATGTTGGCCATCGATCCGCCGCTGACCAGCGTGCCGCCGGCGGTCGGCGGCATCCCCGCCATGTCGCGCAGCCAACCCACCACCTGCTGGTCCACCAGCGCCGCCGCGTGGCTGCCGCCGCCGAGGTTCGAGCCCTGCACGGCGGCCAGGAAATCGCCCAGCGCGCCGGTGAAATTGCCGGCCCCCATATACCAGGACCAGAAGCGCGGGTGGATGTTGCCCATCGGGTAGGCGAGCACGTTGCGCCGCACCAGCGCGTAGACCTCATCCAGCGGCATCGGCCCCTCGGGCGCGGGCGTGCCGAAGGCCGCCTCCACCTCCGGCGGCATCGGCCGCCACACCGGCCGCTCCCGCACCCCGCTTACATGGGCGACCGCGTCGTCGACGATGCGGTGCGCGAGGCCCGCCGCGCGCGACCAGTCCTTGGGGTCGAGCGTCTCCGCCGGCTCCGGCGGCGCGCCAGGCGCCGCCGCCCGAAGTCCGGCCTCGCCGTGCCCGCTCGCCCCGCGCAGGCCCGCTTCACCCATGCCCATGCCGTCCTCCCTCAGGCCGCGGCCAGCTGGAAGCCCGGCGTCGAGCGCGAAAGCGCCGTCTCCTCCTCGTCCATGTCGGCCGGGATGGCTTCGAACAGCGGCGTCGACAGATACCGCTCGCCGGTGTCGGGCAGCATGCACAGGATCACCGAACCCGCCGGCGCCTTCTCCGCTATCTGCCGCGCCACGCCGAAGCTCGCGCCGCCCGAAATGCCGGTGAAGATGCCTTCCTTCTGCGCCAGCGCCCTGGCCCACTCGATCGCCTTCGGCCCGGGGATCGGAACCACCTCGTCGCAATAGTTTCCGTCCAGCGCCTCCTGCAGCACGCCGGGTATGAAGTCCGGCGTCCAGCCCTGGATCGGGTGCGGCTCGAATGCGGGGTGGCTGGCCGCCGGCGCGCCGCCAGGCCCGCGCACCTGCACCGTGCCGCTGCCCACCAGCTGCGCATTGGCCGGTTCGGCCAGCGCGATCTTCGTCTCCGGCCGCTCGCGCCGCAGCAGGCGCGAAACGCCCACCACCGTGCCGCCAGTGCCGTAGCCGGTCACGAACCAGTCGAGGCGCGAGCCCGCGAAATCGTTGACGATCTCGCGCCCGGTCGTCGCTTCGTGGATGTCGGCATTGGCCGCCGTCTCGAACTGCCTTGCCAGGAACCAGCCATTCTTCTCCGCCAGCTCCACCGCCTTCTGGTACATGCCGAAGCCCT
>Ga0180215_1000052_pt1 | contig 177913 bp, 169 predicted proteins | sample eDN3rd37CBELigBY_FD_128871 | JGI IMG/M metagenome (GOLD analysis project Ga0180215, IMG submission 128871) | Enriched backyard soil microbial communities from Emeryville, California, USA - eDNA 3rd pass 37_C BE-Lig BY (version 2) (version 2) | ecosystem: Environmental > Terrestrial > Soil >... | reverse complement strand
AATAGTACGAGGTAATTTCTCTATAATTTGTTATAATAGAGTGTGTTTAACAATTTTGAGGGGGAACCATATTTCTATGTCAGTCGAAGTAGGTAGCAAAGTACAGGGTAAAGTAACAGGTATCACTAATTTCGGAGCTTTCGTTGAACTGCCTGGAGGCTCAACAGGTCTTGTGCATATCAGTGAGGTTGCAGACAGCTATGTAAAAGATGTAAATGACCATCTTAAAATTGGCGACCAAATTGAGGTAAAAGTACTGAGTGAAAAGGACGGGAAAGTTGCTTTATCCATTAAAAAGGCGATTGATCGCCCAGAAGGCCAAGCATCTTCTTCTTATTCTCAGCGCCCTCCACGTCAGGGTCGCGGTGATAACCGTTCAAAAGATTTTCGTTCAAAAGGTGCTTTTAAACCAAAGGAAACCTTTGAAGATAAAATGGCAAAGTTCTTAAAATCAAGTGAAGAAAATTTATCTTCACTAAAACGTAATACTGAAACAAAACGTGGCGGCCGCGGCGGAAGACGTGGATAACCACATTGAATTAGATAGCGCCCTCTATGAGTGCTATCCAATTCAAATAAAAAAGCAAACCGGATAACCTGGTTTGCTTTTTTATTAGATTTAAAAATTAAGCTGCTACATCCCTCTTAGCGAATACGAAAAACGCCAATAGCTGAAACAAAGCAAAGTGTAAGACAAGTATGATAATCGAAAAACTCAAGGTCATCCCTTCAACTGGAGGCACCCCATCAAAATAAACGGCCAAATTTGTGTTGGCAAACAGAATGTATTTAGCCCATTCGTATCTCGCTGCAAGTAGCATTGTAATCGTCCCACCCATGAACATAAGAAACAAGGACAAACCAATTGCGAGTGAGCTATTCCGGAATACAGCTGAAATCATGAATGCCATTGTAGCAAGCATGAGTACGTCAATCGAAGAGAGAAAGTATTCACCGATAAGGTTCAGGAATAGATTCCGCTCCACTACTTCGCCATTCACAAAAGCTAAGTGAGGGAATGATTCCTCTGGTAACCCAAATAATGCAAGACCTACTACCGCTGATACGACATAGAGAACCGTCAACATCAATACACCAAATAATACGACCGTAATGTACTTGGACAACAAAATTTTCGACCTATTCATTGGTCTGATTAATAGCAGTTTAATCGTACCCCATGAGAATTCAGATGAAACCATTCCAGCCGCAATAATAATTGTAAATACTCCTATAAATCCGATAGCTCCCATATTCTCGCTAATAAAAGACCAGACATTATAACTAGTTTCAGGTGCAAGATCATGCTCAATTTGATATTCATTAATGGCTATTCGCCGTTCATAAAACATCTTCAGATTCGCATTGTGACCTGTCTCCTCTAATGCTGCCCTGTCACCTTCTACTTGGACTGTAAGATCTTGTTTCCAGTTCGGATTTTCTTGTGGGGGATTCTGGATTTCATCATATTTTAAAAACGCTCCTACCCCGAGAACCATTAATATTACAATTCCAACCATTACCATTGTCCCCGCTCTCCGGAACAATTTAACCCATTCATTGATAATTAATTTCCCCATAATACCCCTCCTACTTCGACGTCACTTCAAGGAATCTGTCTTCTAGAGTTTTCGCTACTGTTTTGACTCCGTAAATATCTACCCCTTCGTCCGTAAGTTTTTTTATCAAACCTGGTATTTTCTCTCTAGCTGTTTCTACTGTAAACCCAGACTCGACAATTGTTGCTTCCCACTCACTTTTTAGCCAAGTAACCTCTGTTTTGTTGATAAGGCCAGTTTCAAATGAAAACAAAGCCGTTTCTCCACCTATGAGTTCATTCACGGTCTGAACATCGATTAACTCTCCATTCTGGATAATTGCAATCCGGTCACACATCAACTCCATTTCTGACAGCAAATGGCTTGAAACAATGACACTCATTCCCCGTTCTCGAGTCAGCATCCTTAAGTGGTCCCTAATTTCTCTAATCCCTGCTGGATCGAGGCCATTCGTTGGCTCGTCAAGGATTAATAGTTTCGGATCGTGCAATAGACATTGCGCAAGACCTAAGCGTTGGCGCATTCCTAGTGAATAAGTCTTCACTTTCTCATGGATTCTGTCGGTAAGTCCCACAAGTTCAACAACCTCAGCTATTTTCCCCTTTGAAATCCCGGTATGCATTCGTGCATACTGCATTAAATTCTGATACCCAGTTAAGAATTTATACATTTCAGGATTTTCAACAATGGCGCCAATATGACGAATTGCTCCAGTAAAATCATTTTTAATGCTCTTTCCACAAATGACGATATCGCCTTCACTAATTTCCATTAGCCCCACAATCATTCGGATTGTCGTTGTTTTCCCCGCACCATTTGGTCCAAGGAATCCAAATACCTCTCCTTCACGGACAGAGAAGCTAAGACCGTTTATAATCGTTTTTCTATTGATTGTTTTTTTCACATTATTAAGAGTTAGTACCGAACTCATTTTTATCCCTCCCCTTGTTCTCTTGAAATCTGTTTAAACCATTGCAAAACAGAAAGCCCTTGTTCCTCACGTAAAGTTTCAACACTTTCTTGACCAATTACATTCCCATAATGAATAGCGATGGCTTCGTCTAGCAAGGATTCTATTTCCGTAATTTCATGTGTTGCGATGATAAGAACTTGATTTTCAAAATCAATGTACTTTAGTAAACTATTCACAATGGAGTCACGAACCATCGGATCAAGGCCCGAAAATGGCTCATCAAGTAAAATGGCGTCTGTGTCCCGAGATAATGTGGTCACTAGCTTCAATCGACCACGATTCCCCTTCGATAACGATTTCACCTTTTGGGTAGAATCAAGATTTAATTCCCCCAAGAGTTCCTTCGCTTTTTCAATGTTAAAATCTGCAAACTGACTACCCATATAATTCACGGTTTCCTCAACAGTAAATACATCATAGAACATATCTAGTTCTGTCAGGTAAGCCACTTGCTCACTAGATTTCCTCGTTACAGGGTGACCATTAAGTGTCACCGTCCCAATTGTCGGAAAAGTGAGCCCAGTCATCAGCTTTAACATGGTCGATTTTCCACTACCGTTAGGGCCAAGCAGTCCATAAATTCGGCCTTTCTCAAACGAAAGATTGATATTATTTAAAGCTTTCTTTTTCCCGAAGGATTTAGTGACATTTTCCAGTACTAATGCCATTTATTGTCCCTCCCCAAGATACTGTTGGAGAAGTGCGACCAATTGCTTTCGATCTACACCGATTTCCTCCATCTTTTGGATAAACGATTGAATAATTTCATCTTGCATATTTCGTCCCAACTCCTCCGTTAGATCCTTATTATCAGATACAAACGTCCCTTGACCTCTTCTTGTTTCTACAATGTTTAATCTTTCGAGTTCTGCATAAGTTCTCTGTACCGTATTTGGATTCACTCCCATTTGCACAGCCATCTCTCTAACCGATGGAAGCTTGTCACCAGTCTGGCGCTTTCCTTGAACAATTTCACTAGTAATCTTATCGACAATTTGCATATAAATTGGTTTTGATGCCTGGAAATCCTCCCCCATCTTCTACACCTCCACTTTTTGTTCAAGAAGTTTCGATGCAGCTGTAATGAGAATGACCATCAACAAGGCATAATAGATGAGCGGAAGCACCGGTATATCGGTTGATCCAAACATAACGCTCCATTGTTCATCTTTATAAGAAAGCGCAGCTTCGGAAATCACTTCAACGTTAAACTTATTTATTAAATCCTTAATTGGCTTAAGAGATAAAAGAAAACTTTCGACAATGTTATAGAGAAGAACCGTTCCAATCACAATGATCCAACGTATCGTTTTCGCTAAGTTCTTCAGCGAATGAAAAACAGTCCATAAGAACGTTAGCCATGTTGTCAAATAAAACCCAACTATTAATAAGAGAGCATTTAAAAGTACCGCTGCTTCTAAAAATAACCGAAAGCTAATAGGCTCATATACTTCTCGCCCAAACCAAAAGATTATAAAGGCTGCATAAAAACTTAACAGAATTTGTAAAACTACCTGGTAGCTAAAGATCACTCCATATTTAGAAAGAATGAGCTCTATGCCGCGTCGTGGTGTATACAACCACAACTGTGTTTTTGATTCTAAATTTAATAGTGACAACATGAACACTGGTGCAAAAGCAAAATGAACAAAACTTGTTAATACTAAAACAGGCAATGTCCCAGCTGGCTGTGATGCATATATGGATAAACCAATCCCTGCCGCCAAGGCTAACACCAGCACACCAGTCCAAATCCAAAAGTATTGTCTCGAAATACGATAATCCTTTTTTAACAAACCTTTCATTGGATTCATCTTATAATCCCTCTCTATCAGTATTAGTGTACTATCCAAATAGTACACTAATACATTATGACTGTCAAACCCATTTTTATTACTGATAATCTATTTACAAAAAAAATAGTACCTTCCCGATAAATAAGGGTGGTACTATCTCAAATAAGAATGTAATTATACTTTTTTATCTCTTAATTCAGGTTCCTTTTTCCGTTTTGGTTTAAAAAATAAACCAAGTTCCTTTTTCTCTTGCGACAAAGAGCGGTATAAAGAAATCATCATTAATAACATAATAAATGAAAATGGAAAAGCAGCGGCAATCAATGCATTCTGAAGTGCTTGTAATCCCCCGCTATATAAAAGAACTAAAGCTACAGCCGATTGAGCAATACCCCAAGTTAATTTCACCCGATTTGGAGGTGTTAATGAACCATAGGTTGTTTGCATTCCAAGTACAAAGGTTGCAGAATCCGCGGATGTGATAAAAAACGTACTAACAAGAAGAATTGCTACAACCGACAATACAGTCGACCAAGGAAACTGACTGAACACAGCAAATAATACTTCTTCTGTTGCAAATTGGGATAAATCCACAACCCCAGCATTTTGAACTTCAATGGCAGAATTTCCGAATACAGCAAACCAGAAAAAGCTTACAAGTGCAGGAAGTAATAATACTCCGATTAAAAACTCGCGGATTGTTCTCCCCCTTGAAACGCGGGCTATAAAGATCCCCACAAATGGTGACCAGGATATCCACCATGCCCAATAGAAAATCGTCCAGCCATTAATCCAACTACGATGCTCCTCATTTAATGGCGCAATCCGAAAACTCATTTGGATGATATTTTGAATGTATCCTCCAACTGAATCCGTAAACATATTCAAGATAAGGATGGTCGGGCCCACGAAGAACATTAATATTAATAAGGCTACTGCTAAAACCATGTTGGCGTTACTTAGTATTTTAATTCCTTTCCCTAATCCTGACCATGCAGAAATCATAAATAAAACCGTAACAATTGCAACAATGACAAATTGAACGAAAAAGTTGTTAGGGATATCCCATAGGTAGGACAAACCACCATTAATTTGTGCCGCACCAAACCCTAATGTAGTTGCAACCCCAATTACAGTGGCAAAAACAGCAAGGACATCGACAAGCGTTCCTAACCATCCTTCCATGCTTTTACCAAGTACCGGTTTTAACGTTGCAGAAATAAGCCCCGGCTCTCCTTTGCGAAATTGAAAATAAGCTAAAACAAGAGCCACCAATGCGTAAATTGCCCATGCATGAATACCCCAATGGAAAAAGGTGTATCTCATCGCCTCTTTGTGAGCTGCATTTGAAGCCCCCTCCGCTAAAGGTGGAGTGATAAAGTGGGAAAGGGGCTCAGCTGCCCCCCAAAACACAAGTCCAATCCCCATTCCTGCGCTAAATAGCATAGAAAACCAAGAAGTCTTTGTAAACTCAGGCTTTTCGTCTATTTTGCCTAACTTTATTGCACCTACAGGACTAAAAATAAGAAAAAGACAAAAAACCACAATTACGGTTACTAAAATTAAATAATACCATCCAAAGGCAGAGGTTAAAAATGCTTGGAGATTTCCGGTCGCTTCCTCAAAACTATCCGGTGCGGAAACACCAAATATAACAGCAGCGAGCACAATCGCAACGGATATCCAAAAAACGTTTGAAATGTTCTTCATATAATGTTCCTTTCCTCGTACTATGTATGATTTTTCACTATTCAATACCAACCAAGAAAGACCTTTCCATCTCTAACAGGAATCATGTTTATTTTGCAATTGAAACCCTAAAATTATGTCATTAGACTGTAAATTTTCCAAAAGATATATCACTAAGTACATTTTGGATTATATTCAGAGAAAACAACCCACCTTCCCTCTAGGTTTTCTACAGTAAAAATTCTGGATAGATTTTAGTAAAATAATGGATTTACTCAAAAAAGACTTACTATTAATAAATAGTAAGTCAACATTAATGCTAATATTCTTTTTTCTTTCCAAGGGAAAATCCCTCAAATAATCTGCCTCCATATGGTTGCAATATATCGTCTGCTAATTGGATAATTTGTTTTTTATCCCCCTTACGATAAAAGAGATCAAAAGCCTCGACAAAGTCCTTGGCATATTTCTCATCGTATTGCTTTAATAAGCGTATGGTCCATTTGGAAGCGCCAATCCATCTCCTATTTGTTCTCAAGATAAATTCACTAAGAAGTTCTGCTAGTGCATTTGCTATAAATATTTCTTCTGCTCTTTCTGAACAACCAATAAAGTCATCCAAAGTATCTGTAATGAAGTATTGCTTCATTCTAATGGTTTCATCAGACCACTTTTTTGGACCCTTCTCTAAAAGATCCAGAGCCTCTGTCTTGATTTCATCCATAAACCCCTCATCTTTTAAGATGATTCCCTCTGAAACCATTTGAGGCAACGAAGGTCGGGCTCTTTCACAATCGCTTTTAAAAAAGAATTTATAGGAGGTCAAGTTATGGACAAAAATCTCTACTGGCCACCCGAATTCCATGAGGGATTCTCGATAAGATTCTTTAAAACGGTTATCAAAAATGACGATATCTAAGTCTGATGTTTCTGTTGCTTCATTTCGGACCACACTTCCGGCAAGTAAAGCTCCATTACAGTTGGGAAAGTGTTGATCAACTATTTGTTTTGCTGCTTCAATTGCATTTTTCCTCTTCATGATCTTATCCTCTTAACGAAATGACTATAAGCGCCCGTGTTGCACCCCATTCGTTTACCTTGTTTTTGCATATATACAAGTATCCCTTAATTCACTTTTATCAACAGACAAGTCGTCGTTTTTCAAAATCCCTTCCAGTGAGTAGCCTAATCTTTCTGGAATCGCACGACTTTTTTTGTTTTTTACATCACATCGAATTTCCACTCTTTTTGCTTTTAACTCACGAAAGGCAAAATCTGTAATTCCACTTACCGCTTCCGTCATGAAGCCTTTTCCACTGAAACGACTATCAATCCAGTAACCTATTTCAAATTTCGGTACAGACCAATCAATCCGATGTAATCCAGTTGAAGCGACAAGTTCACCGGACTCTTTTAGAAAAACTAGTAATCTTAAATCCTCTCGCTTTAAAAATTTTATATATGCTTCCCTGATATTTAATTCAACCTCTTGTGCAGATTGTTCATTTTGCGCAAAAGGCATCCAAGGTTCTAACTCTTTGATAGATGCAATAATCGCTTCAAAAACAGCTTGTCCATCCCCAGGTTTAGGCATTCGAATAACTAAACGTTCAGTTGTAAATTCTTCTGGAAAATCAATTAATAATGGATTCATTACTGTCACTCCTGACCCGAAAATTAATGTTTTGTTCATATATGCTACTCTTTACTATGGCAATCTTCTTTACGTTATTTTCATGTTATTTTAGCTTTGATAACGATAAACGAAGGCTTCTTTTCTCATTGATGATATTTGGCATCTTATGAGAAAATCCCTTCCCTAGCTGTTCAAGCAAAATAACATCGGCTTATTCCTTATATGAAGCTTTTTCTAGAATAATATTCATCCTCGCACCAACTTTAAGAGTCAATTAGATTTCACTTATTTATTACTTAATTATATAAATATTCAAGTATCGCAGGAAAGCGTTCTCCCCAAGCCTTACCTGTATGGACACCATTCTCAATCACGGAATATTTCAGATTTGAAACTTTATGAGTTAGGAGACTATTGACCCATTGATTACATTGTAGATAAGCCTCACTACTCATTCTGCCTGTATCTTCATTCGTACCAATATCAACATACACTTTTTCAATCAAATGAAGATCACTTGACTCAATACATTGTTTTAATTTTTCTTCGTTAAACCAAAAGGCTGAAGACATACAAGCAATTTTGTTAAAAACATTCGGGTATTTGCATGCCGCAAAAAGAGTAATTAAACCGCCCATCGAACTTCCCGCCATCGCAGCATCATCTTTTATTGTTCGATACTTTTCATCAATAATCTGTTTAAGTTCATTTACTATGTAATCAACATAGAGTTCTCCTTTTCCTCCAACAGTCCCTTTTACTCCATCGATTCTTTCCCTGATAAAATAATTTTCCCATGGTCCATATTCTTCAATCCGTAAGAGGCCACCTGCACAATCAATCCCGACAATAATGACTTCAGATCCACTTTTATCAAGATAATCTTCTATCCTCCAGCTTCCACCCCGTTTTGTATCTTCATCTCTAAAAAGATATTGACCATCATGCATATACAGCACAGGATAATGCTGATGACTACTATCATAATTAGATGGCAAATACACACGAATTGTCCGCTCTCTATTAAAAGGGGTAAGATTAACCGTAAAAGTATCCATCATAAGATCACTCCTCGTCCAAATGTGAGTTGGTAAACCCCATTATAAAAAAGAATTTATACAAATTGTAGATATTTTTTGAAAAATTTTATTTTCTAGAGAAAAACCATTAAGGAAAGGCGGGAACTAAAAAGTCAAAAAGCGCCAAAAAGGCGCTTTATTGTGAAATGCTATCCTTCATAACCAACCGTGCACTTTAGAGCTTCCAAGAAGGAAATTCCATGTCTTTTCCCTTTTCATATTCCTTCATCCTAGAATAGGAGTTGCCTAATTCACTTACGATAAATCCTTGGGGACTTGTTGTTGTTTTTTCCCCTTTCAACTCCTCCAACTTACTCTTTGTATACATGTTGGCTACAGCCGCTAAACTTGCAATTGCATCCATTAATTCGGGGTTGTCACTGTTATAAGTACGAGCAATAGAGTAAATATAATCTAATCTATTTCCTATATGTTTAAGAGTTTCTGTCTCAAAATGTTCCTCTGCCATTTTCATATGATTTCACCCCTTATATTTAAGGGTATGTATGGAAAACAGAAAAGGAACCTATTTTAGAAATAAATAGAAATATATTTTCCAGAGAAAACATTGCCCTTCTTATTTTTTAAAAAAATAGGATAAAGTCTTTTGTGACTTCATCCCTTACCGTAATGGCTTAAACTAATGGTACCAATTACAAAGTATTTTTTAGTTAGGATCTGCTGCTTCTTCATCCATCATTTCATCAAACATCGAGGATACCTTATCAAATTCATCATCGCTTTCAATTGCAGCGAAATCCCCCTCTTCATCCACTTTAAGAAAGAAGACATCAATATCCTCATCCTTTTCTTCTTTTAAATCTTCAACAAAGCTGACAGCAACATATTCAGTATTTTCAAGCGTCATCGTAGCTAGTACCTCAACTTCTTGCTCCTCATTGTTTTCATCACTAATGGTGAACACTTCACCAATTTCTATTTTACTCATTCTAACGACTCCTCCCTTTTATAGCTTCTACCTAATCATTATCTTCCGTTCAATAAAAATTTAAACATCTATCATTCTTTTTTCATTCTGCGATTAACCTAGTATAATCTAGGTAGACTATTTTGAAGGAGATTTCACATGAACAAAAAAGAATTGGAAGAAAAGATTATTGAGAACTACCAAGGGGAAGAGAAAATGATGATTCTTGTTTTTGCACAGTGGTGTGTAAACAACGATCTCGACCCAGAAGAACTATATTTACGTGCATATCCTCAGCAAGCTGCCAACCAAGCTTTGAGAGAAGCTCTCGAATTAACAGTTCCGAAAGAAGAAGCAGGCGAAGTCTCTGACCAAACCTTACTGGGTGTATTATCCCTTTTTGGAAACGACGATCTCGCTTTTGTCGTAACAGAAGAAATTAACAAAATGAAACAGTAGCGCATCATTTCACTTGTTACCCTAAAAAAGGTGGTGATTTTTCACCGCCTTTTGTTCTTCAGGTTTAAAGTTAAGTTAGAATAGTTTAGACATATAGTATTCATCTACGTATGTTCCATCAATGCAAAGAGAGCTTCTTTTTGTCCCCTCTATTTCAAAACCCATTTTTTGATATAAACGAATCCCCGCTACATTTAGAGTCACAACCGTTAATTCTAGACGGTGGATTTGTTTCTCCTTCGCCCACTCCTCTAGGCATTCAAAAAGTTTGCTTCCTACTCCCAGTCCTCTGTACTCAGCTTTAATCCCAATTACAAGATAAGCTGTATGCCTATTTCTTATGGCCTGTCCACCCATAACAATAAGGTAACCAATGAATTCACTGTTTTCCTCGGCAACGAAGATCGTCGAATTTCCTTCATGCTTCATCATTTTTATTCGTTTTTCCTGCTGTTCAACCGTTAGCTTCCTTTCTCCAGATTCAAACAATAAAAACTGTGATTCACTTTCAACTTGATTAATCAGTGTTACAAACCGCTCAGCATCTTTTCTTTCTATCTCTCTAACTATCAAAGAATGACCTCCTCAAATCATGAATCCCATTAGGTAAATAGTATCAACCAACCTTATACTCACATCTGTACCTGTTTACACCGGGATATTTTTCTCCTAAATTGATTACCTCAAATCCATATTTCCGATAAAACTCTACAGCATCACAATCCGTTTCAGCGGATATGAAACTCAAATCGTGTTTTTTACAAACAAACTTAACCATTTTACTCCCTATATTTTGACCTCTAAGATCAGGTAATACGGCAATATGTTTTATTTCATAATGTTCTAAGGTAATCACCTCAACACCCACAAAACCAACGATTTCATCACCTAAATGGTATTCATACAACTGACGATTGCTGGAACCTATATATCGTGCTATTTCATAGTCAACTTTCTCCATACTAGTTGCATAGGAAAAGAGCTCTCTTATTGTTGGATGAACATCCTTCGATGTTATTTCTCTCATAGAAACCTCCCTTTCAAATTGGTTGCGTTAAACTTTTAAAATAGAGTAAGATTTTATCATTCTAATATTGGTTGGTTACTATCCTTTCATTTCTGATGGTACAATAAAGTATCCTTGTAAAATGTTTTCATCATACCCCATACCATATTTATATGGCTACCTTTCCTAATCACATATTAAGAATAATTGGACAACCATAAATCTATTTTGATTGATTTTTTCCATTCATATAGGATTTCTTTTTTTCTTCATGTAGAATAAAAGAACAGGTTTTATTCACCAAAAGGGAGGTAAGAGGATGTCTCATTTTATTTCACATGTGGCTACACTTGAAATACCGGTTACCAATTTGGAAGAATCAATTGAATTTTATATTGAAATTCTAGGAGTTTCGCTTGAATTTAAAGGTACTAAAAATGCAATGCTTACCTTTAAGTCAAAAGGTGTTCCAACCATTTACTTGGTTCAAACAGACGAAACACAGGCAATTTCTTTTAAAAATACTAATAATGGCATCATCCATAGCATAATTGATTTTTATAGTCCGAAGTTAGAAGAGTTCTATCACTGGTTAGTAGAGAAAGACATTCCTGTTGGAACATTAAATATAAATCCCGAGAATAGGTATGGAGGATTTGGATTTATGGATCCTGACGGCAATTTATTAGGTGTAACGAACGTCCTACATTCGGGGCAATGAGATGATTAAGCCACCCAACAAGTGGCTTCTTCCGGAACTCAATAATGCAATTGAGTTCCTAGTATATTTCTATAAACCCATAGTTTATTAAAATTCAATATAAAACGGATGTAATTCTTTGTTCAGACAATACTCAATTCTTTGTTTAAAATTTTTCCATGTTACCATTTCCATGGCTTGTGTTATTGGGAAATAACCTACTTCCTGACTCTCTAAGCTTGTTTCTAGCTCTCCCCCAATAGGTGTGCCCAAAAATAATGTGTTACAAATCCCTTTGCTAACATTTTGAAAAACACCACAAAATCTTGTTACTTCAATATCAATTCCTGTTTCCTCTTTCGTTTCACGAATTGCAGCTGCCTTTAAGGATTCCCCTTCTTCTACTTGTCCCCCTGGCATTTCCCATCCTCGTCGTGGTCCTTTTATCAAAAGGATTTCACTCTTCTCATTTAATACAATGGTTGCGGCTGATAGAATATGTTTCGGTGGTTTCATCGAAAATCTCCATTCTTTATGTCTTAATGTTTTATTGTAATATTGTAAGTAAAGCCCTCTATCATTTTGTTCAACACGAGTAACCATACTTCCTTCAAAGAAGTACGGCTTTGTGATTCGCTATTTATTAATCATAGCTTTTTTTCCTCATTCTTTATCTTAGCTAGTTAGAAAAGAACCCGAAATCGCAGTAATAACATTTCAATCAATGCTAAAATAAGCTACCGATTGAACATCCTTGTTAATCTTATGAAATATATTTCCCTTTACGTATCCAGCTAGTAATGTTAGAAGGATTACGGATACCCGAGGGAAATTCTATAGTTTACGATAATTATATTATGTATCTTTTTAATCTCCTCTTTGTTGTGTATGTTTCCCAGAATGATATTGAAAATCTAATTTTCAGAATAGATCATTTCCTGTTGTTTTACCATATCTTTTTTCACTTTTACAATAGGGTGTGTAACCCCGAGGGTGATAGTTGGAACACATTCTAATTATACTCCAACTAAAGAGGTGCATAACTGCACCTCTTATTAAAGACCCTAAATTTTTTCTAAAATATATTACTGAGCTGTATACCCACCATCAATCACACAAGCCTGCCCTGTAATTCCTTTTGCATGATCACCCGCTAAAAACAACACATACTGAGCGACTTCTTCAACATCTAACAGTCTTTTTTGCGGAACTAGTGGGTACAAGACATCCTCAAGAACACGTTCTACTGGCACATTTCTTGTTTTTGCTAGGTCCGCCATCTGATTGCGAACAAGCGGTGTGTCAACATACCCCGGACAAACAGCATTCACTGTGATTCCATACTCTGCCCCCTCAAGTGCAGCAACCTTTGTTAAGCCGATTAACCCGTGCTTAGCACTGTTATAGGCCGCCTTTCCTGCAAAACCAACCAATCCATTAATCGATGCCATATTGATTATGCGACCATAATTCTGTTTTTTCATAATTGGAAAGACATGTTTTATGGAGGTAAAAGATGCCGTCAGCATGATGGATAACAATAACTCATATTTTTCTTTTGGGAAATCCTCAATCGCGGCAACATGCTGCATACCAGCGTTATTAACGAGAACATCAAGCCGGCCATATTGTTCAACGGTTGTTTCTAAAGCGTGCTTTAGCTGAGCTTCATTCGTCACATCGCACTTCAGCCCGATTGCTTCCATTCCAACATTCCTAAGGGTGCCTGCCGCTTCTTCAACCGTTTTTTCGTCGAGATCACTTAGCACGACAATGTTCTTGTTTTCTGCAAATGTTTTTCCGATTTCAAAGCCAATTCCCCTCGCAGCACCTGAGACAAAAACAACTTTATGTTCCACCACTTTTTAATCATCCTTCCAAAATTTTAAATCCCTAGCCCTAATGAAAATAAAACAATCGCAAGTGCTACACCAATGACAGGAATAATAACTGTTAGGGCACAGACTGCACCATAGGCCTCTTGATGTGACTCCCCACAAATCGAGCGAATGGTCGTCACTACGTAGCCATTATGGGGCAATGAATCTAGTGCACCTGAAGAAATGGCCACTGTTCTATGCAAAGCTTCTGTGTTGACCCCCATGTCGATATAATGCGGCGCTAAAAGCGGCAGAGCAATCGCTTGCCCACCAGAGGCTGAACCTGTCATCCCCGCAATTACACTTACCGCAATCGCACCACCAATGAGCGGACTACCGGGAATACTGGTCATTGCGTCAACAGCTGTTTGAAAAGCTGGAACAACCTTTGCGACGCCACCAAAACCAACAACAGCTGCCGTGTTCCCAATTGCCACAAGTGCACCCATTGTTCCATCGGAAACAGCATTCCAAAAAGATCTGAAATAACTCCTGTTCAATAAATAAGTAGCAATTACCCCACCTAAAAGCGCTAGGATTAAGGCTGATTGCTTCAAGGAATCATGAAAAACAAATGAGATAATAAGAACAACAAGCAATGGTACTAAACCTGTAATTGGGTGAGGTAGCTTTTTACTTTCAACAACAGGGTCATTTTCCCGTGCCGTAAAGGTTTCTCCTTTCTCAACTGCTTTTTTGATCATACGTTTTAGCCACCAGTATCCAAACACAGCCATAAAGACTGCAACAATTAAACTTACTTCCCAGCCAGCATAAGGAGTCGTACCGAGAAATTCAATTGGAATCCAATTCTGAATTTCAGGTGATCCAGCAGAGGTCATTGTAAAAGTGACCGAACCTAGAGCAAGTGCTGCTGGAATAAATCGACGAGGCAAGTTTGCTTGTTTAAATAAACTCAATGCCATCGGGTAGACAGAGAAGGCCACAACAAATAAACTAACTCCACCATAAGTCAAAATAGCACAAGCCGCGACCACCGCTAGTACGGCGTGCTTCATTCCTAATTTTTCAACGACCCATTTGGAAACACTATCTGCAGCTCCACTGTCTTCCATCACCTTGCCAAAGATGCTACCAAGCAGGAACATTAAATACCAGGAAGTCACAAATCCTGAAAATCCGCCCATATAATTGGTGATTAAATTAGCCTCTCCCTCGCCAACTTGTTGCGGAAACAAAGGCAAACCACTTAACACCGCCACAAATAATGCACATAGTGGTCCTGCTACAAGTAAGTTCATCCCCTTCATGGTTAAATAGATTAATAGAACTAATCCCCCGATGAGACCTATCATACTGAGCATTGCATTTCCCCCTTTACCATCATTTGAAGCGGAACCTTTCCACTTGTTGAGTAAACGCTTCCATTCACCACCTTGTCTTCCTTTTTTGTACACACTTTTTATATGCAAATACCGTGCCAAATTAGAAAAGGGATTAATTGTACACTTTTAACGCTTTCGCTTCCAGAATTCTGGAATGGGAACAAGCTAGTTTAGCTAAAACCCTTATAGTAGACTCATAAAACAAAATTTCCAGAACTCTGGACTGTATTCCGGAATTCTGGACCTTAAGCTAATCTACGTTCTCAAGCGAGAATTTTTTTATTTTTTCATACATACTCGATTTGCTAATTCCAAGTGCTTTCGCAGCTTCGAGCTTATTTTGGTGAAACTGTTCTAATGTTCTCTTAATAATTCGTTTTTCCGTCTCCTCGAGAATTTCTTTTAATGAAAGCTGCCCGATTAATATCTTTGGGTCGTCTTTGAGCGATTCAGGCAAGGACGAGATCGCGACTTTGTCCGTTTCCGTTAGGTGGACGGCCGCTTCAATGACATTTTCCAATTCGCGTAAGTTCCCCGGCCAGTTATGCAGGTCAAACACCCTTCTCACTTCATCATTGATCTTTGTAATTCGCTTTCCCGCCCGCTTACAGATTTTTTCAACAAAAAAATCCGTTAAATGTATAATGTCTTCTGGTCGTTCCCGTAGTGGAGGAACTTTCAGCGTCATGACATTGATTCGATAAAATAAATCCTCACGGAACCTCTTTTCTTCAATCATTTTCTCTAACGAACGATTCGTTGCCGCGATTACCCGAACATTCACAGGAATTGGTTTCACAGAACCCACAGGCTCTACTTCTTTTTCTTGTAAAACGCGAAGGAGCTTTACCTGCATATTAAGTGGCATGTCTCCAATTTCATCTAAGAAAATTGAACCCCCATGAGCTAACAAAAACTTCCCTTTTTTCCCTCCCTTTTTGGCTCCTGTAAAGGCCCCTTCTTCATAACCAAATAATTCTGATTCCAGTAGATGCTCCGGGATAGCACCACAATTTACTTTAATAAACGGCTGATGACTTCTTGGACTCAACTGATGAATGCTATGTGCAAAAAGTTCTTTTCCGGTTCCACTTTCTCCCCGAATCAGAACGGATATATCACCAGAAGCAATGTTTTTCACTTTCTCCTTCAATTCAATCATTGGTTTGGAAACCGTTTTAATATCCTGAAGTGTATATTTAGCTCCATTACTTTCTTCTAAATCCTGAAGATAGGTCTGTAGTTTTGGCATCAAGCTTTTTATATGAGAGCTCATTTTATTCCACTCTTTCGTGTCACGGAAAATAACCGTACCTAACGCCCCAATGATGTTCCCCTCTGAAAAGATAGGAATGCGGTTGGCTATCATGTAATTCCCTTTTATGTATTGTAACTCAGCAATTTCCTCCTTCCCTGATTGTGCGACGATATGCATTCGGGAGTTCTCGATTACTTTCGTAACATGCTGCCCGATCGCATCATTCCGGTCAATTTCTAGAAACTGACAATAATTTTTATTCATATAGACAATATATCCATCTGTGTTGACGACAACAATCCATTCGTAGGCACTATCAATGATGGTCTCTAAAATGTCATTTTTGTATTGAACATCAAAATGGCTCAGCATCCTATCACCATCTTTCAAAGTATTCTCTATTATTCTATGAAGAAAGTGAACATTTAATAGTCAAATGATGTAAAATCATCTCTTGAAGGAAATAAAAGAAGGCAAAAAGAATAGAAGGCATTTCCACCTTCCAGACATTTGTATTGCGCGTTAACACGGGCTCCCTTTAGGTGAGTTATTCCATGTTCCGCTTCTCTCTTCTATATTCTAAGTTGTTTAAACCAATATTTAATACCTTTACCCACAAGTGGCTCATCATTGTAGAGCGGAATCACTTGCAAATGAGAATGAAGGATCGTTTGATTTGAGACTTCTCCTGCATTCCAGCTTAAGGTAAAACCATCCTGAAAATAGGTTGTATTAAGATATTTCCTTTGCCTTTTGTAACAAAGTATCGTTCCATTCTTCTTTTGTTAGTTCAAATGCGTTTTCATGATGTTTCTTAGGAAACATTAAACCTGATCCCTTCTAATACATCTTGGTGAAGATTATGTTGGAAAAAGTAGCATGTCTTCTTTTCAAAGACTATATTTTGTTCCTTATCTTTTAATGGATGTTAATATGTACAAACTTTTTTTGCAGGTATTCATCCCCTATTAATATCTTCTCTTTACTCCTAAATCAATACTTCTAATTAATACAACATCTCAAAACTATAAAAAATATCCCTAAATTCAAAAAATCTACCAAAAGACCTAAATAATTAGTAAAATTATGAATATGCTACTATTGACGGAGGTGAAACTACCTATGGAAAACAAACCACTACATTTTGACGGAAGCCTTCAAAACATTAGTGAAGCTCAATTTGAAAATACCGTAGAATCATTTGTATTAACTGATGAAATTAGAAAAAGCTTAAGCGGAAACCCTTACACAAATGACAAAGCAGAATAATACATAAAAAAGGAATGTGAGTATTCACATTCCTTTTTTATGTATTAGAACTTATTTGAAGTATAGAGATTATTTATATGCACAAACTATCCTCGTTAACTTTGAAGAGAGGACGTGCAACATGGCAAAAGTATTGTATATCACAGCTCACCCACATGATGACACCATGTCCTACAGTATGGCTGTAGGAAAAGCTTTTATCGACACATACAAAGAAAAAAATCCTAATGATGAAATTGTCACTGTAGATCTATATAAGGAAAATATTCCCCAAATCGATGTCGATGTTTTCAGTGGCTGGGGGAAACTTCGTTCTGGACAGAGTTTTGAGGAGTTATCATCCGAAGAGAAAGCAAAGGTTGGTAGGTTATCCGAGTTGAGTGAACAATTTGTCTCTGCGGACAAATATGTTTTTGTCACCCCATTGTGGAATTTTTCATTTCCACCTGTCATGAAAGCCTATTTAGACTCTGTAGCAGTTGCGGGGAAAACTTTCAAATATACAGAACAAGGCCCTATCGGACTCTTGGGTGATAAAAAAGCTCTACATATCCAGGCACGTGGAGGAATTTATTCAGAAGGTCCTGCTGCACAAATGGAAATGGGACATCGATACTTAGATATTATGATGCAATTCTTTGGTGTTCCATCTTTTGAAGGATTATTTGTCGAGGGTCATAATGCAATGCCAGATAAAGCAGAAGAAATTAAAGCAAATGCCATTGCTCGTGCTAAGAATTTAGCACATACTTTTTAAAAAAAGTGCCAGTTGGACTAAAGGGATATATCTCCTTCGTCTTTCTGGCACCCTTTTACACTTCCTCACATTATCTAAACTCATGGCTAATATGAAAATCACGAATAATCGTCTTTAGCTTTTCTTTCTCCCAAGTTAGTGCTAGGACTGATGGTATCGTACTAGAGGTAAAACAGATATCTTGACCTTTATCAGTTTGGATCACAACCGCAGCATCAAAGCACAGCTGTTCTTCTTCATAAACTTTATTAACTCTATACACGACAATCCTTTCAATCTTCGAAAAAACCGAAATCATGTTGATATTCCCGGTATAAGCAATGACCTTCCCCTCTTCAACTTTATACTTCATTCTATCTGGTACCTTTTGTTCCTTCACTGCAATTTTCCAATAAGCTTCTCCATACGTTGTCTCCTGCCATAAATTCGAAAAGACAATATACTTTGATTCTTCCATTTCCATTGACGCCGAAACATCTAATGTGTATATATCCCCTCCAAGCTCAACCGTAATGGATGGACTAACTATACAGTTCACTGTCTTTCCAATCATTTGCTTGAAAATAGCCTTTTCTGAATTATTTAAAACTGCTGTATACCTTTCCAATGTCCTCCCCTTTCTTTTGTTTATATGACCTTCTTTTGAAACAGTTAGGGTCTTTTCTCAACCATAGGTGATTCATGAGAATATAGATAAAGCTATGTTTCACTGCAAAATTTATTACGAGAAAAAAGCTTACACATGCTCATGTACGAAAACAATTATTTAAGAACAGGCGCAATGTTATCAATTCGGTTTGTCCATATTTCCCCACCAAAATTAGCAGGTAATCGCTCTAGATCCTTTTTCTCATCAAAGCCCTCCGACCAGCCGCCATCACCGGCGACAATAACCACCTTTGTATTGACGGATTCCATTCTCTTTATGAATTTATCTGGCCATCCCCATATAAAGGGTGCATATTTTTCTGGAAGATGGATTTGTGTGTTCTCACACTCTGCTGGTATAGATCCTGTCCACCCTAAGCTAAGATAAGGAATCATGCAACTTTTCATTGTGTTCATTGACATCACGCGAAGTTCTGGTAATATTTCTTGTACTAGTTCAACGGGAGCATCGTCTCCATATACAGTGAGCATTGATTGTTGTTCTTCAGGTAAAGCCTCTATATACTTAGCCAAAAGTTCCCCGTCCCCACGCTCACTACTTTTAATATGAATTAAGAATTTCTTATCAGGAAATTGTGAAAAGACTTCTGTAATCGACGGCATCATTCCGATTCCTTTCCCACGAAAAGGATAGGTCTCACCATTATCAGCCGTATATCCATAGCCAACATCTAACTGTTTTAGTTCGTCCATCGTGTAATCCGAAGGAGACCCTTCCCCATTAGTTCGACAAGGTAATTCATGATCATGAAAAACTGCAAATTGATTATCCTTTGTACGCTTTATATCAAATTCCACTATGTCTGCTCCCTCTTCAAATGCCGCCTTGATTGATGGCAGTGTATTTTCAATAAAAGGATGTTCTGGTGGATAAATACGTTCAGCTGTACAAGTATCCCACTCAATTCCCTCCATACTAAATGTTTGCGCCATTCCCCGATGAGCAAGTAAAGTAGGTTTCGTTTCTGTACTTTTCATCAATAATGTACTGTTATTTAGATAAATAAAAAGAATCAATAGGAAAAGGGTCCCACCTACAACCTTTAATCGCTTTTTTCTTTTCATCTTTTCCTCCTATGTCCATTTATTCCGATTCAAACCAGGCGACTCTTAGCAGTTGAATCCCTTTTTCAATTTCCTTCTCGGATACCCCACCAAAGCCTAATAAAATCATCGGCTTTTGGAAAGAACCTGCAAGTTGGTAATAAACAGAGGTGGGATACACCTTAACACCTAATTGTGCTGCTTGTTCAATAAGCTTGGTTTCGGAAGTTTGAGTATTCACTTTAAGTAAAATATGTAATCCTGATTGTTCGCCCACTATTTCTACTTGTTTCCCTAAAAATTTATCAATAGAGCGTATAAGCTTTTGTTGCTTCTTACGGTAAATAGTCCTCATTCTATTCAAATGCCTTTCCCAATGTCCATATTGCATAAATTGCTCAAGCGTATGTTGATGTAAGCGCGAAACAGTTTGCTTATAGATTGAAAAATGCTTGTGATACTTTTCAAGTAATGACAACGGTAAGACCATAAAGCTAATGCGAAGAGACGGAATCAGCGATTTAGAAAATGTGCCTAAATACACGACCCTTCCATTTTTGTCCAATCCTTGAAGGGATGGAATCGGTTTTCCCTTATATCGAAATTCCCCATCATAATCGTCTTCAATAATATAGGCTTCCCGCTCATGTGCCCATTGCAACAATTCCATCCTGCGAGTAATGGGCATGACCATTCCTATTGGAAATTGATGTGAAGGTGTAACATAGGTAACCTTCGCCCCGCTTTCATATAACAAATTGATGTTTATTCCATCTTGGTCTAGGGGGATTGGTTTTAATAGAACGCCTTGATCCTTGAATGCCTCCCTAGTACGATGAAACCCTGGCTCTTCCATTGAATAAACTCTTTCTCGACCAATGATCATCGTGAGCATATTGATTAAATATTGGGTACCAGCTCCTATAATAATTTGCTCAGGTGTACATCTTACTCCCCTTGATTGATATAAATAATGTGTCAACTGTTCTCTTAGTGCCCATTCTCCTTGACGTTCACCATTAAAAAACAATGCACTTTCCTCTTCATATAGGCTTTGGACGCTCAACCTTTTCCAAATCGAATGGGGAAACGCTTCTAAGGCGATTTTCCCATGACTAAAATCGATGCTAAAAGAATCTGATGGCTTATTCCTTTTCTCTCCCTGAGGATTATCGCTTTCATTTGCGTTTGAGAACAGATTACCATTAATCTCTTTTACATAGAGTCCCTTCCGCGGTACACTTTCAACAAATCCTTCAGCTAATAATTGCTCGTACGCAGTTTCAACAGTTGTTTGACTGATGTCTAAATGAACGGCTAGTTTTCGTTTAGAAGGTAATTTAGACTCCGGCTCAATCCTCCCGGTTAGAATTTCATTTTTAATAAATTGATAGAGTTGTAGATACAATGGCTCCCCACTGGCATGGTCGAACACGATTGTTATTTCCATCATCAAGCTTACCCTCCCCACTAAACTGGCATGGATAAATATATTATATCTGACCCTTTTGACAATACCAGACATTCCTTATAATTCAACTATATAAAAAAGAAGGAGTGTTGGAAAGATGAGTCCTTATGCGGAGAAAGCGAACCAATTTATTACCTACAAAGTGAATGATCCAATTACAGCAAAGGAATTATCAACTGTATTTAAAAATTCCGGGATTAAAAGGCCTATTGATGATTTGTCTCGCTTGGAGAGAATGATTACAAATAGTCATATCCTTATAACTGCATGGGACCGTGATGAGCTTGTAGGCATAGCCAGAGCCATTACTGACTTTAGTTATTGCTGCTATTTATCCGACTTAGCTGTTGATCAACACTATCAAAAACAAGGGATCGGAAAAGAGTTAATTCGTTTAGTGCAAGAACAAATTACCGATGAAGTCACGTTATTACTATTATCCTCTCCCGTTGCAATGGATTATTATCCACGTGTTGGCTTTGAAAGAATAGATAACGGGTTTCGTATTTTAAGAAAGAAATAAGCGTAAAAAGAAATGGCTTCTATATATTGAAGCCATTTCTCTTTATAAGGCTCTCTTTAAACTAGAATGCTTTAGGAACTAAAAGAGCAATAGATACCATCAAATTTTAATCTTCAAAACCTTCAACTATGAGAAGAGAGATTACAAACTTATTAACTAGCTGGTCCTACGTTAAAAAGTTTTTAGACATTAACAATAAACATTTCAGTCTTTTATTAAATTGCCATACTAGACACAATTTAAGGCATAAATGACCTCATCCTCTATCTTTTTCCCTGTATTCTCAAAACCACAAGATTCGTAGAGACTCCTTGCTTTGATATTATCCGGTAAAAAACAGATAAATATTTCATGGCATTCATACTGAATTTGCATCACCTTAACAATAAGCTGTAATGCCTCTCTCCCAAAACCTTGTCCCTGGAAATGGTAATCCACCATCAACCGACAAATTTCATAGCCTTTCAGTTCCTTTGAATATCCAAACATCGTGAATCCAATTAAGGTTTCATCATTATATAAAGCCTTTGTTACCCACTCTTTTGTTACACTAGCTTGGGCAATCGAGAGGCAATTTGAAGCAATATATTGCTCGAATATCTTATTTTTTTGGTCCTCTCCACTGGAAAGTCGAATTACATCCAACCAATTTTCTGTATTGATTTCCCTTAACTTCAACAACATTATCCCCCTATAACTTCTTTAATTTTCACTGTTAATTCTTGGTAAAACGAAAGTGGATGTGGTACAAAACGGTCTTTCCCAACAAATTCATTTAAAATCATTCGTTCTCCCTGACTATCCAATTTATACCCGCTAACTTTTATCTCTTGTTTTTGACCAAACCAAAGTTCGTAGAAATCTTTGAAATCTGCTTTTACCATCCCAGCAACCTCATCTTGTTGGAGTATGAAATCATCCACGTTTTTAGTAGTTTTATATAAGAAAACGTTCGCAAGTTCTTTGTCGATGAAGTTCTCCCGTACAACACAGTAATCAAAAATACCTAACGGGATTAGCTCTTCAAAATTCAAACTTACTCCTATTTCTTCTTTAATCTCTCGAACACCATCTCGAACGGTTTCGTTTGCAAGTAAATGCCCAGCAGCGGTTATATCAAATAAACTTGGATAATCCTTCTTTGTTTCGCTTCGAAGCTGGAGATAAATATAATTTGCTCCTGCTACCGAGGAAATGACCCAACACTGAAAAACTTCATGCCAATATCCAAGCCTATGTACCTCTTCGCGACTTGCAATTCCAATCGGATTTCGTTTATCATCAAAGATTTTTAAACGTTCAGATTTCATCCAATCTCTCCCTAATAAATACGTTAATTAAAATAGGTACTTTTTTTATTTTCTTTATAAATAATCCTCTAGGATATGGCAGTGCAAGTTCGGGCATATAAGCAACCTAGTTTGAGAAAAGAGCCTTTGTAAAAGGATCTTTTTTAGCTGATGAGTCATATGGTTCTCTTTAGGTGATCCTCACTATATTTAGAAAGCATAGATTCTCTCATCCATTTATTCATCATTTTCTTTAAACTCCTGAATTCCAAAATGCTCTTTCGCGATCTCTTTGAACCGATTATGATCGATTTCTTTCTTCTCCACTTTTCCATTTACCCACTCTGTAAATGAGGTCTCAGTTAATATCATATTTCCATCATCCGTTAGCATTGTAAGCAATGGTTTCTGATTGAAAGGCGATTTAGGATGCTCAACGATTATTGTTTGAACAGCATTTAAATCGCTGACATTTTGTATTTCGTCCTTCACATTAAAGGTATAGCCAATTTTCCAATCTTCGTGTTTGTGTCTTAACTTCATATAGAAAATATAGTCCCCACTTTCACGATCTACACATTCGATGCGAAATTCACCGTTATTGGAGATCACAGTCTCCCCACTTAATGGGACAGGCTTTAAAGGTAAGTTTCCTCCAAAACCAGTATCGACAATATATGGTTTTTCATCATGATTGATTATCATTGTTACATGGGTTTTTCCAATCGGATTCCATTGATGATTGTTATGGTCATAAGTCACCCCACGAATTAAGGATGGTTTAAACCCATTTTCCATCAAAAACAGAAAAAAGATTGTATTTAGTTCATAACAAAGGCCACCTTCCTTCTGTTGAATAATTTTATTGATTAAGTTCTCCTGAGATATAGATGAAACTCTATTCCCTAAAATACATAAATTTTCAAATGGGATAGTTTTCGCTGTTTTCTCAAGGACAAAATCTAAGGTTTCAAACGCGATTTCTACATTAGACGGGATCCCAATTCTGTTTCGAAATTGCAAGTTTAAGTTACTCAATGATCATTCCTCCTACATTCATTATGACAATTTAGCCTGTTCTTTAGCAAAAAAATCCTGAAGGTCATCAGGATTTTTTGCTCAAACATTTTTTAATTTAAGAATCTTTTCTCAAACTTTGTTGATGTGGGGTACAAAATAGGTTGGATAGTTTTTTTCCTGCCATATAGCTTTGAGAAAATAGCTTGCAACTACCTATGACGTAAAAAATAGCCTTCCTTGCGATTAGAATCTTAACAACAAGTTTTACGAAAAGCATATATTAAAATCTTGCTTTACTTCTCAAACCTGAACCAACCAAAATCAAAATTGGAACCTGGCAAGAAGATAATCGTCACTTGTTGTACTCCTGTAATTTTATCAATTTCAAATACCCTTTCTTCATACCCTTCAGACTGTGTAAACTCAATAAGCTGTTTTCTTTCTTCATCTTGATTTGCATAACGGATTTGAATGGTGTTTTTATCAATTGGCGACCGTCCATAAACAATAAGCTTTGATGCACCTTCGATTGTAAAATCCATCTCAACAAACTCTAGAGAAACGTTATTCCCAATGCCTTCAATGCTCTTTTCTGTAATTGTAAACGTATCTCCATAAATACGGTCACATTCCCTAGCTTGTATCTGTTCAAAAGCTCTATTTTTCTTTTCAAAGGAGAATCCCTTCATGTGCACCTTCTGATTCTTCAGAACAAAACAAATCGAAGTAATGCCTTGAAGCCTTTTGGACAGTGTATACGTTTCTTCTTGATATACATTCCACTTCGATTCTTTCTGATAGATGACATCAGCAAGCAATTCACTGCCTTCTTCATCAGGCATTCCTTCCCAAATCTGCAAGAAGTACTCCTCATTGGATAAAGAGAAAATCGGAATTGTGATGGTATCTGACCCGTAAGGACCAAAGTCGATTTCACGGAAGCCTACTTGAGTTTCCCCGTCTCTACTTGTTGCGACTCCTCTGTCATTTCCGTTTCCAACTTCTCCCTTACTGTAATCATACAGACCTGCAGAGATAAATCCATACGGGTCTTTGTAGGCTGCTCCAAGTCCTTCTGTATGGAATTCTAGCTCAGAAATTTGTTTTGTTTTATCAGTTCCATTGGAACTTGTACAACGCAGTCGAAATTCCCCATCCCCTAGAGCAAATACCTTTGCTTTATGACCTTTTCCTTCTACTTTTGCAATATTTGATTCAATCCCAACATCATTTACGACACTCCACTCAACTTCTTCATAAGAAGCCTGTTCAGGGTGTAGTTTTGCGTGTACGCTTATTTCCTGCCTTGTCGGATCAAATAATTGCCCTGATTCACTTATGATTTCAATTTTACGAAGTGGTGTTTCTCCCTCGACACCAGTGACACACGGAACCTCCGTATTTTTCGTATTTGCAGCAATGCCCTCAAGATTTCCTTCTTCATGGCGAAGTGACAATAATTCAACTTTCTGAGTTTCTAAACCATTAGAGGTTACTTCGATCTCAATTTTTCCAGGTTCTAATGTTGCAGCAATAATAGCCATTAACTTTCCGCTGAATAATCTCCTGCTTGTTCCTTTATATTGGTCATAGTCGGTGCTGTCTCCATTATCGAGGCCAACCAATCGGCCAGCACCGGATACATGGACATTCACCCGATTATTGGCATTCTCCACTGGATTCCCATTTTGATCTTTCATGGATATTTCCAGAAAAATCAAATCGGTTCCATTAGCCTTTAGTGTTTCTTTATCAGCTTTTAAGCTAATTTCCTTTGCATCACCAAATGAATTCCTAACATCAATAGCAATAATCCGCCCCGTCTCATCATAGGCAATTGCTTTTAGTTCTCCTTCTTCATAAGCTACCTTCCAACTACCAACAAGCTCTGTCCCATTCTCATGATCAATATCATAAGTCCCTACGGTACTGCCGTTTAATTGTAGTTCAATTTTGGGTGCATTCGAGCATACTCGCACATCAATCATTTGACCAGGATTAAAATCCCAATACGGGAATATATGGACCATAGGCTTTGTTTTGTAATCGGTCCATGCAGCCTGATAGATGTAGTACGAATCCTTTTTAAACGTAGCAGTATCAATTTGTCCAAAATAAGAGTTTTTCGTATGATAAGGTGTTGGTTCCCCGATATAGTCAAAACCCGTCCATAAAAATTGGCCAAGAGAAAATGGTGTATCTCTTTCTGCGAGTATACAAGCTTCTGCCGACTTTGCTCCCCAGCTAGTCGTACTGTTTCCTAAAGCAGAGCATTGCTCATCGTCATCCGCTAATATCGACTTTTCAAGTGGAAAATGATAAATTCCTCTACTTTGTACGACAGATGCCGTCTCACTTCCATATATTATCCAATCTGGATGCTCTTCATGGTGTTTATGATAATATTTTTCAGCATAATTGTACCCAGCAACTTTTACAATATCCGCACATTGTTGGGCGTTTTCCCAAGGCATATAATTCGAACCAATCGTAATGCTCGCATTTTTTTTCGGATCAAATTCTCGGACATATTCAATGAGCATTCTTGTTAGTTCCTGTCCTATTTCATCTGCATGGGTATCATAAATTTCGTTTCCAATACTCCACATCAACAAGCTCGGATGATTCCGATCGCGTAATACCCAACTTTTCACATCCGTATGAGCCCACTCTTTAAAAAACCTGGCATAATCATAAGGAGTTTTTGAACGTTCCCACATATCGAAAGCCTCTGAGACGATCAACATCCCCATCTCATCTGCTAATTCCATTAGCTCCTTTGCAGGCATATTGTGAGCCGTTCGAATTGCATTTACCCCCATATCTTTTAATATCTCAAATCTTCTTTTAAGTGCTACTTTATTAAAGGCCGCACCTAATGCACCCAAATCATGATGCTCACAAACACCATTTAATTTCATCTTCTTGCCATTAAGCTTAAACCCTTGATTAGCATCTAGAACCATATTACGGAAACCAATATTATGCGAAATGGATTCTATTTCTCTATTACTCTCAACTAAAACTAGTTTAGTTACAAGCTGATAGAGATTCGGTTCATTCGTGCTCCACAACAAAGGATCTTGTATCATGAGCTTTTGTAGATTATTAGTACTAACATAATCTCCTGCCGGAACTCTTTCAGAAGTTGTAGCAATCACATGATCTTTATACAATAGACTATGCGAAACAAATACGTCTTCCCTGATGTTCATATTAGTTTCGACTTCTACCTGCCACTCACCTTTTAGCTCGTTCGTAGTTATGTAAACTCCATTCGTATCAATATGATTACTTCCTCTAGTTTTCAGCCAGACATTCCGATAAATACCAGCCCCTGAATACCACCGGCTATTCGGACTTTGGTGCACAACTTTTACGAGAATTTCATTTTCACCATCGACGAGGGTATGTGTTATGTCGTGTTCAAAGGAGGAATAACCATATTTCCATTCCCCTACGAACTGTTGATTCACATATACGGAAGAATCCATATATACTCCATCAAAACATAAAAGAGTTTCCTGATCTTCTTTCTTAAAAGTAAACCTCTTACGGTACCATCCAATACTGTTTTCATATAAATCTAAAGTATTATGAATAAGCCAATCATGCGGCAAATCTACCTGTTCAAATGTTAATTCAGTACTATCTATAACTTCTAAACTACTTTTGGCAAATTCCCAGCCGTCATTAAAAAGCGCTTTCATATTCATGTTTAGGGTACTCACTTTCTTCACAAATTTTGGTGTAACACAATGTTTATAAACTAGCTTAGCATCTATTTTTTCCTCTATCATCATAAGTTTTTCTAAATAAAAAGGTTATTTAAATTATTCACATATTATATCACTTTTGTCTATTATTACGAGCACAGAAATCCGGAATATTCGAAAGACAAATCCATTTTTGTTAAGGTATAATTTTAATTAAATTGAAAAAAAAAAAATAGGAGGAAACCAAATGAACTGTTTGGGTTGTCATTTAGCAAACAAAGAAGAGACTGTTCATATAGTATTTGAAGACGAATATGTTTGTTGTATTTTAGACCACTCCCCTTATAACGAAGGACACGTTTTGCTCTTGCCTAAAAAACACGTCCGCTACTGGGATGAACTTGACGAAAATACCGCAAAGTCTGTATTTGCGGCATCCAAAAGGATCTCGAAAGCCATAAAAACATTGTATAATCCCGATGGAATTACCGTATGTCAAAACGGTGGGGTCTTTGACGAATTAACCCATTTTCATATGCATATTGTTCCGAGATATGTAGGACAAAATTTTGCTGAATTTTATATAGAGGGCGGAGAAACCCATATTGAAGAAGTAAGAAAACTAGAAGAAACAAAACAAAAAATTATAAAAACGCTAAAGGAATTGGATTAATACCCCATACCTTTTATTTTGTCTTGTTTCTACATATCTTTAATAAACCCTTTGAACCTCACTCCTATAAACGCTTTTCCTCATCTGTGTATTTCCTCCTATTACCAATTAACTATTTTTGGAAAATAGACAAAATTCTTTGTTTGACCAGTAGATAAACAAAGTTTCGGGTGCTATACTCATTTCGAGGTCAGCGAAACAGCACACTTAAAATGAAAGCCCTTTCTTTTCTTCTGTATCCCTGGCTATAAATCTATTAAGAGGAGGTTTATTAGAGTTTTTTCAGAAAATCAATAAATACTTTTGTTAAAAAGGAGACTAAACCATGCTAAAAGTATTACGCAAACCACTTATTTCTGGATTAGCTTTAGCCTTATTATTACCTGCAGGGATATCAAGTGTAGAGGCTGCAAATCACAATAAACCAAGTCTGAATGCATTGCAGGTTCCAAAACTTGACCAAAGATATAAAAAATCCTTCAACATTGGTGCAGCTGTTGAGCCTTATCAACTAGAAGGTACGACTGACACAGCTGTATTAAAGCGTCATTTTAATAGTATTGTTGCTGAAAATGCCATGAAGCCAATGTATATACAGCCTCGTGAAGGCGAATTCAATTTCGAACAAGCAGATAAAATTATGAAGTTTGCAAAGGAAAACAATATGGATGTTCGTTACCATACCCTTATTTGGCATAGCCAAGTTCCAGATTGGTTCTTCTTAGATAAGAATGGAAAGCAAATGGCAGATGAGACTGACCCAGTAAAACGCAAAGCTAACAAAGAGTTATTGTTACAGCGAGTTGAAAATCATGTTGCAACCATTGTCCAACGATATAGTGATGTCGTAACGTCATGGGATGTAGTCAACGAAGTAATCGATGACGGAAATCCAGCAAATGGAAAAGGTATACGTGAGTCTAATTGGTACAAAATTGCAGGAACAGACTTTATTAAAGTTGCCTTTGAAACAGCAAAAAAATATGCTCGAGAAGATGCTAAACTTTACATCAATGATTACAATACAGAGGTATCGCCAAAAAGAGACCACTTGTATAAGCTAGTAACAGATCTATTAAACCAGGGGGTTCCAATTGATGGAGTAGGTCATCAAGCACACATCCAAATTGGTTGGCCTTCACTTCAAGAAATTGAAGACTCTATCAATATGTTTGCTGACCTTGGCTTAGATAACCAAATCACGGAACTTGATGTGAGTATGTACGGCTGGCCGGTAAGATCTTACCCAACCTACGACGCCATTCCACAAGTTGATTTTATGCGCCAGGCTGATCGTTACGATCAATTATTTAAGCTTTATGAGAAATTAGATGACAAGATTAGCAGCGTTACATTCTGGGGAATTGCGGATAACCATACTTGGTTAGATGATCGAGCTGATGTCTACTATGATAAAGATGGAAATGTTGTATTAGACACTAATGCTCCATATGAGTCAGTCGTAAGGCAGTCCGGAAAAGATGCTCCGTTTGTTTTTGATACAGATTACAAAGTAAAACCTGCTTATTGGGAAATTATTGACCATAAATAAGGAATGAAAAAAGAATCAGCTCCAAGAATTTGGAACTGATTCTTTTATTTTCATTACCATATAGTTTACTATAATCTTAATATGTTAACTTATTTATCTAATTTAAAAACATGCAACATATATAAGGTTTCATAATTATATCCAAACCCTCTCCTTCATAACTATTTAGGATACCTACACTAAATGGTTTTGTAACAATGGAGACATATGATCACTCGATATGTCTCCTCTCCATCACTCTTCGTGAAAAATGGTTAGCCCATTAACATGCTTTCGTGATAGCAGTTTCTTGTTTTTCCTATTTTCGACCGATTCAAAAATGATATCAAAATCATAATCCTCTGGATACAATTCACTTGCTGCAATTTTTAAACTTAACCGTTTATGATTATAGGTTTTCTTCTCTCCCTTTACTTGGACAAGATAATTGCCTTGTTCATCCGGTCCCTTGTAGACAATTCCAATCAGATTGTCAGGGGAAATCACCACATTATCTCCTTGGTGATAAACGGAAAGATTTTCTTTCCTTATAGCATCCTTCTTAGTTCGCTGCTGATGACGATTCACAATGATTTGCTTTTCTTTCTCACGTATAGTAGCAGGATCAGGATCCACCTCATCATTCGGGTATATTTTTATTTCTTTGTACGTTATTTCATGTGCTCGCTGGATTAACTTCGGATGGATCCCTAGTTTTAACGCAATTGCAAAGGCTTGGCTTTCTCCACCTGTTCCAATATGAAGCTTATACGTCGGCTTTAAACTATTTATATCAAATTCCATTGAACCATTGATGAATCCTTCGTGCTGATCGGCAAACTCTTTGATTTCACTATAATGCGTGGTCGCGAGCAAAGTAGCACCTTTGGCATAGAGTTGTTCGAGAATAGCTGTTGCCAACCCCATTCCTTCACCTGGGTCAGTACCAGAACCAAGCTCATCTAAGAGCACTAAACTTCGGTCATTTGTTTCTTTTAATATCTCAATGATATTTACAATTCGTGAGCTAAAGGTACTCAAGTTCTCCATAATGCTTTGCCCATCGCCAATATCAACCAGAATGTTTTGATATACACTAATCGAGCTACCTTCAGCAACTGGCAAGTGCAATCCTGATTGGGCCATTAATGTCAACAAGCCTATTGTTTTAATCGTAACCGTTTTTCCGCCCGTGTTCGGTCCGGTAATCACTAGGGCGTGTTCAGGGCTCCCTAACTCGAATGTCAGTGGAACTGCCTTTGAACCTAGAAGCGGGTGCCGTGCCTCCACTAATCGAATATAGTGTGTTTCATTGACAACAGGCTTCCGTCCATTGATAGACCGACTGTACTTTGCTTTTGCAAACAAAACATCATAATGAATCATCGTTTCCATTGCAAGGAAGATTTGTGATTCTTTTTCTTCTACAAGACCAGTGAGGTAGAATAAAACCTTTTGGACCTCTGCTTCCTCCTCTGCCTTTAGCCACGATAATTGTTCTTGAGACAGTGCAATTTCTTCAGGTTCAATAAACAACGTCGACCCAGATGCAGAAGTATCAAGGACAGCCCCTTTAATTTTATTTCGGTATTCCTTTTTAACTGGGATGACATACCGTCCGTCACGTTGACTCACCACCTGTTCCTGTAAAATAGACTTCAGTTTACTTGAGCGCACCATCTGCAGAACTTTTTCCTTTAGGCGATCTTCTTGAATGGCTATTTGTTTCCGAACCTTTAACAGCTCCTTGCTCGCATAATCATCCACTCCACCATTACGAATGCAGCGAACAATTTCTTTCTCCAACTCAGGAAGCTCTTCAATCGAATAAATATAGCTTGACACTCGGGGCGCCATCCATTCCTTATCTTTCATAAACCTACGCATTTTGCCGCAGTTATCCAAAAACTCAGCTAGCTTAGAAAACTGGTCAGTTCGAAGAGCCACTCCTTTATTCAAACTCTGCAATAAAAGTTCCATCCCCTCCAACCCGTGCACAGGTACACTTGTAGACTTATTCATAATCTCAACTGCCTCTGAAAGCTCATCTAACCAAGACTTAATTTGTTTAACATTCGTCGACGGCTCAAGTCCAAGAACCTCTTTTTTTCCAGATGTCGTCAATGCATAACTTGCGATCGTTTCTTTTATCAACCCAAATTCCAATACCTTAAAAGTATGTTGGTTCAATTTTAATTCCTCCTAATAATAAAAATAGCCGCGTTGAACAATGTCAACGCGGCTCAAAGTAAACCAGCATATAGAACCTGCTTGGTTTCTCAACTATTTTTAACCAAAATAAAAAGCCGTTTACACAAAGGTACACAGCTACAATCGGTTAAGGATAGTATGCATGTTTGACCATTGTTCTTAACTTCACTCCATAGTTAAATAAGACTTTGCTCCCTTAAAATTCGAACAAAAATCTGCTGGAATGAAATATCCAATTCTGATGGATTAGTTAAGAACGACACCTAACATACAACATACTCCCTTACCTAAATAAAATTCTCTTATAATATAGCATACGCCGAAGCCTCCGTAAAGTTCCAAGTTCTCCAAACATTCCTATTTATTGATCTATCATTTCATCTTAGGTTAATACCCGAACCAATGGCCAAAACCGAACATCCTGCTGTTTTGCATAATGTAAAATCAGAGAATGTTAATCAGGCTGAATGTTCAAACAAAAGATTCTACATGTTTGCTTCATCACTTTGGGCAAATTAGGCAGGGGCCATAGACGATGCCGTGACCCAAAAAATTTGGTCCATTCTCTTTTCTGCCATGTCAGATTGCCCCTTTATTGAGTGGTTGGTAACGAGTTTCCTCTTATTTTAAAGGTATCCAAATTTCCGAATAGTAATCTGGATTTGATGAATTCTCAATTGGATACACTTCTAGTTCGGGTGTACCTGCATGCTCATATCGGTTGGAAGGGAACCATTCTGAAAAGATTTGCTTCCATGTTTTCTGCATCGCTTCCGGCATTGGCCCGTGCACTTCAAAAACTCCCCATTTGGAGGCTGGAACATTTAGCGCAATAAACCCTTCAGGTTGGTCGCCTTTATAATCTGTTCCAATCCAATAATCAATTGTTTCTCCAAATTCCTCCCCTCTTTTATCTACACAAACACCTAAAATCCCTTTTATGTCACCATTATTTAATCGAACTAGTCTATCATTCGTTCCATTTGCATGCACATCATCCCACATCTTAGGAATACCCTTTAGATTCTCATCATTTACCAACGAAAACTCCCGCTTTACTCCAATAACTTGAAAGCCCTCTTTCTCTTCAATACGATACCTCATTGGCTCAGCCCCTTTCAGATTCACCTGTATACTCAGGCGGTTATATGCATTCAGCCTTCCCTTGTTTTTTCGAGCTTCTGATGGTGTAATACCATGCTGCCTACGAAAAGCTTTGGTGAAAGCCTCGGGAGTGTCGTAGCCATACTTATAGGCTATTTCAATAATTTTATTTTCTGTTGTAGTCAGCTCCTGTGCAGCCAAAGTCAATCGTCTTTGCCGAAGTATTCACCTATCGAAAGGTCTGTTAATACAGAAAAGGTCCGCTGAAAATGAAACTTTGATACGTTCGCAACCTTTGCAACTTCTTCTATTGTGATCTCCTCCAATAAATGATCCTCCATAAAGTCGATTGCCTTTTGCAATGATTCAACCCATCCCATATCGCTCACTCCTTGAATTAATTTTATCAATGTTCTTTCACTTCATCCTGTCAATAAATGCTTTCATGAGACTATTTATCTAAAGGTTTTGTTTACACTTTAATACGGGTCCTTCCCTCACAAATATTAGAGGATATTATAAATCCAACATCCAATTTTCATTTGGGGTACAAAGTTATAAAAATACCCAATGTTTTTTCGAGAAACTCCATTGGTTAATGATGATTTGTTTTAACTAGGAAAACCACCGTCTGGGGTACTTTCTCTTTGAATAACAGCAGATTCATTATTTCTACATACAAAATTCCGTTTAGATTTCTTGGTCCTTAACTCGGATAAAAAACAATCCATTCGCTGAGTAAGCGGTTGGTTCAGCATTTCACTACCTTATATCTTTTTTCAGCATTGTTTGATGTAAGTCCTTTATTTGAAGCGAACCAGTTCTATTCTCCTTTTTCTACTCTAAGAAACTTCATATCGTTTAGGGTCTTCCTACCTAGAAAGGATGACATAATAGTCGCTAAAGAGGTATAATAACAATAGTTCTAAACATAAAATAAAAAGACCATATGGTGCTGTCACACCATATAGTCAAGACAATAGGCAGTCCTTCAAGGGCACAGCTTTTTTGATAAAAATAATCCACAAAGCTAATCGGGTGGATTATTTTTTTTGGTTAAATGACATAACAGCGAGGACTAAACTTGTAAATGCGCATGCAAACATTAATGCTTCGAACACTGTCACGGCACCACCCCTTTCCATAGGGATGTGTTTACACCTCGAATCCTGCACTATTGTCACTTCATTATATCACAAATAGAACATACGTTTGTTATTTTTGTCTATCTCTTGATAAAAACTAACTTTCCGCGAATTTTCCCCTCTCAAAAAATGAGGGGAAATAAAAAATTAGAGGATATAACCTGGCATAATGTGTAACCTAACCTTAAAAAAGTAGGAGGACGCCATGAAGCTAGTTAAGTCTATTTTCATTCTATTTTGGATTGAGTTTGTTTTTTTAACTACAGGAATCGATGCACAGACCCCTCCATACGCCAAATGGGGACAAGTTGCAATGAAAGAGACTAAGGCAAAATACCCTCAAGCAGATATTATTGACTACCAACATATTGGTAGAGATACCGGTTCAACAACCTCAACTGAGAAATTCAAATTATGGTTAAAAGAGAATGAAAGAGAGTTTGGCGTGTTGATTGATATTACTTTTGATAATAAAACAGAAGAAATCAACGATATCTCCTTTAAGGAAACGACGAGAGAACAATACGATCGCATCAGTGCAAACAATGCTATTACTCCGAGAAATACCTAATTTTTTGGTTTAATGCCATATACTCCTCCAGCGTTTGCTGCTAACTTGTTGATTAGGTGGAGGCATGCATGCATAGCATGCCTCTCGATTTTTTAGATCACCTTTTCAGTTATGAACAGGCTCTCCCACAAAGGGACACAAAAAAACCGTCGCTTTAAGCAACGGTTTTTTAGAAAAGGCAGGACAATCATATCGCCATACTACGATACCGTCCCTTTTCCCATATTCCTTAATTCTTCGAGAAGTCGTTGTGCTTGTTGTTCTTGGTGTTCATTGAGTTCTTGCTCTCCATATCTAATTTTTTGATAAAAATCAAGGTAATCAGCTTTTAAGTGTAAACGAGCAAACCACTCCTCAATGGTTTCAGTACTCTGTCTTCCATGTCCTCTTTCAAGAGCCTCTAGTTCAAATTTTAGTACCTTTCTTCTGATAGGGTTATCTGGTGTCATCTGTTTAGTGTGATTTATTTTTCGGTTTTTCTCTTCAATATAAGGTGCAACCTCTACCAAAGCAATTGGTCTTATAGGTTTGACCACTTGATTCTCTCTAAAATACTTCTTTTTGAATAGAAAGTAAGCTGTAACCACAATCAGCACAACAAATAAGGATATTGTCCAACCATTTAAGAAATTGAAGCCCTCCTGATTTGTAGGGGTATCCGCTGCCATATCCAACGCACGATCGATTGTTCCACCCATATTACCGGTGACCTGCTGATACGTTTTTTCATCGACAATCCCTTCTAAAAAGGTTAAATCGATTCCAAACCAACCTATTACACCTACAATCCCTAGTACAACCTTTTTGAAAACAAATCCAACTGCTGAGAAAATCACGCCGATTGTAGACGATAAAAGTGGATAAATGCTGTAAACAATTCCACTTCCGCCTATTAAAACAAATACAAATACACTTAAAACCTTAAGCAATGATTGTGCTGTTTTAAAGCGGACTGACTCCGCAAAAAGTTTAATCCACGTCCCTCCAACGATTAGTCCGATTTGTGTCACACCATACCAGATTAGATTAACATGGTTGAAGAACATTACACCGAGCAGTAACAAAAAAGTGGTACTTAATAGAATGGGCACAGGGCGAGATTCTGGTCCATTTCGGTCAAAACGATGGTTTCTCCATGTCATAAAGGCAAGCCATAGGATGACCACAACCACTGGGTAGTGAAAACCAACAACCATCAGCCAAAAGAGAATAGCCAGAAGCGGCACATACACAAGATAATTTTTCATGAAGGTGATGGCTACTTCAAACAACATAATTGTTATAGAAGTTAGAAATAGATAACTCCAAAAAGGGTACTCAAAGCCCTGATAAGTGAAAATCGGGACAAGTAGAAAGAAAAACACAATGGATTCGCTTAGCATCTGGGTAAACTTGGCTATTGTGCGATTATGCACCATTGCGCTGCTTTCCCTTCAATGTAATGGGTGTTAAACAAGACTTTTCCACATGATAGACTTGATGTCTGCCTTCTAAGAGCTTGTTCAGTCGGGGGGAAAATAACTCGTCTAACTCTCCTGTCATGACAATTTTACGAGGTTCATGATGGAACTTCTGAACATGGTGGAGGAGGTTCTCTACCGGGTAAATTCTACTCCCTGTCTCAACCCTTGCAAGCAGCTCGAGGATGCGTTTCATATGGCGAAGTCCCTGGTCTTCCTCCAAATGGAGATATTTTGTCATGACAGAACCATTGATATAGAGTTCAACTGGCTGATCTTGTTTCGTAATCCAACGAGATAAATAGGCTGCTTCTGATAAAATTTCTTCCAAGTCTGCGTTTGTCGCATAATTCCCCAGTGGACTTTTCTTAGCTATATTCACTATGATAGTCCAGGAAATCTGTTGATTCCGTTCGTATATCTTTGTTTGCAGTTTTTGACTATGCGCACTCGCTTTCCAATGAATCCGTTGAAATGGGTCAGATTGAACGTAGTTCCTTGTCCCAACAGGACGCAATAAATCTTCATAAGGAGAAAAGAGCGCTGTGTCCTCCCCGATATGTTGATTCTGGTTACTCTCTATGTTTGCAATAGGTTGAAGCTCTGGATAAACCAGGAATTCTGTCCGAAACCGCTCTTTAAATTTTAAAACAATTGGTTGAAAAAGTAGGAGATGTGGAAAAGAATATTCAATCTTATTCAAACGACCTACACCCCGTTTAGCTACTTTCAATGGGATGGTTACCGTTACTTTACTTTTACTTGGTAACGAAAAAGGCACATGGTAGAGACTATAATCCTTCTTGGTTGCCTGTAAATATTGTTCGCTAATGATTTGATTGTTCATTTCAAAAGACAATTTCCCATTTAAATAGGGGATTCTCGAATGATTCGTAATGGTTAGATTAAATTGCGTATCTTCTCCGGCAAAACTTCGGGCCAACACTTCTGGATTTTCAAGAACAATACCTTTACCAACTTGATGATTATAATAGTGTATTCCTACTAAATACACACCTAGTAACCCAATAAATAAAAACACCAGCTGACGATCCAAGTACAATCCAATTATCGTAAGCAGGATGATTAGCCCGGTAAGAAGGTCATAATGTTTATCCTTCTCATCAACACTTTCCTTGAGCCACTGCATTACCTGCTAAGCTCCAATTCTACTGGAACTTCGACTGACTCAATGATTTCACGAACTACGTCAACTTTTTCGTTGCGCATCGCCCCGTCCATTGAAAGGATTAACCGGTGCTCCAAAACAGAAGCTGCCAATGTTTTGATATCATGTGGGGTAACATATTCTCTCCCACGAAGAAAAGCTAATGCTTGTCCAGCACGCATCAGAGCTAAAGCCGCCCGAGAACTCGCACCAAGCTCAATTTCTCTATGTTCTCTTGTTCGGTGAATGATTCGTAGCAAATAGTCGGTAACCACTTCTGAAACTAGAATCTTTCGTACCTCCTGTTGAAGGGATACAATCTCCTCAGTCGTGAAAATCGGTTTAATTTCATTTAGCGAATCGCTTTCGCGCTGATGAAGCAAGATTTCTTTTTCCTGTTCAAACGATGGGTAAGCTAGTTTAATTTTCATTAGAAAACGATCTAATTGTGCCTCCGGTAGCGGAAATGTTCCATGATTCGATTCAATTGGATTCTGGGTGGCAATCACGAAAAACGGTGAAGGCAGACGAACGGTTTCCCCATCAATTGTTGTTTGATGCTCCTCCATCACCTCGAGGAGGCTGGATTGTGTTCTTGGTGTGGCCCGATTGATTTCATCCGCTAGTAACACATTTGCTTTAACGGGGCCAACACGCAGCTCGAAATTTTGAGTCTTTGGATTAAAAAATTGAATGCCAGTTACGTCACTTGGCAATACATCTGGAGTGAATTGAATTCGACTAAATCGCCCTTCGATTATTTTTGCAAAAGCTTTTGCAAATCTCGTTTTTCCGGAACCTGGTACACTTTCAAGCAAGACATGGCCACCACTTAGTAAACTCGTAAACAATAACTCCACACAGTTGTCCTGCCCAACAATAATTTGCTTTAAAACATCTTGTGCTGCTGTTAGTTTTTCTCTTGTTGCCATCAAAGAAGCCCCTTCCCTTTTCCGAATAATTTCTATTATTTAAATATAACATTTTTTTCAAGAGAACAAACGCAAAAGACCATCACCTGCAAAAAAGATGGACAGTGCTTGGCACTATCCATCTTTTCAATCCGTTTTAATCCATTACTCCCAGCATTTGCTTGGCCATCAATTCAAACTCCTCTAAACCAGACTTCTTCGCAAACTCTGCAATCGCAACAGGATAAGAAGCCGTAAGTTCATGGATATGTTCTCGCATGTATGGCCATACATAGCCACCAGCAACTCGATAAGATTCGATTAGACTTTCTAGCGCTTCATCACCAAACGCTGTAAAATGGACAACAAAATCATGGGCTGGATCATCAACTCTAGCCTCTGTCCAATCAATGAATCCCGTAACACAAGTACCTTCATTAATTAATATATGACCTGCATGCAAATCTCCATGAATAAAGGCAGACTCCTTTGGCCACAACTCTTCATTTTCCAACCACTCTTGCCACCTACTCCATAGCTCCTCTCCTACGCCATATTCATCCTTTACTTTCTCCATCCTTGCCCGCATCGAGTCCCTTAACTGTTCTGGAGCTAAAACAGAAAGCCCAGCTCGTTCTGCCTCAAGGTGGGAAATACTGTGCAAGTCTGCCAAGGCATTCCCTAGCGTTTCGTTGAAGGAATCAGGGACATTCTTTTCATCGATTTCCCACACATACGCTTTTGCATCAGGATCAATCGTTCCAGTAGGCACACCATCCAATAATTTATACGCAATCAACTCGTCAGAAAAAACGTCCCATTGAGGGGTTTGGATGTGAAGTTTTCCTTGTATCAATTCCAAAATCTTCCTCTCTTTTCTAGCAGTCGGGATCACATCTGGACGCCTAGGAATTCTCAAAACCCATTGCTCTCCATTCTCTACTGCTGCCATAACAACTAGAAAATCAAGACCAGATTCATTCCTTGATAACGAATCCCCTGTCAATACAAGTCCATGATCTTTTGCTAACTCGATTATTTGATCATTCGTAAGATCCATATATTCACTTCCCCTACTCTTATTAATAATCTGTGGTTCTCTAATATTACTGCCACTGCTAGCATAACATAGCAACCTAACTGTTTGCCCATTGAGAATCTTTACGTTTGTTTCTACCTACTTGTCCTATTCCATATATCCCTAAAACAATTACTAAAATTCTAGTGAACAAATAATGTAGCATAATATACTAATAGAAAACCTTATTTGCGGGTATATGGATAATCTACAGTTGTCTCGACTAATCCAGGAAGTTTTTCATGATGTCAAAAAGGACTTAGATGAAATAACAAATAGACTCACTTTAATAGAGAAACCTCTACCCAAGACATTTACACGATGGTAAAGGCAACCCCAAAAATACTCGAAACCTAGAAAGCGAATTAGCTTATTTAACAGAAAGTAGCAACCATGAACGGTTATTAAACAGAATAGATGAACAAAATTGAAATATAGACCATCAAGAAAACCTGACCGGTATCCGGCCAGGTTTTCTTGTGACCTTCGGAGCTAAACAATATCTGTTGTAAAACCTTTTTGCTTAAATGCCTCAAAAATCTCTTCAATATGGTGCTGATCTTTTGTTTCAACTGATAAAGATAATTGAGCATAACCAGGATGAATTCTATCTCCAATATGACTTAAGGAAATATCCAACACATTCCCTTGTCTTTCGGTGACTACCTGGAGAATTTTTTCTAAATTTCCTGGTTTATCTTGGAGAATTGTATTGAACCGGACAAAACGCCCTGCTTCGACCATTCCTCTTTCAATAATTCTCGAAATGAAACTAACGTCAACATTGCCGCCACTTATAATAGGGACTATTTTTTTATTCTTAAGTGGTAGTTTATGATACAACATTGCAGCGAGGGAAACCGCTCCTGATCCTTCTACCAATAGCTTGTTTCGTTCAAGGAGCATCAGCATCGTTTGGGCAATTTCTGTTTCATCAACTGAAAGCATTTCATCAACATACTTTTGCACGATTTGAAACGTATGCTGGCCCGGCTTTTTAACAGCAATTCCATCAGCCATGGTTGGACTAGAATCAACTAAAACTGGTTTCTTTTCCTGTAACGACTGCTCCATGCTAGTACAAGCCTTCGCTTGTACACCATAAATTTGAATGGATGGATGTTTTTCTTTAACAGCTGCAGCAACACCAGCAATTAATCCCCCACCACCAACTGGACAAACAATGGCATCTACATCAGGAAGCTGCTCAAGAATCTCAAGTCCCACGGTTCCTTGTCCAGCGATAATGGATTCATCATCAAAAGCATGCACAAACGCAGCACTTGTTTTGTCCTTCAGCTCCAGCGCATAATCTAAAGCATCATCGAAAACATCTCCATGCAATACTACCCTTGCCCCGTAGTTTTTCGTGGCTTGCACTTTCGTTAATGGAGCTCCTTTAGGCATGACAATTGTACAGGGAATACCTAACATGCTACTCGAATAGGCAACACCTTGTGCATGATTTCCCGCAGAAGCTGCCACAACACCATTTTGGACTTCCGTTCTTTTCAAAGAGGTCATTTTATTATAAGAACCTCTGACCTTAAAAGACCCTGTCTTTTGTAGATTTTCAAGTTTCAAATAAACTTGATTATTCGCATATTCACTAAAGGTTTTTGAGTAATCCAAGGGCGTCTTATGGACGATCCCCATCATCTTTTCATGCGCCATAACAATTTCACGAAAAGAAACCATCTCACCACTCCTAAACTTCAACATACAAGTATTTCCTTAGTTTCTACATAAGGGGTGAGGTTATTCGACTCTTATCAAGATCCATATAAAAACGAATAGGTATTCTACGACACTTTTCCTTTCTTCTCCTCCGTTATCGTGTGCCTTTGAAATTCTCATAAACCACGTACTCTACTCACATTCTTATTCGTTTATACTTCATAAACCTCTGCATGAGGATATAATTACAACACATCCTCATTGTTTGTAAAGATTTTGTAAACCTTACCTAATTATCCTTGTCACAGAGTTCCAAATAGGTTATCTTACCAATATCGGTTTTCGATATTATGTTTCGATATAAGCGAGGTGAAAGAAATGGAAGATCGAGTATTGCGAAAACTGTTTTTAGGATTTATTCAAATCCATATTCTCCACCATGCTAAAGACCATCCTATCTTTGGTTTATGGATGCTTGAGGAACTAAGAGAGCACGGTTATGATATCAGCGCTGGTACCTTATATCCAATTCTTCACAATATGGAAAGTGATGGGCTTCTAGTAAAAGAAGAGAAAAACGTTGAGGGGAAAATAAGAAAGTATTATTCAACTACTGAAAAAGGGGAGTTAGTTTTAATAGAAGCTAGGAACAAAGCATTCGAGCTTTTTAAAGAAATCAAAGACTAACGAGGAAGGTGAAACATGACAAATAATAGCGAAAGCAAATTAAAGGTATTACTGGAGATTCTGATAGTATCGACAAGGCTAGGACTAACATCCTTTGGTGGCCCAGTTGCTCATTTAGGATATTTCCATGAGGAGTATATCCGAAGGCGAAAGTGGTTGGAAGAAAAGAGCTATGCTGATTTAGTTGCGTTATGTCAGTTCCTTCCCGGACCTGCAAGTAGCCAGGTTGGAATTGGAATTGGCGTAATGCGAGCAGGAGTGCTAGGAGGAATCGTTTCATTTATCGGGTTTACTCTTCCCTCCGTTATTGTTCTGATTCTCTTCGCACTCCTATTTCATACTATGGGGTTTAATGATGCTGGCTGGATTAAAGGCTTAAAGATAGTCGCCGTTGTCGTTGTTGCCCATGCAATTTTAGGAATGGCGAAGAACTTAACTCCTGATATACAAAGAAAAGGAATAGCCTTATTTGCAATTGTGATTACCCTTTTATGGCAAACAGCTTTTACACAAGTTGGTGTCATCCTATTCGCGGCATTTATCGGTTATCTTTTGTACCGAAATCAAACTTATGAAAAGGAAACTACTCAGATGCAGTTTCCAATTTCTCGGCGTTTTGCGGTCATGTGTTTAACACTTTTTTTCGGACTGTTATTTGCTCTTCCCTTACTAAGAGAAGTGACCAATCTTAACTGGTTAGCCTTGTTTGATAGCTTTTATCGATCAGGTTCATTAGTGTTTGGCGGCGGGCATGTGGTTTTGCCACTGCTTGAACGTGAATTTGTCCCAACAGGTTGGCTAAGTGAGGAAGAATTTCTTGCAGGGTACGGAATGGCTCAAGCAGTACCAGGACCGTTATTTACTTTTGCAGCTTATATCGGTGCAGTTATTAATGGGTGGAAAGGTGGACTTCTCGCAACGGTTGCAATCTTTTTACCAGCTTTTCTACTTATAGTAGGAACTTTACCTTTTTGGAACTCTTTACGGCAAAATCCAAAAATAAAAGGAGCTTTGATGGGAGTAAATGCCGCAGTAGTTGGAATATTAATTTCTGCTCTTTATCACCCGATCTGGACTACTTCTATTTTATCTGCAATTGACTTTGCCTTTGCTGCAGTGTTATTTAGCATGTTGGTTCACTGGAAAGTACCTCCGTGGGTGATTGTCGCAACTGGAGCTATTGGAGGATTCTTATTGTCTTTACTTTCATAAATATTGATGCTAATTTTTAAACGTGCATCTTAGAAAATGAACCCCTATTCTTTAGTTAATAAAAGATAGTTACAAAAACCTAAATAAAATATCGAATTCACTTTGACAGATAAGTAAAAATAAGGTATATTACCTAATGTACGAACGATTATTGTTCTATTAAATTCAAACATTCGTATTTAGGGGTGTATTCCATGGAAAATGTATTTGACTACGAAGATATTCAATTGATTCCTGCAAAATGTGTTGTAAATAGCCGTTCTGAATGTGATACAAGTGTAACACTAGGAGGACGTTCCTTTAAATTGCCTGTCGTTCCAGCCAACATGCAAACAATTATTGATGAAAAAATTGCGCGTTACTTAGCTGAAAACAATTATTTCTATATCATGCATCGTTTTGAGCCAGAGAAGCGAGTGGATTTTATCAAAGACATGCATGCACGTGGATTGTACGCATCGATTAGTGTCGGTGTGAAAGAAGACGAATATAGCTTTATTGAACAACTTAAAGACGAACAAATAACACCTGAATACATCACAATTGATATTGCCCATGGGCATTCAAATGCTGTCATTGAAATGATTAAACATATCAAAAACAACTTGCCCGATAGCTTTGTTATCGCTGGTAATGTTGGTACTCCAGAAGCTGTTAGAGAGCTAGAACACGCTGGCGCGGATGCAACAAAAGTCGGCATTGGGCCTGGAAAAGTATGTATTACAAAGATTAAAACTGGATTTGGTACTGGTGGTTGGCAGCTAGCAGCTCTACGCTGGTGTGCAAAAGCTGCAAGCAAGCCGGTTATCGCTGATGGTGGAATTCGTACTCACGGGGATATCGCCAAATCTGTCCGTTTCGGGGCGACAATGGTTATGATTGGTTCTTTATTTGCTGGTCACGAAGAATCTCCTGGCGAAACGGTAGAACGAGACGGAAAACTTTATAAAGAATACTTCGGATCCGCTTCGGAGTTCCAAAAAGGTGAAAAGAAAAACGTCGAAGGCAAAAAAATGTTTGTTGAGTACAAAGGACAATTACAAGAAACGTTAACCGAAATGGAACAAGATCTTCAGTCTTCCATCTCATATGCTGGTGGAAACAAACTAAGTGCTATTCGGAATGTTGATTACGTTGTCGTAAAGAACTCTATTTTTAATGGAGATAAGGTATACTAAGGATCGAAAAGAACCCATCAAAAAAAGCCATGACTAGTTATAGTTATGGCTTTTTGATTGTGTATTCCGTTTGGATCCTAAAGCCTTTTTGTAGGTTTTCAGCTTTTATCTATAAGTTTATACCTACCGCCCTGAATGAAACCGGCTTTAAGAGTATTTGACCTTTCTGCTATTTCTTTCTATCTTCCCTCGCCGCTCGTTTTCTCTCTTTTTTACTCATCCCTTGTTCTGAACCAAACTCAGTATTGCTCGCCTTACTTCCGGTATGTGGTTGGTTTCGATTATCATTACGGTTTGTCATCTAAACTCCTCCTTCTTTATTATGTATCGCTATAGCAACCATATTACGGCTTCCCAAATAGGATTCAATGTCATTTTCCTAAGGATTTCTGAGAATCAACATAATAATTGCTACCTCTTTATCGTGCTATTCTCCTAGCGAATTATTCACATTTGTTAAAATTAATAAAAAATTGCAGCGGATAGTAATTTATAGTTTGGGATAAGTAATACCTGATTTTCTCCTTAATAATTCCTATGTATCAATTTGTTGATTTTCCCTTACCTTTGAGATGATATACTTAACAAAGCAAGACCCAGTTTTAAGGGGGGCTACAATGGAATGGAAAAGGACAATAAAAATAAAGACCAAAATCTTGATATAAAAGAAGAATTAGAGTGGGAAGCTTTTTTAGAAAAGGACGAGGAATGGGAGCAAAACAAGAAACGCCAAAAAAAACGCAAAAAATTAATCGTTAAGACGGTGAGCTCTTTTTTAGTTCTAGCCATGCTAGTAAGTGGGCTACAAATTTGGTTTAACTTATTTAATTTACCTGCGATAGAGTTTTTAAAAGTTTCACAGAGACTTTCGAAAGATCCAGAAGTACAGGCATTTAAGAAGGCAATTGTCACAATCGAATGGGACGGGGTAAAAGGTACAGGTTTTACGATTGATCCAAATGGAATTATCGTCACAAATGATCATGTTGTAGAACATACAGATACCGTTAAGGTACATTATCAAACAGGAGATTCTTATATTGGCGAGGTGGTTTCGAGGAATTCAGAATTAGACCTCGCAGTTGTTAAAATTGAGGCCACAGATCTTCCTGTTCTTCCGCTCTCGTATGAGAAAGACTGGGAAACATTAATAGGAGAAGAAATCATATTCATTGGCAATCCGCTTTCTTTTACGCAAATAGCCAATGAAGGTACCATTGCTGGTAAAGTTCTATTAAAAGACTGGAAGGTTCCTGTCATGATGATTGATGCCCCCGTTTACCGAGGAAATAGTGGTAGCCCCGTTCTTAACCAAAACGGGAAGGTAATTGGAGTTCTTTTTGCCACCATCTCTTCACCTGAAGGGAATAATCGTGTCGGAGTTGCCACCCCCGCTTATTACATAAAAGACCTACTCGCTGACATTCGAGAATAAACTCTTCAATAGGGTAAAGGCACCATCTAGTTTTTTCTAGTTGATGCCTCCATTTTTCATACTATATTCCTCTGGTTTTGTTTGTTTTACTTCACTCAACCTTCCCCTTTATAGCCCTTGTCGCCACAAACGTCTTAATATATTTATCTAGTATTCGATTTCCTCCAAGATCATCCTCGTAAAAACCGGTTATGATAAAACCAGCATCAATCTGTCCTTGAATTTGATCCTCAAGCGTATGCCCAAACTCGATTGTTTCATTTTTTATAGTATACTCAACAATCTCCTCTTCTGATAGACCATCTAGCGTTGAAAATGGAATGGAATGATTTACCGATAAATTGCCCTTTCTTTCTTCTTCATCATCAAAAATAAACAGTAGCGGATTTGTAAAACCAGAAATCATAACCCCTTTGCCTTTTAAAACTCTAGCAGCTTCTTTCCAAACAGATCGTACATCCTCAACAAACACATTTGAAACAGGATGGACAATTAAATCAAAGATTTCATCTTCAAAAACGTGAAGGTCGGACATATCTCCTTGAATTGTCCGAATCTTTAATCCATCTCGTTTTGCGACCATTTCATCTTGTTCTAACTGCTTTCTCGACAAATCATAGACCGTTACCTCTGCACCAGCTGCTGCCAATATTGGCCCTTGTTGACCACCCCCAGATGCTAAACAAAGTACTTTCAATCCATCCAGCGAGGCAGGTAACCAATTTCTTGGAACCAGCCTTTCTGTTGTAACGGTTATCTGTAAATCTCCTAACCTGCTTTTTTCGATAATTTCCTTACTTGCTGCTTTAGTATAAATAGATCCATTTTCTACTTTTTTGTCCCATGCTTTTCGGTTGTGATTCATTGTATCCATATTTCCCCTCCTAATAGAGTGAATTTGATTATTGTATTACTTCAATGATTACAATAAACTTTACTATTTGTTCTATTGAAAAATTCTCCCCGTTTTAAAAAAATCATCCACCCAATTGAGGGCAGATGATTCATCTCTAACTGATTTCTATTAACTTAGTTACTCATACCGTAAGGATGCGATTGGATCAAGTTTAGACGCTTTATTCGCTGGTAAAATTCCAAAGATAACGCCAATAATCATAGAAAACAACAAACCACCAACAATAACCGGCCATGAAACAAGTGCTGGCCAGCCAGCAAAATGCGAAACAATGCTTGAAGTTCCCCATCCTAACAGAATACCAATTCCACCACCGATTAAGGTGAGTGTAACGGCTTCAATGAGGAACTGAAGTAATATTTGTCCCCTCGTCGCACCAAGTGACATTCGAACCCCGATTTCTCTAGTTCGTTCGGTAACTGAAACTAGCATTATATTCATTACACCAATCCCGCCAACTAACAAGGAGACACCTGCAATGCTACTGATGATGATTGTCATAATTCTCGTGACTTGGCCGACCCCGGCAGCAATTTCTTCCATATTGATTACCTGGTAAGCTTCTTCTGTGTTATGCAACCGATTCAATAGATCTGCAGCCTTCTGTCCCGCTTCCTGTAAATCCTCCGCATTTTCTGTTTGCAACGTCACCTGACTTAACTCATTGGAAGCGTATATCGTTCGCCAAGTATTCCAAGGAAGGTATACTTCATTTGCACCAAATGCAAATAAACCTGTCGGCTGCTCCAGTACGCCAACAATTTCAACCGGCTGGGAACGAACAAAAATTACTTTACCAAGAGGGTCCTCTCCCTCAAACAGTTCTTCACGAAAGGAAGAGCTGACAACCGCGACACGACGTCCCCCAAGAAAATCAGCAGCCAACAAGTTTCTTCCTGTATCCACTTTCAGTCCGTTCACATCTAAGTACGCTTGATTAATTCCAGTAATTGAAGCTTCTAGTGTGTCCTCTCGTACACGTACATTTCCATACTCAGAACTTGTTGCGACCACTTTTGTCACCTCAGGTATTTTCTCCACCGCATGGAGATCTTCCTGTGTAAAAGGTGCCATCATCAATGCATTCGGGTTGGCCTTCATTTCTTCATCAGAGGGCATATATAATAACTCTATCGTATTTCCAGCACCAACTATTTGCGATTTTAACATCGCTTCTCCACCTTGACCAATAGCAACCACCGTAATGACTGATCCAACTCCAATGATAATCCCAATCATTGTGAGGATTGAACGCAATTTATGAGCCAAAAGAGAGGAAAGCGCCATTTTCATATTTTCAGCTACACTCAAAGACTTTCCCCTCCTTTGACTGTAGTTTCGTTTTGCATGACCATCCCGTCACGAACAAATACGGTTCGCCGGGCATATTCTGCGACTTCACTCTCGTGGGTGACAAGGATAATCGTTGTTCCTTCTTGATTGAGCATCGTGAATAACTCCATAATTTGCACACTCGTCTTTGAATCAAGTGCTCCAGTAGGCTCATCTGCTAAAATTAAGTCGGGGTTGTTGACAATCGCTCTAGCAATTGCAACCCGCTGTTTTTGTCCACCAGATAATTCGTTCGGCAGATGACCCATCCGATCACTAAGCCCCACTTTATGGAGAGCCTCTGATGCTCGCTCTTCACGTTCTTTCTTCTTCACCCCTGCATAAATCATCGGAAGCTCCACATTTTTTAACGCATTTAACCTAGGCAAGAGTTGAAATTGTTGAAACACAAACCCAATAGATCGGTTTCTAACCTGTGCAAGTTCCTTTTCATCATATTGGGATACCAAATGGTCATTTAAATAATAGTCACCACTTGACGGTCGATCAAGACAACCAACGATGTTCATAAGCGTTGATTTGCCAGACCCTGATGGCCCCATAATGGCTGTGAATTCTCCCTCTTTTATATGTAAGTCAATTCCTCTCAGCACGTCCACTTGCTCTTTTCCAATCGAGTAGCTTTTGACAACATTTTGTAACCGGATCATTTCACTGTCACATCCATCCCAGCTGAAACGTCATCAGATGGGTCAAGCAACACTTCGTCTTCTTCCGAAAGACCATCGGTGATTTCAATGCTTTCATTTGAAACCAATCCAACTGAAACTTCTTTTTTCTCAGTCTTGCCATCAACGACGGTAAACACGTAACTAGTGTCGCCTTCTTGCTTGACAGCACTTAATGGAAGTGTTTTAGTCTTTCGTTCCTCAGTAAGGATTTCCATTACCATTTGAAAACCAGGTTTTAAATGAACGTTTTTGTCCTCAACATTCACCTCAATCCGATATTGGACAGCCGTTTCCCCACCTAAAGAATTAGCCTCCTCTGGTAAATACCCAACAAAGCTGACCTTCCCTTTCCAGGATTCCCCTGGCAAGACATCAGAGGATAGCACCACGCTCTGACCTTGCTTGACTTTTAGAGTATCATACTCAGAAATGATTCCTTCTACCATCAATTGCTCTAACGTGCCAATTTGAATGAGTGGTTGTGGCTCTAGTTGAGTAGAACTAGCACCTGCTACATCGTTCACAGATACAACTTTCCCGTCCATTTCACTTTTCACTTCAAGCTCTGCAATCTGCTGCTCGATAGACTGTTTTTGTAACTGAAGCTGTTCGATTTCAAGATTAGTTTGCTGCTGTTGTAACCATACTTGGTCATGTTCTGACTGCAGCATTTCATTTTTTGAGTCTTTTTCTAATTGATTATCTAACTCTCTATGCTGGTCACGGAGATTGTTCAATTGCAATTGACTGGATTGTAATTGTAGTTCATTTTGCTTTTTTTCAAGCTCGAGCTGCTTATTTTCATAACGAAGGAGAGGCGTGCCTTTTTTCACGTCCTCGCCTTCTTCCACAAGAACCTTCGATATTTTTCCATTTTCTGGTGCAAAATAAACTGTTTGTTCACTTGCTAGTTTTAATGTACCTGGTGTCATCACTTTCTCGGAAACTGTTTCTTCTATTATATTAGTGACTTCTGCAGTGACATTCTCTGACGAAGCTTTCTTCCATATATTAATCCCAAATAATCCTACAATCAGGACTCCTACCCCTATAGCAATCCCTATTTTTTTCTTTTTCTCCATCCGGTTATAGACCCACCATTCCGCTAGCAGCCGCTCCTACCATCGCAGTAATCACACTAATCACATAAAATGCAATTGAAACCGTCCAAGCAAGTCCTTTTGAGAAATCAGCCACTTTGTGAAGACCGATAGCAGTAAGTATTACACCCCAAATCTGAAATACTTCAATACTATTGAAGAGTCCAGCTAATGCACCTTCAACCTCAATAAGTGAACCAAGGCTAGTGAACTGTATTTCTGCATTTCCTCCAAACAAAGCGATGCCAACTCCGTTAACCAAAACACTTAACGCTGAAATCATCATCAAATGAGTATTCATTGAAAATAATTTCTTAAAGGTAACGCCTGAACCAGGGATTTTCGAAATTAACAAATAAATTAATGTCGAAATGAACGCGCCAAAAATTGGGGAAATAATTCCCGCTAGGATTAACGTAAAAGTGCCAACAGCCTTAGCAAGTGCCAAGTCCTCTTCAGGTATCCCTTCAAGCCCTACCTCTAGTCCTAGAGAAGTTAAATACATTCCTACGATAAATAATAATGTAACGATTCCGAGTGGAGCCCAAATCTTCGGCCTTTCTTTAATTCGTTCAAATTGTTCTGTTGGGCTCCAAATGATCCCAAATATTGATGGTTTTCTTGCGATCGTTTCTTCTGACAATGCTAGTCATCCCCTTTTTATCTTTATACTGTAAATAATACGAGTAGTAGGAAAAAGAGTTTCATATTTTTAAAATCTTTCGATAAAAACTCTATGAAAATAGTTTCATATCTTCAGGCATAATCCATCTAAAGTCTCTATCTACATAACGAATTTCTTCCAAAATTCTGGGTATTATTCACATAAATATCACTATACCATAAAAAATATCCCTCTTTTTCCTATTTTATAAAAATTTTATAATTAAACACAAAGGAACTAATTAACAGGGGATAATATACCCGACTAATATTTTTTAGGCTGTTATCTAAAAGATCACAAAATATGGTAGCTCCATTAAACATTTTGACACATACCAATAATCATACATTACACCCATTGGCATTTTCCCTTTCTAGTACAATATAATAAGAGATATATTCCCTCCAAGAAATGAAGGGAAAAACGAGTTTTTTTTAATTCATAGACAGAAGGTTATCTTAAAGGGTGAACTTTTTTGGATATAAATGAGGCTTATGTACAACATCCCCGACTGGAGACTTCTCGTCTACTGTTGCGGAAAGTGACGTTTAAAGATTTAGAGGATATGCATTCCTTTATGTCCTCTATAGAAGTAACAAAATACATTCCTTTTCCTACTCACAAAAATCTAGAGGATACGCGAAAATTTATTGATTATCTATTAGAGCAATATGCAATCAACAAAAAACTTATATGGGGAATACAGTTAAAAGAAACAACTAAATTAATCGGGACCATTGAGTTTGTCAGCTTCGAAACAGCTCATAATAAAGCTGAAATTGCTTATGTTCTTTCTAAAGATTACTGGGGAAATGGAATCATGACAGAAGCAGCGAATGAAGTAATTAATTTTGGGTTTAAGAACTTAAACTTTACACGAATACAAGCCAGGACTTTTAAAGAAAACCTCAGCTCACAAAAAGTGCTAAAAAAAATCGGCATGACATACGAGGGGACCTTGAGGAAAAGTTTGTTTATTAAAGGAGAATACCAAGACATCAACATATTTTCGGTTTTGAAAGAAGAAAACAATCGTACTGAATAACCCTGTAATCTCATTAAGAGTAAAAGATTACCTTGAATATCCAAAAGGCCCCATTAAAGGGGCCTCAGTTTGTAGACAAAAAATGGTTCTGTGGGACAAGCTGGTCTATAGCAACCATTTCGAGTGATCTCGTTGGGTTAGAATATTTTTCGAAAGCATCTTCATCACCTCAAACATATGTATATTTACATTTTAAAATAGGCTTGATAAGACGGCTACTTTAACTTTTAAAAAACTGTTGATTGGAGTGGAAGGCGCGAAGACATCCTGCGGGATTAGTGGGACAGGTGAGGTCCCGCAGGAGCATTTGCGACGAGGAGGCTCACCGCCCACCCCGCGGATAGCGAAGCGCCTGGAACGGAAATCAACAGTCCCCATTTACACACAAAATAAAAAAACTGTAGGCAAGCTCGAACTTTATCGAGTTTGTCTAAGTCTGAGGCCCCATTAAAGGGGCCTATAACACAGTTATTTTACATGTTCTACCTTAAGTTCTTGAATTAATTCTTCTCTCAATTTATATTTTTCAATTTTATTCGTAGGAGTACGGGGAAGTTCTAAAGTAAAGCGAATGTACTTTGGCCACATGTATTTTGGCATTTGACTTTTTGCCCACTCTCTCAATTCTTCTTCATCTATTTTTGTGTCAGCCTTTTTCACGACAAACACAGCTACATCATCTTCATCACCAACTTCAGCCGGTACAGGAAAGGCTGCACAAAAATCAATTTCTGGATGCCCAGTAATGATATCTTCTAACTGATAAGATGAAATTTTCTCCCCTCGGCAACGTATTACTCCGCCCATGCGGTCAACAAAATAATAATAACCATCTTCACCAAGATAACCGGCGTCTCCAGAATGGAACCAGAGGTTCTTGAACGCCTTTGTTGTAGACGCAGGTTTATTGAAATACTCATTCAAAATCAAGTGAGGCAGCTTTGGACGAAAGGCAATTTGTCCGACCTGACCAACTGGAACTTCTAAATCATTTTCATCAAGCACTGCAACATCAAAATACATTGTAGGCTTGCCCATAAATCCCTTTTTTAATTCCTGTTTTCCATCAATCACAGGGATTCCGAATTTCTCACACTTTTCCATAATCTCTCCCCTAGATAGTCCTTTATATAGGTGTTTCGGGGTCCCTTGTCCCTCCTCAAGTTCAAAAATCATGCCTGCAAGTGGATTTCCCGATTCAGTCTGACCAAATCCAGCTGAAACAATATTGATTCCGAATCGTTTTGCTACTTCATGATGATATTTTGGTAAAGGTTGCATATGAACTTTATTTAGAGAGTTGTTTTTATCTTGAGTAGTTGGTTCAGCATTCATCAGCCAGGGAATCATCACATCTAGTAAGATAGCCGCACTAGCACCCGAAGTTTCAATCCGTTGCCAAAACTGATGCGGACTAAACTTATCCCATAAGGCAACAGTGCAACCTAAATACGCCGCCCTCGCAATGTTTGCAAATGCACCACCAACATGATAAAGCGGGAGGTCATTATAAACAACATCCTGAGATGTCATACATAAACGCATCCTTAATGTATATCCATTAATCCAACGGTGCGATTGAACAACTCCCTTAGCAGGCCCAGTTGTACCCGATGTATAAATAATATTCGCTGTATCCCAGTAGTTTAATTCCACATCTAGATTGCCAGTATCCCCTTGCAATAGCCTTTCATAAGGGGTTTCAATCACACGTTGATCAAGGGTAATTTCAGATATTTCAGCTATATAATCATGATCACCCTCTTGGGGGCTATATACTACAGCATACATCCCTTCTATTTCATCTGCTATTTCATTCAAAATAGGAACCATGCTTCTTTCAGTAAAAAGCATTTTCGGTTCGGTGTCATTTATTTGATAGCTTAGTAACTTTCCACGATAATTAAAATTTATAGGGCTAAAAACTCCTCCACACTTCCAGATGGCAAACATCACAATCGTGGTAATATAAGGATTTTTCAGGAAAACCGAGACACGGTCTCCCTTATTTATTCCTCTTTCTCGAAGAGAGTGAGCAATACTATTGGCCAATTGGTTAAACTGCTGATACGTTAGCTTTTTATTATTTTCACCATAAGATAAAAAGGTTTTCTCACCTGACACCTCTGCCCAGTGCTCCACACATTTAGCAACCACTTCTTCTTTAAAAGTCATTTCACTGATTAAGTCGATTTGTGACAATCTTTACCCTCCCTCGATTAAATGAATTTTTATCCCACTAGTAAACTATGGTCTCATTCCATGATGAAAAGGTCCCAACTGCTGGGGAAGGAGTTTATAGGCATCCTTAACCCATTCACATAATAGAGGACGCGTTTCTCTAGGATCAATAATTTCCTCCACTCCAAACGCTTCCGCTGTACGAAACGGCGAACGAATGGACTCCATGCGTTCAAGTAATTCATTTAAAAGTTCCTCTGGGTTTTCACTCGCTTCAAGCTCTCTTCGGTAGGCAACATGAACCCCGCCCTCCACTGGAAGGGATCCCCAATCTCCAGATGGCCATGCATACCGTTGGTTCAATCCATGCCCATTTGACATACCAGCACCACCAACACCGAATACTCTCCGCATGATAATTTCAACCATAGGTACCTTTGCCTGATATATCGCAGAAATTGCTCGAACTCCTTTTCGTATAGTGCCTTTCTTCTCGGATGGCAACCCAATTACCATGCCCGGTTGGTCCACAAGGTTAACAATCGGAAGATGGAATGTCTGACAGAGATCCACAAATCGCTCCAACTTTTCTGAGCTTTCAGAGGTTAACCCTCCACCGTTTACATAAGGATCAGGCGCCAAAACTCCAACTGGATGACCATCTAATCGAGCAAAGCATGTTACCGTCCCGCCTCCATAATAACGACCCATTTCAAAAATTGAGTCTTGGTCGAATATTAACGGCAATAACTCACGGATTTTATAAGGAGACCGTCTATTTTTAGGGATAAAAGAAATTAACTTTTCTTCACGTCTAGCTGTGTCATCTTCAGCTTCAACTACAGGTGGTAGCTGCCAGACACTGGATGGGAGATACGATAAAAAAGAGCGAATTTGCGCAAAAGCATCTTCTTCAGACTGAGCAATATTGTCGACTGCCCCACTTGATTTATGAACCTGAATGCCCCCTAATTCTTCTTTCGTTAAATCCTGACCCATACCAAATTTCACTACTGGTGGCCCGGCTACAAACAATTGAGACGTATCTTCGACCATCACTGAAAAGTGAGAAGCCGCTACCCTCGCAGCACCCAGGCCAGCAACAGAACCCAAACAGGCAGCGACAACCGGAACCCTTTCCATATTTGAAACCACCAAATCCCAGGCCGGATTAACAGGAACATAGGTATGACCACTTGAATCAAGGGTTTTAACACTGCCGCCTCCACCGGTTCCATCTACTAACCGAACGATAGGAATTTGAAGATCATGTGCTAATCGTTCTGCGTATACCTGCTTTCCATGAATCGCACCATCTGCAGCTCCACCACGGACTGTAAAATCATCTCCGCCTACAACCACTTTTCTTCCGTTTACTCGCCCGGTTCCGAGGATAAAATTAGCAGGTGTAAAATCAATCAGCTGCCCATTTTCATCGTATTTTCCCTTGCCTGCAATTGCCCCTGTTTCATGGAAAGTCCCATCATCTAGTAAACTCTCAATTCTTTCCCTCACCGTAAGCTTTCCAAATGATTTATGCTTATTAACTCTCTCTTCTCCACCCATTTTTCGGGCTAATTCTTCTCGATAGCGAAGCTCTTTCATTTCCGGTTCCCAACTCATTTACATTTCCTCCTTGAGAAATCAATTTCAGTCTAACTATGGTAGAAACAAGCAGCCCATCTTCCTTTAGAGACCTCTTCCAACGGAGGATCTTCCTGTTTGCATCGTTCTGTAGCTATCGGACAACGAGTATGAAAGCGACACCCGACTGGTGGATTTGCCGGACTAGGCAAGTCACCCTCCAGAATAATCCTCTCCCTGTCTCGTATCGTTGGATCAGGCTCTGGAACGGCTGAAATCAATGCCTGTGTATAAGGATGGAGCGGACGTTCAAAAAGCTGATCCGTTTCAGAGATTTCCATGACCTTTCCTAGATACATAACCACAATTCGATCACTGATATGCTTTACTGCCTGAAGTCCATGTGCAATAAATATATAAGAGAGACCACTTTCTTCTTGGATATCTTTTAATAGATTAAGAATTTGAGCTTGAATGGAAACATCAAGGGCAGAAACAGGTTCATCACAAACAATTAATTTTGGATTTAACGCTAATGCCCTAGCAATGCCAATTCTTTGCCGTTGTCCTCCAGAAAATTCCTCTGGATAACGTGTGCCGTGTGCAGAGGTTAGCCCCACTCTTTCTAACAATTCATCTACTCTTTTTCGTCTTTCACTTTGTGTCCCCACACGGTGGAGATGAAGTGGTTCCCCAATAATATTTGCGACACTCATGCGTGGATTGAGCGATGCATAAGGGTCTTGAAAGACCATTTGAATTTTTTGGCCAAGATCACGTTTATTACGGCCCTTTTCTAATAAAGGTCTCCCCTCGAAGTACACTTCCCCTTCGGTAGGTTCAAGCAACCCTACAACCATTCGCCCTAAGGTCGATTTTCCACAGCCAGACTCACCTACCAAGCCCAGGGTTTCTCCTTTCCCTACTTCTAGGCTAATACCATCTACTGCTTTCAGCCACTTAGTTGTGCTGCCAAATAAACTTTTCCCTATAGGATAGTGTTTTTTTAAATTTTGTATCGACACCAATGGCTCAGGCATAATGGCTCACCTCTTCAGATTGTTCTTCTAGCGGATTAAAGCATGCCACTTTATGGTTAGCCTTCCCCTCAGTTAAGCTAGGAGAGTGGACGCGGCATTCAGCTGTCGCAAAGCTACAACGTTCGTAAAAATTACATCCTTTTGGAAGCTCAAGTGGATTGGGCACAGCACCTGGGATTGCATTTAACCGTTTCTCAGAATCTCCTCTTAGCTTTGGAACACTTGCTAACAGTCCTTTCGTATAAGGGTGTTGAGAATTTTGGAAAATAGAGTAAACGTCCCCTTCTTCCACAATCTCACCACAATACATAACAAGCACGCGATCGGCCATTTCCGCGACAACCCCTAGATCATGTGTAATGAGGAGAATAGAAACTCCAGTTTCTTTCTGCAGACCCCTCATAACATTTAGAATTTGAGCTTGGATTGTTACATCAAGTGCTGTTGTCGGTTCATCGGCAATCAGCAAGGATGGGTTACAAGCAAGGGCCATCGCAATCATGATTCTCTGCCGCATCCCTCCTGATAGCTGATGGGGGTAATCACGAAGCCTACTTTCTGGATCAGGAATCCCAACCTTATTTAACAATTGAATAACTGTATGCTGAGCTTCTTTATAGCTAATTCCTTGATGAAGTTGAATGGGTTCAGCAATCTGCCTCCCAATAGGGTGAAGAGGATTTAGAGAAGACAAAGGATCCTGAAAAATCATCGATATCTCATTTCCTCGTATCTTCTTCATTTGCTTTTTTTTCATTTCTAATAAGTTGTTCCCCTTAAAAGAAATCACACTTTCTTTCTCATATTTAATGGTGGGTGCATTTAATCCCATAATGGAAAGAGCCGTCACACTTTTCCCACTCCCAGACTCACCGACTAAAGCCACGATTTCCCCTTTATTGATGGAAAAGGAAACATGGTTGATTGCATTCACCTTTCCCCTAGATGTTGGAAAATGAGCTTTAAGATTCCGAACCTCTAACAGCTTATCTGCCGCACTCATTAAATTCCCCCCTTACGTACGTTTTATCTTTGGATCAACAGCTACTCGCAGTCCATCACCAAGAAAGTTCCCCGCTAAAACAGAAATTAATATTGCAAATCCAGGAAAGACCATCATCATTGGGTTCACGAAAATCATGCTATATGCCTGATGAAGCATCCCACCCCAACTAATCTGTGGAGATTGCGCACCCATGCCTAGAAAACTTAGGGAGGCTTCTACTAAAATGGCTAAGCTGAAACTAAATGAAGCCTGAACAATTATTGGCGACAAAATATTCGGTAAGATATGACGGAACATAATCCACATGGGGCCTGCACCGGAAATCTTTGCTGCCTCCACATATGGTTCTCTTCTAACCTGAAGTGCTTGCCCTCTTGCTAAACGAGCAAATTGAGGAGTAAAGATAATACCAATCGCAATCATGGCATTCCACAAACTCACTCCCAATGCTCCAGTAATCCCCAGCGCCAAGAGTATTGCCGGGAACGATAGAATTGCGTCTACAATTCTCATAAAAATATCATCAACGACTCCACCTAAATACCCTGAGATAATTCCTAATGGGACTCCGACCGCCAAGGGAATCATAATAGCAATTGCCCCCGCCTGAATGGCAGCCTGTGCACCAAGCAGTAAACGAGTAAAAATATCACGACCTAGTTCATCCGTTCCAAACCAGTGTGCACCATTTGGCGCCATCATTATTTTTGTTAAATCTTGCGCTTCAGGGTCATAAGGAACAATAAAAGGAGCCACAATCGATAAAATCACCAAGAATACAAGATAAACCAAACTGATAAATGCCAACCGTTCTTGTAATAACCGTTGACCGATGATTCGTATTTGCATCGATTCCCCTCCTGTTAGTTAGTCAAGCTCGATTCTAGGGTCTAAAACCCCATATAGAACATCAGTAATAAAATTGATAATCAAAACCAAGACCACCATCACTAACACAACACCTTGTAGCATGGGAAAGTCACGCTGAAGAATAGAATTAACAGCAAGTTGACCCATTCCAGGAATCGCGAACACACTCTCTATCACTACAGTCGCCCCTAACATATTGCCAAACATTAAACCAACAGTCGTCACGACTGGAAGAAGTGCATTCCTCATTCCATGTTTCCAAATAACCGGCCATAATAAGAGTCCTTTTGAATAGGCCGTTCGGATATAATCAGAATCTAGAACCTCTATTAACGACGAACGTAACTGGCGAGTAATTTGCGCGGCTCCAAAAGCACCTAGACAGAATGCTGGTAAAAGCACACTCTTTAAGAACCCAATCGGATGGTCCATTACACTCGTAAACCCTGTAGCTGGTAACCAGCCTAGGTTTACACTGAAAAAAACTACCAATAACATTGCTAACCAAAAGTTAGGGATTGCCGTTCCTAACGTCCCAAAAAATCTGGCCACATAATCCATCCAGCTATTTGGTTTTAGAATTGAGGTAATCGCAAAAAACATCCCTAAGATAAACGAGAAAATCATTGCTGTAAGAACTACTTGAAAAGTTACCCCAAGTCTTGATATCACAGCTTCACTAACATATTCTCCGGTAAATAGCGATCTCCCTAAATCTCCCTGCACTGCACTCATTAGCCAGTTCCAATATTGAATAAGCACAGGTTGATCCAAGCCCAGTTGAGTTCTCAACTGAGCAAGTTTTTCATCTGTTGCGTTATCCCCAAGAAGAGCCAGAGCAGGATCACCTGGGATGAGTAAAATAAGGGAAAAGACTACCAGAGTTGTCACGATTAACATTGGAATCACATACAATAAACGCCTAAATAAAAATTTAATAAACATTGGTGCCCTCCCTTTCCTTCACCTTTATTCTTCTAACCATAAGAAGGAAAACTTTGGTTTCCCTAACAAAGTCCCACTGAACCCTTTTACATTAGGTGTCATCGCAGCTGTCGAAGGAGTAAACATAATTGGAACCGTAATGGCCTCATCAATGATTGTTAACTCATTGATCTTACCGTAAAGCTCGGCACGTTCTTTTTGATCATAGGAAGATGCTGCCTTAGTAATTAAATCTTCAATTTCATCTGTTGTTTGCCCTCCTGCATTATAGAAACCATCCCCGCTCAGTAGTAGATTAACTGTTTGCTGTGGATCAGGTCGCCCTGTCCATGCTGTTAAATTGGCTGGGATTTGCTTTTCATTGAAGTAAAGCGCAACCCCTTTCGTTAACTCCATCGGTTCGATGTTAATATCAAAACCTGCTTCTTTTACTTGGCCTTTAATAGCCTCGCCTATACGCATATAAAATGGAGCCGAAGGTACAAACATATCAAAACTCACATTTTCTACTCCTGCCGCTTTTAATAGTTCCTTAGACTTCTGTAGGTCATACGGAATCGTTAGTTCTGGGTTAGAAGCCCAATAATCCTTTGGAAACGCCTGATATGCTGATTCACCTTCCCCAAATGTTAACGCTTCTACAATGCCTTCTCGATTAATAGCATGCTGAAACGCCTGGCGGACTTCTTTTTTATCGAATGGTGCCATCGTTGTATTCAAGTAAATGTTATAGAATGCAACTTTCATTTTGGTGTCGAGAGCGATGGATTGGTCATTCTTTAATACTTGAGAATTGTCTGGAGAAACATTCCAATAGAATTGCACCTGACCTGATTTTAGAGCGTTTAAACGGGTATTTTCATCCGGCATAATTTTTACATTAATGGAATCGAGGTACGGAAGACCTTCTTGCCAATAATTCTCGTGTGCTTCTAACTGTATTTCACCATTTCGGACCCATTTAACCATTTTGTATGGTCCGGCACCTACAGGGTTTTGTCCATAATCGGCTCCAAACTTTTCTACAGCGCTAGGAGAAACCATCATCCCCGAACGATCAGATAGAGCTAAAATAATAGAAGAATCTGGCTGTTTAAGATGTAAATTTACAGTATGTGTATCAACAACCTCAACTGAGTCAACACTTGATAAATCCGATATATTTGATTCCTCTGACCTGACACGATCTAGGTTAAATTTCACAGCTTCAGCATCAAATGGAGTACCGTCATGGAACGTGACACCTTCACGCAAATGAAGAACAATCGTCTTCTCGTCAGGGGTTTCCCAAGACTCAGCAAGACCTGCCTCAGGTTCTAATTCATTGTTATAGTTTACAAGAGTGTCATAGACAGGATAGAGTAGTGAATGATCATTTCCCGAGTTTCCTAGAATTGGGTCATAATTACTAACATCAGAGTCGTAAGCTACCGCTATACTTCCACCTTTTTTAGGTTCACTAGTTTCAGCAGAACTTGAGCCATCTTTTGTCCCGGATGATTGATTATTACTAGAAGTAGAGCTATTTCCTGAACAACCAGCAATAAACAACAATGTCCCTAGAAGGACAAAACTAACGATCTTTCTAACCTTTTTCATAAACTGCCTCCTCTAAATTTAATGAATTTTTTCTTCATCCTTCAATTTGCGGCGTAACAGCTTCCCAGTACCAGTTTTGGGGAGTGAATCCCTAAATTCAACGAATCTTGGATACTTGTAAGCAGCCATTTTTTCCTTACTCCATCGGATTAAGTCTTCCGGGCTAAAATTGTTCCCAAACTCTGGCTTTATTACTACATATGCTTTAACAGTTTCTCCTCTAATAGGGTCAGAAACCCCTATCACCGCGGATTCGATTACTGCAGGATGTCGATTCAGCATAATTTCAACATCCTCTGGAAAAACACTGTACCCAGAACACTTAATCATTTCTTTTACTCGGCCAATAAAATAAAGGAAACCTTCGTCATCAATCTTGCCGATATCTCCTGTATACACCCACCCATCGCGTAAGGTTTGAGCAGTTGCTTCTGGTTTATTTAAATATCCTTTAAATACACCTGGTCCACGAACAATTATTTCCCCTTCTTCACCAACTGCACATTCAAGCCGAGGTTCCTCTAATGAAACAATCCTAATTTCCGTACCCGGCATTGGTTTACCCGTAGTGCCGAATTTCACATTGTCGGGATTCATCATTGTATCCGCAGTATGTGTTTCACTTAAACCATAGGCGGATTCAAACAATCCTACACCCGTTAGTTGCTTCCACTTTTCGGATATTTCTTCTGTTAATTGAACCCCAAAACTCGTACAGGAATTCATTCTAAGAGAACTGAAATCGACCTCCGTTGCTGTTGGATGATTCATGATTGCCACATTCATCGGGACAACAGTTTGAGCAACGGTAACACGATGACGCTCAATTACCTCCATTGTTGCCTCAGGCGAGAATCGATTAAGCAGGCAGATTGTCCCGCCGGAATAAATGCTTACATTCATTCCTAGCATTCCAGCAATATGGCAAATAGGCATAACCGAAAGTGAAACATCGGTATTGGAATAGCCTCTTAACTCAGCAACACAACGTGTTTTATATAAAGCATTTTTGTAGGTTAACATTGCCCCTTTCGGTAAACCCGTTGACCCAGATGTATAGACAATCAGGGCAACATCCTCAACTGCATTTAAATCAATGTTTGGACATGTAGGTGGACTTACTTCTAGAATGTGGGAAAGCTCTTGTGCTATAGGTAGGTTATTTTTTGAGTTTCTCTCTTCTGGAAAATTGGGTATTGGTATCTCCGGAAGGAAATCATCGTAGCTAGTTGTAATGACTACCTCTAGATTGGTTCTCGGCATGACGGTTTCAACAATGCTATGTAAATGATCTAAGTAGATTATCGCTTTTGCTTCTAAATCATTTACCTCATACTCTAGTTCCCATTCTTTTAACATTGGATTACATGGTCCAACAATTGCCCCAATTTTTTGTATACCAAAATGACAGATGATATATTGAGGACAATTAGGTAAAAACAATGCAACTTTGTCACCTTTTCGAATCCCTTGTGAATAGAGAAATTGGGCAAAACGATTAGATAACTCATCTAACTCTTGATAAGTAATCTTTCTATCATAAAATATAATGGCGTCTTTATTAGGTCTCATTCTTGCATGTTCCCTTAAATACTCATGGAGCGGCGAATTGTCTTTATTCAACTTCAAGAATCACATCCCCTTCATTAACGAAATCCCCTTCTGCAACCATTACTGCTTTTACTGTTATCTCTGATTCAGCACTAATTGGAATTTCCATTTTCATTGATTCAAGAATTACGACATCTTCACCTTCACTAACAATATCTCCTCCCTTAACAAGGACCTTATAAACATTACCTGCCATTGAAGCAATTAGTTGTTTCATAGACTTCTCCCCTTATAAGATAATAGTAAGCGGTTACAATAATAGTTTCTGAATATTTTGTATTTACAGAAAGTATAGTAAAGATATAAAATGAAGACAATGTAGTTTCCTCTATTATTCTCACTGTTCTTATGTAGTTTTTTACATGGAGGTAATAAATGTGTTTAACAAGATCCTTGTCCATTCATTTCTTACCAATCAGTTATCTTTGTCAAGTTATCAAATTTGGCTTTATCAACCTCTACATCACACTTGGGAATTAATTGACGCTAAAGGTTTGAATACTGTTATTATCACTTCGCCATCTAATTATGAAACTCTACTTACCATACACAAGGATCAATCTGTACTAACCTTCACTTTTCCTCAGGGTTATCAAGCATTAGTTGTGTATCCTAAAGGGAATCCCACCTTGGCTCAAAATAAAGTAGACATCCTTTATCACCTTTTGTACCCTCTCTATACAAATGCGATTTTGAATAGCAAAAACCTTGAATTAGAAAAATTAATAGAAGGGACCCAAAATATCACTTCTTCATTAGATTTAGATGATCTACTAGCAAAAATTCTAGATAATGTTGCAGTTGTTATTCCTGGTGCGAATACTTCAGCCTTTTGGGTATACGATCCTGCACTTGATCGCTTGGTATGTAAGGCATATCGTGGTTGGAAAAGGGAAATTACCCTTGTTAAATATAAAGTAGGAGAATCCGTGACAGGAAAAACCTTTCGAGATGGGAAACCAAGAATTTATCATTCTTTTCGGAAAGCAAATGAGGCTATGAGAGGAACGAGTAAAAGAAATTTAGAACTATTAACCGCCGCTTTTCATAATGGTCGAGTAAAGGCAGCCGTTATTGTACCAATTAAGTTTCATAATGAAATTAGGGGCGTATTGAGTATTCACCAAGATGAACAGGCACGAAAACTTACGGAATGGGATTTGAAATTATTAGAGGGCTTATCTGCACAAATTGCAATTGCAATTGAGAATGCACGACTCTTTACCGAAATAACAAGGAAAAACCAAGTACTTGTTACCCGGAATGAAGTTCATTCTACCTTAACTAAACTTTCTCTGCAAAACAAAGGCGTTGGAATAATTACAAAGGAATTAAACCGAATGATAAAGCCTTCTGTTGTGTTTGTTGATTTTCTCGAAGAGGAATATTATCCCAAAAGAGAAAAACGATATTTCACATTTGATGAACTGTCTAAATTACTCAATGAACGAAATCAACCCATCTATATTGATCTAAGTGACGTTGAGGATAAATCTTTTTATCTTTATCCTATATTTGTAGGAAATGCTTGCTCAGCTTGTTTAGTTGTAACAGCCGATTTTCCCTTAAAACAACTTGATCACATGATCCTAGAACGAGGTGGTGTCTTCCTTGCCTTGGAATTAGCCAAACGGCATTCCGTAACAGAAGTCTTCTATAAAAAAACGCATGATTATTATTATGATCTCCTAAACCATGACGATCCTTTAGTTCTTCATAAGCAAGGACTCGATTTTGGAATTGACCTTGATAAACATCTATTCACAGTTATCATTGAGTTCTCGAAATTTCATGATTTACAAGTACTCGAAACGAAAGTTCATCACTTTGTGTGGACAGTTAAACAAAAGCTCTCTGATGTAAGGAAATTACTATTTGGAAATCACAATAAAGTAACATTATTATTTACAATTGATTCCCCTAGTAACAAGACATTAATAATTGAGCAGTTAGAAACAATTATTAATGATTGGCAGGAGAGTGAAAGAATCCATTTATATGCAGGCGTTGGCCGAATTTATAAGGGCATTGATTCAATTAACAAAACACATAATGAGGCGACAAAAGCGCTGAGCTATCTCCTCTCCTGTGAAACACCGGGAGTGATTGATTATGCCGAAATAGGAATTAACCGCTTATTTATTAATCATTCACAAGATGAGTTAAGTCAGTTTGTAGAAGAAATATTCTCCCCGATAAATACACCAAAATTACAAAACGTCGAACTTGAGAAAACACTTATAACCTACATACGAAGCAATCGTTCGGCAACCAAGACTGCTGAGGAACTGCATATCCATATCAACACACTCTATCAGAGAATAAAAAAAATAGAAGAGATACTAGATGTTTCCCTTAATGATTCTGAAGCGATGTTAAAAGTTCAGCTCGCATGTCACCTTCGTGAAACTTATGTATGATACTGATACATACTAGGAGTGGGAACACGTTCAATTAGGACATCCTCTATTTAGCATAAGTTCCCCAAATAAAAAGGGATAATCATCCAATTTAGGAGACTATCCCTTTTCTTTCTTATCATTCTATTATTTTACCACTAACTCTTCAGTCGTTTCCTTACGAAAACGAATAGTTGCCTGTGCCGCAGCTAGGCGTGCAATTGGAACTCGGTAAGGTGAACAGCTGACATAATCTAATCCTGCTTGGTAACAAAATTCAATCGAGCTTTTTTCTCCGCCATGCTCCCCGCAAATCCCTGTTTTAAGCCCTGGCTTTGTTCGACGCCCAAGCATTACACCGGTTTCGACAAGCTTGCCAACACCCTCCCGATCAAGCACAGCAAATGGATTTTCTGGCAACACTTTATTTTCTATATACGCTTGAAGGAATTTTCCTTCCGCATCATCACGGCTATATCCGAAAGTCGTTTGCGTTAGATCATTCGTTCCGAACGAGAAGAAGTCTGCCTCCTCAGCAATTTGATCCGCAGTTAACGCAGCACGTGGAACTTCAACCATTGTACCAATTGAATAAACAAACTCTTTCCCTGTTTCTTCCTTTACTAGATTCGCAGAATTCACGACAAGCTGGCGCATTTCTTTTAATTCATTCACGTGACCAACTAGTGGAATCATGATTTCCGGTTTAGCATCAATGCCTTTATCGGATAATTTAGCCACAGCGTAAAAGATGGCCTTCGCCTGCATTTCATAAATTTCAGGATGAATCATCCCTAGACGACATCCGCGGTGACCTAGCATTGGGTTAAACTCATCTAACTGGCGAACCTTTTTCAGTAATCGTTCTTTCTCTTTTAACTCTATTGAATTAGGTTCGAGAATTTTTAACTTCGTTGTCTCGACAATCAACTCTTCTTTATCTGGAAGGAATTCATGTAGAGGTGGGTCGAGCAAGCGTATCGTAACAGGGAACCCTTGCATCGCTTCGAGAATCCCTTCGAAATCTTGCTGTTGCATCGGCAGTAATTTTTCAAGTGCAGCTTTACGCTCATCAAAGGTTTCTGCAAGGATCATCTCTTGAACAATTGGAACACGAGTTGGATCCATAAACATATGCTCAGTTCTGCAAAGCCCTATCCCTTCTGCACCGAATTCTCGTGCTTTTCTAGAATCTTCTGGGTTATCCGCATTACTCCTTACCCCAAGCTGCCGTTCTTCATCAGCCCAAGACAGCAGCTGTTGGAATTCCACGGATAATTCTGGTTCAATCATTGGAATTTCTCCAAGCATAACCTCCCCAGTGCCTCCATCAATTGTAATAATGTCACCTTCTTTTACAACCGTCCCCTTGATATAAAACTCTTTCTCATGCAAATCAATCTTCATTGCTTCACAACCACAAATACACGCTTTTCCCATTCCCCTTGCAACAACAGCAGCGTGACTTGTCATTCCTCCTCGGCTTGTGACAACAGCTTGAGCTGCAACAATCCCATGAATATCATCTGGGGTCGTCTCAGGACGAACCAAAATAACCTTTTTGCCATCCTTAGCTAAAACCTCCGCTTCATCTGCATCAAACACAACTGCACCAGTTGCCGCTCCAGGGGATGCCGGTAGGCCTTTAGCTAGTTGCGTACGCTCAAAGTTGTCATCAATTCGGCGGTGCAATAATTGATTTAATTGATCTGGATCAACCCGAAGAAGTGCATCTCTTTTACTAATAAAGCCTTCTCTGACCATCTCAACAGCAATACGAATGGCTGCTTGGGCGGTACGTTTTCCGTTCCTTGTTTGTAAAATAAACAGTTTTCCACGTTCAACCGTGAATTCAATATCCTGCATATCTTTGTAATGCTGTTCAAGATGGGTGCATGTTGCCGCAAATTGCTCGTAGACTTCTGGCATTTCATCTTTTAGCGTGTTAATAGGCTGCGGCGTACGAATCCCTGCAACGACATCTTCACCTTGGGCATTAATCAGATATTCACCGTAAAGCAAATGCTCCCCTGTGGAAGGGTTCCGTGTAAACGCAACGCCAGTACCAGAATCATTGCCCATATTCCCAAACACCATGCTTTGAATATTAACAGCTGTCCCGAGGTGCCCAGGAATTTTATTCAAACGACGATAAACAATTGCCCGTTGGTTATTCCAGGAATCAAACACCGCATTAATAGATAGATATAATTGCTGTATTGGATCCTGTGGAAAAGCTTTACGTGTATGCTTCTTGACGATCCGCTTATATCCAGCAATGACTTCCTTCCAATCTTCAGCCGATAATTCGGGATCAGATTTATACCCTTTTTCTTCTCGCGTTTCTTCTAATAATCGTTCAAAGAAAAACGTATCAACATCAAGGACCACATCTGAGAACATTTGAATGAACCGTCTATAAGAATCATAAGCAAACCGAGGATTGTTGGTTAACCTAGCCACTCCCTCTACGGTTTCATCATTCATCCCTAAGTTTAGGATTGTATCCATCATTCCAGGCATTGAGAAAACAGCGCCAGACCGGACCGATACCAGCAGTGGATTTTCAGGGTCTCCAAGTTTTTTCCCGGTATTAGCCTCAAGCTTTTTAAGGGATTGTAAAATCTCATCCTGTACCTCTACAGTAATTTTTTTATCTGCGTCATAATAGGCATTACAAGCTTCTGTAGAAATCGTAAAACCAAATGGAACGGGTAGACCAATTCTTGTCATTTCCGCAAGGTTTGCTCCCTTACCTCCAAGCAAATCCTTCATTTCACTGTTTCCTTCATTGAACATATACACAAACTTTTTCATTATGTATAGCTCCTTTCACTTTTTAAAATGTCTAAAATTTGGCTTGCAGTTTCTTCCACGGCTTTATTGGACACATTGATGACAGGACAACCTACTCGCTTCATAATTTTCTCAGCATATTCTAATTCTTCTAAAATACGTTCAAAGCTTGCATAGTTAGCCTGTGAGGTAAGCCCTAATGCTTTTAAACGCTCCTTGCGGATTTCATTTAATTTATCTGGTGAGATGATTAGACCAACACATTTTGAGCGCGGGACTGTAAACAACTCATCAGGTGGTTTTACTTCTGGTACAAGTGGAACATTTGCCACCTTATATCTTTTATGAGCCAAATACATCGATAACGGTGTTTTAGAGGTCCTTGAGACACCAATTAGGACAATATCAGAGCGAATAATGCCACGTGGATCTCGCCCATCATCATATTTGACAGCAAACTCAATCGCTTCAATTTTGCGAAAATATTCATCATCAAGCTTTCTCATTAATCCGGGTTGTTGATTTGGTGGCTTTTCAAATTTCTGTTCGAAAGCATTCATCAATGGATTTAGTAAGTCAACAGCAACAATCCCCTCTTCTGATGCACGTCGATCGAGGTATTCTTTTAAATGTGGGATGACAATCGTGTACGCGATAATTGATTGGTTATTTTGCCTTGCTAATATCAACACATCCTCAATATCTTCCACGTCCTCGACATAGGAACTTCTGCGGATGTCCACACTACCACCGTTAAACTGGGTAGCAACTGCTTTTACCACAAACTCTGCTGTTTCCCCAACAGAGTCAGAAACGACGTAAACTACTTCCTTTTTACCCAAAGCAACTTCACTTCCAATCTTGTTATATTTCAAGGAGTTCAACATATGCCCTGGTAATCGTTGTTTTTGTAATTCGCCCGATTACTTCATACATATCTTTCTCTATATCTACTTCTCTGACCACTGGTAAGGAGTCGATATGATTATGTATTAGTTTCTTAGCGGCATCGAGAAGGGATTCATTATATTTAACGGTTACAATATTGGGCATTCTCGTCATAATGACACTTACTGGGAGCTCTTCAAGATTATTATTTCCTATTGCCGCCCTCAACAAGTCTTTTCGTGATATGACCCCAGCGAGAAGACCATCCTTATCGACTGCGTATAAGGTCCCCACATCCTCAAGAAAAATCTGTACAATGGCGTCATATACAGATGCTGACTTTTGGACAACAATTGGGTGTGCTTTATAGTTGTTAACAAGCTGTTTGGCCAAGTTTGCGGCACTTTGCCTCACTTCACTTTGCGGGTTGAAAAAATAGCCCACCCGTGGCTTTGCCTCAAGACTTCCTGCCATGGTTAAGATCGCTAAATCGGGCCTTAACGTTGCACGAGTTAACGATAGCTTTTCTGCGATTTCTTTCCCTGTAATTGGTCCTGCTTCCTTGACAATCTCTAGGATCTCTAGTTGACGTTTTGATAGTTTAATTGGAATCACCACCTTCCCTATTACCACATTATATGACATATATATGTTGCGAACGACTAAATGTGTTATGCTCATTTATATATAGTATATAACATTTAGCTGAAATAGGGTACAAGAGATTTATATATATGACGGATTTTTCGATCTATTGGCTCTAATCCTCATATAAAAAGCTGTCCCAATCATTGGAACAGCCTTTTTAGTCATACATATTTGTATTCTCATTCAAACGAAGATATATTCATTAGTCTCCCAATCGTTATCCTAGTTCTAATAAAATCGGACAATGGTCACTTCCCATCACTTGTGAATCAATAGCCGCTCCTGTAATCATAGGTGCCATTCTTTCGGACACAATAAAGTAATCAATTCGCCAGCCAATATTTCTTTCGCGAACCTTGTTCATATAACTCCACCATGAATATGCACCTTCTTGATCTGGGTGAACATGTCTAAAGGAATCCACAAACCCAGATGCTAAAAGGTCCGTCATCTTGCCGCGCTCTTCATCGGTGAACCCAGAATTTCCGTAATTAGATTTATAATTCTTTAAGTCTATTTCCTGATGAGCGACATTAAGATCCCCGCAAAGAATCACTGGTTTAACCTGGTTAAGCTCATGCAAATACTTTTTAAGCTCGTCTTCCCAAGCAAGTCGAAATGAAAGTCGGGCCAAATCCCGTTGTGAATTTGGGACATAAACATTTACCAAAAAGAAATTCTCAAATTCTAGTGTAATTGCTCGACCTTCACAATCATACTCATCAACGCCAATTCCATATCTTACAGACAAAGGCTCTACCTTTGAAAACACAGCCGTTCCGGAATATCCTTTTTTAACGGCATAATGCCAATAATCATGGTATCCATCTAAATCTAACTCTATTTGTCCTTCTTGAAGCTTCGTTTCCTGAACACAGAAAATATCAGCATCTACTTCCTTAAAATAATCTAAGAACCCTTTCTTACAGCAAGCACGGAGTCCGTTTACATTCCAAGATACTAGTTTCATTGTAAATCTCCTTTATGATAATCTGTTCATCTAGCATGATAAACCAGAAGGATAAATCTAAATCCATTATCAAACCTTTTTATTCTCCTCCGAAAAAAAAAGAAGGAACGACCTCATGGTCATTCCCTAAATTATAGTATAAATTCATGAATCTATTAACTAACATGCTCCATCCAATTTTTACTGTTCAATATTTCTGCATAGGTTTGCCATTTCTATGGCAGTGGTTGCTGCTTCCCAGCCTTTGTTTCCAGCCTTTGTTCCAGCACGTTCAATTGCTTGTTCAATGGAGTCTGTTGTTAATACTCCAAAAGAAATAGGAACTCCACTATTCAAAGCTGTAGCAGAAACTCCTTTGGCTGCTTCATTACAGACAAAATCGAAATGTGGAGTAGCTCCGCGAATAACGGTACCCAATGTCACAACCGCATCGTAGCGGCCAGTGTTTGCCATTTTTTGCGCAATCAATGGAATTTCAAACGCACCCGGTACCCATGCAATATCGACATCTTCATCTGCTACTCCATGTCTCTTTAGGGCATCCTGTGCACCGCCAAGTAACTTACTTGTAATAAACTCGTTAAAACGCCCCACTACGATTGCTACTTTCAGTCCTGATGCTACTAAATTTCCTTCAAATGTTCTTCCCATGATTTTTCCCCCTAAAATTAAATATGAAGTAGATGTCCTAGTTTTGATTTTTTTGTTTTTAAATAACGTTCGTTTTCCTTTTTTGATTCCATTTCGATTGGAACACGTTCAACAACTTCAAGGCCATAGCCCCCAAGACCACTAATCTTTCTTGGATTATTGGTTAAAAGCCTCATTTGCTTAACTCCAAGGTCTCTTAGAATTTGAGCACCAATTCCGTAATCGCGTAAATCCGCCCCAAATCCAAGCTTTTCATTTGCTTCCACTGTGTCAAAACCTTCTTCTTGTAACTTGTAAGCCTTCAATTTATTAATTAAACCAATCCCTCGACCTTCCTGTCTCATATACAATAGAATTCCTCTTCCTTCATCTTCAATCACCCTTAATGCAGCATGAAGTTGAGGTCCACAGTCACAACGGAAGGAACCAAAAACATCGCCCGTCAAGCATTCTGAGTGAACCCTCACAAGAACGGGTTCATCAGTCGAAACATCGCCTTTCACTAACGCAACATGTTCTTGTCCATCCAGGAGATTGATGTACCCGACAGCTTTGAAATCGCCATATTCTGTTGGTAAATCGATTTCAACCACTTTTTCGACCAATTTTTCTTGTTGATTACGATATTGAATCATATCCTTAATCGTAATCATCTTTAACCCGAAGCGGTCGGCTATTTCCCTTAACTCCGGAACTCGCGCCATTGAACCATCTTCATTCATAATTTCACAGATAACCCCTGCAGGTGCAGCACCTGATAATTTTGCCAAGTCCACAGCCGCTTCAGTATGACCCGCTCTTCTAAGAACCCCACCATCCTTCGCAATTAATGGAAAGATATGCCCAGGTCTTTTAAAATCAGAAGGCTTTGAATCAGGGTTAATCAGCTCTTGAACCGTCGTGCTTCGTTCATGGGCTGAAATACCAGTTGTAGAGCTTTTATGGTCAATACTTACCGTGAATGCAGTTCCATGCGGATCCGTATTATCCTGGGTCATGGCATGAAGCTCCAGCTTTCTAGCCAGCTGTTCTTCAACGGGTATACAAACCAGACCTCGTCCATGTGTAACCATGAAATTGATTGTCTCAGCAGTTGTCTTTTCTGCTAAGGCAATAAAATCACCTTCATTCTCACGGTCTTCATCATCACATACAATCACAATTTTACCGTTCTTCAAATCTTCAATTGCTGCTTCAATTTTATCAAACATCCTTTTCCCCCCTTAACTGAATCCATTTTCTTCCAAAAAGCTTCTCGTAATCGTTGACTTATTGGAACTAGGTTTTGTTGTTTGCCTTAAATAGTGTCCCACATATTTACCAATCATATCGCTCTCAATATTGACAATATCACCAACCTGCTTATGACCAATAATGGTTTCCTCCATCGTATGGGGTATTAAAGAAATGGTAAAGGAGGTTTCTGTTACGCCGAAAATCGTCAAGCTTGTCCCATCAACAGTAACAGAGCCCTTTAAAATCATGGCGCTTGCCAGCTCTTTATTCACTTCAATTTCATAATAAACAGCATTTTCATGACGTTCCTTTCGAATGATCGTGCCAATTCCATCGACATGACCTGAAACAAAATGTCCACCAAACCGACCACCAGCGGCCATTGCTCGTTCAAGATTGACTTTTGATCCCGGCTTAAGCTTACTAATATTAGTCGCCTTCACTGTCTCTGGCATCACATCTACCGTAAACGTTCCGGTCGTAAAAGAAGTTACCGTCAGGCAGACTCCATTTATTGAAATACTGTCTCCTAGGCTAACATCCTTTAAGACTTTCTCCGCATGGATAGCTACTTCAAACATAGGTCCTGTCCTTCGAATTCCCGCAATCGTGCCGATTTCTTCAATAATCCCAGTAAACATACATTCAACTCCTTAGCGTGGCGTAGCAATTACGCGGATATCCTCACCAACCATGGATACATCTTTAATTTGTAAAGATACGGCATCACCTATATGTACAAGCCCTTCTCCACCAAATACAGACGGAGCATTTTTACCACCTATTAGCTTGGGTGCCATATAGCTTATTAATTGTTGAAAAGCCCCTGCTTTAAGAAAGCTTCCATGAACCTCGGCACCACCTTCCACAAACAAGGAAGTAATCCCACGTTGTGCTAAAGACTTCAAGATTTCGGGAATGGTTAAGTTTTCTGTGAGCACCACTTCAACACCGAGGGCTTCCATTTCTGCTACTTTCCCTTTTTCAGCCTTGCTAGTGGTAATCAGCCATGTCGGCGCTTCCCCATCCCTTACCACACTGGCATCTAATGGTGTCCTCAAAGTAGAATCCAAAATAATTCGAATAGGATTCTTCCCACCACCTGGCAGTCTAGTTGTCAGACTAGGGTCATCTGCGATTACCGTATTCACTCCTACTAAAATCGCATCATGCTGATGGCGTAGCTTATGAACATCATGTCTAGCGGCTTCTCCAGTAATCCATTTGCTTTCACCGGTTACAGTCGCTGTTTTGCCATCTAGGCTGGATGCTGACTTTAAAGTCACATACGGTAAGCCTGTGTTAATAAAATGAAAGAATACCTCGTTAAGCTCAAGCGCTTCACTTTCCAGAACGCCGGTTTCAACAGTAAGACCAGCTTCTCTCAACTTATTGATGCCTCGTCCAGCAACAAGTGGATTCGAATCCGTTGATGCTACAACCACTCTTTCAATTCCAGACGCAATGATCAAATCAGCACATGGGGGGGTCTTCCCATGATGACTGCAAGGCTCGAGTGTAACGTAAATGGTCGCACCCTTTGTTTTTTCACCAGCCATTCGGATCGCATGAACTTCTGCGTGAGGTTCTCCAGCTTTTAAATGAGCACCCATTCCAATAATTTGATTGTTCTTAACCACTACTGCTCCTACGATTGGATTAGGTGAAGTTTGTCCCGTAGCACTCCTCGCAAGTTCAATCGCCAGCTTCATATATTCTTGATCCGTCACGTTAGCAACCTCCTTCTGAAGATAATAAAAAGGACCCCAAGTATCAACAGATACATTGGGGTCCTAAAAAAGGCAATAAGAAAATAAAGGTCTGTAATAGGCAGATTTTGCCCGTTAACGAAACCAATTCTTAAAAAATTTCCCTTCTCCCATCCAGACTTTTACTGTCGGCTCTGGAGTTTCACCAGATCCACCGTTTAACAAATGTTAACCGGGTCACGGACTAAGAAGCCATCGCTTCATCACCGCCGGTTGGGAATTACACCCGACCCCGAAGGAATATTATATTTAAATCCTATTATATGCTTTTTTAACTAAAAATGAAAAGGAAAGTTATTTATAAAATCAAAAAAGGAAGAATTATTTCATCCTCCCTTTCAATTATACTATTTTAAAACCGTGATTCTTTCCTTTACAAAAGCCCAGTTTTGCGGTGCTGGCAAGCTTAATTGCCAATACGTCGATCCCAATATCCCGTACATATCAATCAACTTATATTTTTCAATATAACTTCTTATGTCTTCAAACCAAACAATATGCTCTTGATTGTTTTGCCGATATTGATAAACAGGGGATTTGGCACGTTCATCAAACTGAATCGGCCGCCAATTAGCAAGAGCAATATTCTGTGCAGAGAGGACTGATCGCGCAATCGTGGTATTGTCAGGAACAATCTTATCATATCCATAAAGCGCCATTGCAATCTGTAGTTTTTCCGGTTTGATTTGCGTGAGCGCATAAACTATCACCTGCTCCACCCACCACACAGGAGAAATAGGGTCTGGTGGACCACCTGGATATCCATAATCAATCGTCATAACGGCAACAATGTCTGCCACATTACCTATGCCTTGGTAATCATATGCACCAATAATTGGGTTGGTAGGAATATCCTCGGTTTTTGCATGCACATTTACATGCAGAATATACGAACCAAGGGCATTTTTTAGTTCCCTAAGAAATAGAAGGAAATCATTCCTCCTTGGTGGCGGAATAAATTCAAAGTCTATACTCACCCCTCGGTAGCCTCGCTCTCGAACCAAATTCACGAGACTTGTAACAAGGTTCGTACGAAATTGTGGAGTTCCGAGCACTCTCCCTACTAATTCAGCATCAAATTCACCATTAAGCTGATTTCGAATCATTAATAATGGTCTTACACCTAATTGATTGCTTGTGGCGACCAGTTCTCGGTCCTCCAATTGAACAAAAGCGAAACCAGACTCTGTAAAACTATAAGCAGCAATACCTATGTAAGACATTTGCCCTGCTAATTCATACATTTGTTCGATGGCAGCTTGTTGAACATAAGGTGCAATAAATACCAATGTAGTCATTTCCAACTTAGCTGTTGTAGGAATGTTTATTTTTTGCCCAACAACAAGAGAATTTAAATCAAGGGAGGGGTTCGCCTTAATTATCCCCTCGGTTGTTGTATTAAATTGAACAGCAATCTTCCACAGGGTATCACCTGGTTGAATCCGATAAACACGGTATGGTGATTGGGTTCGTGGAATGTAGAGCGCAAGACCAGGGGTAAGAGAATTCGTTGATGGTAAGCCATTAAGCGCCATGATTTCAGAAAAGGAAACACCATATCTCCTCGAAATCGCCCAAAGAGTCTCCCCGCTTTGTACTACATGAACGGCCATACAACCACACCTTTTCTATTCTTTAAGTAGAGTTAGTAAAAAATCTATCTGCTTAATTCTACTTAATATCCAGTTTATGGCGTATAACGCTTAATATGCTATTAGATACCGATGTCTCCTAAGCCCAGCGTCTATTTCCTCGATGCCCACGTCTATATTTCCCGTGATAGCAAACATCACATATTGAGAATCGAGAATCATCTGGCAAAGGTTTCCCGCATTTTTTGCATTTCTTTTGGAAATTCTCAACCTCGTCTCGTAACTGATCATGGACTTGATCACTGACTTCCTCTCTCACCCGCTCCCAGTAAACCGCTTCCGTTCTTCTTCCTAAACGATATAGAAATAACAGGTGAAGTCCAATCGCTTTATAGGATAATTCAAAATCCTCAAGCCCTTTGCGTTTAATCATTGGGTCTGGGATATCGGTATCATCTGCAATCGCCATCATAGTATCTAGCCATTGACGAACCAATGCCGGTTCTCTAGATGCAAATGGCAAGTGAAGAAAACCATATAGATCCATCATAGAAAAGCGTGCCTCTATTGGAGTTCCCCTAATCAATTCATATAACTCACGTTCTTCTGCTAACGTTGCCTTCTTCGTCCCTTTTGGTGGATCAAACTCCTCCCAAAGATCAAAAAAAGTTCCAAGATCACGATAATATTTTTGAAAACGCTCAAAAACGGTCGAGGTTGGAGCTATAGCAAACGTCTCTACAGGTTTATCATTTTGCTCCAAAAGCTTACTCATATATTTAATATCAGCGGAAAACGAGACCTTGCCGATATCATAAATACCCTTCCGACCGGCACGCCCGGCGATTTGCTTCACTTCTTGGGAAGTCAGCCTTCTCCTCCTAGTACCATCAAATTTCTCAGTCTCAAGAAAAACGATTCGTCGAATTGGCAAGTTCAAACCCATCCCAATCGCATCTGTTGCAACAACAACTTTTGTTTGACCAGAGTTAAACAAATCAATTTGCTTTTTCCTTGTTTCTGGAGGCATGCTCCCATAAATCATGCTGACCGAATGACCGCTTCGCTTGAGTTTAGCTGCGGTTTCCAAGACCCTTTTACGTGAAAAGCAAATGAGGGCATCCCCTTTTTTCGTGTGTTTTAACTCAAATTCCTTTTGCTCAACTTCTAATGGGGTATCACGACTATATTCATGGATTTCAATCTCGACGCCTTCTAACAGGTTATAAAGCATGTCTCTAATATTCCAACTTCCAATGATGTGAATTTCACGTGCATTTGCTTTCGTTATTGCTTTATACCAAGAAAATCCACGGTCCTTATCTGCTAGCATTTGCGCTTCGTCAATCACCACAACATCGTAATAGTCTTTCTCATGGAACATTTCCACTGTGCTTGAAATATGCTTAGCTCCTTCAACAGACTTTTCTTCTTCTCCTGTCTTTAACGAGCAAGGCACTCCCTCTGCATTTAACTTATCGTATACTTCAAGTGCGAGCAATCGAAGTGGCGCCAAATACAAACCACTCTCAGCTGCTTTCATCTTCTTTAAGGCATGGTGGGTTTTTCCTGTGTTTGTTTCACCAATATGCAAGACATACCGTAAATTGGAACCAACAGATGGGATATAAGCCTTTCCGAAGATATCGTCCATAATCCGTGCTTCTTCTGCTTTTCTTCGTTCTTCCTCTTCCCGCTCTTCCTCAATTCTCCGCTCGCGTGCAGAAACATGATTTTCAAACAAATCAGTGTGAATGTCTACATCAAACGGGATGTCAACAATGGCAAGTAAGTCTTCTAGATATTCTTCGGAAAGTTCCTCTAGACATTCACTTGTTAAATCAACAAACTCTTGGTCAAACCACTCCACTAACTTTGTCTCAGTAAGCTTTTGTTGGAATAATTTCTTATATTCTTGTTGGAGATTCTCTGGAAGTTCGGCAACAAGTCTTTTAGACACTAATTCAAATAAATATTCCATAATGCGCTTTTCATAAAAGTCAAAATAAGTTTCGTACTCAAAAGTACGTGCTCCCCAATCATATGAAGCCTGGACACCGCCTGTGAGCTCCTCAAAAAATTCAGCTACTGTTCGATAATCACTTGGCTGAAAGTGCCCATCCTCCACAAGTCTTTCTTCCAATTTAAACGGTTCAATATACTGATATTTCTGTTTCTGCTTCAGATCCTTCATTAACTGTTTAGCAACAAAATGCCGTACCTTCAAATAAAAAAATAAGAAGTTTTTTTCTAAATACTTTTCACCCCACCTTTGTACCTCGAAGGTGTAGGCGTTTCTCTTTCTGTCCACTTCAGCTTGCGCTTGCCGCTTTAAATAAGCTTCCCTTGATTGTTGGTATATCTGCTCCCACTCCACCGGATTTGAGGCAAATTGTTCATCTAGCCAATGAATAACATTAAAAGGGGTGAAATCCCTAATTTCATTACGAAAAAGCTTATTGATAATTTTCTTATCTACGCCCTCTGTTTCGTATCCTTTACTTTTCAAAAATAGCTTTTTTTCTTTTTTGGGTACATCATTGGATGCTTTATTCATCCAAACATTCACCCAAATTTGTTCTATAAAAGTCTTCCGTTCTTGAATATAGTCTTGATAAGAGCGAACTGTTTCGCTTTTTTCTAGAAAGTGGGCAATATCTCCATGAAGTTTTTGCTTCGTTTGTTCGATCGCAGCAGGGTAGATTTCTTCTAATTTCGTCATATCCTTGTCCCCTTTCTCCGTTTCCTTCATAGTTATATGTAAAAAGCCTGTCCAATTATCGGACAGGCTACATTTCATTAACTGATGATGGCAATAATTCCTTCGTCATCATCAAGAACCAATTGTATTCCTGAAAATGGATCTCTCCCTAGAACTTGATCTAGCCACATTCTAAGAGCCTCAATCAAATTTTGCTTAACTAGAATTTGTTTACGTCCGTGAATAAATGTTTCAGCGGAAAATCCATAATCATCGTCATACATTAACTCTACTTCCACTTCTTCTAACTTCACTTGCTTTTTATCGGCGACATATAAACAAATGGCATTTACAACATCCTGCTCAGATATTTTTAACGGTGCCAAGGGTCATTGTCCTCTCTCTGCTTTTTCTTAAAAGCTGTAATTACACGGCTAATAAGCATGAATAGAAGCAGAATCCCAATAATATTGATGGCCATTCCCAGGATTGGACCCAAGCCACCCATTCCTGCTAACAAACCGCCAAATAGTAATCCAGCAAGTCCACCATACATGATTCCACGCATTAACCCACCATTATTTCGTGGTGCAGTCGCATTCGTTCTGTTATTAACTGTATTATTTCGATTCACGTTTTGATTCTGGTTTGTTGTGGTATTATTGTTATTGTATCTTTTTGTACCAGACCTATATTTCTTTGCACTAACCTCAGATTGGTGCAAATCTTGTACAACAATATTACCAATTGGTGAGAACATCACCATGATCGCAATAAATGCCGCCATTAATTTTTTAATCATCATTCATCCTCCTGTTTTGTACTTTCCCATGTATGATTTACGAAAAAGTACTAATAAAGTTTCATTTTTTAAAAAAAAAATTATTTCAATATCTTCATTCATATAGTTTCCAAGCAAAGAAGCCTAATACCCAGTCCCAAAATTTACAAGAAATGTTTTCATAAATTAGTCACAATTAGGGCACTAAGTAAAGATGACTTCTATGTTAAAATCATTCTAAACAGACAAAAGCTGTGATTTATATCACACTTACCACAACTTACCGGGATAAATTATGAACATCATGTGAATAAATGAACATTATCTATGGTATAATGTCCCAAGGTTTGTTGTTATTATCGAAAGGAGAAGTTATATGAAAAGGAAGTGGATGGCACTATCCATCATTTTCGCAATTGCTACGTTTTTAACAGGATGCGAACCATTATTGGTCCTCGACCCTAAGGGGCCACAAGCAGCAAGGCAAGCGCAAGACATTATGCTGTCTATTGGGATTATGTCGATTATTGTCCTTGTAGTGTTTGCGATGTTAATTTTCGTTTTATTTAAATACCGCGCTTCAAAGCAAAGTCCAGATTATGAACCACCACATATGGAAGGAAATATCTGGGTTGAAGCAATTTGTGTTGGGATTCCAGTGATAATCGTTGCTTACTTATCATTTGTTTCTGTTCAAAGTAACTATATCGTTGAGGCGACTCCTCAAGGATACGAAGACAAAGAACCTTTAGTGATCTATGCTTCTTCATCAAACTGGAAGTGGCATTTTAGTTATCCTGAAGAAAACATTGAAACGGTTAACTACCTGTATATTCCAACAGACCGTCCGCTTGAATTTAAACTTTATTCACATGGACCGATTACTAGTTTTTGGATTCCACAGCTAGGTGGGCAAAAATACGCAATGAGTGATATGATTACCACTCTTCACTTAGCAGCTGATAGCCCTGGTGAATTCATGGGTCGTAACGCAAACTTTAGTGGAAAAGGATTTGCAGAAAACACCTTTGAAGTTACTGCTATGTCCCCTACTAAGTTTGTTGAATGGGTAGATGAGGTTCAAGAAACAGCTAAGCCTTTAACAGAAGAAAAATTTGATGAACTGATAGAGCCAGGTCATCTTGGTCGGATGACGTTTACAGGAACACACTTAGACTTTATGCCTCCACCAGAAGGTCATAACCATGGATCTTCTAATGCTGACGAATCTATTGATGATTCTCATAGTGAGCATGAGGGCGACCACAGCAGTCACTAACAAATAGATTTCTATATTCCTATAATCATAGGACTTACGGATAATTCCCGAAAGGAGATACAAACGGATGGAATTTTTAGAACGCTTTGCCGTACCACATCCAAGTATAGCAATATATGCTTCAATGGTTGCCATTGGATTGACGATGATCGCCATTGTTGCCGGATTAACCTATTTTAAAAAATGGGGCTATCTTTGGCGTGAATGGTTAACAACGGTTGACCATAAACGAATTGGGATTATGTATTTAATCTCTGCTTTATTAATGCTTTTCCGCGGTGGCGTTGACGCAATTATGATGCGTGCCCAGCTTTCCGCTCCAGAAAATACACTACTTGATGCACAGCACTATAATGAGATTTTTACAACACATGGAGTCGTCATGATTATCTTTATGGCGATGCCATTTATTTTCGCGCTAATGAACTTCGTTGTACCTTTACAAATCGGCGCACGTGACGTTGCTTTTCCACGCTTAAATGCCCTAAGTTTTTGGTTATTCTTCATGGGTGCAATGTTATTTAATATCTCGTTTGTTATTGGTGGTTCCCCTGATGCAGGATGGACTTCTTATTTCCCACTTGCAGGAAATGAGTTTAGTACTTCAGTTGGAACGAACTATTATATGCTTGCGATTCAGATATCCGGGATTGGTTCTCTTATGACCGGTATTAATATGATTACAACCATTCTTAAAATGAGAGCACCTGGCATGACCCTCATGAAAATGCCAATGTTCACATGGTCTTCATTTATCGCGAACGTTATCATCGTCTTCGCATTCCCTGTCCTAACTGTTGCTCTTGCAATGGGAACGATGGATCGTTTATTTGGAACACAATTCTTTACGATGGAAAACGGCGGCATGGATATGCTGTGGGCCAACCTTTTCTGGGTTTGGGGTCACCCTGAAGTATATATTTTAATTTTGCCAGCATTCGGGATCTATAGTGAGGTCATCTCAACCTTCTCTAGAAAGAATCTATATGGCTACAAATCGATGGTTGCTTCCATGGTTGTAATCTCGCTTATGTCGTTTTTAGTTTGGGCCCACCATTTCTTTACCATGGGGCAAGGAGCACTTACTAATAGTATTTTCTCGATTACAACTATGGCGATTGCGGTACCAACCGGAGTTAAGATTTTCAACTGGTTATTAACCATGTGGAAGGGGAAAATTGAAGTTACTACCCCTATGCTTTATTCTTTATTATTTATTCCGTTGTTCACACTTGGCGGAGTTACAGGGGTTATGCTTGCAATGTCTGCTGCTGACTACCAATACCATAATACAATGTTCTTGGTCGCGCACTTCCACAATGTAATTATTCCAGGTGTTGTTTTCGCGATGCTTGCTGGTCTTACGTATTACTGGCCGAAAATGTTTGGTTTTATGCTAAATGAACGTATCGGAAAGTGGACGGCATGGTTACTTTCAATCGGGTTCTTATTAGCATTTATGCCTATGTATATTACCGGCCTAGATGGCCAAGCACGTCGTATGTACACATACTCTGAAGCTACTGGGTTCGGACCTTTGAATATGATTTCATTCGTGGGTGCAATTATTATGGCCGTTGGTTTTGCGCTGATTGTTTATAATGTATATTACAGTACCCGTTACGCTTCAAGAGATATCGGTGCAGACCCATGGGATGCACGTACACTTGAATGGGCTACCCATAACCCTGTTCCAGAGTATAACTTTGCAGTTGTCCCAGAAGTACGTTCTAGTGAAGCTCTATGGGATGCTAAAAAACACGGTCATGTCTTGTTTAAAGATAGTAATTACAAGAAGATCCATATGCCAAACAACAGTGGTGTACCGTTTATCATGAGTGCAATCTTCTTCGTCTGGGGATTCTCGTTTATCTTTAGTTTGTGGATTCCTGCAATTCTTGCAACAATAGGGATTCTAGTATGCATGGCTCATCGTTCATTTGAGCAAGACCATGGACATTATATCTCTGTTGAAGAAATTGAAGAAACTGAAACGAAAATGCGAGGTGCTAAATAATGAAAATCGATCACTCGCTGCCACTTGAATATAGTACTGATCAAAACCAGTATAATATATTAGGATTCTGGATATTCTTAGGTGCAGAAATTATGCTCTTTGCGACTCTTTTCGCCACCTATTTCACACTTTTCAATCGTACAGGTAGCGGTCCTAGTGGAGCAGAAATTTTTGAAATCACTCCGGTGTTAATTGAAACTCTACTGCTGTTAACAAGTAGTTTCACTATTGGCTTAGGCGTTCACGCGATGCGTCTTGGAAATAAGAAAGCAATGTTAACCTTCTTCTCCATTACCCTTTTGCTTGGGTTAGCTTTCTTGGGCGTCGAGATTTACGAATTTGTTCACTATGTTCATATTGGAGCAGGAATTCAAACAAGTGCGTTTACTTCCATTCTCTTAACCACCTTAGGAACACATGGTGCACACGTTACGCTTGGATTATTCTGGGGACTCTTTATTATCCTTCAAGTAAAAAAGCGTGGCTTGACACCACAAACAGCCAATAAGTCATTCATTTTCTCGCTTTACTGGCATTTCTTAGATGTAGTTTGGATCTTCATCTTCAGCTTCATCTATTTGAAAGGAATGATGTAAGATGAAAGAACTTTTTCCTGCCAAACAAGTTATAGGCTTTGCGTTCTCACTACTCTTAACTGTAATTGCCTTAGCTGTTTACTTCCTTGATATGTCCTTTCAAACCGGTATGACCATTCTTTTGGTCACAGCCTTTGTTCAAGCAGGTGTTCAGCTAACTGTGTTTATGCACGCTGGTGAAACGGATGATAGAGGAGCCATTTATTTAAACGTTTATTATGGCTTAATTATTGCTCTTGTAACCATCTTCGGAACATTATTGGCAATGGTTTGGGATATGTGAGTAGCCACACCCGTAAGATTTAAGGAGTGCCTGAATAGGTGCTCCTTATTTTAATTTGAATGGAATGACTTTTTCCCCCGCCTTAGTTGGAACAATAAGTGTTCCTTTATCTGTTTTCTCCAACATTTCTTCTGTCACAACAAAGAACACACCGATGATAAAAATAAAAATCGCCCCAACAATAGCTCCCATTCCTAGACCTGTTATCAATGTATGGCTAATGACTAAACCAAAGATAAACAGTACCATTCCTAGGGATAATGTTGTTCCCCCCACATATTTCACAGCATTTAAAACCTTGAAATAGGATTCCATCCTGTTCAACTCCTTTGTAATGAATGCGCTTTCAGTAACTTCATAAAAGCTTCATCAACTTTATAATAGGAAGAAACCTGAAATTGAAGTTCCCTCCAACAGTGAGAAGATGATTTTATTTTAACAAAAGATTAATAAAATTGACACAAAATGTTCACAAAAATATCAATCTTTTTTCACAATTATACTAAAATCATTTTCTTAATAGAATAATAATCAAAATACATTGACATTTACCGATTTACTGTAGTAAAGTTTAGAGAAAATTATAAATTAAAACCATTTCTTATCCAGAGAGGTAGAGGGTCTGGCCCTGTGACACCTCAGCAACCTTCAGCATTTATTTGTTGAAAAGGTGCTAAGTCCAGCAAGTTGTTAAACTTGGCAGATAAGAAGAAGATTATGTACATCAACTCTAAGTCTTCTTCTTAAAGAAGACTTTTTTTATTATTCAAATTCAACAACAGAAATTACCGAAACTAGGGAGTGTTACAAATGGTAAAGATCAACACAAAGCTTGCACAAATTGGAAATCGAAGTGAAACGACTACTGGGGCGGTTAATCCACCTATCTATCTTTCAACAGCATATCGACATGAAGGCATTGGTCAATCTAGCGGCTATGACTATGTACGGACTGGAAATCCAACCCGAGAAATCCTCGAAAAAGCAATTGCTGATTTAGAAGAAGGTGAGCGCGGTTTTGCTTGTAGCTCAGGAATGGCTGCTATTCTTACCGTCCTCTCCTTATTTCAATCAGGGGATGAATGGATTGTATCTAAGGATTTATATGGGGGTACCTATCGAATTCTTGAACAAACCTTTAAGAAATGGGGCTTACAGTCTCAATACGTTGATATGAGCAATTTAGATGAGGTCAACGGTGCTATTACCTCGCAAACTAAGGCTATCTTTATTGAAACACCAACTAACCCGCTGATGGAGACAGCTGATATTGCGGCAATTGCCAAAATTGCGAAGGAGAAAGGCATTCTTGTCATTGTTGATAATACCTTTTACACCCCTCTTATTCAAAAGCCATTAACCTTAGGCGCGGATATTGTCATTCACAGTGCCACCAAATACCTTGGAGGTCATAATGATGTATTGGCTGGATTAATCGTCTCAAAAGGCGAAAAATTAGGCGAGGCTTTATTCCTCCACCATAATGGTGCAGGTGCAGTCCTAAGTCCTTTTGATTCATGGCTGTTAATTCGTGGAATGAAAACTTTATCATTAAGGATGGAGCGACATCAACAGAATGCCTCGGAGCTGGTCAAATTCCTAAAAGAACATGATGCCGTAACAGATGTCCTTTATCCTGGTCGTGGTGGAATGCTATCTTTCCGTATTAAAAAAGAATCTTGGGTGAATCCATTTTTACAAAATTTAAATTTAATTACCTTTGCTGAAAGCCTTGGTGGCGTGGAAAGCTTTATCACCTATCCGGCTACTCAGACTCATGCTGATATCCCACAAGAAGTGCGCGAAGCTAATGGCGTAGATAATCGCCTCCTACGCTTTTCAGTTGGAATTGAAGATGTCGAAGATTTAATGGTTGACCTAAATCAAGCCTTTGCACAAGCAGAACGGGAGGAATTGTAAAAAATGACAAAACATGACTATTCTTTTGAAACCCAGCTTCTACATAATAAGCATAAATTTGATCCTAGCACAGGTGCTGTCAGCGTACCTGTACAATATGCTTCGACTTTTCATCAACCATCCGTCGATACCTTTGGGAAATTCGACTATAGTCGAAGCTTAAATCCCACACGTGAAGCATTAGAAGATATCATTGCTGAAATGGAAGGTGGTACGCGAGGACTTGCTTTTTCTTCAGGGATGGCCGCAATTTCAACGGCGTTTCTACTACTCTCTCAAGGGGACCATGTAGTAATTACAGAGGATGTCTATGGTGGAACATTTAGAATGGTCACACAGGTGCTTAGTCGTTTCGGGATTGAGCATACCTTTGTCGACATGACTAATCTTGAACAGGTACGTGCAGCAATCCAACCAAATACAAAGCTCCTCTATATGGAGACTCCCTCTAATCCATTAATGAAAGTAACCGATATTGAAGCAGTTGTAGCAATTGCGAAGGAAATTGGTGCGCTCACTTTTGTTGATAACACCTTCATGACCCCCTATCTCCAGCGTCCGCTAGATTTGGGTGTAGACATAGTTCTTCATAGTGCCACGAAGTTTTTAGGCGGACATAGCGACACCTTATCAGGTCTTGCCGTTGTGAAAGATGAAGAGCTCGGAAACCGTTTATATACTTTACAAAATTCATTTGGTGCCGTCCTTGGAGTCCAGGATGCATGGCTAGTCATGCGCGGAATCAAAACCTTGTCTGTCCGAATGAATCAATCACAGGAAAATGCGAAACAAATCGCAGCATTCCTTAAGGACCATCCTTTGGTACAGAAGGTCCACTTCCCTGGCTTGGAGGATCATCCTCAATACGAGATTCATAGCCGACAAGCAAAAGGACCAGGTGCTGTACTCTCTTTTGAACTAGAAAATGAGGAGCTTTTCAAGGCATTTGTAGAAAATGTAAAACTACCTGTATTTGCGGTAAGTCTCGGTGGTGTGGAATCCATTCTCTCCTATCCAGCGAAAATGTCACATGCGGCGATGCCTGAAAGTGAGCGTCAAAAACGTGGCATCAGCAACACGCTTCTTCGACTCTCTGTCGGATTAGAGTCAGTAGAAGATATTATTCATGATTTCTCTGCTGCACTAGAAGTTGCCTCGAACAATTTATTGAAGAAAGGATGAATGAGATGAGTTTCCTGCAAAGATTAAAAAATGAGATTTTAATAGCCGATGGCGCAATGGGGACCCTTCTTCATTCCTTTGGAACAGATAGCTGCTTTGAGGAATTTAACCTCTCACGTCCAGAAGATATCGTTGGAATTCATCAAGCTTATATTGACGCAGGAGCTAACATCATCCAAACAAACACATATGCTGCAAACTATCTAAAGCTTCAACGCTACGGACTTGAAGATCATGTAAAAGAGATTAATAGCTTTGGTGTACAACTTGCCCGAAAAGCAGCAAATGACAAGACGATTATTCTCGGTACCATCGGTGGTAATCGAGGGATTCGACCTAATAAAGTTTCTCTAGAAGAAATTAAAAGAAGCTTCCGGGAGCAGCTGTATTGCCTGCTCCTTGAGGGAGTGGACGGAATTTTGCTTGAAACTTATTATGATTTTGAGGAGCTTGAGACGCTTTTATCAATTGCCCGTAAGGAAACTGACTTGCCATTAATCGCTCAAGTAACTCTCCATGAATCTGGTTTTTTACAGAATCGAATGAAAGTAAATGATGCCTTTTTAAAATTAGAATCTCTCGGCGCAAATGTAGTTGGATTAAATTGCCGACTCGGACCACACCATATGATTTCCTCTCTAGAGGGTGTTGAGTTACCACAGAGTGCCTTTTTATCTGCCTATCCGAATGCCGGTCTCCCTTCCTACACGGATGGAAAGTTTCAATTCGAAAGCAGTGCTGATTATTTCCGTCAATCGGCGCGAAAGTTTCGTGAACAGGGGGTTCGGCTGTTAGGAGGCTGTTGCGGGACAACACCTGAACATATTCGAGCATTTGCAACCGAATTGAAAAACCTATCACCTGTAACAGAAAAAAATGTTATTCATCGCAAGGAAAAAGTAGAGATTAAAGCTTCACCCTTTAATCGACCCGAACAACCGCTACATGAAATTGTCAAAACACGTCCCTCTATCATTGTTGAACTAGATCCACCACGAAAGCTTGATACAACAAAATTCTTTGAAGGTACTAAAGCATTAAAGGCAGCTGGTATCGATGCGGTCACACTTGCCGATAATTCGCTTGCCTCCCCAAGAGTTGCTAACTCTGCGCTAGGACATCTGGTAAAAGAGAAGGTTGGGTTACGTCCACTGGTTCACCTAACTTGCCGTGACCGAAATATCATTGGTCTACAGTCCCATTTAATGGGTCTTCATACACTTGGACTCCACGATGTTCTTGCAATTACCGGTGACCCTGCTAGGGTTGGTGACTTCCCTGGCGCTTCCTCTGTTTTCGATGTTTCATCCTTCGAACTGATTGAGTTAATCAAACAATTTAACGAAGGCCTCTCCTTTTCTGGAAAGGATTTAGGGCAGAAAGGTGATTTTTCCATCGCTGCGGCTTTTAACCCGAATGTCCGGTCACTTGAAAAAGCAGTGGTAAGAATGGAAAAGAAAATAAAATGTGGCGCAGACTACTTTATCACCCAGCCTGTTTATTCTGAGAAACTTCTATTAGAAGTTTACGAACAAACAAAGCACTTAGACGCGCCTGTTTATATTGGTTTAATGCCGTTAACAGGAAGCAGAAATGCTGAATTTCTTCATAATGAGGTTCCGGGAATTAAAATTTCACAAAATATTCTTGATACAATGGCAAAATTGAAAGATAACCCAATTCAATCGAAACTAGAAGGCATTGCCATTACAAAATCATTAATTGAAATCGCTGCCGAGCTCTTTAACGGTATCTATTTAATCACCCCATTTATGAATTATGAAATGACGGTTGAACTTGCCCATTTTACACGTAAATATACGGATCGTCTTTCAAGGAGGAAACAAAATGTCTAAAGCTTTACTAACAGATCAGCTGAAGAAGAAAATCCTCATTATGGATGGAGCAATGGGAACTATGCTCCAGCAAGCAAATCTCACCGCTAGTGATTTTGGTGGTGAAGAGTTTGAGGGCTGCAATGAAAACCTTAACCTTACCTCGCCTTCAGTAATCGAAAACATCCACCGCGAATATTTCCAAGCTGGGGCGGATATTATCGAAACCAACACGTTTGGAGCAACTAGTTTAGTCCTTGATGATTATGATCTTGGACATAAAGCCTATGAAATTAACAAAGTTGCAGCCGAGCTCGCCCAAAAAGTGGCTAGTGAATTTTCTACACCTGATAGACCACGCTATGTTGCTGGGGCGATGGGGCCAACAACGAAAACACTTAGTGTTACGGGTGGAACAACCTTTGAGGAGTTAACGGTAGCCTATGAAGAACAAGCACTCGGATTATTAGATGGTGGTGTTGACTTGCTTCTATTGGAGACGAGTCAAGATTTATTGAATGTAAAAGCTGCCTATATTGGCATCCAAAATGCTTTTACCCAAAAAGGGATTGAAGTACCATTTATGATTTCTGCAACAATTGAACCAATGGGAACCACCCTAGCCGGACAAACTATTGAAGCTTTTTATATTTCCATTCAGCATATGAATCCAATTGCAATTGGATTAAATTGTGCAACTGGACCAGAATTTATGCAAGAGCATTTACGGTCGTTAGCCAATCTATCTTCTTCAGCTGTTAGCTGTTACCCAAACGCTGGTCTCCCTGACGAGGAAGGCATTTATCACGAAACACCAGAAACACTTGCTCAAAAATTAACTGGTTTTGCTGAGGAAGGCTGGCTAAATATTGTCGGTGGGTGTTGCGGGACCACTCCTGCTCATATTATGGCGATTGCCGAAAAGATGGCATCCTATCAACCACGTGTTGCAATCTCGACTCCACAGCATATGGTTTCTGGGATTGAACCTTTTATCTATGACGATCCAACCTTAAGACCAATAATGGTTGGAGAGCGAACAAATGTGATTGGTTCTAGAAAATTTAAGCGATTGATTTCTGAAGGGAAAATTGAGGAAGCTGCTGAAATAGCACGAGCACAGGTAAAAAACGGAGCTCATGTTATTGACCTATGCCTTGCCGACCCTGATCGAGATGAGCTGCAAGACATGGAGCAATTTATACAAGAAGTGGTTAAAAAAGTAAAAGTTCCACTTGTAATTGATTCAACTGATACTAACGTTATTGAAAAGGCGCTTCGCTATTCGCAAGGAAAGGCCATCATTAACTCAATCAACCTTGAAGACGGCGAAGAAAAGTTTGCAGCAATCGCAAAACTTATTCACCTGTATGGTGCAGCCGTTGTGGTCGGGACGATTGATGAAAAAGGAATGGGTGTGACAGCCAAGCGAAAGCTTGAAATTGCCAAACGTTCATACCAACTACTAGTAAATAAATATCATATTCCGCCTCAAGATTTAATTTTTGATCCATTGGTTTTCCCAGTTGGGACTGGGGATGAGCAATACATCGGCTCAGCTAAAGCCACTGTTGATGGGATTAAAATGATAAAAGAAGCATTTCCCGAAACACAAACCGTTCTGGGCATAAGCAATGTCAGCTTCGGTCTTCCTCCGGTTGGCAGAGAAATTTTAAATTCTGTTTTCCTTTATCACTGTACCCAGTCTGGACTTGATTATGCCATTGTCAATACTGAAAAGCTTGAGCGCTTTGCTTCTATTTCCCAAGAGGAAGTAAGGATGGCCGAGGAACTTCTTTTCAATACAACTGATGTAAACCTTGCGACATTTACCGAATTCTATCGTGGAAAGAAAAAGGAAGCAAAGAGCTCGATTCCCGATATGACGCTAGAAGAACGTCTTGCCTACTATGTAATTGAAGGAACAAAGGAAGGATTGTTGCCCGACCTAGATATCGCTTTAAACAACTACCCTGCCCCTCTCGATATTATCAACGGGCCATTAATGGATGGGATGAAAGAAGTTGGAAAGCTATTCAATGATAATCAATTAATTGTTGCGGAAGTTCTTCAAAGTGCTGAAGTCATGAAAGCAGCTGTCGCTCACCTTGAACCTCATATGTCAAAGACTGACAGTAGTTCAACCAAGGGAAAAGTCATTCTTGCAACGGTAAAAGGTGATGTTCATGATATCGGAAAAAACCTCGTCGACATCATTCTTAGCAATAACGGTTATGATGTCATCGATTTAGGGATTAAAGTTACTCCAAACGTTTTAATCGAAGCAATCCGGAAAGAAAAACCAACTATTGTTGGTCTCTCGGGTCTGCTAGTAAAATCCGCTCAACAGATGGTATTAACAGCAAAGGATATGAAGCAAGCTGGAATCAATTTACCTATTCTAGTTGGTGGGGCCGCACTAACAAGGAAGTTTACTGATACAAAAATTGCTGCTGAATATGATGGTCTCGTTTTATATGCAAAAGATGCTATGAACGGACTATCTCTAGCCAATCAATTAGGAAATCCTGAAGAACTAGAAAAAATCATCACCGAAAAACAAGCTAAAGCACAAGAACTGGCCCAGTTAGCACCGAGGGTTAACCAAGCAGGAACGGCCACAGCCGTATTAACGCGAAAGAAAACCGTCAAGGAAGCTCCCGTTTATATACCACAAGATTTAAAAAGGCATCTATTAAAATCCTATACGCTCGCCCATATTGAACCGTATATCAATAAGCAGATGTTGATTGGACACCATTTAGGAGTGAAAGGAAAAATTGAAAAACTCCTTGCTGAGGGCGATGAAAAGGCAACAATGGTGAATCATGTTGTTCAGTCACTAATTAGCGAAGCTTCTGCAAATAACTGGATCGAGCCAAAAGCAATGTACCAATACTTTCCTGCACAAGCAGACGGAAACAAGGTACTCATTTTTGATAGCATCGAATCTAGTACCGTGATAGAAACCTTTGAGTTCCCACGTCAAGAAACGGACCCAGGTCTCTGTCTCGCTGACTTTTTACGTCCAGTAGGTGACAAGGAAATGGATTTTGTAGGTTTCTTTGCCGTAACTGCTGGAAAAGGCATTCGTGAAATTGCCGATAAACTAAAGAATGAAGGACGTTTTCTTGAAAGCCATGCCCTTCAAGCTTTAGCTTTGGAAACCGCAGAAGGATATGCCGAGTTAATTCATCGGCAAATGCGCGATCGTTGGGGATTCCCTGATCCACCAACCATGACGATGAAGGAGCGTTTCGCCGCCAAATACCAAGGTCAACGGTTCTCTTTTGGTTATCCTGCTTGCCCAGAGTTAGAAGATCAGAAGAAGCTCTTTGACCTGATACAGCCAGAAGACATCGGTATAAATCTTACAGACGGATTTATGATGGAGCCCGAAGCTTCCGTCACCGCCATTGTCTTCTCACATCCTGAAGCAAGGTATTTTAATGTATTGCGTTAATCTTTAAGAACGAAAAAAACCCCCTCTTTCATCAAAAAAGAGGGGGTTTTTTTGGTGTAAATTATGAGAGTCGTGCCTTTAATTAAAATAACATTCCTGCAATTGCAGCACTTAGCAATGATGCTAACATACCTGCCGCTACCGCACGAACACCCATGCGTGCAATATCACTTCGTCTTTCTGGAGCTAAATTACCTAAGCCACCAAGAAGAATTCCCAATGAGGATACATTGGCAAATCCACATAAAGCAAAACTTACGACAGCAACAGTCTTTTCAGAGAGTTCTGGTATTTGCGGTGCAAAGGAAGCATAAGCAACAAATTCATTTAGAATCAGTTTCTGACCAATGTAACCACCAGCCTGAACAGCTTCTGCCCAAGGTACTCCAACTGCAAATGCTATTGGAGAGAAAAGATAGCCAAGAATTACTTCAAGTGTGATTCCTTCAAGACCAAATAGTCCACTGATTCCACCAATAATTCCATTAATTAGCGCAATTAAAGCAATAAACGCTAATAGCATCGCACCAATATTTAAAGCAAGTTGCAACCCCACTGAAGCACCATTTGCTGCTGCATCAATAACATTAGCTGCTTCTTTATCGTCTTCCATCTTGAGCTTTGAAGTATCTTTGGGTACTTCAGTTTCAGGCATCATGACCTTTGCAAGAACTAAACCTGCAGGTGCAGCCATAAAGCTGGCAGCAAGTAAATATTCCAGAGGTACTCCCATTAATGAATACCCTATAAGAACAGAACCAGCAACAGAGGCTAATCCCCCAACCATTACGGCAAATAACTCTGATTTTGTTAGAATTTTAATATAAGGTTTGATGACGAGAGGAGCTTCAGTCTGACCAACAAAAATATTGGCAGCCGCAGATAACGATTCTGCATTGCTTGTCCCTAAAAGTTTGGATAGTCCACCGCCCAATATTTTAATAACCCATTGCATAATTCCTAAGTAATATAAAACAGAAATTAACGAAGAAAAAAAGATGACAACCGGTAAGACCTGAAATGCAAACACCATGCCAATGTTTTCCGCTTGGAAGATTCCACCAAACAGGAAATTTACTCCTTCATTCGCATAGTCAATGACATTCTGAACCCCCATTGAAACCTTTTGAAGAATGTTTCTTCCCGTCTCCCATTTTAGCACAATGAATGCAAAGATAAATTGTATTGCTAATCCCCCTAAGACGGTTCGCAGCTTTATCGACTTTCGATTGGAGGATAATAAAAACGCAATTGCTAATACTGTTATAATGCCAAGTAATCCCCATAAATAATTCAATATGTTCACCTCAGTAGTTATCTTGTTGTTTGTTTTATCTTTTTATTCTAGTTTTTTAAGACTAACTTCATTATCTAGCTTGTCTAATAAAAATTTTGCAGTGAATTGATCGGTAATTAAAGTGTTCGCATAGTTCCCTATTAAAGCACCATAGATTCCATTAATTTTATCTGCACCACCAGCCACTAATATGGAGTGCTCCTTTGTTTTCAAAGCCTCTAATTCAATTCCTAGTGTCCTGTCATTTAAATCCTTATTACAGATAACACCATTTTGATCAAAGAACCTCGAACAAATATCTCCTACTGCTCCATGCTTTATTGATTTTAAATCATTTTCAGTAAAATAACCCATCTTAAATAGAAGTGCATCTTCTGTAACCGATCCCATCGTAAATACAGCAATATTGGCTTGTTTCCCTAAGTCTAAAATCGCCCGGATATGTCTGTCTTTTTCCATAGCTTCTTTGACAATTGGTGAATCGACGATGGCTGGAAGCGGCAATTGGTGAGACGTGCTGTTAAACGCTTTCGCAAAAAGGTATAAAACCTCTGAGGCATAGCTGTTCGTCTCAGCATGACTAACGCCCCCTTTTAACTGAACAACCTGAACGTTTCGAACAAATCGTTGTTTTAATTCAACTGCTACGTGGTATAACGTCGTTCCCCAGGTCACTCCAATAATATCGTCGTCTTTTACCGTTTCAGTTAAATAAGCTGCAGCGACACCACCAAGGTAATTCTTAATTAAATGCTCTTCATATTCAGGAACCGAGGTTACAATTGCCTTTTTCAAATTAAATCTGTTTTCCAACTCTAGTGAGAGTTTATCAACTTCCTCTGTTGGATCATTTATTTTTATCTGAACAATTCCCTCACGTTTCCCTTGTTGCAAAAGTCTCGAAACCGTAGGTCTGGAAACCCCCATTTTTTTGGCAATCTCACTTTGCGTATAATCAAGCAAATAATACAACTTGGCCGCTTCAATTACCTTGCTTAATTTATCGTCTTTTTCCAATAGCATCACCTTGACTAACTGGTTTTTTGAATACGCTTTATAGTTTATCTTCTTTTTGCAAAAATGTAAAAGTGTTATTTTACATTTGTAAAACTAAATGTATTTCGAAGATTCACCCATTTTTCAAGAGTGAGATGATTCTTACCCTAGAAATGTTCTCTCACATTTTAAACCTATCCTTAATAACTTAGTTAACGTAAGATTTTTTAACAACTACTTTCTATTTTCACGAATGATCATTTTATCTACATAAGAAACCCTAGATCCTTCTCGTCCAAACATTTCACTGTTATTGATAAACAAACTTAAAAGAAATAGAAACGGCACCACAAATTGATTGTGTTAGTTGTGCCGTTTACTTAAAAAAACGCCTGCTCTGAATAGCTCAGAACAGGCGTTTTTCATATAGATATTATTCAGCTGGTACTGAGATAACTTTCCCGTTTTCAACTGCACCAACTTCTAATTGATACAAGAAGTTACCGCCCTCTTTGTCGATACCATCAACTCGATATATTTTTGTTTCTTCTGGGATATTCGCGATACCATCTTCAATATGTTCACGAATTTTCGCTGGATCGTCAACAGAACCAGCTGCTTCCATTGCTTTTGCCATAATATGCATAGCGATATAGTTTAAACCTGCTTCTGAACCAGGATCTTCACCATATTTTTCATTGTACTTTTTCACATAATCAGGTACTGCCGCTTCTTTAGAGTGGACAAGTGGAAGTACACCGATAGATCCTTCAAGCATTTCATAAGAATTTCCTAATACACGGCTCATTTCATCAAGCTTAGCTTGGTCCATAATGACGAACCCGCCTTCAAAGCCAAGTTCACGTGCTTGTTTAACAACTTTAGCCGTTGGTTCAGATGCTCCACCAATGAACATAACATCTGGCTTTTCCTTTAATGCGTTTGTTATGATAGTAAAGAAATCAGTATCCTTGGCGAAATCGATGGAAGCGTTGTAAACAACTTCTCCACCTTGCTCTTCCCAGTATGGCTGAAGTGCTTCTGCCCAATCTTTACCATATTGAGAAGCTGTTGGTAAGAAGGCAATCTTTTTACCAAAGCGCTCCATTGTATATTTTGTAAATGGAGGCAGGTAACGGTCATAACGAGGAGGAATCATAACTGTTAATGGGTTCTTTGCTTCAGCAATAGCCGGCTCACTGGAATATGCACCAATTAAGAAATTATCAATTTGGTTAAACACTTGTAGTGCAAAAATTCCTCCACTGTGTGGTGTAAAGACAATTGGTGTTTCGTTTTCTTGAATCAGACGCTTGGCATTGGAACCAGCCTCGTTTGGCAAATACTTGTCATCTAAAGAAACAACATTAATTTTAAACTTCTTGCCATCGATATCAACGCCGCCAGCTTCGTTGATTTCTTCAGCAGCCATTTTTACACCATTTAATGTACGTTCTCCATAAAATGCTGCAGGTCCACTAAGAGGTCCTGTATATCCAATATTAACCGTACCTTCACCACCGGAATCACTTGATCCACCAGATGATTTTGATCCGCCACCGCTACAAGCAGCTAATAAGAACATAAATGCGATTAAAATAATTGATAAGAAACGGAACTTTTGCTTTTTCATTTGGTTTCCCCCTTGATTGATCTTCATTCTCATTTTGTTAACATCCTAGACTTCAAATTATCGGTCCTCCGTTTCTCACCACCCTTCAGTTTCTGATTAATGGCACAGGAAACAATTAAGCTCCGATGTAAGCCTTTCTAACACTGTCATTTGTGAACAACTCTTCAGATGTGCCTTCAACCACAACATTCCCATTTTCAAACACATATCCTTTTGTGGCAATTTTTAAGGCAGCATTTGCATTCTGCTCAGCTAATAAAATCGTTGTTCCCTCTTTATTGATTTGCTGAATGACCTCAAACATCTGCTCAACAATTAACGGAGCTAGTCCTACTGATGGCTCATCTAGCATCATAACTTTTGGCTTTGCCATCAATGCGCGACCGATGGCGACCATCTGCTGCTGTCCACCACTAAGGGAACCTGCTGGATCATCTTTTTTCTGCTCAAGAATTGGGAACAGTTCAAACACGTGGTCCATGGTTTCTTTAATTTGGGCTTTATTCCGTCGATGGACATAAGCACCCATTTTCAAATTTTCAAAGACACTCATCGCTGGGAATAGCTTTCTGCCTTCCGCACACTGAACGATTCCTTCTTTCACGATTCGGTCAGCGGACAGTTTGTCTATCCGCTTCCCTTCAAATACTACATCTCCCTCAAAAGGCTTACTTAACCCGCTGATGGTATTGAAAGTTGTACTTTTACCTGCTCCATTAGCACCTAATAATACGACAATTTCGCCTTCATTGACCTCGATATTTATATCGCGGATTGCCACAAAGCTGCCATATTTAACGGAAATATTATTGACCTTAAGCAATCGCGCTTCCCCCTAAGTAAGCCTTAATAACGGCCTCATTATTTTGAATTTCTTCCGGTGTACCCTCAGCAATCTTCTCACCGTAACTTAACACCATGATTTTGTCCGCTAATTTCATGATCATGGACATTTTGTGTTCAATCAGGCAAACGGTAATTCCATTTTGCACCATTTTCTCCATCAGCTCTGCCAGGCCTTCCGTTTCATCCGGGTTTACTCCAGCTGCTGGCTCGTCAAGGAAAATTATTTCTGGACTAGTTGCTAATCCAAGAGCAAATGCAACACGTTTTTTCTCTTCTTGTGATAAACTACCAGCTAGTTTATAGGCCACATCTGTTAAGCCAACAAAATCAAGAACTTCAATCGCTTTATCACGACATTGTTTTTCTTCTTGTTTTAAACGTTTCGTTCTAAGAATTGCGTCAAATAAATTTGATTTTGTCCGTAGGCGGTGACCGACAATAACATTATCTAGAACCGTGGCTTGATCAAATAGATTCGTTGTTTGAAAGGTTCTCGCTACCCCTAACTCTGCAATTTTATTTGAAGGGAGATGGGTTATATCCTTCCCTTTAAAAATTACCTGTCCTGAAGTCGGAGGATGGAAACCGCTCACCAGGTTAAAGAAGGTTGATTTACCAGCTCCGTTCGGGCCGATAATTGCATTGATTTTTCCTTGTTCAATCGTAAAGTCTACATTGTTAACGGCTGTATTTCCGCCAAATTTCTTTGTTAGATTCTTAGTTTCCAAAAACATATCCGCTTCCCCCTTTACCCGTTTTTATTTGAAGCAGCAGAAGTTTCCTGAGCGGAGATCATCTGTTGATTTTGATTTAGGCTAGATTGATTCTGTTTCTTTTCTTTGCGTTTTGCTCTAAAGTCAATAAATCCACCTGAAATTCCTCGAGGGTAGAAAATGACCAGTAAGGTTAAGATTGGACCGAAGATCATCATTCGATAATCTTGTAAAAATTGTAATTGCTGAGAAACCCAAACAAGTAGAATTGTTCCGATAACTGGACCTGAAAGTGTTCCAATTCCGCCAACAATCAAATAGGTTAATAGATCAAAAGTAATGGTAATGTACCCGATATCTGGACCGATAAAGCGGATGAATGACGCGTATAATGCGCCAGCAAGTCCGGCAAAGAATGTAGAAATGACAAACACCACTAGTTTATTTGTCTTCGTATTAATTCCGATAGTTTGAGCTAAATCTTCACTATTACGGATTGCAATATACGTTCTACCAGACAAGGAATGAACAATACGATAGACAACCAAAATCGTGAATAGCAAGAAGAATAAGACTAAATAATAATTCGAAACTGGTGTATTAAATTCAATTGGACCAATGTTTCCTGGTGAAGGAATCCCAATTAAACCTCTGACACCGCCTGTTAAACTATCCCATTTATCAATGACTAGATAGATAATATACCCTACGCAAAGAGTGTAGATCGCGAAGAAATGTTCTTTTGTTCTTAATGAAATTAACCCAATCAAAAGACCGAGAATACTGGTGATGATAAGGGCTAACACAAATGCCAACCAGTAGTTCAACTGAGCCTTTGTCGTTAATAATGCAAGTGAATAGGCTCCGATTGCAAAGAACCCTGCATGTGCTAGTGATAAGTATCCTGTGTAACCAGCTAAAAGATTCAAGCCGTATACAGCGATAATCCAAATAAAAGCAAGTGTCATAATATGAATTAAATAATTATTATTTGTAATGAACGGGAACACGATTGCAAAAAGGATTAGAACTGCAATAACATTCCTTTGTTTTAGTAAATTAGCCATCAATGTCCCCCCTTAGCGAATAATCCATTTGGCTTAATGGTTAATATAAGAACAAGAATAACAAATGCAATGACATCTTTGTAATCATTCGAGAGGTAAGTTGCCCCTAGACTCTCAGTAAATCCTAGAATATACCCTCCGGCAATTGCACCAGGAATACTCCCCATTCCTCCAAGAATGATAATAACGAATGCCTTTGTTAATACCAGGTGCCCCATTCCTGGGAATACTAGATTAATTGGAGCAGATAAAGATACAGCAATCGCTGCTAAAGCACCAGAGATTAAGAACGTTAGCATTGCTACTCGGTTTGTGTTGATTCCGACAAGGTTAGCACCTTCACGATTTTGAGACAAAGCAATAATTGTTGCCCCTGTGAATGTCTTTTTCAAGAAAATATATAAGACTATCATAACGACAACTGTAGAAACAATGATCAACAAGCGTTGCATTGTTAACGTGACACCTGCAACATTCACAACTTGTCCGTATGGAGAAACCATTGTTTGGTATTCAGCTCCCCATATGAATTGGACTAGTGCTTCAAGGAAAAGCATAATCCCTATTGCAGCAATTTTGTCATGAATAGCAGGTGCATGTCTTAATGGATGGAATACCAATCTTTCCATAAGAACAGCTAAGCCCCCAACGACTACGCATGAGATAACAATCGCAATCCAGTAATTCAAACCTGCCTGGGTCATCATCGTTAACGTGATATACCCACCCACCATGTACAAAGCACCATGGGCAAAGTTTGGGATATGTAATATCCCATAAACAAGTGTCAGACCTAATGCAACTAGGCTGTATACACTCCCCAATGTCAAACCATTAAACAGCTGTTGAATCAATATGTCCATCCGTTCTCCCCCTGTTCGTAAGAAGCCCCTTTCGGATCCTCTCGCAAAATGTTTGCCTATTCTTTATTTTAATTGTGTGTTGCCCGCTTTTTGTTTTTCCTCTTCTTGAAGTTGACGCCAGAGGATTTTTCCACTGCTTGTCATTGGAAATTGATGTTTAAACTCTACCTCTCGTGGGTATTTATAAGCAGCCATATGCTCTTTCGCCCATTCAACAATTTCTTTTTCTTTTACCTTGCCCTCGTATTCTTCATTCAAGATGACAAAGGCCTTTACTGATTCACCGCGCCGCGGATCCGGCACTCCAACAACACAGGCCTGTTGAATGGCAGGATGTTTATATAAATAGGACTCAACTTCAGTTGGCCATACCTTAAAACCAGAAGCATTAATCATCCGTTTTACCCGGTCTACTATAAAGAAATATCCTTCCTCATCATAGCGTCCAATATCACCAGTCCTGAAAAATGTCTTTCCATCCAATTCAATGAAGGAGTCCCGGTTCTCATCATCACGATTATAGTAACCGACCATTACTTGCGGTCCATTTACAATAATCTCTCCCACCTCTCCAATCCCCAATTCTTTCCCTGAGGCTGGATCAATAATTCTTGAATCAACATCAAACGAAGGTAAACCTAAACACTGCATTTTCGGTCGTTGAGGAGGATTAAAGTGTGTTTGTGCAATTGTTTCGGATAATCCATAACCCTCGATAAAGCGCAAACCAGTTAATTGATATAATTTCTCTCCTACAGCTTCCGGTAATGCGGCTCCTCCACCAGACAGATAAGATAGTGAAACAATATCTTCTTTCTTTAGCTTCGAATTTGAAACGAAATCAACAATCATTGTCGCAATCGCACACCAATGCGTACATTTTTGTTGTTTGATTAACTCAACAGCTGTTTCACGGTTCCATCTCGTCATAATCACCATGCTTCCACCACTATAAATTGGCATATGCATACTGTGGATCATCCCAGTTACGTGGAACAGTGGCAAGGTCATAAGGTGTACCGAATTGGGTGTTACACTTGCCCAATGAAATGCACCTACTGTATTCGCTTGTACTGAACGGTTAGTATGCATGCAACCTTTAGGAAGTCCCGTCGTTCCTGAGGTGTATGGAAGAACAGCTAGATCATTAGCACTTGTTGTAAGTTCTCCTGGTTGAAGATTTGCTTCAATAGCATTCATCCATAAATGATGACCTTCATCTGTAAAGACAGCTCGATTTGCTTCTACCTCTTGAGGAACATCCCCAGAAAAGTTACCCGTATAATCTGAGTAAGCAGCATAAACGACATTTTCAAGTGATGTACTACTATAAAGTGGTTTTACTTTTTCATAAAGTTCTTGGCCAACAAGAGCTGTTTTCATTTCAGCATCCTTGATATAAAACGACAATTCATTAGCAGTCAACATTGGATTAATTGGTACAACCACTGCATTTGCTCTTAAGATGGCATAAAAACCAATGACAAACTGAGGAGAATTTTGCATAAATAGCAGAACTTTTTCTCCTTTATTAACTCCTAGCTTTTGTTGAAGATAACCTGCAAGTGCTGTTACCTGCTCATCCAATTCTCGGTAGGTTAAGCTATTTCCGTAATACTGAATCGCTAGATTTTCCGGATATCTTTTCGCACTAACCTGCAAGTTCTCATATAATGAGGTTTCTGGCACACTTAAGGATTTCGTTAAGTTTGGCCAGTGTTCATGATGAAGAGTTAACATGACAACATCTCCTCTTTGAATAATATCTAGTTGGGTAGCATAAACTATATGTTTTTCTTGCCAAGTTTAACGATTGTCTGAGTGACTTATATCAGCAGTGAATTTTGCTTTTAATTCGCTAGCGATTTCACTAACAGCTTTCTTTCCGTCACTGACAAACTCGGTCATTCCAAGAAATCCATGAATCATTCCTGGATAGCAAACATACTTTACTTCAACACCTGCATCCTTTAATTTTGAAGCAAAGGCTTCGCCTCCATCACATAAAGGATCGAATTCAGCAGTCATTATGTAGGCAGGTGGTAATTGTCGAGTGGCAGCATCCGGGATAAGTAAAGGCGCCGCCAACGGACTTTGAGTATCATCCTCACTTGTTAAATATTGATCACGGAACCAAGCCATCATCGGCTTTGTTAAATAATATCCCTCACCGTACTTCTCATAAGACTCTGTATACTCAAAACCTGTAGAAGGATAGAGTAACATTTGATATGCAATAGCAAGGTTCTTCCTTTCAACAGCCAAGTAAGATACAGCAGCAGCGAGATTTCCACCAGCACTATCTCCACCTACAGCAATACGTTGGGGATCAATTCCTAGCTCACCACTGTGATCATAGGTCCACTTAGCAGCAAGGTATGCATCTTCTACTGGTTCAGGAAACTTACTTTCAGGAGCTAGACCGTAATCAACAGATACGACGATACAGCCAGATTCTGCTGCAACGGTATGGCAAAGAGCGTCATGAGTTTCAATATTCCCAATTACCCAGCCACCACCATGGTAATAGACTAGGGCTCCAGTAGTACCGTTTACTTCAGGTGTATAGATTCGAATAGCAATCTCTTTTTCAGACCCCTGAATCTTCCGATCCTCTGTATTCACCTTTACTTCTGCCTTGCTCATTAATTTAGCTGAAGCTTCAAAAGCTTGGCGAGCTTCCTGAACACTTAGTTGTTCCATTGGAGGTAGCCCTCTTGATTCCATCATTTGTAGCAAAAATTGAACTTGAGGATGCAATCCCATTTATACCCTCTCCTTATTGAGAAAATTTTATATAAACTCAATTATGAAAATTTAGACATAAACGAGTGGAAATATCATAGGATAGTAGTACCTTTCATCTGTTGTTTTTTATACCTTCTAGGATGATATTCGTAAACATTTGGGCAAGCTCCTCTTCTGAGACTTCGCCTTCAGGGTTGTACCAATAATAAGTCCAATTAATAATGCCTAAGATTCCAAACGTCAGCATATCTGCCGGAATCGTATTCTTAAATTCCCCTTGACGGATGCCCATTTCAATCAGTTCTTGGTACCGCCTGCGAAACAAATTCCGCTTTGCCTTAATTTCCTCAACATTCTTGCCGCTAAGATGCCTCACCTCACGCGTGAAAATTCTCGCGCTTTCACGATTACTTCCAATGTTGTTAATCACCATAAAAATTAAACTGTATAATTTAGCAATGGAATCCTTCTCTGAATCTTCTAATATGACTTTCTGTTGTTCGATGAGATCATCAATATAAGTTAAATGAATATCCTTCAGCAGTTCCTCTTTACTCTTGAAGTAATAGTAAAAGGTGCCTTTTGTTACATTCAATTCCTCAACAATTTCCTTGATTGACGTTCCCGTAAATCCTTTTTTATCGAATAATTGTATACTAGTTTCAACAATTCTCTCCTTCATGGCTGCGCCCCTCGCTCAACTTCGAAAAGGATATAAGACAGCTAAGGCCGGATACTGGATAAAATCCAGCATCCCTCCTTTTCCCTGCAATCTATCTTTCATTTTCGATGATTGTTGCAATTCCCTGACCGCCACCAATGCAAGCAGTAATTAAAGCATAACGACCACCTGAACGCTTCAGTTCATATATTGCTTTAGTGGTTAGTATTGCCCCTGTTGCACCAAGTGGATGCCCATGAGCAATTGCACCGCCATTTACATTGACCTTTTCCATATTCATGTTCAGTTCACGATTACAAGCAAGGACTTGGGCGGCAAATGCTTCATTAATTTCAATTAGGTCCAGGTCATCCATTGATAACCCTGAGCGCTCAAGCACCTTTTGTGTAGCCGGGACAGGACCAATCCCCATAATATTCGGATCTACCCCTGCAACAGCATATGCTCGAACCGTTGCTAGCGGTGTAACCCCCAACTCTTCAGCTTTTTCACGTGACATAATCACAACCGCAGAAGCAGCATCATTTAAACCAGAAGAACTTCCAGCTGTGACCGTCCCACCTTCTAAAAATGCTGGTGGAAGCTTTTGCAGAGCCTCGATTGTTGTCTGTGGCCTTGGATGTTCATCTGTTTTGAACACAATAGGCTCCCCTTTACGAACAGGGATTGTGATTGGAACAATCTGCTCATCAAAACGGCCTTCCTCCATTGCTCTAGCCATCCGCTGTTGACTCAATAGTGCAAACTCATCCTGTTCTTCTCTTGTTACATTATACTTCTCAGCAAGGTTTTCTGCGGTAATGCCCATCGGCGGGTCACCAATTTCTTCAGGAGATAATTGCGATTTTCTGAACCTTGGAGGTTCAGCACTGTATGCCTTTTCAGCCCGATCCAAAAGGTAAGGAGCGCGGCTCATGCTCTCAGTACCACCTGCAACATAAATATCTCCATCCCCAGCATTGATTGCCTGTGCTGCAAGATTGATAGCATTGATACCAGAACCACACTGACGGTCAATCGTTAACCCAGGTATATTGATCGATAATCCTGTCTGCAATGCCGTCAGTCTTGCAATATTTCCACCAGCGCTTAACACATTCCCGAAAATCACATCATCAATCTGTTCTGGGTCAACCTTAGCGCGTTTAACAGCTTCCTTAATGACTTCAGCACCGAATACATGTGCAGGAACAGTGGCTAGTGCACTCCCCTGTCTACCAATTGCTGTACGAACAGCCGAGACAATTACCGCGTCTCTTTTCATCTAGTACATTCCCCCTCTTAGGTATTGGTCCGTGTCCAAGATTTACATCGCATTCGTTCCGCCATCAACCACAATCGTTTCACCTGTCATAAAATCAGACGCTTTGGAAGCAAGTAACAGTGCTATCCCTTTTAAATCACTTTCGGTACCGTATTTCCTTAAAGGAGTCCCTTCTAAAATACTGTTCCCACCCTTTTCTAACAATCCTTTAGACATTTTTGTAGGAAAGAATCCAGGTGCAATGGCGTTTACATAAATTCCTTTAGGTCCCCATTTGACAGCTAAATCCTTGGTAAAGGTGATAACAGCTCCCTTACTTGCATTGTAACCAATTGCATCCATAACTTCTGGCCTTGAGCCCTTAAAGCCAGCAACGGAAGCGATGTTGATGATTTTTCCGTATTGCTGTTCAATCATTACTTTTCCAACTGCCTGAGACATTAGAAACGTTCCAGTAACATTTACATTCATCACTTTATTCCACGCCTCAAGTGGCATTTCTTCTGCTGGTGCTCCCCATGACGCACCGCTATTGTTTACAAGGATATCAATGCGACCAAACTTATCGAGTGCCGCCTTTACAACCCTATTTACATCTTCTTGGCTTGTTACATCACATTTTAATGCTAGTGCTTCAACACCAAGTTTTTTCATTTTCTCAGCCACTTCTACACATGCCTCTTCTTTTCTTGAGCAGAGAACAAGATTCGCTCCAGCTTCTGCAAACCCTTCAGCGATTTGTTCGCCGAGTCCTCTGCCGCCTCCTGTGATGATGGCCGTTTTTCCTTTTAAATCAAATAAATCCTTGATATGCACGGCGGACTCCCTCTCCTTGAATTAAAGGTATTTTTTTAGTTCGTATCTTGCAATTGCTCGACGGTGAACTTCATCCGGACCATCGGCAAGTCTTAGTGTACGGATGTTTGCCCAACTTGCTGCAAGTGGAGTATCCTCACTTACACCAGCAGCACCAAAGGCTTGTATAGCACGGTCGATAACATTTAATGCCATATTTGGAGCGACAACTTTGATCATCGCAATTTCAGCTTTGGCTTCTTTGTTTCCGACTTTATCCATCATATCAGCGGCTTTTAGGGTAAGAAGCCTTGCTTGCTCTATTTCAATTCTTGAATCGGCAATCCATTCTTGAATGACACCTTGTTGTGCCAATTTCTTTCCAAATGCTTCGCGTTCCTGAACGCGCTTACATAACAATTCTAACGCCCGCTCTGCTGCACCAATTGTTCTCATACAATGGTGGATTCTTCCCGGTCCTAGTCTACCCTGTGCAATGGCAAACCCTTTGCCCTCACCCCAAAGCATATTAGAGGCTGGTACACGAACGTTTTTATATTCAATTTCCGCATGGCCATGTGGTGCATGGTCATAGCCGAATACTGGTAGAACTCGTTTAATAGTCACTCCTGGAGTGTCAAGTGGTACTAGAATCATAGATTGTTGTTCATGCTTAGGTGCATTGGGATCATTCTTCCCCATTACGATTGCAATTTTACAACGTGGGTCACCTGCACCTGAGGACCACCATTTTGTCCCGTTGATCACGTATTCGTCACCATCACGAATGATGCTCGCTTCAATATTAGTAGCATCTGAGGAAGCAACATCTGGCTCTGTCATTGAGAAGCAAGAACGAATTTCACCATTTAGCAATGGTTTCAACCATTTTTCTTTATGTTCTTCTTTCCCGTAACGGACAAGCACTTCCATGTTTCCGGTATCTGGGGCTGCACAGTTGAATACTTCTGGGGCAATGCTTGAGCGACCCATGATTTCGCAAAGTGGTGCATATTCAAGATTGGTCAGACCAGCACCCAATTCGCTTTCCGGAAGGAATAAATTCCATAATCCGTTGTCCTTTGCCTTTTGCTTTAATTCTTCCATGATTGGTGGAACGTTACCAAAACGATCCTGAGGATCAATTTGCTCATAATATAATTTTTCATTTGGATACACATAATCGTCCATAAACTTAGTTAGTTTCTGTTGGAGCTCTTTTACCTTATCTGAATAAGTAAAATCCATTTAGAACACTCCCCATTTATTATTCATTTACGCCTACTAACTAGTCGGTATGTAACTACCAACAATAATAAACAAAATTTTTGCAATATTCAACAGCGAATTTTGTCGTTTTATTTATTATTTTTCGAGTCTCGTTCTCCCAAGACCAGCTTTACTAATCATTCATGCATAACATATAATTCTTCTATAATAATAGTTATACAGAATGCAACCCATGACTATCTTCTTATCTTATAAACCCCAGAGCCCTTTGCTATCAATTCACCATGTTCATCAATAATCTCTGATTCCACCGCTGCTATTTTATATCCTTTTTGAATGATTCTCGCATTAGCGGTAATCAAACCATGGTTGATTCCGGTCACATAATGGACATTTAAATTCATGGCCGTTACATTTGTTTGATAAACGGTTCTGAGAGCAACAGTTTGGATCGTATCAAGCATTGACGCATGAACCCCACCATGAAGGTTTTGTTGGATATTTAGATGCCTGGAATCGATTGATAGTTTTACTAGAATATCTTTTTCGTCTTGAACCATCACTTCAAAGCCTAGATGGTTTAAATACGGGTTTTTGTCAAACCAATCAATCTTTTTGTGTTCGACAGCGGTCACTCCACATCACCTCCTTTCCTAAATTCGACAAAAATTCAATTTTTCCTAATAATTTTTTGGATTTAGTTTAAAGGATCCTGTTGCCTTCGCAATTCTCTTTTTATTCTGATCATAAATAACACCATCGGCTGTTACATATTTTCCATCACGATGTAGGATAACCGTTTCGGCGGTATAATTTGATTTGGGTTCTAAATCAAAATAACTTAAATTCAAATTTATCGTGGTTGCAAAAGAATCAGTCTGTCTTGAAATGGTCGCTCCCATCATAATATCCAGCATCGTCGCAAAGACACCCGGATGAACTGTCCCATCGTCCTGTAGTAAAAAGGGATTAAGCGGAAGTTCGAGTTCAAAGCCAGTTTCAGAGGTTTCATCCCCAACAAAACCTAGATAATCATAAAAAGAGGATATCGTACTCTTTGTCTCCTCCATCAGTCTCCCCCTTTCCACATTGTTACTTTTAGGATCTTTTCTCAAACTTTGTTACATTGAAGAACAATACAAGCTTGCATACAAGTGAAAACCGAAACCTAATAACTAGTTGTACGTCTAAGGCGTTTCATTTCTTCTGTTTTGAGTAGTGAATAAATTGTCTCTAGCACTGGTGTTTCTACACCAAAGTCCTTCCCTTTACTCACGATATAGCCGCAGATGGATTCAATTTCCATCGGTTTCCCGTTTCGTTTATCTTGAAGCATCGAGGTTTCATGATGTCTAGCCGGCTCGCTTTGCTCAATCAATTGAGGAGCGAGAGCATCTTCTAATGGGATACCCACTTTTCTGGCAACGTTAATCGCTTCCCCGCATACCCGTTCTGCTGTGATTCTCAACCCGTCGTCATCCAAAATGTCGCCGACTTTCCCTTCAATTAAAGCGGACAGTGGATTAAACGTTACATTCCAGAGGAGCTTTTTCCACTTTACTTTCAAGATATTACTAGAAACATGGGAAATAATGCCCGATGAGTTCATTAACTCACTCACTTCTTTAACAATTGGTAAATTGTCATCAGTTTTTATCGCGCCTATTACTAATTTAGTAGGGTTTTCAATTTGTTTTACCAGTCCTGGCTCTTTCATATGTGCCTGTATATAGGTTGCTGCAGACAGGATTCGCTCAACTCCGAAAATTTCACCAAGAATCTCCTCATTATCGACGCCGTTTTGCAAAGTAAGAATATAAGCATTCTTTTTTATAATTGGAACAAGCTGGGTAGCCACTTCCCTCGTAGCAGTCGCCTTTACACAAAAGAGGATAAGGTCAGAATCATTAAGTGCATCGTAACTGTCGGTTATAATCCCTGTAGCCGTAAAATTCCCATCAATACTCTCAACGGACATCCCGCCATTGCGTCTCATCGCCTCGAGATTTCGCCCTCTTGCTATAAAAGTAACCTCGTGACCTGACTTGCTTAAGTAGGATCCAAAATAACCACCCACTGCACCTGATCCAACCACACCAATTTTCATAAGCAAACCTCCTTCCAGGTGAATTGAATATGTATTAATATGTTTTAAGGAAAAGGCGAAGTTGCGCCGAGCGCCCTTCGCCTTTAGCTTTTAGTCCAGCAAATCTGGCTGTTCCTTGACAATTCTGTTCCACAATGGCTGGAATTGGAACCAACCAGCATTGCTATTCCCAACCTGATTGTAAGCAGCTTGTGCACCTTCATGATCAATTAAGATTGGGGTACCGGCAGATTGAGCCAACAGTTGAGCTTGACAGGATCGCTCCATCGTAATAAACCACCAAGCAGCTTCATCCACAGATGTCCCCACCGTTAATAAACCATGATTTCGGAGGATGCACGCTTTCTTATCTCCAAGAGCGACACCGATTCGGCGGCCCTCCTCCAGATCATGCACGACACCGGTATAATCATCAAATAGTGAATGATCACGATAAAAAGCGCAAGCATCTTGAGTAATTGGATCAAGAAGCTGCCCAAGTGCGGAAAATGTCTTCCCATATACAGAGTGGGCATGGGCAGCTGCAATTACATCTGGTCGGGCAGCATGGATTTGTGAGTGAATGGCAAATGCCGCACGATTAACAGGGAGGTCGCCCTCGACGACTTCTCCTTGATGATTACATAAGATTAGGTCTGAAGCTTTGATTAAGCTAAAATGAACACCAAACGGGTTGACCCAGAAATGGTCTTTCCGCTCAGGATCTCTCGCCGTAATATGGCCCGCGACTCCTTCATCAAAACCAAACTTTGAAAACAATCGAAACGCTGCAGCCAGTCGTTCCTTCAAATGCTGCCGTTCTTCTTCCACCGTCTGGAAAACAGGTGGTTTAAAGCTCACTTTTGCTTTTACAGTCATAAAATCCTCCATTTCCCGCCACTATGAAAGATAAGGATATCTTAAAAGAGTCTATAGACGACATTCCCCTTCAAGACAGGCTTACCCTCTTGATTTACAGCAAGCACATCGAATTTCAATAGATTTTCATCTCGTTCCTTTAGCTCAGCTTTTAGGGTGACAACATCATTTAAAAAGACCATACCACGGAATCGAATCGAATAATCCTGGATAAATCCTTCTTCATAATAAGTAGTAAATAGTTTTGCTAGATTTCCCATTGTCCACATACCGTGTGCAATAATTCCAGGTAAGCCAGCTTTTTTTGCTTCTTCATCAATCGTATGAATTGGATTGAAATCACCAGAAGCACCAGCATATTTGATCAAGTCAATTCGAGACACTGGATCTAGCTGAATTTCATTCAGCGTATCCCCAACATACAACTCTGCAATCTTTGTCATACTTGCTGCACCTTCCTATAAGCTTCAGAAAGAATAACAATAGATTTAGACGTGAAAATCGTTTTGCCATCCTTGTCCTCGCCATTATTTTCTAATACAACAAAGCCCATATTGCCCAAAGCCCCTGGCTTTTCATAATAATCGGATACTTTGGCATAACAATAAACATCTTCACCTACCAAAAGCGGTCGCTCATAATGGTAAATTTGCTCACCGTGGATTAACCCCTTATTAGGCATGTTTAACCCCTCAATCACTCCATAATCAAATACTCTTGCGAAAGTTGGCGGAGCAATATTTTTACCAAAGCGAGACTGCTTACCAACTTCCTCATCAAGGTAAATCGGATGCACATCTCCAATGGCTTCGGCGAATTTTTTAACTGCACCGCGTTCAACAGTATTTCTAACCTTCGCTGAGGCTTTCCCAATCATTTCTTTCATAAATTTGCCACCTCACAAAATGAATTAGTTTTTCGGTCCACCAGCAACATATATCACTTGACCACTAACAAACCCTGAATTTTCATCCGCAAAGAAAGCAACCGCGTTTGCTATGTCCGCTGGCTTACCGCTTCTTGCAACTGGGATATTTGCTACACTAGCCTTAATTAATTCTTCAAACGGAATTCCGATTCTGCGTGCTGTTTCTTTGGTCATGTCCGTTTCAATAAATCCTGGAGCAATCGAGTTTGCTGTAATCCCGAATTTCCCTAGTTCGATCGCCAATGTTTTTGTAAATCCTTGTAAACCAGCTTTCGCTGTAGAATAGTTCGCTTGTCCTCTGTTTCCAAGTGCAGATGTAGAGGAAATATTGATGATTCGACCATATTTTTGGTCTACCATGTACTTCTGAACCGCTTTAGTCGCTAGGAATGATCCTTTTAAGTGTACATTCATGACGGTATCCCAATCATTTTCCGTCATTTTAAATAACATATTGTCACGGATAACACCTGCATTGTTGACTAAAATATCTACTGTACCAAGAGTATCAACAATTTCCTTAACAGCTGATTCTACTTGCTCCGCATCCGTAACACTAGCAACCTTGGAATATACCTCAACGCCTTTTTCTCTTAGTTCAGCAGTTGTCTCAGCTAAAGCTTGCTCATCTAAGTCAATAAAGGCAACCTTTGCTCCTTCTGCAGCAAAAAGCTCAACGATTCCCTTTCCTATCCCTCTACTTCCACCGGTTACAAATGCAACTTTTCCTTCAAATCTTCCTGCCATACTCATTTCCTCCTTCAATCTAGTAAACTCGCAATTTATTAGACAGCGCTTACAAACTTTATTATATGAATTGTCCTAATTTTACATGACCTTTAAGTAAGTTTCTTGAAATGATCACTCTCTGAATTTCATCTGTACCATCATAGATTCTCCAAAGTCTTGCTTCACGGTACCAACGCTCTAGTGGCAATTCTCTCGTATAACCCATTCCACCATGAATTTGCAGGGCACGGTCAATAACTCTGTTCCCCATGTTTGCACCATAAAGTTTAGCCATTGATGCAAGATGACGATTGTCTTCACCTTGGTCTAATGTATAAGCTGCATTTAAAACTAACCAACGAGCCGCATCAATTTCAACTGCAGAATCAGCAATCATAATCTGAATTGCTTGTCTGTCAGCAATTGGTTTCCCAAACGTTTCACGCTCTTTTGCATAATCGATAGACATTTGCATAACACGCTCTGCTGCTCCAACGGCACGAGCCCCAACGATCCATCTTGCAAAGCCAATCCACTCAAGGCCTAAGTTATATCCTTTATTCAACTCACCAAGAATATTTTCTTCAGGCACACGAACATTGTCGAATACTAATCCAGCTGGACCCCATTCACCCATTGTATGTATATACTCGGATTTCCAGCCCATATCGCGATCAACGATAAAGCATGTCACACCCTCGCGTCCTCTTGTTGACTTATGAAGTTCCTTATCCGTAATCGCAATTGCCATAACGAAATCTGCTTCATTTCCACCAGTGATAAATGTTTTTTCTCCATTTAGTACCCATTCATTTCCATCTTTGACAGCCGTCATCTTGATGTTCTGTGTATCGGATCCCGCACCAGGCTCTGTCATCGCAAAGCATGATTTCTTTTCACCGTTAATAGTTGGAATCAAATACTTCTTCTTTTGCTCTTCATTTGCGTAGTAAAGAATATTATCAGCAGAACCTCCAAAGCTAAACGGTACGAACGTTTTTGCTACTTCCATGTACACAAGTGCCAACATCATTTGACCAAGGTCTGCACCGCCATATTCTTCTGGTGTATTAATTCCCCAAAAGCCTGCTTCTTTAGCTTTTAACTGAAGCTCTTTCAACTTTCCAGGTGGTAGACTTGGTTTGCCTTCTCTCTCATTTCTTAATACATCATTTTCTAGAGGCATCAATTCTTTTTCCACAAATTTGCGGATGGTTTGTTGAACCATTTTTTGTTCATCCGTAAGGCGTAATTGCATGTTTTCATCCCCATTCCTATTTTTGATTGTAGATAATTACTACTTATGGTTATGCTAGTACCTTCTTTTTCATACCAACCAGTAGGTATGTATATCTCTATTCTATTTTGAACTTTCTGAAAAAACAAGTCTTAATTTGTAATTTATTGAATATTGATGTGGTTTTTTTTGGTGGCAACTGAAGAATTAGAGGTTGAATGTAAAACTAGCACCCGAGAATATATATGAGCACAGTGGTCGATAGCATTCATAAATGCAAAAAAAATCCCTCATAGTAGAGGGATTTTTACAAAGGTACTTAGTCTTCAATAACCACTTTCTCCATTACATCGCCATTTCTCATCGCTTTAGCTGCTTCTAAACCAGATGTAACTTTACCGAAAACAGTGTGAACGCCATTCAAATGAGGCTGTGGCTCATGGACGATAAAGAATTGGCTACCACCTGTATCTTTTCCAGCATGAGCCATTGATAAGACCCCTGCTTCATGCTTGTGAGGGTTTCCTTCAGTTTCACATTTGATTGTGTATCCTGGACCACCAGTACCTGTTCCATGAGGACAACCTCCTTGTGATACGAAACCAGGAATAACACGATGGAAAGTTAATCCATCATAAAACCCTTTCTTTGCAAGGGTTTCGAAGTTTTCGACTGTTCCCGGAGCTTCATTTGGATATAATTCAAACTCAATTTTATCTCCGCTTTTCATTTGTATGTATCCTTTTTTAGACATGTAAAACAACTCCTTATTTTTGAATCTCAATTATCATACCATTTTTTAGCTTAAAAATAAAAGGACTTGTCCTCACGTCTTTATAGGGTGTATTTTTCCACTGTAAATATGGTATAATATAAATGCTCCTTCCGAACTTTCGCTTGTTGCGGGACACTTAACCACTGTACGGACGGAAGGAGCCCTGCATTTGCAGGTTACATAAAAAAGTTGCGAACTAGAGGTTTTTTCTCTAGTTTTTATTTTTTATATCCACTAATTGATGGTAGATACGGACAATTTCTTCGAGTCTCATCCGAACTAGACCACTTGAGGAAGGAGCAACAAAGTCAATAATACCTTTAATCATCGCCTCTTCTTGAACGCCCCAATCAAGTTTCCTTTTCCCGCTATATTCTTGATATACACCTTTTCCAACAAAGCAAGCAATTTTCGGACGATAATATTCAAGTTTGGATTTTAAATTTTCTCTGCCTATACGATATTCTTCCTTCGTAATTTCATCTGCTGCCTTAGTAGGTCTAGCAACGATATTGGTTAGACCATACCCGATGTCAATGATTGTCTCGTCCTCAACAGCCTCATACTTCCTAGAAGTTAGACCTGCTTCATGTAAGATTTTCCAAAAACGATTATTTGGATTCGCATAATGATGACCTGTTTCTCCGGAGCGAATACTTGGATTGAAACCGATAAAAACAATCTCTAGGTTTTTATCAAGGTGATCTCCAATGGTTTTCATTTATCCCCCTCATTTTTACTTTTTTGCTTCGTCTTTTTACTATCTTGGATAGAGTATAAAGTCATTTCTTCCGTAAACGTACTTAAACACTCGCAGCTGATAGAGCAACTCATCAAAGCATTGACTTTCTGCATCCTCGCAAGAATGTACATCAAGGAAGGCAAGCAGGACATCTTCTTGAATGGTTTCAGCTATACCTGTTAACCAAAATTTATATTGATGTTTTTCATAAATAGTTGACCATCCGCAATCATCAAAAATTTCTTCTAGTTCACTACTTTCCATTCTCATCCTCCTTTATTCATCTAGTATTTCCGGGTCACCATAATTCAATCGTTTCCATGCTTAATCTAGACAAAAAAGGAAATGATAACATGGTAAAAAGGAGATGATGCAATGAAGGGTAAACAGAAGGAATTTCAGGATGTCGTGCTACCAACCGAAAATACTCAAGGTGAGCATAGCTTAATTTGTAATGAAGATTTATTTTACGCCGAATTAAGAGCTGCAGCTGAGGATTCGGAAAAAGAAGAAAACGAATGATGGATGATTTACAACATGCGATATCCCTCTACTAGACGTCGGATATGTGCTTCTATTTGCCCGAACAGATTTAAGAAATGCAAGGAACTGGGAAATAGCAGCTTTTCAACTGACCGTGTCAGTCTAGATTTACACTGAATAGGTTGTTAGTGACCTTCTAATTGAAGGAACAGCCCTAAAAATGCACTAAACGGGATAATAGTGTCCTTCTAATGAACCATACAGCCAAATTAACGGGTAAAATTGAATCGCTATAATCCCCCTACCCCTTCTAAAAGGTCACCGTACCGGAACATAGTATAGTACAACTATTAATCGAACCTGCCTGGTTTAGCGCCCTACTGGAAAATAGAGAGACCTTTTATTTTCTGCCACAAGAAGCTAAGCACAAAATGGGGATTTAGAGCTTAGCGAGCTGCCTATATAAGACCCACAGTAAAATAAAAAGGATGCCACTCTATGAAGGGCATCCTTGATTAATTTATATTATAGTCGTTCATCACTGTAATTTTCTGCTCGCTCTTCTTCTCGCTCAAGATACCAATTTTTCACTTGTGTCAATATTGAAAATAAGAGGAAGAAATTCATAGCCCAGACACTAACAAAAGGGGAAATGCCGCCAAATTCAACGGTTTGATACCCTTTGAAAAGCATTACAATATAGGATTCTATGAACACGAGGATAAACCCTGCAACACCAGCAACAGACATCCGAACCATTTTTTCAGCCCCTATACTAATTTTTTCTTGTTAAGGAAATAATACCGTATGCATATACGGATAGCAATAAAAATGTTCAAAATATAGACAAAAACTTTCAGCAATTTCGTGAAAAAGGTATAAAAAGAGGTGCATAACTGCACCTCTTTTGTTATAATCTTATATTTTATTAGTTATTGACCCCTGACGGAACAACACGTTGACCGACTGCTGCAATGAGTTCTTTAGGCATTGGGAAATTCACTGCAGCTGGATCCTTGCTCACCGCTGGTATCGCTTTAACCAAGTCTGCTTCTGTTAAATTGTAGGAAGCAAAGTCCTGTGGTAATCCTGTCTTTTGCTGTAAGAGCCTTATTTTCTCTACAGTCTTTGCCAAAATTGTTTGTGAATCATCTTCACTTAACACTTCCACTCGAAGAGCTTCTGCCAACTCCTTTATTTTAGGCAAATATAGTTGCGGCACTGATTCCATCACAACTGGTAAAAAGACAGCGTTCGCTAGCCCATGCGGGATGCGAAACAATGCACCATAAGCATGAGCAAAGTTATGAACTGGGATTGCATTCAACGCAAAGCTAAAGGCTGTAATGCCCATTAAACTTGCCTGAAGCATCTCCATTCTGGCGTCCACATTGCTTCCGTTTGCAACCACCTCAGGCAAATTCTTCTCTATTAACCGGATTGCATGCAATGCATGGGCATCAGTCAATGCCGTTGCTGTAGGGGAAGCCAAGGCTTCAATTGCATGTGTTAATGCATCAAACCCTGTAAACGCTGTAATTGCAGGTGGTAATCCTACGGTTAAGTCAGGATCCAACACTGCCATATCTGCCGATAAAAATGGATTAATAATATTTGTTTTCATTTGTATTTCTTCATTAAAGATTACCGCGATTGGTGAAACTTCTGACCCCGTCCCTGCTGTTGTCGGAATCGCAATATGTGGAATTGGGATATGATTTGCTTTTGGAAATTGCTCCATAACAAATCCTCCAGGTATCGCTTCCTTAATATCAGATAAGCCGTGATGAAGTGCATATTTTACACCCTTTACTGTATCTAAAACACTTCCGCCACCGACAGCTAGTAATCCATCAGCCCCAATTTCTCGGGCATAACGAGCCGCTTCATTAACACTCTTACTTTCGGCATCCTGGGCAATATCAAGGTAAATGCCTGCTAGTTCTGGACCTGAACCTTGTGGAGTTAAAGAGAAGATTTGTGCTACCTTTTCTACAATCCCAGCCTGCTCAAGACCCCTATCACTTAATAACAATACCCGCTTTGCTCCAAGACCTTTAAAAAGATTAGGAACGATTGCTCTTGTATTTGAACCACTATAGATTGCCGTACGTAGCATGAATTCAGACATTGTTCTTGTTTGCATTTATCCTCACCTCATCATCATATTTTTATAGATTTAATGCAAATCACTATCACTCCGAAAAGAGTAAACCATACCAATTGCGTCGGTGGAGTTCCGGTACCATTGAAGTGTGAACATGTTTGACTTGTGTATAGGCGTCTAAAGAGTGCTTGCCCATTTCTCGACCAATTCCACTTTGCTTATAACCTCCAAACGGAGCATCATTCCTCAGCATATGCCAATCATTGATCCAAACCACTCCTGCCTGAAGCTTCCTGGCCACTTCATATGCCTTATTGACATCACTCGTCCACACTCCAGCAGCGAGGCCGTAAATAGTGTCATTCGCCATTTTAATTGCTTCATCAACATCGGAATAACGAATAACCGATAGTACCGGGCCAAAGATTTCCTCTCTAGCTATCTTCATATCATTGGTTACATTTGTAAAAATTGTCGGCTCAATAAAATGTCCCTGTTCACAGCCCGGCACCTTAATTTCTCTACCACCACAAACCAATGTTGCCCCTTCTTGTTTTCCTGCTTCAATATAGGATAGAATGCTCTCCTTTTGTTTTTTGGAGATAACAGGGCCAATATCTGTAGTTGGGTCGAGTGGATTACCTGGTTTAATTTTGCTAGCAAGGTTAACTAATCCTTCAACGATCACATCGTGGAGATGATCCGGTACAAACAATCTTGTTCCTGATTCGCAAAGCTGACCAGAGTGAAGGAAAACACCAAATAAGCTACCCGGAAGTGCAATGGATAAATCAGCATCCTCAAGAATAATATTTGGGGATTTCCCCCCTAACTCGAGCGTCGTATTTTTAATGGTCCCGGCAGATAATTCCATCACCCTACGTCCTACTTCTGTGGAACCTGTAAAGGCAACTTTATCTACTTGCGGATGACGGATAAGGGCTTCTCCCACATCCCCACCTGCTCCAGTCACTACATTAATCACACCAGGCGGTACAACCTTAGAAATGATCTCTGCAAGTTTCAAAGTTGAAAGTGGAGTATAGCTTGCCGGCTTGATGACAATGGTATTGCCCATTGCAAGCGCTGGAGCAATTTTCCACGTTGCAATTACCATGGGTAAGTTCCAAGGAGTAATCGCTGCACAAACACCTATTGGTTCACGCCAAATAAAGTTATGTGCTGGTCCCGGGAAAGGTGGAGAAGGAAGTGTTTCAGAAAACTCATACTCTAAGACAAATTTCGCGAGCGTCTGAAATAGATCAACCATTTGTAATATGTCGTTTCCACTAATCCTACGGACTGTAGCCCCAGAACTAACCGATTCTAGATACGCGAGTTCCTCTCCACTCTCAGCAATCGCATAGGAGATATTATAAAGAACATTCGCACGTTCCTTTGGACTCATATTTCGCCATTCGGTGTTATCAAAGGCCTCCCTTGCTGCTTGAACAGCCTTATCGACATCCACAACTGTCCCTTTTGCTACCTTAGCCACCAGCTGACCTGTTGCTGGATTCGTCACGTCAAAGGTTTCTTCATTACTTGCGGGTTGCCACTGTCCATTTATAAATAAGGGAAATGTTTGTACTTCGACTTTTACTGTCATCTTTATCCTCCTTTAATTTCTTTTAAAAATAACTGGCTTTGATAAGAAAACTTATAAAACACCCATTTCTTTATCTGAAACTCGGTAGATTTCTTCTATTTTCTTGCCTCTTGCGCGAGAAAGAATATCCATCCTGACCGACAGCTGCTTCATCGTGAAATTCATTGTGTTTTCAAGAAGATGCCCAAATTCACTTATATCTCGACCAGCAAAACCTTCTTGATTGATTTTTATTGCTAATGGCGCCAATTCTTGCATCTTCGCTTCCACTACTTCATAAAGATGTGGATGTTCACAAATTAAACGTTGCAGTAGAAAGGTGCCATAGGCAATATGCCTTGACTCATCACGCTTTAAATTTTCAACTCCTTGCAATAATCCTGGCATTAATCCCAGTTCTTCAAGAGATTGATAGAAAGAATAATAGCCTGTCTCAGCCATTACCCCCTCAACAAACATGTTATAGACCGTTGCAGCCTCAGCAATTGCCTCGGGAGATTGGTCATGTTCAAGTCTCTCCATCGTTTCCGGGAGAATTTCATAAAATATCTTTTGGTAGGTATCAGAATGAAAATGTGCTAAATCACCTTTCTCACCAATGGCATTTAAGACTTGACGAAAAAATTCTGTATGTTTCGCTTCTTCATATAAAAAAGTTGTGAGAAACATTTCTTCCTCGAGTCTTCCTTGCTTCGCAATTGTCATAATCAACGGAAGTAAGTCAAGCGTGACGGCTTCTTCTCCTGCCTGAAACTGAGAAATTAGCCGTAAAATATCCTGTTGTTGCTCATGCGTTAAAGTTTGCCAATCCTTAGCATCCTGTGAGAAATCAATGTCGCTCGGGTTCCATATCCCGTGCCTTTTTGCCTTTTGAAACAAGCGAAAAGGGAAAGACTCCTCTTGTAATCCCCGTTTACTAGTCGTTATAATTGTCCTTTTTTCCATCTGTGATCATCTCCCTACCATAAATTATTTATCAGAAGGTTTACACCGGTGTACCATTGAAAAATGCCCATTAAAACAACGATCAGAATTTACTTTTGGTTAGTAGAGGAAATAATATCAGCAGCGGTTTGCCGCAAATGTGTTTTAAGAATCTTTCCTACTCCGTTTCTTGGTAGAGCTTCCATGAATATAATTTGTCTAGGTGTTTTATTTTTAGCAAGATGCTCCTGACAATAGCTGATCAACTCCTCAGCGCTCACTTCACTTCCTTCTTTTTTCACAACACAGGCGACCATTTCTTCACCCATTCTTTCATCAGGTATCCCAATAACCGAAGCTTCTGATACCGCTTCATGACGATTCAGAATTTCTTCTACATCACGAGGATAGAGATTAAAACCACCACGAATAATTAAGTCCTTCTTACGATCCACAATATATAAATAACCCTCGTCATCAAGCCTTGCCATATCGCCAGTATGAAGCCAGCCGTCTTTTAGGATCTTTTCTGTTTCTTCAAGATTGTCATAATAACCTTGTGTCACATTATTACCACGAACAATGAGCTCTCCGACTTCTCCCTCAGGTAGGATTTTCCCGTTGTCGTCGACAATTTTAACTTCAACCCCTGGGATCGGTATGCCAACCGAACCAGGTTTTATTTGAATCCCTTTGCGGTGAGCGGTCACGATAGGAGCGGCCTCTGATAACCCATAACCTTCATAAACATCAGCATTAAATTTTGATCGAAAGGCGTGTAACATAGCAACTGGTAACGGTGCAGATCCAGAACTAACCGATTCTAGACTGCTTGTATCATACTTATCACCGTCTGGGTAAGAAAGCATTGCATGAATCATCGCAGGAACGGCAGAGAATGTCCTCACTTGGTGCTTTTCAATGGCTGCAAACACCTCAGTTAAGTTAAAACTAGGGAAAATAACAATTGCACTACCAAGCAGCATCGTAATATTAGTAACGGTAAGTCCATATACATGCGCCAACGGAAGAACACCCAGAGTTGTTCCACGTTCGGATTCATTATGTTTCGCAGAATTTTCTGCATTTGTGTATAAATTTTTATGGGTCAGGAGCACTCCTTTAGGACTTCCTGTCGTTCCAGAAGTATAGAGGATCACTGCTGTATCATCCTCTGTCGTTGTATTCGGATTATCGATCTTGTTATTGTTATCAACTAAGACATCATAGAAATTAAGAACATCATTTCCAGTTGGTACATCAACTGTGATAATAGCAGGTTGAAAATCCAGGTCCTGTACCGCGGACCGAACCTTTTCAAGAACAAACGAAGAGGTAATTATCGCTTTTACCCCGCTCTTTGCGACAATATAATGAATTTCCTTTGGATGTAAGGTAAACATCACAGGTACAATAATTGCCCCAACACGGTTGATTGCTTGGTAAGAGAAGATTACTTCTGGACAATTTGGAAAAATCACCATGACTCTGTCCCCTTCACCAATCCCTCGTTTTCTTAGCCCTGCTGCAAACCTGTCTGAAATTCGCATTGTGTCAATATTGGTAAATTGCTTTTCTTGAAAATATAGCATCGGGTATTCACCATATTTTATTACATTGGTTTCAAGTAACTGTTCTAGCTTCATTCAACCCTCTCCTTTAACCAAAATAAATATGATTCAGAATCGGCATTCCCACTATGTAAGCGATTACAATTTGTTCCCCTACGCCCTTCCGACTCCTCCATCAATATATTTTAAAAATTGAATATTATGAATATTCTAGACGAGTTTTTAAAACCCTTTATTATTTTTAAGTTTTTTCAAATTCTCTCCTCACACATTTTCAGTATTAGAAAGATGTAAACGATGTTACTACGAATATATATAGTCACATCTTGTTCTGACAGTAGTAGACATAAAAAAAGCCCGAACGATATTACTGTCCAGGACCAATTTTTCGAAATTATACTCTAATTTTGGTTTTCTTTTGTTTTTGCATAACCTCATACGATTTCTCAATGATGTCTGTCAAAACATCGCCTTTATATATTCTGCCAATTTTAGTGTTCTCCTGATAGTACTCGACAATTTCATCAAGCATATCTGAAGTCTCCTTTGTAATTCGAACATTCAATTGTAGCCTGTCATTCCCAGCCATTTTCACCTTCACCTCTTGATATAGCACTTGCTAGCATATTGATAAATGAATGATTACTTTTCGATAGAATTCGCTATAATCTATAACGCTTCTCCATTCTTCTATTTTATCATACAAATCGAGGAATGAAATGATTTATACGATCCCCCTCCTCTCTTGTACATAATTTTTTTATGAACAATGCAGATTAAAGAATGGAGGTGCTTAGATGAAACCAAATAAACCCGGAAATAAGGAACTCCCAGATTTTAAAGAATTAGATGACCGTTTGATTGCAGAAGCACCATCAGAGCCAATGCTCGTAATTAAAACAAATTTAGACCCGAAGGACTCTACCAAGGATAATCCCTATTATCGAAACATGGGACTTACCGATACAGAACAATTTCGGGACTATTTTGAGGAGCGTAAAGAATAATGGAACAAACAATTGCTTATCTTCGTGAGATTTTAGCAAACTACACAGAAAAGGACCCTATCAGCAATAAGATTTATAGTAAGATTGAAGCCGGTAATTATGCATCCGAAGGGGATTTGGTAAGGGATCTTACCTATGAGGAGTCTAACTATTTGAATGGTATTCTTCCATGGGAAATCCAGTATGCGCAAAACGAACAAGATGATCAACGAGCATATCAATTAAACGAGGTATACGAGCTTTTATTTTAATGAATGAAAAAGGGCCTGTAAAAATGCAGGCCCTTTTTCATTACTTTTCCTTATCATCGTCAACATATGGATCAAGCTCAAAGGCTGGCAAATCTCCGAAGGAAGTCATGATTCCTTCTTCATCGAGTTCCTGTTCATACCGTTCATGTTGCTGGTTTGGATAAACCTTTATTTCTTTCCCTTCAATATCGGTAGCGACAAAATTTTCATAATCCTCTACATAACCGATGTTTTCTTGCGATTCATTGTACATATCATTATAGTGGTCTGGTGGCTGATAAAAGTCGGATGGTCCTTCTGACGTACCATAACGTGCCACATCTTGCCAAGAGTCCTCTGCATCATAGGAGACATTTTCATCCTGAAGGTCTTTATCAAACTTCCCAAATGGAGGCATTAGCACTCCTTCCTCAATTGGACGATTCGTTGAGATTGTGCGATCGGGAGTATGCTCTAAGCAATAAATTGTCTCGGGAATAGCCTGAAGACGCTCATAGGATATTTCTTTTCCACATGTTACGCACTTTCCATACTCTCCCTGTGCCATCGCCTCAAGAGCTTTATTAATATTTTTCAACTGGTACTCATCATGCTCATTTAAGGCAAAATCCTTTTCCCGCTCATACAAATCAGTTCCTTCATCTGCTGGGTGATTATCTATACTTGACAGCTCCCCCATCGACTCATGATAATGCCCTTTTTCCAAGTCATAATGGTCATTGTTTTCAAAACGCTGTTCCAGTTCTTGCTTTAAACCTTCTAAATCATTTTTTAGTGCAGCCAGCTGCTCATTTGTTAGCATATTAGCTACCCCTTTCTATAGGCGGTTTCTTTTTAGTATGGAACAAATTTGCTATTTCATGAATTTAAAACGAAGTTGGGCTTTTTCACCAGCCTCCGAACTTGGACCCATTCCCAGTATTATTCATATCCTATAAGAAATACATGAAAGGGGTGGGTGATTTTTGGGTTTATTTTTTAACCAAAGGGAAAAAAAAGCAATTTTCCAAAATACCAACGATAATATCAAAGACAGTAATCAAAATGTTTACCGCGAAAATTTCCTTCAAAGTGTGATAAGCGAACAACAGCAGTTAAACAAACAATTTGCAGAAAATGCTACAAAACACGCTGAGAAACATGAACAATACTCGCAAACACTTTTAGACCAATTGACTATACAGGATTCGCTTTTACTTGAAATGCATCGAAAATTACAAGCCAATGAAAAGACCACCAATTCCATCCATGAACATATGCAAATCCAGGATAAGATAAAAGATCTCCTTGAACGGCATGATGATATACAAACTATTTATCATCAAACCATAATGGAGCGATTCGACAGCCAAGATTCAGAATTCATGAAAAAAGTGAACCAACACGATGCAAAAGTAATGAACTGGTTTCAAAAACAAGAAACTCAAATGGAGCAACTCAACAAAACAGGCAACCAGGTGACAGAGCATATCGAACAACATCATACTCAATTAAGTACAGAACTTTATAAAATTCATACTCAACTACTGAACGAATTTAACCGACAGGAACTACAAACTTCGGAACAATTTGAGTTATTCGTTGCAAAAGTGAGCGAGTACTTTCATCAAAACGAAAAACTTCTTGATGCTCATACAAATAAACTCGATACCATGGTAGAACAGTTTAATCAACACGAATTCAATCAAGCAGCTGGATTCCAACAAATAAACAATAATCTTACGGAAAATTTTCGGGATCAAGATGAAACTATAAAGGAGCATATTGGAGAAAAGGATGCCCAGTTAAAAGAGTATGTATCCAATCTAGATACTAGTTTAACGAAACATTTTGATAAACAAAACCAACACTTAAAGCATCTGGTAGATCATCAAGATGTCCAAACTGAACAGCTTGAACGAAAGCTAGACTTTATTAAATCGACCATTTATGAGCGAGCCGCTGATCTTTCAGAAAAACTTGATGGCCACTTTAAGAAATTCAGTGAGTTTTTCGGAGGTCTTTTTTCAAGATACGAAAAAAACAGCTCCATCACATTGCCTGAGGGAAGCGAGAACGAGGAAAAGATGAAGACACAATAATAAGATGAAAAAAAGCTGTCCCCTCTAAAAGGACAGCTTTCATTATTATTCTTCAACAATAGCCACTTTAACTTGTTGTCTTCCCCAATCAACAGCATCTTGTTGTTCTGATAGGAAAACATCAATTTCATGCCCATTAATTCCTCCACCAATGTCTCCTGCGACAGCATATCCATAACCTTCAACATATACTTTCGAGCCTAACGGAATAATGTCAGGGTCTACTGCTATTACCTTTTCATCAGGGTTTTCCAGAAGGTTTATCCCCGTTTTAGTTGTTCCAGAGCATCCTTGACATTCTGCAGTATACGCTGTTGCCGCAACGGTTATTTGCTCTTTCACCTTAATCTCTTCTTTTACTGCAGCCTCTGCAGAATTACTAGGCTTTATTGCTGCTAATTGTATTTCATCCGATTTTCTATCGTTATCAATCGTCAATTCTTCTGCCATTGCACTAGATCCTATAGCTGTTGAAATAGCCACAACAGCAATCAAAGAAAATAGAAACTTTTTCATATTGTTTGCCTCCTTGGGGCTAATTTCTTGATGTTGTTATCGTAACATAATTTTTTAGGATCCAAAGAACAGACAGGTGTTATTTAAATAACAAAGATAACATGTATATAACAGGAGTGTGACAAAATAACAGAATAATTAGGAAGGTAAACCTAAAGCTCCTATTCTTCATTGGATGAATTCTAACAGCTCAGTGCCCTTAATCGCTTAGGAAGAGAAAGTATGGTAACTGAGGGAACCACTCAATGCCCTTAGTCAATATCCAAAGGCAAGTATGGTAACCGAGATAACCACTCAATGCCCTTAGTCACTTTCCAAAGGCAAGTATGGTAACCGAGATAACCACTCAATGCCCTTAGTCACTAACCAATCAGAAGTATAGTAACTGATGGAACCACTCAATGCCCTAGGTCACTAACCATTAGAAAATATAGTAAGCGAGAGAGCCCTCTCAATGCCCATAATCACTAACCAATCGGAAGTATAGTAACTGATGGAACCACTCAATGCCCACTAGTCACTAACCACTAACCATTAGAAAGTATGGTAAGCAAAGAGAACCTCAATACCTTAGTCGCAACCAACAGCATCATCAGTTTTTACCCGTGAGGATTATCTTATAAAGAAAATTAGTTACACGATCTAGACTAAATAAAAGATGCCGAGAACGATAAAGCTCTCGACACTTTGAACCTATTCTCCATAAGATTTGCATAACACATTTATTGATCTAGTACAGGCTTTACCTGGACCGCACATGCCTTATATTCTGCTGTTCCTGATATGGGGTCAAACTCATTAAGGGTAAGCACATTGGTAGGGACTTCTGACCAGTGAAAACTCATAAAAACAAGTCCTGGGACTACCTGTTCAGTAATTTTGGCTTTTACCTTTAATTCACCTCGTCTTGAACTTACTTTGACAAGGCTACCATCTAAAATCCCTAGCCGAACGGCATCTTTAGGGTGTATATCAACTGTTTCTTCTCTTTGCCTAATTTTCACCCCATCCGCATAAAATCGGGTCTGAGAATGGGTATTATAGGATTCTAAACGGCGTCCTGTTGTTAAGGTAAATGGATAATCCTCATCAGGAAGTTCCAGCGGAGAGGTATATTCAACAGGAACAAAGGAAGAAACTTTACCTCCCTCTTCTTCCCGATGAAATCCAGCATGAAGGATTTTCGTACCTGGATGATCTTCATTAGGACAAGGGTAATGGATGCTATATTCCTTTTCAAGACGTTCGTAACTTATACCACCATACATTTCCCAAGCCAACTTACGGACTTCATTCCAAATATCTTCACTTTTTTCGTATTGCATTGGATATCCTAAACGTGTAGAAAGCTCACATAGAATTTCCCAGTCTTCTTTCACATCTGGTGCAGCTTCTACCGCTTTACGAACACGCTGGATTCTCCGATCTGTGTTTGTATAGGTACCATCTACTTCACCCCATGATTTAGCCGGCAGGACAACATCAGCATATTCTGCTGTTTCTGTTAAAAAGATATCCTGAACAACGAGTAAATCAAGTTTCTTCAATAATTCCCTTGTATGGTTCATATGCACATCAGCAAGTAGGGGGTTTTCTCCAATAATATAAAGTGCTTTTACCTCGCCTTCGTCAATCCGTTCAAACGTTCTTGTCTGTGTATCGCCGATCTTCGCACTAATTTCTATGTTCCAAGTAGTTTCAAACCGCTCACGATATTCTTCATCGGCAATACTAACTGCTCCTGTTAATTGGTTCGGCAAGCACCCCATATCCCCTGCGCCTTGTACATTATTCTGCCCACGAAGTGGCATGATTCCAGTCCCCAGGCGGCCAATTTGGCCTGTAAGTAAAGCTAAATTAGCAATATCAAAGACATTATTTACGCCACAATGATGCTCTGTGATTCCTAAGGTATAAGCAATCATGGATTTTTCTGCGTTCGCATACTCTCTTGCTGTTTCAATAATATCCTCAGCACTTAGCCCACTAATATGAGCAGCAAATTCAGGTGTATACATTTCAACTTGTTTCTTCAACTTTTCAAATTCATCTGTGTGCTGAAGAATAAATTGTTTGTCATAAAGTCCTTCTTTAATAATGACATGCATCATCGCATTCATTAAAGCGATGTCGGACCCCACGTCGATCTGAAGATGACGATGCGCAGATTTCACAATATCAATTCTCCTAGGGTCTACTACAATGATCTTTAACCCTGATTTTGCTGCCTTTTTTATTTTATTCCCAATAATCGGATGAGCCTCAGTTGTATTGGAACCCATCAACAGTAACACGTTTGCATCATCAATTTCATCAAGGGTATTAGTTGGAAAACCGCTGCCAAATACAGTCGCCAGACCGGCGACGCTCGAGGCATGTCAAGTACGATTGCACCCATCAATATTATTGCTTCCGATCGCAGTCCGCATAAATTTTTGAGTAATATAATTGGACTCATTTGTCGTTCGTGCACACGCAAACATTGTTATCGACTCAGGTCCAAAATCATTTTTAATAGAATAGAGACGATCCGCAATAAGTTTATAAGCTTCCTCCCATGTTGCTTGAACTAGCTTACCTTCCTTTCTAATTAACGGTGATTTTAACCTGCTTTGCGCATGAACATACTTATAAGCAAATCCACCTTTCACACATGTTTGACCTTTATTTACTGGGGCTGCTTTGTCTCCCCTTATCTTAACTATTTGGTTATCAACGATATCTAAGACCAAACCACATCCGGTTCCACAGTAACCACAAACAGTTTTGATTTGTGTTGTTTCCCCCATATCTAAGACCTCCTTATTAACAAGGTATTAAAAGAATTTTCTTTTTCCTTTAATTGTAAGGCAACTTTAATGACGAATGTTAACAACTTTTCATTAATATATGTCCGTTTTCTAACATTCTTCCATAAAAAAAAAGACGGAAGTCGAAACTCCGTCTTTTATGCTGTCTTAGCTGGCAAAAGGATTTTAAAGGTTGTGCCTTTATTTTGTTCACTTTCAATATAAACCTTACCATTATGACTTTCAATGATTTTAAAGGATACCATAAGCCCCAGCCCATTCCCGTTTTTCTTAGTTGTATAGAAAGGTTCCCCAATTTTTTTAAGCGTCTCTGGGGGAATGCCGACACCTGTGTCCTGAATTGAAATTTCAATATTATTGTCAATTACTTCTGCTCGAACAAATAAATCTCCACCGGAAGGCATTGCTTCAATTCCATTTTTTATGAAATTCAAGAATACTTGTTTAAGTCGATTTTCATCACATTCAATTTGTACAATATCTTTTTCCGCTTTAAGGTGAAGAGTTACATTTCTCTTGCGCGCCTCAAATTCAAGCAACGAAATAATATTTTTAAGGATTGGGATAATATTTCTTTCTTCTAATTCAACCACTTTTGGCTTTGCTAAGACCATAAACTCTTCAACAATATTATTAACTCTGTCTATTTCATCAAGGATAATATCGATGAACTCACGTCGTTGCGGATCCTCTTCATCTAATTGAAGAAACTCAGCATACCCCTTCATTGAGGTAAGTGGATTTCGAATTTCATGAGCTACACCTGCAGCTAATTGTCCTACAGCTGCGAGCTTATCCTGACGATGCAGGAGTTCCTCACTCTGCTTACGTTCCGTTATATCGCTCCGAATGGCTAAGTATTGATATGGTTTCCCATTGTCCTTTAAAAATGGCACAATGGTTGTATCTACCCAATAGTAAGAACCGTCTTTCGCTTTGTTGCGAATTTCCCCGCGCCATACTTCTCCGGTCCCAATAGTTCTCCAAAGGTTTTTAAAAAACTCCTTTGAGTGGAAACCAGAATTTAAGATACGGTGGTCCTGACCAATCAATTCATCACGTGAATATTTAGAGATTTCAACAAACTTATCGTTTACACTTTTAATAATTCCTTTTTCATCCGTAAAAGCAACAATCGCTGATTCATCAATAGCAAATTTATAATCCTTTACTTCTTTTAGTGAATCTTTAAGGCTTGCCTCTGCAAGTTTCCTGCTTGTAATATCTGTACGAATCGAAACATACTGATAGGGTCTACCTTTACTGTTTAGAAAAGGAACGATGGTTGTATCAACCCAATAAAAGGAACCGTCTTTCGCACGGTTGCGAATCTCACCCTTCCATTTCCTACCACTTCCAATTGTTGCCCACATTTGTTTAAAGAATTCCTTTGAATGAAGACCCGAATTAAGAATAGAGTGGTTTTGTCCAAGTAATTCCTCTTCAGTATACTTCGAAATCTCTACAAACTTGTCATTTACATACGTAATATTTCCTCTAGGATCTGTAATCGCAACAATCGAAGAAACATTTAGTGCATCCGTGATATCCTTGAGATTTGTATCACTAACCGCCAGTCGCTTGCTCATAAGTGCACTTGAGGTGATAAGGCCACCCAAAATTACAACAGCAACAAACAAAATGATATACCCAATAAACGATTCAGGAATCGTAATTCTATGGACTTGTTCATTTTCAAGTGAATACAATGTCGTTGCTCGGGTAAGCAACAAATGCCCTTCAACTATAGCTCCTGTTGTAACAAGTGCTGTCAGAGGTTTTAGCCACACATGGCTCGATTGAGAAAAACTTTTGGAGTAGAAAAGAATCCAGAAAGAAAAGAAAAAAGAACTATAAACTAGGATAAGTGCTACCGCCAAGATCCCTGGTTCATAACGAAACCCGACATTCATAGAAAATACCCCAATAATATGAACAGCTATTAGCGCAACAGTCATAAACCCACTGCTTATTGACAATTGTCGTAGAGTGATTTCCTTTGCCGACATCGATAAAAATGCCATAGCAGAAAAAATAATTCCTAATAAGATGGCCAACACATTAATGGGTATTTGGTAGGTCAAATCACCCTGCACATTTAGGGACAGGATTCCAAAAAAGTTCAAAATCCAAATTCCCATTCCTAATGAAAAAGAAGCTCCAATAAAAAGGAAGCGATTATTCTTCAAAGATGTTTTTACCAAAAAAAATAAATCCAACGCTGTATAGGTTGCCATTATGGTTAATACGATTGCAACCAATAATAAAACAGGGTTAAATGATAGTTCTATTGTTTCCATAAATCAGCATCATTCCCCATAGAGTAGTTACCTTGATTGTAAGACAAACCAGTAAGGATGAAAAGTCAAAAATAATGGATTTGTAATAATTTAGCCACTTTTCTACCTTGACAAATTCAATATTCACCACTTATAGGGTTCCTCTAATAGGTACTGATTATATATTTCAGATTTTTTTAATAAAAGTCTACACAAATTTGTTTTTTTTTGTTTATACTGTACTATAACAGAAACGAAATAAATAAAATTGTATTACAAAAGAAAAGGGAGATGATTTTATCATGATGAGTCCAGTTGAATTTTTTAAAACATTGCCAAAAAAGGTGTGTCCAGAGTGCGGTCAACATGTGGAAGAACAAGCAGAATCATACTTAATGGAGTGCGAACGCTGTCTATCTAAAAAAATGGAGTAGCATATTCAACAACAAAACAACCCCCCACCATTATAGATAGTGGGGGGTTGTTACGTAAGCGTAGCAAATAAGCAGAAGCCCCTAAATGGGGCTATATTCTTTAACACTTTAGGAGACCCAACCATGGCACCAGCCAAACTTCCATTAGGTCTTAATATGAAAATCCCTGCTCAGAATTTTTCATTTGGCGGTTCAGCCGATGTATGCTGTTCCGCGGAAGAATTTTTCTTCATTTTAAAAATCATCTCACTTAAAATGAAGGTTTCTTCCTAATTTACGGGTTTAAAATCTTCAAGACTCATCTTTTGTTACAGTTTAAAATGATTGGATTAGTATTCCATTGGTTTAAAAGACCCTGAGTGCGATTTAAATATGGTTCTAAATCGTAGGCACCTACTTAAAAGGTTTACAATACCTATTCTCCTATCGAATTAGCCCTTAATGCTTCAACCTTCCTCTTCCCTTTTCAAAACTTTCATTTTTGAAAATGTTCCTTATTCTCCCAAATTCTTTTTTCAAAGCTAAATCCCTTTAATAGTTAATGGAACCATATACCATTTAACTTGGGACGAGACATTAAAAACTGAATTCTTTTGGTTAAGAGCTTATATTCTGCGTATGGTACCTTAGATAGGCAGAACTTTTACTCTTTTCCGTTCGGATCGTAAGCATCGGAAATAGGAAAATAATTGATCACGAGACCTTTTCGATAATCGCTTAGATATTTGCTTTGTTTAAATGTTATAAACATTGCGTGTCAACCTTTTGCCTTTTGACCAACACTAATGCAACCGGTTACAAACTAGTAATTAATGTTCTACGTTCACTCTAATCGGAACGAACATTATGGTTGAGCCTCCTAAAGTGTTAATGTATTTGTTTCTCTTTACATTTTTATTATAACTCGAATTGTCAATAGTAACTGTCTTCTTTGTGACAAATCAATGAACATTCTGAATCCTTTTCCTTTTTATTAAAGATTTATCAATTAGCTATGTCGAATAACTTTCGCTCAACAGTAAATGTTAACCTTAAAGGAGTTGTTATAGTTGGGTAAAAACGCTGAAAGACAAGAACCAAAAGAGAAAAAAATAGACCCACCAAGTTCTTTTGGAGGAATTGCTCCTACTGCAAGTAAAATACCTGGTGAATCTATTGATGAACATCGAAAGATTGAAACAGCTAACATTATGCTAACAGGTGATGAAATTAGACAACAAAACGAAAACCTTTAAGGAGGAAAATGATGGACACACTTGATCCCACTCAGATCCAATCGGGTGATGAGGTTTATGTTATTTATCGAAACCCTCATGTCCCATCTGTTGCGAATATCAAAGCAGCTGAAATCGTACCACACCCTAAAGATGCTAATGCCTTGGCATTATTTATCAACGAAACCTTCCATACCATAGAAGACGATGATGCTTTGTTTGCCAACGAAGAAGCTGCAAAACAAGCATATGAAGATGTTTACGGTTTAGAAGAATATTGACCAATCCCCCTCCCTTTTAGGATATTTCGAAGTGGAGGGGGTTCTTTTTGAAAAAAGGTAGTGAATGAAATTTTTGGTGCTACAGGAGTGGGTGATTATGGCATAGTGATGGACGGAAAATACCTCGATTTGTAACTGGGCTTTACATGGTGTCAAGAGGGGAGAAGGAATTCATCCAAAAATAAAAAGAATCTGTATTGTTTTCCTTTCCACATCTTTGTTAAATACACCCCGAAAAAAGAAAATGTCTTTTCGAAAATCAAAAAAGGCTGTCGCAGTGACAGCCTTTCCTTATTACAAATCAGATCTCATGCCAGGTTCATCTTTTCCACCAGTATCGTTTCCAGTAGTGGCAGTATATCCTACTCTGTACACAAAATCTTTCTTTTGTTTAAGGGCATTAGGCATTTTATACTGTGACTCATTGCTTTGAAACTCACCTTTTTTGGACAATGTTATTCCCCTTCCTAGCAATCGGTTTTATCAATATGAAGTGGTGGAGGGACAAGCCATCCCTTATCTTTTAAAAGCCTTAAAGCTTTTGATGCTAATTGAGCTTTTTTAGCATGGAAATCGGCATACATCATTGAGATGTCTTCGCGGATACATTGCCCCATTACGGTGCTGCAACTTATTAACCCTGCAGCTAAATCACCACTCACTTTTATCGCAATTTCTTGATCTAAGAACCTAGCCCCAGCTGGAATATTTTCAATACATGCATCTGGACGTTCCGGTGGTGTCGGTGGCATTCCTACTCCATGCTCTTTTAGCAATGTTTCAATCTCCTCGATTTCCGGCCTACTACAATCATCAAGAATGTTTTGAATGAGTTTCTTTAAGTCTTCATCACCGGTATGATTTAGCAATGTCTCATATGCTGCTACAGAAGCTTTTGCCGCACTTAAATGTACCCATGTTGCATAAACCTCACCATAGTGCATCGGTTCTTCTTTAGGATTTCCACTTAGAATGCCCATAAACAACCTCCTTAGAAAATACATTGCTCTGCCCCTTCCATAGAGGGCAATCATATTATGCTGTTTCATGAAGGGTTTCATGTTAGGGAAAGAAAGACAATTCCTACATATAAAATAAGAAAAAACACCTTCGTTAAGAAGGTGTTAGTACAACATCATTCATATCCTTTACGAGGAATCTCTATTTCTTTGCCGTCATTGGTGTTATCAATTGTGCCGTTAATTTCGCCTTCAAAATAAGCATCGCTCACTTGTTCATGTGTTTGTGCAAGACTTGAGGATAAATCATCTTGACGCTCATAATCGTCTGTATGATATTGTCGTCCAGCAATTTTTAATGAATCTTTATTGTCTTTTTTATCCATTATCCATTCCTCCTTTCATCACCTATTGTTACTTTCCGCTTATACAGAAAATCCATACAATGAAATTTTTGCAGGAGAATCATTTTGGATGCACAAGACGAAATGGGAAGCCTTGTCTTTTCTCCACCTTGATCAACCACATAAACCTGCATAAAACAAGGAAACCCCATAATTCGAAAAAGCAACAAAAAAGGATTCCACTTATAAAGGTACAAAACCAAATCCTAAGTCCATTACTTATTGAAGAGTAAACTGTAACCCTTGTTGCCGTCATGGATAGAGGCTAGACTTCATGGACATAACAACCCTAAAGAATAACCGCAAACAGTTACAGTTAATTTTTCTGCAATTTTTTCACCAAAAAATTTCTTCACCTATTTAAATACCAAGCCCAAACCTAAAGCTTAAATTTTACCAATTATTAACACATTTTTCTATTTTCATTTAAGATGATGGGAATACGTTTTCGGTGGCATAATAACAAAAAAATGACAAAGGCGGTGGAACGATTCATGAGGGAAGTACTTCTGGCCTTAATTGCTGGGGTCATTGTTGGAATTGTCTTTAAATTTATCAAACTCCCGCTCCCCGCTCCCCCTGTTTTACCTGGTGTAATAGGAATTGTCGGTGTTTATTTGGGTGGCGTTGCCGGAAGCTGGATTATGCAACAATTTTTCAAAGGATAACTTAACATCGGAACGCTATCATTACTTAGCGTTCCGATGTTTTCAATATCTCCCCTTCAAGCTTAAGGCTCTTCCGTTCTTCAATGTCTTTTCTACGTACAACCCCTAACTTATGTTTTTGAGTCTAGCTCTTTTGACCACAAATTACCTTCCTCAAATTTTCTAGGATTCTTATGTCATAACGGACTAGTATTTATGAACGAAATGTGACGTTTCCAAAATCATTTATATAAATCATTAAATGTTCATTTTTTCTCCATTGACCTAGTGATAACCTTTCTTTTAAATTACATAGATAATGACGTTAACCTGTAATTTTCAATAGGGGTAAATATGGTTTACAAAGGTGGGAGAAAATGATTAAACAGCAGTATAGAAGCGGACTTTCCTATGATCTTGGGGAATTACTACATAACTCGGATCGAAAAATAAAACTTAAAAATGGGACTTTTTTATTCCAAGAAGGACAGGAAGCAAAGGAAATGTATATCCTCCTCTCTGGGAAGGTCCAAATCTCCAAAATGAATGCAGAAGGAAAAGAACTAACCTTACGTTTATGTGGTTATCATGATATCATCGGCGAACTCACATTATTTACTGTTGACCCCCGCTACCTTTTTACCGCAAAAATCTTGGAGACGGGAGAAGCAGCGGCAATAAACATTGATGAACTCGAACGGATTCTCTTTCATAATAGCAAATTAGCCTATGAATATATGAAATGGATGAATGACCATATCAGAAAAACAACCACCAAGTTTCGCGACTTGGTACTTAACGGCAAGAAAGGTGCCCTTTATTCCACTCTTATACGTCTATGTAATAGTTACGGTGTCCTTCGTCCTGACGGTATTTTCATAGATGTCCCACTTACTAACCAGGATTTAGCTAATTATTGTGGAACAGCGCGGGAAAGCGTTAGTAGAATGCTTGGAGAACTACGGGACGGTGGGGTTATTTCCGTTGAACGTAAAAAGATTGTTGTACACAAGCTTAGCTATCTAAAAACAGAAATCGGCTGTGAAAACTGCCCAATTGAATATTGCAATATTGAATAAGGTGGATACTACAAAAATTTCAAAATAGAAACGGAGTTGTTACTCATTATGAAAAAAATATATTTAATTTGCGGTCTAATTGTAATCATCGGTATTGCTTCCGGAATATCCTTCTTTCTAATTAGAGATGCAAGCGCTAAAATTCCAGAGGATATCACACTTGTTACACAAGAAAAAGAACCCTACCGCTTCGGTGACAAAAAGAGAACCTTAAAGTTAGTTGAGTTTATCTATACACATTGCCCCGATGTATGCCCAACAACCACTCAAAAAATGAAACTCTTAAAACAAGATCTTGAAGCTAAAGGAGTATATGGAGAAAAGGTTCAGTTTTTAACAGTGACAATTGACCCTTACCGTGATACACCAGATGTCATGCAAAAATATATGGACTCTTTCGAAATAGAAAATGATGGAAATTGGATTATGCTTACTGGAGACCCAACAAAGATCAAAGAAGAACAACTAACAATCAAAGAGTTAGCTGACACCTTCCAGTTCCAATATCGTGATCCAGGCAACGGCTTTTTCGTTCATACTACCTTCACCTATCTAGTTGATGAAAATAATAAATTTATTAAGAAATTCCCAATGGGGGAAGAGTTTAATAAGGATGACGTTTATAACAAAATTATGAAAGAATTAAAATAAAATGGGCGTGAGATAGCTAATCTCACGCCTCCTTTATTTTATAATATAATTATTTAAAGTATCGTTAATTCATGTTCATTTTAACAGTAGGATGTTTCTCGTTTTGCTGTAGTGAGAAAAATTCAGACTTTGGTTTCGTAAAACTGACTTTTATCCCGGACTCCTTGAGTCGGTTCACAAATTCGACCAGCTGTTTCTTCGCCATCATAAAAACCCCTTCTACTTCCTGTTTGTCTCCATTTTAACGTAAATTTATGAAAAATGTGTGAAGTTGAGCAAAAAAATTGAAAAGAATCATGATATCCATCATAATTTACCTTTTTCTAGAATTGTTGGTTAGGCGAACTGTTGACTACGCCTCATGGTTATCCACTTCCCGAAGATTCTCCCCTTATTTTCCAATTTTCCAGTCAAACTGACTAACATTTAGCGAAAGAATTCACCTTGTTCCCTTCAATATGGTATAATGCTTTGGATTATATAATTGGAGGCTATTCATGATTACAGTAAATAATGTTGGCTTAAGGTATGGAGACCGCAAGCTATTTGAAGATGTTAATATCAAGTTTACCCCTGGAAATTGCTATGGATTGATTGGTGCCAATGGTGCCGGTAAATCTACGTTTTTAAAGATTTTATCTGGAGAGATTGAACCACAAGCTGGTAATGTAGCTTTAACTCCCGGCGAACGTCTTGCTGTATTAAAGCAAAATCACTTTGAATACGAAGATGTAGAAGTCATTAAAGTGGTTATTATGGGACACAGTAGATTGTATGAAATTATGCAGGAAAAAGATGCCATTTATATGAAGTCAGATTTCTCAGACGAAGATGGCATGAGAGCTGCTGAACTAGAAGGTGAGTTTGCTGAATTAAACGGTTGGGAAGCAGATTCTGAAGCTTCCATTCTCCTTAAGGGATTGGGAATTGGCGAAGAACTTCATGATAAAAAAATGGCTGACCTCGACGGATCTGAGAAGGTAAAAGTCCTTCTTGCTCAAGCTCTATTTGGGAAACCTGACGTCTTACTTCTAGATGAGCCTACAAACCATTTAGACATTAAAGCGATTCAATGGCTTGAGGAATTCCTAATTAATTTCGAGAACACTGTTATCGTTGTTTCTCATGACCGTCACTTCCTAAACAAAGTTTGTACTCATATTGCTGACCTTGACTTTGGTAAAATCCAGATTTATGTGGGTAACTATGACTTTTGGTACGAGTCTAGTCAATTAGCTACAAGAATGGCCCAGGATGCCAACCGTAAAAAGGAAGAAAAAATTAAAGAACTTCAAGCGTTTATTGCAAGATTTAGTGCAAACGCCTCTAAATCTAAGCAAGCTACTTCTAGAAAAAAATTGCTTGATAAAATCTCGCTTGATGATATACGACCATCGTCACGACGCTATCCGTATGTCAATTTCACCATTGATCGTGAAATTGGAAATGACTTGTTACGGGTAGAAGGTCTCTCAAAGACCATTGATGGTGAAAAGGTTCTTAATAACATTTCTTTTGTAATGAATAAAGATGACAAAATTGCTCTCGTTGGCAAAAACGAGCTTGCAAAAACCACTCTCTTTAAAATTCTTATGGGTGAAATGGAACCGGATAGCGGTAGTTTCAAATGGGGAATTACAACTAGTCAAGCTTATTTCCCTAAAGACAACTCAAAGTACTTTGAAGGCAATGATTCAAGTTTGGTTGATTGGTTACGTCAGTTTTCACCAAAGGACGATAGCGAAAGTTTCCTACGTGGATTCTTGGGAAGAATGCTGTTTTCTGGGGACGAAGTGTTGAAGAAGCCTAGTGTCCTTTCAGGTGGAGAAAAAGTACGTTGTATGTTATCTAGAATGATGCTATCAGGTTCAAACGTACTCCTATTAGATGAACCGACTAACCATTTAGACCTAGAGTCGATAACTGCTTTAAACAATGGGTTAATTAATTTCAAGGGATCGATTATCTTTTCTTCTCATGACCATCAGTTTGTTGAGACAATCGCGAACCGTATTCTTGAGATTACACCTTCTGGATTAGTCGATAAACAAATGACTTATGATGAGTATCTAGATAATCAAGAAATTCAACAACAAGTTGCTCAGATGTATTAGGGTAAGGCACTCATAACTTACCTAGAGTACTTTATATTCATCAAGGTTAAAGAGCTCGGAAACCCCGAGCTCTTTTCTGTACTTTATTGTTGTTTCTGCTTGTTTCTTGAAGACGGCGCCTTTACTCGACCTGTCTCTTGATTCGTAGTTCCCTGCCCCTCAACTTGAGAAGAGTTTAACCCAATAGTTGCAGGATCCTTTTTGTGTTTTGACATATTCACACCTCCCTATTTACTTTGCACTATTAAGGGATAAATATTTACTAAAAACCAAAGAATAATTGCGCTTCTCTGAGGACACCTTAATCTCGGAGGAGGTGGTACATATGGCGAAAGTTGGAGTGGAACAATCACTGTCAAATATTTCAGAAGCTCTTCGAGAAAAAGGATATGAAGTAATTGATTTAAAACAGCAAAATGATGCACAAGGCTGTGACTGTTGTATCATAAGTGGAATAGACTCAAACGTAATGGGCATGCAAGATGCTGTAACCCAAGGCTCTGTCATTGAGGCAAACGGTCTCTCTGCAGATGAAGTTTGCCGCCAAGTTGAACAGAAATTTGGGCGTTAACATAAAAATCCCTTAAAAACTGCCTTATGGGCAGTTTTTTTTTATGGACTTCGTTATAATAGGAAAAGTATGAGAATTAAATATTCAAGGATGATTGGACCAAATGAAAATCAAACTACTTTCTATGATTCACCTTCTACTATTTATTGCCCTATCTGGCTGTGGTCAAGAGCAGATTGGTAGCGAAGAACCAATCGAATTAACCATTTCAGCGGCCGCTAGCCTAAACGAAGTACTTACTGAAATTGAATCTCTATATGAGGAAGAACATCCACATATTAATTTACTTATAAACTTCGGAGGTTCTGGTTCTTTACAACAACAAATTATACAAGGAGCCCCGGTTGACCTCTTCTTCTCAGCTGCTGAAGACAAATATGATGAACTCCTAGAACGAGATCTAATTGACTCTACCTATAGCAGTGATTTATTAGGAAATGAACTAGTGTTAGTAACTCCTAGAAATTCAGCGGTTGAAATCACAGGAATTCCTGACCTTGCATCCAATGAGATTAACACAATTGCCATTGGAACACCGGAAACGGTACCTGCAGGTCAGTACGCAAAACAAACTTTACAACAGCTGCAATTATGGGACAAACTATCAACAAAACTGATACCATCCAAAGATGTAAGGCAAGTACTTTCATATGTAGAAACAGGAAATGTCGATGCAGGAATTGTCTATCATACAGACGCTTTACTATCTGATAAAGTAAAACTCATTGCGACTGTCGACCAGAGTCTCCATGACCCGATTATCTTACCTGTTGGAATTATACAAAGAACAAACCATAAAGAAGAGGCAATCACCTTTTATAAATACCTTCATTCGGAAATAGCGACAGAGATATATAAAAAATATGGATTTCGCCTAGTAGGTAACAAATAATGATGAATCCTAGTTTTTGGTCACCTATTGTTATATCACTGCAGACTGCAGCAGCTGCACTTTTCATTGTGGTTGTATTCGGTATTCTAATCGCAAGGTGGATGTCAAGAAAGAAGTTTAAAGGAAAGGTTTTTCTTGAAACCATCCTTTTGCTTCCACTTGTACTTCCCCCTACTGTTGTTGGATTCTTATTAATCATTTTATTAGGACGAAACAGTCTCATTGGATCAGCCATTGAAAATCTTTCAGGTCAACCGATTATGTTTACTTGGCAAGCTGCTGTGATTGCCGCTGCAGTGGTTGCATTCCCAATGATGTATCAATCAGCGAAGACTGGTTTTCTTTCCGTAGATATGAGGGCTGAAGAAGCAGCCCGTGTTGATGGGGCTAGTGAGTGGAAGGTTTTTCTATATATTACACTTCCCCTTTCCGTGAAAGCACTTGTAGCGGGTGTAATATTAAGTTTTGCAAGGGCACTTGGAGAATTTGGGGCAACTTTGATGTTTGCAGGGAATCTTCCCGGGAAAACACAAACAATGCCAACCGCCATCTATGTAGCCTTTGAATCCGGGAACATGGAAACAGCTTGGCTTTGGGTCAGCGTCATTATGGCGATTTCTTTCATCATGCTCCTTACAACTAGATTGCTTAATTAGTGAGTGTGATTCCTGTTAATCCATTTTCTATAGAAACTTACGATAACACTTGTAAAGACCAAATCAAAATTGATTTGGTCTTTGCCTTTCTTTCTACTTCCCTTTTTTAATTTTGCATTTCTCAATCCGTTAACCCCTTCACCCGTTATTTTCTACCATTTACTCTTAAAGATGACCGAGCTAAATTTGAGCTCATTTCTGATCATACTAGTCTTTTTACACTGAAACCGTATCCTAATAAGTTCGCATCACCTATTTACCAAAACAGCTTTTTTAAATAGTAGACAAGTTTTCACTAGTAGTCTGCATATGATAGACCAAGGACAAGTCAGAGGAGGTGAGCCAATGCGATTTTATGTAATTAAAAAACAAAGCATATTTTTAATCGTCATCTTGGCAATAGTGGCAGCTAGTGCTTCCCTATGGTTTTTAAGGTCACCAGAAGCGGAAACCGTGGTTAGCCCGGATGCAGGAGAAAAAATGAGGGAAATTCATCTTGTAACTGGTGAATTTAAAACAGTTACTGAATCAGGAAAAGAAATTGAATCCTATCGCTGGGATCCTGGAGTGATTTTTCTTGAAAAAGGGGAAAAAGCATCGCTTAATATCTACGGAATTAATGGAATGGAGCATCCTTTTGAAATTGAAGGGACAGATATTAAGGGGACAGTGAAAAAAGGGGAAGAAACCGTTGTTCCTGTCCAATTTAAAGAAGACGGGGTCTATCGCCTTATTTGTACTGTTCATCAAGACAAAAATAACAATGGACCAATGATTGCTTATATAGTGGTAGATTAAAAGGTTCCATTGTCGCAAATAAAGGAATCTATAAAGAGTGACCATCAAAAGACAGGAGAACTCTCTCCTGTTTTTTTGTGCTTTCAATATCTATTCACAAAAGGTTCATAACCATATATATATAGTGCAAACGTTGTTTGATATACTGTATTCACAGTAGAAGATTGGTTATTCACCCCCCTCTCTTCTATATAACAGTATGAAAATACTAAAAATCAATTATAATACAGTTTAGAAAAAATTATTATATAACGATAATTAAACCTTTACTTTATAGCGTTGTTCATAATTTCACAAATTCGTCACAGCATATCTGTTTCAGTCGTAGTATGATATAAGTGTAGTAACTGTTATATATAAAAAACGTTTCCCGAGGTGATGATAAAATGGTACAAACGATTGTTAAAGATGAAACTCTTAAGGAACCATGGAAAGGGTTTACTGGCGGAACATGGCAAAAAGAAATCAATGTACGTGATTTTATTCTAAAGAACTTTACACAATATAACGGAAATGATGAATTCCTTGCAGTAGCAACACCTGCAACAAAGGAACTTTGGAAGCAAGTAATGGAATTAACGAAAAAGGAACGTGACAATGGTGGTGTCTATGACATGGATACCGAAATTGTTTCAACAATTATCTCTCACGGTCCTGGATATCTAGATCAAAACAAAGAAACCATTGTCGGCGTTCAAACTGACGAACCATTCAAACGTTCTATGCAGCCTTTCGGCGGAATTAGAATGGCAAAAGCTGCTCTTGAATCTTATGGTTATGAATTGAACAAGGAAGTTGAAAAGATCTTCACTGATTTCCGTAAAACACATAACCAAGGTGTATTTGATGCTTATACAAAAGAAATGCTTTTAGCTCGTAAAGCAGGTATCATCACTGGACTTCCTGATGCCTATGGTCGTGGACGAATCATTGGTGACTACCGTCGTGTAGCTCTTTACGGCGTAGACTTCCTAATGGCTGAAAAGAAAAAAGCTCATGAATCAACAAGTAAAATTATGACGGAAGATACTATTAGACTTCGCGAAGAAATCTCTGAACAATACCGAGCTCTAAATGAATTGAAGCAACTAGCCGAGAGTTACGGCTTTGACATTTCCAAACCAGCTACAAATGCAAAAGAAGCGTTCCAGTGGGTATACTTTGCTTACCTTGCTGCAATTAAAGAACAAAACGGTGCGGCAATGAGTCTTGGTCGCGTATCTACATTCTTAGACATTTATGTAGACCGTGATATCGCAAACGGTACTTTAACGGAACAAGAAGCGCAAGAGCTTGTTGACCATTTTGTTATGAAGCTTCGCCTAGTTAAATTTGCAAGAACTCCTGATTACAACGAGCTATTCAGCGGAGACCCTACTTGGGTAACAGAATCTATTGGTGGTATGTCTATGGATGGACGTGCACTTGTCACAAAGAACTCCTTCCGCTTCTTGCATACTCTTGATAATCTCGGACCAGCTCCAGAGCCAAATTTAACAGTGTTATGGTCTACCCAGCTACCTGAAGGTTTCAAAAAGTATTGTGCAAAAATGTCTATTAAAACTAGCTCAATCCAATATGAAAATGACGATATTATGCGTCCTGAATATGGAGATGACTATGGAATTGCCTGCTGTGTATCCGCTATGGAAATCGGGAAGCAAATGCAGTTCTTTGGAGCACGTGCCAACCTTGCAAAAGCTCTTCTTTATGCCATTAATGGTGGTGTCGATGAAAAGCTTAAAATTCAAGTTGGACCTAAATTCCAGCCAATTACATCTGATGTCCTTGACTACAATGAGGTAATGGAAAGCTTTGACAATATGATGGAATGGCTTGCAGGTCTATATATCAATACCTTAAACATCATTCATTATATGCACGATAAATATAGCTATGAGCGTATTGAAATGGCACTTCATGATACAGAGATCCTACGCACAATGGCCACTGGTATTGCTGGACTAAGCGTAGTAGCAGACTCACTAAGTGCGATCAAACACGCAAAAGTAAAAGTAATTCGTGACGAAAACGGTCTTGCTGTTGATTTTGAAACGGAAGGTGACTTCCCAAAATACGGAAACAACGACGACCGTGTTGATAGCATTGCCGTTGAGCTTGTACAAAACTTCATGAAGAAGCTTAAAAAGCATCCAACTTACCGTGGATCTATGCATACGATGTCTATTCTTACAATTACATCTAACGTCGTATATGGTAAGAAAACAGGGAATACTCCTGATGGCCGTCGTGCGGGTGAGCCATTTGCCCCTGGTGCAAATCCAATGCACGGCCGTGATACAAAAGGGACACTTGCTTCCCTTTCATCTGTCGCGAAGCTTCCTTATGAGTATGCATTAGACGGAATTTCTAATACCTTCTCGATCGTACCTAAAGCACTGGGAAAAGAAGAAGTTGCCCAAATTACAAATCTTGTAGCAATCCTTGACGGTTATGCTGCTAAAACAGGACATCACTTAAACGTTAACGTCTTTAACCGTGAAACACTATTAGATGCTATGGAGCATCCAGAAGAATATCCACAGCTCACCATCCGTGTATCCGGTTATGCAGTGAATTTCATCAAGCTGACTCGTGAACAACAGCTAGATGTAATTAATCGTACATTCCATGAAACTATGTAATTAAATATGTGGGAGCGCCCCCCGCGCCTCCACATATAATTTGAAAGGGGTTATTCATCATGATCGGAAACATTCATTCAATCGAAACATTGGGCACAGTAGATGGTCCAGGAATAAGGTATATCGTGTTTACGCAGGGTTGCCTGCTTCGCTGCCAATTTTGCCATAATGCAGATACCTGGGAAATCGGAACAGGTAAACAAATGTCTGTTTCTGAAATTATTGATGATTTAAAAACCTATCTTCCTTTCATTGACGCATCTGGTGGAGGAATTACGGTAAGTGGCGGTGAGCCTCTTTTACAAATTCCATTCTTAATTGAACTCTTTAAAGAATGTAAGAAGGTAGGTATTCATACAACAATCGATTCCTCTGGTGGCTGTTATTCTACTAATGATCACTTCCAAAAACAGCTTGAGGAATTATTAAAGTATACCGATTTAATCTTGCTCGACCTTAAGCATATCGACAGGGAAAAACACAAGAAATTAACAGGACTGACAAACGATCATATTCTCACCTTTGCCCGTCATCTCTCCGATAAAAGGGTCCCAGTGTGGGTTCGGCATGTCCTTGTTCCAGGTACTACTGATGCAACGGATGATCTTGAAAAACTCGGTAAGTTTATTGGTACGTTGAAAAATGTCAAAAAAATCGAGGTCCTACCCTACCATAAACTAGGTGTTTATAAATGGGAGGCACTTGGACTGCAATACCCATTGCAAGATGTGGAACCGCCTTCCGAGGAGTCCGTTGGAAGAGCCTATCAGCTTCTAACAGCTGAAGTCCAGTATATCTAAAAAAAAGCAGCAGACTCACCTCAGTGTGAATCTGCTGCTTTTTTTCGTTCCCCCTTCATCAAGTTTCCAAAAAGTTGTTGACATATTTTTCAGAAAACATTACATTATATATATGTTAACCGATAATAAATTTAGTTAACTTAAAATAGGGAGGGAATCTTCTCATGACGAAAGAACGGATAAAATTGAGAATGATGATTGTAACTGCACTGTTCGCCGCGATAATCGGAATATTAGCACAAATCACTATCCCACTACCACTTGTCCCAATTACGGGCCAAACGCTTGCAATTGGTCTAGCAGCAACGATCCTAGGGGCAAAATTCGGGACTATTTCAGTTATTCTCTACATATTAATTGGAGCAGCCGGGATACCGGTATTTGCAGAAATGTCGGCAGGTCTTTCCGTTGTCGTTGGTCCAACTGGAGGATTTTTAGTAGGGTTCATCCCAACTTCTCTCTTTATTGGATGGATGCTTGAAAAAACAGCGTACACGTTTAAATACGCGATGATTGCAAACACAATTGGCATGCTGATTACATTATGTTTTGGAACAACATGGCTAAAAGTTTCTGCAGAGCTATCTTGGACAGCAGCGTTTATGGGCGGGTTCGTTCCATTCATTGCTGTCGGATTAATAAAGGCAGCTTTGGCGTCATGGATTGGCATAACAGTCAGACATCGCCTCGCAAAAGCGAACCTGCTTTATACAGTTCAGCGACCAACTAATCTTCCTAAATCCGTGTAAGCTTTTACCGTGGAATTTCCATTCCATGGTTTTTTTATTACGGTGAAACTTTCATCGTTCTAATACGTAATAATACTTATCAAGAGTTAAGTTAATTCGTAATATACTTTTTTACATAATTCCTTTAACCATGCTGAGGTGGCCCATTTGTTCGAATTATACCTACAAAGCTATGATTTTAATGCAGTTTATGCCTTGTATATCGCTCTTTTCTTAACAGCCGCTTTACAAGTTCTTTGGTTGATCAATGTTGAATCACCACTTATTGAGTCACCACTTAGACCTGACATTTATCTGCTTTCTGAATCTGCTTCAGCTTATAAATATCAGGCAGAATTAACCATTAATTTGCACATCCTGATTCTAAGGAAAATTAAGATGAAGGTTGCTCCTGAAGAAGACATATCCATTTTTCTCCCATATTAACATTTTACTATTTAGGAGGAGAAAAATGAAAAAGATATTATTCACCACTATAACAGCCATTTCACTTGTTTTAACAGGATGCCAATCATCCTTGGAAAATCCGTCGTTTTTTCAAATTACGTTTGTTCAGCCGTTTGAACGACTCATCCATTTGTTCGCAGAGTTTACTGGAGGTAGCTTTGGATTATCAATTATTATTCTCACCGTTTTAATTCGATTGCTGTTAATGCCATTCATGTTAAGACAATATAAAAATCAGCAATTACTAAAGGAAAAGATGGCATTGGTTAAACCAGAACTTGAAGTGATTCAAGTGAAATTAAAAGAAACAAAAGATCCCGAGGAACAACGGAGTCTACAACAGGAAATGATGGTTCTATATCAAAAGCACGGCATTAGCCCCTTGAATATGGGCTGTCTACCATTGTTAATCCAAATGCCAATATTAATGGGTCTTTATTACGCGATTATCGGCTCTCAAGAAATCGCGACTCATTCCTTTCTTTGGTTTGATCTCGGTCATTCCGACATATGGATGACTGCTATTGCCGGCATTGTTTATTTTCTTCAGTTTAAACTATCTCAACCTACTTTGCCTACAGAACAACAAAAGCAAATGAAATACATCGGTTTGTTGTCACCGTTTATGATTATCATGGTTTCAATAAATGCGCCTGCAGCGCTTCCACTTTACTGGGCTATTGGTGGACTATTTTTAATCCTTCAAAACGTACTTTCTAGAAAGTTGTACCAACCAAAACCTGTTGAATACAACGTACAAACAGAATGATGAATGCGTCGATATAATGGGTACTATAATAGGCTAGCTATAATTAATTTCATTAACCAGTATGGTTAACCAGCAAAATAAAAAAAGGGTTCCGAAGCTTTCGGAACCTTTTTTTATCTATGGAAAGATGCTGTAGCACCCCTTATTCATTTCCTTCAGTAAAATAATCTTTATAATAGCCTCCTACTTTCCCGGAGTTATCAATGATAAAATAAAATTCTTCTGTTTCATTTTTTACATCATATACTTTCCCGGGAGTTAATACTCTGTTTACAATATATTTATTTGCATCTGTATGCACACATTTTACCCTTTTTCCAGTTTGACGATCTTGCCAATTTAAATGAATCATTATTTTGCACTCCTTTATACTCGTTATCATATAGTATAAAGAAGAAAACCATCAAAACGCAACATTAATTTCCTTAGCTGGCATATGCTTGAATAGAACCACTTATCTCACGGATACCAACAATACCCGCATAATCAAAGGTATACATTTCACCGGTCATGATATTCTTTAATGTTACATAACGAACATCACAAATATAATCCATTCTGATAAAGCGTAAAAAGGAAAAGTGAGTGCCTCGATAAACCACTTCATAGATTCCATTTTCGGTAAATAGGTTCATTTCAATCCCTCTTCCTCAAAATTTCCTTCGTGATTTGTATTGTTCTTTACCACAATTATTGCTTGGTTTAAACCTGTACAAGCTCATAATATATGCCTTGTACGTATCTAATAACTGGACTATTTAATCCTTAACATGCGCTTAGTCCTAATAACACAATGTCTATGCTGATGCTCCAACAGAGAAAAAGCCTGAACAGAAATGTCCAGGCTCAAACGATAGATCGATTTTTTTCTTTTATTATTATCGATTTAATTGCTATATTGATAGCTACTAATATAGGGATGCTAGCCGCAACAGTAAATCCAAATGCAAAACTAGGAATCTTATCTTTTAGGACAGCTTCGCTGATTTCTATCCCTAGAAAGTTTAAGGTTATTCCTTTAGCATCAACCTGATCAATTACAGTCCAAAGTTCGATTCCTTTTTCTAGAAACAGGAAGCCAAACAGGGTTAATAACGCAACTAGGAACCACTTCATTAAGACTCCCCCTACCATCCTGTTGGTTTTGAAATATATAACGTATATATATATTTATTATAGAGAGTAAAGGTCGCCAATTGTAAAAACATTTGGAGTTGTAACAAAATGTTCATATTTATAAGAACATTTTGTTCACATACGGCAATTATTTTTCAAGTATCATTTTACTTTATAACGGCTTCATTACTTTTATTGAAAATTTTAAAAAAGGGTTTTCAAATCTTTTGTAAACCTTTACAATTAATTAAAACTTAATAATAACTGAATTGTCTAACCATTCATTCTGAGGAGGACGTCAAATGAAAATTATGAGCAATGAACAATTGGTGGTCTCATATCGTGATGCGTTGAAGTCGAAGCAGGATAAGGAATGGGCAAGAATTTTAAAGGACGAAATTTCTCGTCGCGGTTTAAAACCTATAAAAACACGTTAACTATTTTCCTAGACTCGCCGCATTTTGCGGCTTTTTTATTTTCAATGATATTAGAAAAAAACATTAGCTCCAACAAAAAACAAACCCAAAGCATTAGCAAGTAAATTAAGCTAATGCTTTGGGTCCTTTATTAACTCCCAAACAATAGGGATTCTGGGTCTTCGATTAGTTCTTTCACTTTTTTCAAGAATGTAACTGCTTCTTTCCCGTCAACAATCCGATGGTCATAGGAAAGGGCAATATACATCATCGGACGGTTTTCCATTCGGTCTTTATCAATTGCAACAGGACGGAGCTGGATGGTATGCATTCCTAGAATACCAACCTGTGGGCCATTTAGAATTGGTGTAGATAATAAGGAACCAAATACCCCGCCATTCGTAATCGTGAATGTACCGCCTTGAAGATCAGCTAAGGAAAGTTTATTTGTTCTAGCCTTCTCAGCTAGCTCAACAAGATTTCCTTCAATTTCAGAGAAATTTTTTCGATCTGCATCCCGGATTACTGGAACAACAAGTCCTTCATCAGTTGAAACTGCCACTCCGATATCATAGTACTTCTTCATAAGAATCTCATTGCCTTGAATTTCCGCGTTCAAGTATGGAGTTTTCTTCAATGCAGCAACGACAGCTTTCGTGAAGAATGACATAAAGCCTAAGCGCACATCATTTTCCTCATAAAAACGATCCTTCCATCTCTTTCTTAGATCCATTACCGCTGTCATATCGACCTCATTGAATGTTGTCAACATCGCTGCATTCTGTTGAACTTCAACCAGTCTGTTAGCAATAGTTTGACGGCGTCGCGACATTTTTACTACTTCTACAGGTTTTCCATTTTCGGCTACAGTCCCTTGTACAGCAGGTTTAGCTTGTGCTTCACGCTTAGGTGCTTCGTTCGGTGTCGAAGCAGTCTGTTTAGCTTTTTCAGGATCATAATTGGTTACATCTTGTTTGCGGACGCGACCTAAAGGATCGACTGCAGGAATTTCACTTAAATCAATGCCTTTTTCCCTTGCAAGTTTGCGAGCAGCAGGAGAGGCAATGACTCTTTCACTCTTTTTGGTTTGCAGACTCTCACTTTCTTGCTTTTCGCATAAAGGAGCTTCTATTTTTACCTCATTTTGACCCTTAGAACTGTTCTCAGACACCTGTTCAGTCTCAACCACAGAAGAGCCTCCCTCGCTCACGATGGCGATGGTTTCCCCTACTTGAACAGTATCCCCTTCATTTGCTTTCAATTCTGTAAGGGTGCCCTCTTGCTCTGAGATAATTTCTACATTTACTTTATCCGTCTCTAGCTCGACCACATATTCCCCTTTACTTACATAATCGCCTGGTTTTTTTAACCATTGGGCAATTGTTCCTTCACTAATCGTTTCTGCTAATTCTGGCACCTTGATTTCTGCCACCTTAAGTCCTCTCCTTTACTTTCTGGTTAATGCTTCTTCGATTAAACGTGCTTGCTCGATTTTATGGATATCCGGTTCACCTTCAGCTGGACTAGATCGTCTCCTACGCCCTAGATACTTAACCTGCATGTCTCCCTGAAGAGTTTTATTAATTCGTGGCTCTACAAAGGTCCAAGCCCCCATATTCTTTGGTTCTTCTTGAATCCAGACAACTTCCTTTAGATTCGGGAATTGCTCAAACTGTTGCTTAAGAGATTCAAACGGGAATGGATAGATTTCTTCTACTCTTAAAATCTGAAGCCATTCATGTTCTACAGGGTTCACTTTTTCAGCAAGATCAATGGCAATCTTTCCTGTACAAAGCACAACTCTCTCAATCTTATTAAAGTCAGAACCTAAACCTGGCTGGCTAATAACAGACTGGAATTCACACTCACTGAACTCAGAAGGATTCGAAGCAACCATTGGATTTCTAAGTAGGCTTTTTGGTGTCATCAAAACAAGCGGACGAACAACCTCTTCATTTAAAATAGCCGCCTGTCTCCGTAATATATGAAAATACTGAGCTGCTGACGTTAGGTTAGCAACTGTCCAGTTGTTTTCAGCCGCAAGTGTTAAGAATCGTTCGAACCGGCCACTTGAGTGTTCTGGCCCTTGGCCTTCATATCCATGTGGCAGGAGCATAACAAGTCCTGATTTCTGTCCCCATTTAGCCCTACCTGCAGCAATAAACTGATCAAAGATGACTTGTGCAGCGTTTGCAAAATCACCGTACTGCGCTTCCCAAAGCACCAAGGTGTCTGGAGAAAACACATTATAACCATATTCAAAACCAAGAACTCCAGCTTCTGAGAGCGGACTATTATGTACCGCAAAGGAAGCCTTTGCATTCGGTAAAGTGTGTAAAGGAGAGAAATGTTTCCCAGTCTGCGGATCGTGCAACACAATGTTACGATGTGCGAATGTTCCTCTTTCAGAATCTTGACCTGAAAGTCGGACAGGAGTACCATCTGCAATAATCGATGCGATGGCGATAGATTCAGCAAGTGCCCAGTCTACCTTTCCATCTCCCTCAAAAGCCCCTTGCCTTCTTTTTAGGATTCGTTCGAGCTTACCAAAAACTTTAAAACCTTCTGGCCAGTTTAATAAGTCTTCATTGATTTGAGTTAGCGTAGAAAGTGGAACCGCCGTTTGAATTCGTGGCAAGCCTTTTTCAACGATTCTAGGTACTTCAACCTCACTTAAGTCATGCTCACTCTTTTTGGGTACCTTCTCATATGCAGTAGTTAACTTATCAACAACAGCTACCTCTATAGCTGTTATTTGCTCATCCTTAATAGAGCCTTCTTTTCTTAACTTCTCAGCATAAACGGACTTCTGTGTTGGGTGCTGTTGAACCTTTTTATAAAGTAATGGGTTGGTAGTCATTGGCTCATCCATCTCGTTATGTCCGTAGCGACGGTAGCCAATCAAATCAATTAAGAAGTCTTTGCCAAACTTTGCGCGATAGTCTGTTGCTAACAAAGCAGCCATTACACAAGCTTCTGGATCATCTGCATTAACATGTAAAATTGGAATTTCAAAGCCTTTTGCTAAATCACTAGCATATCTTGTTGAGCGGGAATCGCTCGATTCAGTTGTAAACCCAATTGTGTTATTTGCAATGATGTGGACCGTACCACCCGTGTTATAACCTTTTAAGCGACTAAGGTTTAATGTCTCAGCAACAATTCCTTGTCCAGGAAATGCAGCATCTCCATGAATAAGGATGGCAAGAGCCTTTGAAGCAGTTTGTTTTGGATAGCCTGGTAAATCCCTATCTTCCTGGGCTGCCCTTGTAAAACCTTCAACAACCGCGCCTGCAAATTCAAGGTGACTAGGATTATTTGCTAATGTTAAACGTACATTAGCTGTACTTTCTGTTTTGATTTGTCTGTCCAACCCAAGATGGTATTTTACATCCCCGGTCCAGCCAAAGTTAATTCCCACTGAACCCTCGGAAGGAACAAGTTCCTTATTTGGTGCATGCTGGAATTCAGCGAAGATCATCTCATATGGTTTCTCAAGAACGTGTGCTAGTACATTTAATCGTCCACGATGAGCCATCCCAATATTAACGGTTTCGACTCCATCTTTGACAGCCTCTGAAATGACTTCATCAATTAATGGAACCATTGTGTCTAGGCCTTCAATGGAAAAGCGTTTTTGTCCAACAAATGTTCGGTGGAGAAACTTCTCAAACTCTTCTACTTCAGTTAAACGCTTTAATAAAGCTAGCTTTTTTTTATTTTTTAGAGATGGGAGTAATCGTCCATTCTCAATTCTTTCGCGCAACCAGTTTTTTTCCTCGACGTCATGAACCTGGTGGTATTCAAACGCAATAGTACTTGTATAAACCCCTTTTAAATGGTCAATTGCTTCCGCACCATTTCGAACATTTGCGGGTGCATCAGGGCAAATCAGGTTGGCAGGAATCTTTTCCAAGTCAGCCCTCGTAAGTCCCCACTGCTCTGGTTCAATGCGTTCATCCTTTTTTTGTTGTTCCAAAGGATACACATTAGCAGATAAATGACCGTAACCCCTAATATGGTCTGCTAATCGAATCGCAGCAATTATTTTTTCAGTATTACTTTCCTGAAGATTTTCAATAACATTTTCACTAGTTTTGGTAGCTAGTTCAAATGTAGGAATGTTTCCCTGATCAAAATATTCCTTTACTTCTGGATCAATGGAATTCGGATCCTCGAGGTATCTTTCATATAGTTCTACAATATACCCCAAATTCGGACCGTGAAAACCAGACAAGAACCCTTGACTGGTGTCAGGTTTACTCATAGAAAATTCCCCTACCATTCGTATATAGTTGAGCGCGGCATCCAGACTGAACTTAAAAATATGAAAAATGTTAAAATTCAGGGGATAACCGTTTTCATAGCTATTTTACCATTGCTTTCTCTTTAGTACAAAGGTTTTAAACACATAAACAGTGAAAACATTTTTCGAAAAAATCCTTATCGCAAGAAAATATCTAATTCATAGTATTTTATGCTTTACACAAAGACCATTCCTGTCTGACTTTAACCCTATTTTAATCAAAAAAAATCCCGAGCAAAATGCCCGGGAAAAATAAATTAGAAGTTTATTAGATTCAAATATAAACTTTTAGGAGTTGTGGATTCATTCCTTTTTTCTATCAAGCAAGAAACCAACATATCATTGTTCTCGTAGGGAGTCTCCATATGGCCACAGCTAATTGTCTTTTGGAATCTTGCACCGGCAACAAATACATCGACACCATCATCAGTTAAAAAACCAAGATTCTCTTCATGGACTGAAAAGCGATGATGACAGTTTTTTGATTCGCGCATTGTGTGTTCATTCCTCCTATATGACTATGTGTTATCTTTATTATATACAAAAAATTCGGAATATTTATGTGACAATTTAATGAATTTTTATTAGGGGCTTTCTCATCTAGTTTGCTTTTTTAAATGAAATATATATAGGTGTAGAGCGTTTGTCAGCCCCACACCTTAAATATGACTATTCTGTTATGACCATCGTTTTGGTTGGAAGAAGCTGTTCAAGGTGCCTTTCAATTTCAGCAGCAGCTGTAGGTGAAGAATCCCCATTAATGATAATAAATTCACCAATATAATCTTTAATCGTATGATTATACCGGGGATCATAATAATGCTCCAAAAGAATCGAAATTACCTTTTTATAGTTTTTATTTTGTGTTGCCTCTTCAATAGATTGAACCAAGTCAGGACTTTTTAAACGCTTTTCAATCCGCTTTACCTTTTCAATTACTTCATCCTGAAACCATTGTTCTTCTTTATAAGGTTCAACATACTCCCCATAAATTCGATCAACCCTATTTTCTAATGAGCACTGAATAAGAAAATGCGTTCCGGTCTTTTTTAAATCCATCATGAAATCAGGCTGTACAGCGCGACCAATGCGCTTACTTTCTGCTTCGACGATAAAGTATTTTGAACCGTTTATCTCATATAATCGTTCAAATAATAGTGCATCGAAGGTCTTTTGATTGTGTCCATCGCCAATTCCAATTGTTCCAAATAAGGAGCCCCGGTGATTTGCCATTTTTTCCAAATCAACAACCGGAAAACCTTTATCTTGTAATATTTTAAGAATATCAGTCTTTCCTGTACCAGTTAACCCGTGCAAAACGACTGCTTTACTCGGAAGGACTTCTGGGATCTTGTCCAATATATATTCTCGATAAGCACGGTATCCACCCGCTAGTCTAATTGATGGAACACCAGAGAACTCTAAAAACGAAGCAACTGCTTTGCTTCGCGACCCTCCACGCCAACAATGTATTACTGGCTTAACGCCGGTAGCCTCTAAGTTTTTTATTTCATGAAGCAAAGAAGGTAGCTTAGGAGAGACAATTTCCATGGCTCGCCATTTAGCTGCCTGATCTCCAGATTGTTTATATAGGATGCCAATTTCTTGGCGTTCTTCATTTGTGAATAAAGGTATATTTACGGATCCAGGAATAGATGCCTCTTCATGTTCGATTGGCGACCGAACATCCACAGGTACATATTTATCAGATGTTATAAGTTCTTCAACAGTAATATCTACCATACACTAAATCAATCCTCCAAGGGAGTTTAAATGATTCTCGCTAAAACTCCACTATTTTACACCTTCTTTACAAGGATTGCAAGTGGACCCCATTACAGTACAGTACTACTTTAATACTACACCAGTAAGAAGTTTTAAAGAGCGATAGAAGTTTTTCCACTCTTTAGGAAAGCTTTCTAGCCCCTCACTCTGATATAATGCTCCTTTTGTTTCTAACACAATCGACCAACTTACCCCATCCACGATGATTCCATCTGATTGGTAGTCTTTCTCCCAATCCCATATATGCAGTGAATAAAGGGCTTTTCTAAACTCACTGACACTCCCATGCTTATGATGAGGCAAACTAGTAGCAGCTTTTGTTCCATTAAAATGCCACTCTAGGAAAACAAAGGAATTTCTGATAAAATCAATACTAATTTTCACTTCTGGACCAGGATGGCTAGATTGGCTAAATGTTAGCTTGACCGGATCTCTTTCTGGACGAAGAGTTACCAGCTCACCCTTTACCTGAAACCACTCTTTTTTCAACCCAATCATAGTTTTGAGATGAGAGGTGTCAAAGCAAATGTCCCCTACGCTATCAAGTTTGGTTATCTCCTCCCATATAGATGGAATTGTCGCTGATTCTTTTTTTTCAAGTACCATAATAATTGCCTCGTATACATTCATCGGTTCACGTTCCCTTACTCCTATATAAATCTACTAAAATCATGTTTTCGTTATTCTGCAACTATAAAAGTTGTAAATTAGGAATAGTATAATGAACTATACTTGGAAAAACTGTAACATAGAGCACGTTTCACTAAAAACCAACGCTAAATTTCGACAGCAATCTTTACGAAATTCTCATTCTTCTGTAGTTCTTGTATCTCCTTGTCTATTTTTGCGCTTTCCCAAGAAATAATGTTAAAATTACTCTCGCTTTTTGTATGAAACAAGAAGAAAAAACAGCTGAGGTTCCATCACCTCAACTGTTTTTATTGTCAGCCCGTTTTAGCTGCTTGAATTAATTTTTTTATTTCTTCTAGTTTATTTTCATCAAAAAGTTCAATTATTTTACTTCCCACGATCACACCATCACAATGCTGATTCATTTCTCTTACATGTTCAGGTGTTGAAATTCCAAACCCTGCTAATACCGGTAGTCTGCTCGCATTTTTAACTTTTTCTAGAAAATCCCCTAACTCCGAATGGAATCCTGATCTTGTCCCGGTTATTCCTGCAACTGTCACAGCATACACATAGCCATTTCCTCTAGCCGTAATTTCTCGAATCCGATCCTCAGGGCTTGTTACGGTAACAAGTCGAATTAATTCCATCCCAGCTGCTTCGATATGAGGCACAAATAATTCTTCCTCCTCAATCGGGAGGTCTGGGATAATGCATCCATCAATACCCGCTAGTGCTGCCTTTTTGGCAAAACTTTCAATCCCAAACGCGATGACTGGATTGGTATAGGTCATTAGGATGAGCGGAATATTGATCTCATGCTTGAAGGATTGAATGGTCTCTAGCACCCCTGTTAAGGTGACCCCCGCTTCTAACGCTCTTATCCCTGCTTTTTGGATGGTTGGTCCATCTGCAACTGGATCTGAAAATGGAATCCCTAGCTCCACGGCATCAACACCATTTTCTTGTAAAAAAAGTAGTTTTTCTCTGAGTGTTTCAAGTCCCCCATCCCCAGCCATGATATAAGGTACGAAAGCCTTTTGATTCCTATTACGAAAGACCTCTTGTATTCTAGACATGTAAATCCCCTCCCAAGCGCTCTCTAATTGTTTGTACATCTTTATCTCCACGACCAGATAAGCAAATCACGATTCCTTCATCCTTGCTCATTGTAGCTGCTAATTTCACTGCATATGCAACTGCATGTGCACTTTCGAGCGCTGGTATAATCCCTTCTAGTCTAGATAAAAGACGGACACCCTCTAAGGCTTCATCATCCGTAATAGATTCATATTTTACTCGTTTTATATCATGTAGATAACTATGCTCTGGTCCAATTCCAGGATAATCGAGTCCAGCTGAAATAGAATGAGCTTCTTGAATTTGACCGTCTTCATCCTGGAGCAAATACATCATTGCCCCATGTAAAATCCCTGGTTTTCCTTTTTTCAGAGAAGCAGCATGACGGTCCGTGTCGACTCCAAGTCCAGCTGCTTCCACACCATACATTTTAACGGATTCATCATTCACAAAGGGATGAAACATACCCATCGCATTACTACCACCGCCGATACAGGCAACAAGAGCTTCAGGTAACCTTCCTTCTTTTTCCAAATACTGTTCCTTCGTCTCCTTCCCGATCACACTCTGGAAATCTCGCACAATCTTCGGGAATGGATGAGGTCCCATTACAGAACCTAAAATATAATGGGTATCGTTCACATGTGCTACCCAATAACGTAGCGCTTCATTGACGGCATCTTTTAATGTTCCACTGCCTCCGCTAACACTGATTACCTTTGCGCCAAGAAGCTCCATTCTAAAAACATTAAGTTGCTGCCTTCTTATATCTTCTTCTCCCATAAAAATCACGCAATCAAGATTTAGTAATGCACATACTGTAGCTGTAGCAACACCATGCTGTCCTGCTCCTGTTTCGGCAACAATTTTTCTTTTTCCCATTCTTTGGGCAAGCAATGCCTGACCAATTGTGTTATTAATTTTATGTGCACCGGTATGATTCAAATCTTCACGTTTCAAGTAGATCTTTGCTCCGCCTGCATGGGCTGTCAAATTTTCAGCATAATAAAGCGGAGTTTCCCTCCCGACATACTCTTTTAACAACTCATTCAATCGGTTTTTAAATTCGGGATTAGCCTGTGCACGGTCATATTCTTTTTCTAATTCAATAACAGATTGCATTAACGTCTCGGGAATATAACGACCACCATATTGCCCAAAATGGCCTTTAGCATCTGGTAGTGAGTAGATTGGTGTTTCAGTTTTCATTTTATACATCCTCTCTTATCCTTTTTGCCTCATTAATAAAAGCACTGATTTTTTTAGGGTCCTTTTCTTCATCGGTTTCGACGCCACTGCTGACATCTACCATATACGGTTGAACTGTTTGTATTGCTTGTTTAATATTTTCAGCATTCAACCCGCCTGCAAGCAGGACATTCTTGGTACCTTCAAGTTTTGTGGCAAGAGACCAATTAAAACTTGTTCCATTCCCGCCTTTATATAAACTAGGCGGGCTATCAAGTAGAATATAGTCAGCTTTTACATCTCGTACCTTTTCAATGTCTGCTTCACTTCTCACACTTACAGATTTAATCACAGGCTTACCGTGTTCCATATAGAGACTAACCTGTTCCTCACCATGGAGCTGGATATGCGTCAAACCCACTTCATCAGCAATTTTGGCAATTTTCTCTGGGCTTTCATCTACAAAAACACCTACTTTCCAAGTTTCCTCAGGAAGTTCCAAAATGATTTCCTTTGCTTTGCCAGGTGTAATTTCCCGTTTACTAGGTGCAAATACAAACCCTAATGCATCTGCTCCTGCATGGACGGCATGGAGAGCCATTTCAACAGACTTAATCCCACAAATTTTCACTTTCATCGATCACTCACCGTTAACAGTGGAACCTTAAACTCTTTAATAGTTTGTTGCAGGTTTGCGGTTTCCATGAACGTTTCTCCCACTAAAATCCCATTGGCTCCCGCATTCGCCGCTCTTTTTACGTCATCTTGCGTCTTCATTCCACTCTCACTAATTAGGAACGCCCCAGACTGTCGCACCAGTGGTCCAAGTTTTTCAGTAGTTTCAAGATTTACATGGAACGATTTTAAATCACGATTATTAATGCCGATTAAGTCTGCTTTAATAGCCAGTGCTTTACCGAGTTCAGCTTCATCATGTATTTCAACCAGCACTTCTAGGCCAATTTCATTTGCATATAGATATAGTTCCTGTAATTCTGTATCACTTAATACCGAAGCAATTAGTAAAACCAAATCGGCACCTGCTGCTTTAGCATGACTAATTTGTTTTTGTTCCACGATAAAGTCCTTGCATAAGATTGGTAGACTAACCGCTTCCCGTACTTTTGTAAGATCAGCCAAGCTACCTTGAAAGTGTCCATCGCATAGAACAGAAATAGCCGATGCCCCGTAATCTGCATAAAATCTAGCTTGCCTTGCTGGGTCTAAGCTTGCATTGATGATCCCCTTTGACGGTGAAGCTCGTTTAAATTCAGAAATAATTGCCATTTCTTTTGAACTTTTTAATTCTTCAATAAAGGATCGCTCTTTTTTAAAAGACCGAATAACCTCAACAGTCAAATCATGTAACTGTTGAATATCCTCTCGTTTTTGAGCGACAATTTTATCTAAGATTGTTCCCATTTATATCACCGCTTTCCGATACTGTGAGCTCTTATGAATCAAAAAGTTCAATTTTTCTAAGGCCGCACCTGATTCAATACTTTCAATTGCTCGGAAAATACCTTGTTGAACCGTTTCAGCACGACCAGCAGTAAATATACCAATTCCTGCATTCAATAACACGGTATCTCGGCAAGCACCTTTTTTCCCCTTTAATACGTCCAGTAAAATTGATGCGTTTTCCTTCGCGTCTCCTCCAATAATATGGGTATTATCATACACAGAAAGTCCTACATGCTCAGGGTGAAGGATTTCTTTTGTACGTACCCCTTCATTTAAAATCACTAATTGATTATCACCAGCAAGTGAAGCTTCATCCATTGAACCTGCCCCATTTAGTACCACAGCTCGTTTTCTTCCTAGTGTGTTTAATACATCGGCAAAGACATCAAGCATATCCCCCCGGTTAATACCAAGCAGTTGATAATCCAGATCCAATGGATTGGTTAACGGGCCTATATAATTGAAGACAGTTGGAATTTTTAAGTCCTTTCTGACCTTCATGATGGCTTTAATTTTAGGATGAACATATGGGGCAAACAAAAAAGCAATTCCATTTTCTTCAAGAATTTCTTCTGTAAGCTCTGTTGGTAAATCCAAAGATACACCCAACTCCTCTAAGACATCGGCACTTCCTGTTTTACTTGAAATACTTCTGTTTCCATGTTTGGCTACGGTTATCCCCGCCCCAGCCATAACGAAAGCCGAGGTCGTACTGATATTAAAACTTTTCGAACCGTCTCCTCCAGTTCCACAATTATCAATCATGTTTGGTATCTTTTTAGAGAAGGAACGAGAATTCTTTCTCATTGCTTGCACAATCCCGGCAATCTCCTCGACGGTCTCACCCTTTGTTTTTAATCCAATCATGAAGGCAGCTATTTCACTATCAGATATTTCTTCATTAAAAATTTTCCCAACAGCGTTCTCCGTTTCTTCCTGAGTTAATGCTTCATTTGCGGCTAATTTTTCAAGATAACGTTTCATAAATTCCCTTCTCCTTTCTTGTTTCCGCTATAAAATTTTCTAATAATTGCTTTCCTTGCTTCGTTCCAATTGATTCAGGATGAAACTGCAGCCCATACACTGGATACTCTTTATGTTTAACAGCCATAATTTCATTGTCATCTGTAGACGTAGCCATTATTTCTAATTCACTAGGGACAGACTCTTTCTCAATAACCAGTGAATGATAACGCATAACCGACAAACTTCCAGGCAATGTACTGAATAGCGTAGAACCATTATGTGAAATTTCCGACACCTTGCCATGCATAATCTCCCTAGCATGCATGATGTTTCCATTAAATGCATACCCAATTGCTTGGTGACCAAGACAGATTCCAAGGATTGGAATCATAGGAGCAAAGTATCTAATTAACTCGACACAAATCCCAGCATTTTCTGGTCTCCCTGGTCCAGGGGAGATAATAATCGCCGTAGGGTTCATTGTCTCAATCTCGCTTATTGTCACCTTGTCATTTCTCACAACTTTCACTTTCACACCGAGTTCTCCAAGGTATTGATAAAGGTTATAAGTGAAAGAGTCGTAATTATCAATTAATAGAATCATCAGCAGCCTCCCTTAATGCCCTAAGTTTATGAGTGGTTTCTTCAAATTCTTTTGTTGGGTCCGAGTCATAAACAATGCCAGCCCCCGCTTGAATATAGGCTTTATAATCCTTAATCACCATCGTGCGGATGGCTAAGGCAAAGTCCATATTTCCACAAGCCGAAAAATATCCAATTGCCCCAGAATAGACTCCTCTTTTTACGTTTTCAAGTTCATTAATTATTTGCATGGCACGAATCTTAGGAGCTCCCGACACCGTTCCTGCAGGTAAACAGGATGCCAAACCTTCCAGTGCGTTGTACCCTTCTTCTAATTCTCCGCTAACCTCAGAAACAATGTGCATCACATGTTGGTAGCGTTCAACATTCATGTATTTATCTAGTCTAATTGTCCCAATCTTACAAATTCTACCGAGATCATTTCGCCCAAGGTCCACAAGCATTCGGTGTTCTGCTAACTCCTTTTCGTCTTTTAATAATTCTTGTTCAAGCTGTAGATCCTCCGCTTCGGTTTTCCCTCGCGGTCTAGTGCCAGCAATCGGATTGGTCATAATTTCTCTGCCTCTTGCTTTTACTAAGCTTTCTGGTGATGCACCGGCAATTGAATAGTCGCCATAATCCAAATAATACATATAAGGAGATGGATTATTGACTCTCAATTTTCGATAAAAAGCGAAAGGATTCCCTGTAATTGTGGCTTCTAGCCGCCTAGATAGCACCACCTGAAAGATATCACCAGCCTCGATATATTTCTTCGCCGTTAGCACCATCTGTTCAAATTCTTGTTTTGAGAGGTTGGATTTAAACTCAGATAATTCGAAAGTGTCATCATGACGAGGTTTCATCTCTGTTCTTAATTCTAATTTTCGTTGCTCGATTCTTTGCTTCAACTCATCTTCATGTATTTCCGGCAACGGGATGCCAACAATAAATACCCTTTCTTTTAAATGGTCATATACCATCACTTCATTAAAAATCAAAAGGTGTGCCTCAGGCATTTCCAAGGGATCCTCATTTTCCGTTCCAATCTCCTCATAATCCCGAATGATATCATAGCCGATATATCCTACCGCTCCGCCGATAAATGGTATCCCAGGTACAGCCTCTATCTCAGGAAGATATTCATTTACAACATCGATTATTTTTTCTCGCTTTATTGTTTGTTCTCCTGTTGGACCATGAATCGTTACGCTTCCCCGGAACCCTCTTATCTCATAGACAGGATCTGCTCCAATAAAGGAAAAACGCCCTGTTTTTTCATGCTTCAGTGAGCTCTCAAGCAAAAACTTCTTCTTCCCGGAAATCTTTTGATAAATGGCGATAGGCGTGAGCATATCCCCTTCAATTTCTTCAATAATTGTATGAGTCACCTGTTTATTCAAAACCATGTAACCCCCACCCCTTTTCTTAATGAAAATAAAAAAGTCCCCTATACGCACGTAAAGTGCATATAGAGGACGATTACGTTTGACCGCGGTGCCACCTCAAATTGAAACCACATGGGTTTCCTCTTTTCAGATACAAAATGCGCCTTTAAAGATTTGCATTTATACCCTATCCGTTTAACGGTGGAATTCCGTGCTTTCCTACTACAATGTTCAGAAAGCCTCTTGCAAGCCCATTCCAAAAGCCCGTTCGTACCGGTTCACAGCTCCTCCGGCTCTCTGTAACGAAAATGACTAATGTACTCTTCTTGCGCAACGATTTTACTATTTTTTTGTAAATAAAAAACGGGTCCCTCTCCTATCAATAAGGACGAGAAACCCGTGGTGCCACCTTGTTTAGCCGAAAAACGGCTCACTTAACGGTATCGAAGCGTCTGCTTGAATACCTGCCTCTTGTAACGAAGAGGCTGTTCGCCAGAGCCTACTGCCGTAAAGGGTTCGGTCTGGAGCTCAGAAGGCCATTCACAGTAACATCCATACTGGTTTTCACCGACCACCAGCTCTCTGAAATGTTTGTTATCGCTACTCTTCTTCTTCAACGCTAACTACTGTATTGTTGATATTAATAATAAAAACAATTTCCGATAAAGTCAATACCCTTTATTTACTTTTTTGAATAAACTGATTTCAAACTGTACCAAGAAGCTTCTGGAATCGTTCTTTCCATTCGGTTGATAACGCTTCTAGTTGAAGCATTTCTTCGATTTCTTCTTTATTCCCTTTTTCATGAAATAAAAGCTGATTCCCTCTAAGAACAGTGTACTTGTTCTGAACACGATGAATGAATTTAATCTCTGAATCAGAAGTAATTCGTCCCTCTTCTAGCACACGAAAAAAGTAACCCGTATAGCCTGTTTCAACTATTCTTTTCAATAAGAGATCAATTCCATTATGTTTTGAGATTGTGGAGCAAGGAACTCTCCCCTGTGTGACTTCAATAACGGCTTCACCAAGGGTAAACACATCCCCGATAAATACTTTATCTTCCTTCATTCCTGTTGTTGTGATATTTTCACCAAAACCAGGGAATTCTAATCTTTGCTTGAATTCTTTTTCCCAAAGAGAATAATGTTCAAAAGGATATAAACATACTGCTCGATCTGGGCCCCCATGGAATTTTGTGTTTGCAACACCATCATGTTCAAAGCCTGCTTTTGATAGGTACACTTCAGTAACCTTGGTTTTCCCAATAGCAGATGTTTCTTGTTGGTCTTTCCAGTTGTATTCTTTAGGCATTCCTACGTTTAATTGAATAAGATTTAATTCGATCGGACTCCCCCCTAACTCTTATATTATTTTATGATGAACTTTAAACTTTTCAAAGCTTTTTTCCATAAAAAAGAAAGCTTATATTCACTCTTTTTGTCAATGATATAAACAATCACATAAAAGGCGGGTAAGCGATGAATTACGTGGAAAAATTGTTCTCCAATACCGAAGGAAAGGGCTCTGAAAAGAAAAAGTCAGGCATCAGCAAACAGAAATGGGCCATCTTATCTATTTCTTCAATTCCTTTGGTGATGACTTTAGGTAACTCAATGTTAATACCTGTCCTTCCAGTTTTAGAGACAGAAATGAACATTTCTTCTTTTCAGTCAAGCTTGGTTATTACAGTTTACTCCATTGTCGCCATTTTCCTTATCCCAATTGCGGGGTACTTATCAGACCGCCTTGGTAGAAAGAAGGTAATCATCCCTAGTTTAGTGTTGACAGGAATCGGCGGATTCATTGCTGGCTGGGCTTCATGGCAAATGGATAGTGGTTATTGGCTACTTTTAGTCGGACGGGCGTTACAAGGAGCAGGAGCCGCTGGTGCGTTTCCAATCGTCCTGCCTCTCGTTGGAGACATGTTCAAGAATGAAGACGACGTAAGTAGCGCCTTAGGGATGATCGAAACCTCAAATACTTTAGGAAAAGTGTTAAGCCCAATATTGGGTTCTTTTTTAGCAGGGATTATTTGGTTTTTACCATTTTTATCAATCCCTATTCTATCCCTAATTTCAATTTTGTTAATGATATTCCTGGTTAAGAGTCCGAAAAAGGCTGAAGCTATTCCCTTTCGTGACTTTGTTAAAAAGGTAAAAGAAATATTCGCCAAAAATGGTCGTTGGCTATATGCCATTTTTTTCATTGGAATTATCGTCATGTTCGTTTTATTTGGGGTTTTATTTTATTTATCGGAAATACTTGAATCCCAATACGATATAAAGAATTTGAAAAAAGGGTTATTTCTCGCATTGCCACTTGGAGCTCTTTGTTTGGCATCCTATATCACCGGAAAGTTGATTAAAGAAAATCAGGTCTTTATGAAATGGATATCATTTGGAGGCCTCGCCTTACTGGGAGCATCCATTGCAGCACTCGGATTATCAAAAGATCTTTGGTATCTTATCAGTGTATTCTTAGTAGGCGCTATCGGCATTGGAGCCTCCTTGCCTCCACTCGATACCCTTATCACCGCAAATATTGATAAAAAGCAGCGCGGGACCATTACGTCCATATATAGTTCCATGCGATTTATTGGGGTTGCTGCTGGACCACCAATTATTGCCGTCATGATGAAAAACTCCGAAAAAATTGTGTTTTATATGTTAACAGGACTAAGCTTCGCTGCTGCATTGGTTATTCTAATGGCGATTAAGCCAACAAAAAAAGGTGCGTAAAATCTCCTTCTAACAAATAAGAAACATTAAAAAAGGAAAGTCCCCCTCTTCTCATAGAGTGGGACTTTCCTTCTGTTCCAAGCTTGAGACAATTCTTACAAAAGCAGTGTTAAATTCATTCGGTTTCTTTGTGATTACTTGATGAGAAACTTTTTTCATGACAATGGTTTTTACATCTGGAACATATTTCTTGTATAAGCGGATATGCTTATTTGTAAAATCACGTGATCCATAAAATAAATAGAGTGGTACCTTCAGTTGAGGAAGTCTTCTTAAGCATGAAAAATTTAAGGATTCTCGATAAAAATGAAACCAAGTAGTTCTGTTCGCCTTAATCATATGTTCGTAAATTATTTTTCGGATTTGTTTGTCATGGGTGTGGGCAGTAGCAATTCTTTTTGCCAATAGATGCGGATGCTCTTTTACCATATACATTCCAACAATATGCTCATATTTCAGAATATTAGAGTTTACCTGCGGAAAACCACCGCATAATATAACGGCTGAGGTTCTATCTGGATGTGTTAGGGCGAATTCTTGGACGATAGCGCCTCCGGATGAATAGCCAAAAAGGACGACTTTTTGAATGTTAAGATGTTCGAGAAGCGCATGAACTTCTTGAACATAATCGGTTATTGAGAAAACCTCCTTATCGGTCTCGGAGTCTCCGTGTCCGCCCAAATCTGGTAAGACCAAGTGAAATATCTCCCCTAACGGCTGTTGAAAATGAAACACTTTTCTCCCCATCGCAGGCGGATGGATCATCATCACTGGTATCCCCATACCATATTCATCGTAATAGATTTTCCCATATTCTAACTGGCAAAAAGGCATCCGTGGCACTCCTTTTGAAGAATTTCCGATACATAGGTATACAAAATTATCATGCCACATTGGTATAAATTCATCCCAAAATCCCAGGCTGTGATAAAGCTATACGAATACATACAGCTGAAAAAAGTTTATAATGATACTATCACTTCCTAAGTTAGGCTCTATCATCAATTCTTGGAAGTCTAGTTAATCCCTTTACCATTAATAATAAGTGAGGTTCGTTCATTGTCTAAATTGACCCAAAGAAACTTGAGCGCGAAGTATGTAAGTAAGTTTGAATCAATTTTTAAATGTCCAATTTGCCAATCTTCCATGCAGGTTGTTCAATTTGAAAGTTTGATGTGTACCAACCGCCATACATATGATTTTACAAAACAAGGATATCTAAACTTCCTTACTCACCCTGTCAAAACCAAGTACGGAAAAGAACTTTTTGAAGCGAGGAGAACATTGATTGCAGAAGGTGGATTTTTTGAACCTTTATGTGAAGCCTTGGCAAACATCATTAAAGAAAACCAAGGAACAAACAAAGGAACTCTTTCCATCCTTGATACAGGATCTGGGGAAGGCTCACATCTAGCAGCAATATGTGATCTCGTTCGTTCTAATAGTGAAACAGCTGTTATGGGAGTGGGAGTTGACCTTGCAAAGGAAGGCGTTCTAGTTGCTAGCAAAAATAATAAAAATAATATTTGGTGTGTAGCAGACCTTGCCAACGCCCCTTTTGAAAATCAGCAGTTTGACGTAATTTTAAATATCTTATCTCCATCCAATTATTCTGAATTTAACCGATTATTAAAAGATGATGGGTTCGTTTTGAAAGTCGTGCCGCAAAGTAGGTACTTAATTCAGTTAAGAGAGGCTTTCTATGATGCCTCTGAAAAACAGTCCTACTCAAATGTTGACACAGTAGAACATTTTAACAAACATTTTACGCTCATGAATCAAACTAGAATTCAGTATACGATGAACCTTAGCCACCCTTTTATTGATGCGCTAATACAGATGACTCCTTTAACCTGGGGCATTTCAGAAGAACAGGCTATAGCATTTTTGGAGAAAGATTCGCAAGAAATTACTGTTGATTTAGATATTTTAATTGGGAGAAAAACAACAATTTAAGCTTGTACATAAAAAATGTGAGCTTGGGAATTCCCCAAGCTCTTTTTAATTGGTTTCAATTCGAGGTTTACCGGGGTCACAATTTGGTCCCTGTTTTCCAGTTGCTTCTGCCACTTTCGTGAGATAATAACATTCTTCTCTGTACATATGGTCGGCCATTAATGGGGCAATTGCTCCTAGGACCTTGTCACTCAATTCCATTTCTTCCAACTCCTCGAGAAATCCCATAAAAAGTTGCATCTCTAGTGAAACCTCACTGTTCATCCTCTCTAAAGCAGGGAAAGAAGAAAGGTTGGTTCGTAAATATCCCGCCATTTCGACCGCCTTTAGATAGAAATCTTCAAAATGTTTTGTATACCTAGCACTTTTTTCTTTTAATTGTTTCTCTGTCCGGTCAAGATTGTCTGAGATAGTCCCCGCATGACCTGCTGCATCCAGCAACCAAACTAGATGATGATGCAGTTCATGAAAAATTGGTGGCGTGTGCGATTGTTTTAAATACTCCAAAACCTGAATATATTCCTCCACCTCATTAACCATATGGTTAATGAAACTAGGCGTAAATTGGATTGTTATTTTTCCTAGTAACATTTTTTCAATAAGGTCCAATTTAAAGGCACGAATCTTTTTGGCTTCTTCATCTGCTTTTTTGCTTAACTGAACTAGATCCGTTGCCTCTACACTCTGAAGTAACCGGTCAAACGTATAAATGAAGTATGTTGCAGTGTCAATTTCTTTCTTTTCACTAGGAGCAAGCGCATCACGGATGAATCGGCCATGATCACCTAATACCTGAAGCCAAAAACGGTGTTCAAATTTAGCGGCACTTTGAAAATCCTTTGACATTTCACGTCTCCTCCTTTTATCCTCATAAAAGAATATGGACTGCGACATGAATTATGTCTGTCCCTAACGAGAAAATGCATTGAAGATAATTGGATAAACTAACAAAGTCCCCTCACTACAAAATAGGTCCCAACTTGCATTGGAACCCATTTATCTAGCAGATTTTATTCTATTTTTCTACTGGTTTCTTTAAGATTCCAAGCATAATGGCTGTAACAATTGCTCCTGCCACAATCGCAAGGAGATACATTAACCAATTCCCTTCGACTAATGGGACAACAAACAATCCGCCATGTGGAGCTCTCAAACTGATATCAAACATCATGGTTAATCCACCCGCTACAGCTGCACCAGCCACAGAAGAAGGAATAACACGAAGTGGGTCTGCTGCTGCATATGGAATCGCCCCTTCAGTAATAAAGGATAAACCCATAATATAGTTCGCTTTCCCTGCATCTAGTTCTTGTTTGTTAAATTTATTTTTGAATATCGTAGTCGCAATTGCAATTCCAAGTGGAGGAACCATTCCTCCTGCCATAATTGCTGCCATTGGTTCGTATACACCATTTGCTAATAAGCCTGTTCCAAACACATAAGCAGCTTTATTCACTGGACCACCCATGTCTACTGCCATCATTAACCCTAAAACGGCTCCAAGTAAAACGGCATTTCCTGTACCAAGGCCAGATAGCCAATTTGAAATTCCTTGATTTAAAGCGCCCACAGGCTCATTCACTAAGAAAACCATCAAAAATCCCGTCAACGCAATCCCAAAGAGTGGGTAAAGAAGGATGGTTTTAATGCCCTCTAATGAAGCTGGGAGAACAGATAATACCTTCTTCAATCCAATCACAAGGTACCCAGCAAGGAAACCAGCTACTAAACCGCCCAAGAAGCCTGCTCCTCCTGTTGCTGCGAGTAACCCACCGACCATACCCGGAGCAAATCCAGGGCGATCTGCAATACTCATCGCAATAAACCCGGCAAGTACGGGTACTAGTAAACCAAATGCTCCCGCACCTCCACCAATATCCATCAATGCTTTTGCAATTGGATGGTAGCTAGGGTCATTAGGGTCTGCAGCATTATAGCCAAATAGGAAAGACATCGCAATTAAGATTCCACCACCAACGACAAATGGTAGCATGTTGGAAACACCATTCATCAAGTGTTTATAGATGGTTGAACCAATAGACTTCTTCTCTTCCTTCTTACCGGAATCTACGGAGCCAGTAGCATCAGCTTTATAAATCGGAGCATCTTGTTTTAAGGCCCGTTCGATTAATTCTTGAGGCTTGCGTATTCCATTCGCAACCGCTGTTTCAATGACCGGTTTTCCAGCGAATCGTGCCATTTCTACTTTTGTATCAGCTGCAACAATGACCCCGACGGCATTTTTAATGTCTTCTTCCGTCAGTACATTCTTTGCTCCGCTCGAACCTCTAGTTTCTACTTTAATATCAACCCCAAGTTCCGCAGCCTTCGCTTTTAAGGCATCTGCAGCCATATACGTGTGGGCTATCCCAGTTGGACAAGCTGTTACCGCAACCACATAGTTCTTACTGGCAGAAACATCTGTTTCTTCCTCGTTTTCTTCATCATAGCTGTTAATAACGTCAATCACTTCATTCTCGGATGCTGCTGCCATTAATTTCCCACGAACTTCTTCTCTCATCAGTATTCCTGACAAACGTGATAAGGCTTCAAGATGGGTATTATTGGCTCCTTCCGGTGCTGCAATCATAAAGAATAAGTGTGCTGGTTGACCATCAAGAGACTGATAGTCTACACCGTCTTTTGATTTGCCGAAGACAATCGCTGCTTCCTTCACGGACCTGGTTTTAGCGTGTGGAATCGCAATACCATCACCAACACCTGTTGTACTTTGATCTTCTCTTTTTAAAATTGCTGCCTTAAAGTCCTCACGGCTATCAATCTTCTTTGCCTTTACCAAGACATCCACTAGATTATCTATTGCTTCTTCTTTGTTTTTCCCGTTCATTGAAAGAAGAATCGTGTCTTTTGTTAATAATTGTGTAATTCTCATCTTCTTTTCCTCCTATAGAGCCTCTGTAAGTTTAACTTGTGGCAGCAATTCATCAATTTTTTCTGGTGTACCAAGACCAATCGAAAAGGCTGTTGCACTGCCGGAGGCAACACTATAACGAAATGCTTCCTTTAAATCTCCGTTATAAATACTTTTCGCCAAAAACGCTGCAACCATAGAATCTCCAGCACCAACAGAGCTTTTTAGCTCTCCTTTTGGAACAGATGCGGTTAGAGCTATTTTTTCATTCATAAAGACTGCACCTTTATCAGCAAGTGAAACAATTACATTTTTCGCTCCAAGTTCAACAAGTTTCTTTCCATAATGCAATGCTTCTTCACAAGAACCTATTTCTTTACCAAAGAACTGTCCAAGTTCATGATGATTTGGTTTGATTAAGAATGGCCGGAACGGAAGGACCCTCTTCAAAATACTCCCCTCCGCATCAACGACAAAAGACGTACCGGTTTCATGACAAACTTGTACCAATTCTTCATAAATAGTACCAGGTAACTTTGAGGGGATACTCCCTGCCAATACTAAAACATCCTCACTTGTTAGCTGTCTGATTTGATGTTTTAGGCGATTCAGATTTTCCTCTGTTATCGTTGGCCCCTGTCCATTAATCTCTGTTTCATCGGTGGACTTTAGCTTAATATTAATTCTTGTGTCTTCCTCTACGCCCACAAAAGCCGTTTCAATTCCTTCTTTATTTAAATACTCCTTCACATAGGTCCCAGTAAACCCCCCAAGGAACCCTGTCGCAATACTTTTAACTCCCATGGAAGACAGTAATCGAGAAACATTTATCCCCTTACCACCTGGAAATTTTGCTTCTGACTTGGTTCTGTTTAGTTTCCCTAATGTAACATTTTCAACATTGACAATGTAATCAACAGAAGGATTAAGCGTAAGTGTATAAATCATGATGTCACAACCTTTATGCTAGTTTTACTCTCGAAATGATTTAAAGTTTCCTCATCGATGTCGTCTGTAATAATCATCGACTCATTGATATTTCCAATCTTCGCAAAGGACACCTCTGAAAACTTAGAACGATCAGCTAAGACAAAAGACTCTCTCGCCATTTTCATTGCCTTTTGTTTTATTAACGCTTCCTCCTGATCTGGGGTCGTATAGCCAAATTCAGGATGAATCCCATTTACACCCAAGAAGCATTTATCAAAATAATATTGTTCTAGGCTCTCTAATGCACCTCTACCAATGAGCGCCTTTGTTTTGGGTTTCGCAAAGCCGCCAATCATGTATGTGGTGATCCCCCTATCCAACAATGAATTCACATGCATGATACCATTCGTTACAACCACAATATCTTTAATCGGTAAAAAAGGAATCATCTCAAACGTCGTCGACCCGGCATCAAGATAAATCGAGTCCCCTTCCTCTATTAAACTTGAGGCAAGTTTAGCAATGCACTGTTTTTGTTGGAGGTTTTTGCTCGATTTTTCTATCATACTCGGTTCTTGTAGCTTCCCTTGCAGTTTCGCAGCACCTCCATGCACACGTTTAAGGTATTTCCCCTGCTCGAGCTGAGTTAAATCACGACGAATAGTTGATTCCGAAGTTCCTGTAAGTTCGACTAATTCCTGGATTTTCACCACGGACTTCTCCTTCACCCTTTGAAGAATTAACCGTTGGCGTTCAGGTGTTAGCATAAAAACAACACCCTTTCTTACTTTTATAGGTCTATTATATTGGTAACGGATTCATTTTTCAATCATTATACTTCAAAAACTTTCATTTTCAATCAAAATATAATCATTTTGTGACTGATTTTGATTACTTAGATTATCTTTCCACAAAAAAAAAAAAATCTACCTCATAATCATGAGGTAGAAGTCATTCTTACGCTTTATTAAATTCATCTGGATCAGCAAACATACGCTGATTTTGGTTCAATGCATTGATTTTATCCATGTCCTCTGAAGTTAGTTCAAAATCAAAAACATCTGCATTTTCCGCTATACGATGAGGTTTTGTCGACTTTGGAATTGTTACCACACCTGTTTGTAAATCCCAACGAATAATGACTTGAGCAGTTGATTTATTATATTTGTTCGCTATCTCAACGAGAGTTGGTTCATCCAGAAGTCCACCCTGCATTAATGGGGACCATGCTTCAAGCTGGATTTCATGCTTTTTACAAAACTCATGAAGGTCCCTTTGGTTAAATCGTGGATGATATTCTACTTGATTAACCATCGGTTTAATTTCACAATTCGCTAATACCTCTTCAAGATGGTGTATCTTAAAGTTACTTACGCCAATCGCACGAACACGCCCATCTTTATAAAGCTTCTCTAGAGCTTTCCATGTTTCAACATATTTTCCTTGAGAAGGAAGTGGCCAGTGAATAAGGTAAAGGTCTAAATAGTCTAATCCTAACTTCTCCATACTTCATCAAATGCAGCCAATGTCGCTTCGTAACCCTGATTAGAATTCCATAGTTTCGTTGTAATAAATAGTTCTTCGCGAGGAACGGTAGATTCGGCAATTGCTTTACCCACGCCAACTTCATTTCCGTAAATGGCTGCCGTATCAATGCTTTTGTAACCTGCTTCAAGTGCGGCCTTAACTGATGAGACTACTTCATCGCCATCTTCTACTTTGAAAACTCCTAATCCTAGCCAAGGCATTTTAACCCCATTATGTAAGGTAGTCGTACTTTTTAGATTATTTAACATTTCTCTCTCCTCCTCATAATTCAATAACCATTAAAGCTTCACATAATTTCTCCACTTATGTACTGGTTTCCAATTTAATAGTTTCTTCGCCTTTTCGTTGTTTAGCAAAGGAGCACAACCAGCTAAATCTTTACGGAAATCCTTAACATCTGGAAAGCAGATTTCCATTAGCTGTTTGCTTTCCATATCCATACTTGTCTCATCCGCACCGATATTTAGAGCAACGGAACCAAGTCCATCTGTCTCAATCGCTAACCGATAAGCTGTTGCAGCGTCCCTTGTATCGATATAGCTCCAAAGAATTGGTTTACGTTCCTCCGGATTATGGATGAATCGAGGGAAATTCTGATACATTTCAGGTGATATGACATTCCCCAATCTAAAGGAAACAACCTGCATGCCTGTCCTTTGGTGAATCATGTCTGCTGTTTTCTCATTTACAATCTTCGACAACCCATAGCTTTCCTCAGGCATCTGTGGATGTTCTTCATCAATTGGAACATACTGTGGACCTAAGTTTTGCTTTGAAAAACAAATTCCGTAGGAGGACTCACTAGATGAAATGACCGCTTTTTTAATCCCTAGGTTACCTGCCGCTTCTAAAATATTATAAGTGGACATAACATTATTTCGGAACGTCACTTCATTTGGATGAGAGTAAGCTACCGGAATCGCAGCAAGATGCACAACTGCATCAGCATCCGCCAATACTCCGTATACCTCTCCTAGATTTGTTAGATCGGTTATCACCGTTCTACATAGCGCTTCCTCTGGGTGTTTCATATCTGCGTTAATAACTTGATAACCATGATCTAAAAACTCTTGGATGACGGCGGAACCAAGAAGACCGCTTCCCCCTGTTACAACAACCTTTTTCATTCTTCCCCTTCCCTCCCAAACCTACATGATGATTATTACTAATTGTCATCTTCATACAAAAAGAAACCGATTTCAATTTCCGAGACAAGAGAAAATACAAAAAAAGTATAAAACATCTCCTCCATAATCACAACTAATTAGCACTAACCGTTACACATGTAGAGAAGCATTGCTACTTGCCGCTTCGACTTCACCAATTGAAACTCCGAGTGCTCTTCAATACCTTCACCATAAGCAGGGGCTACTTTTTACCTGTTGTTGATTTGCCTTAATGGGACTCTTTCGTTGTTCCCTGCATTTAACTGCAGTTTTTTCAAATAAATCTTTGTTGCTCTACATCGGTCATTCAGTTAAATAGTTACAAGTTTGTGGAATAATCATCATTCTCTTCTCGGAAATTCCATTTATAAACATCGCCGTCGCTTTTTTAGCACTAGTTTCTTATATTTTGGCTGTTCCAGCCATTCGTCATAGCTATTTGGCTCATAGGTTTTCGCCCTGCACATATTCCCATCCACTTTCAGTGCACCAACTCGATAATAGGGGTGGAAATAAGAGATATATAAGAACGGTGGCATGCTTTCTGTTTTTTAGTATAATAAATGGGCAATACTGATTGTAACTAAAAATAGAAAAGGATTCGTTTATGAAGATTCAAAAAAAATACAGATTTATTGGTGGTAGGATTGTTAAAACGGGGATTGCTGTCTTTGTTACTGCACTGATCTGTCACCTGTTAAATTGGCCGGCCATGTTTGCTGTTATTACAGCCATCGTGACAATTGAACCTACAGCAGCGGATTCTATTAAGAAAGCCTTTGTACGCTTCCCGGCCTCTGCCATTGGAGCAGGATTTTCCGTACTTGCAACCTTCTTATTTGGGGACAGTCCAATTTCCTATACATTTGTTGCTCTAGCAACAATCATTGTTTGTAATAAGCTAAAATTACATGACGGTATATTAGTTGCAACCTTAACGGGGATTGCGATGATTTCAACCGTACATGATGATTACTTGTCTTCCTTTTTTATTAGACTTGGGACAACCAGTACAGGCTTAATTGTTTCTTCCCTAGTCAATCTTTTCGTAATGCCACCAAAATACTCGGAAACCATTTCTCGTGCGATTCATACTCTTTATATGAAAGCAGGAGATCTTTTGAGTATCATTGGAAATGAATTTTGTGATATTCAAGCTAGCGAGAAAGAAATACGAAAGACATTCTATCATTTAGTTAGAGAAATTGAGAAAACAGAAAGGCTTTGTTCCTACCAAAAAGATGAATGGAGATATCATCGAGTAAAAAGAGAGGATGTCAGCCAATTCCACTATCAATGTAAGAAATTAAATATCTTACGTCAAATCACCTATCATATCGGAAACTTAATTTATCTTCCAACCAATCATTTTACATTGGGAGAAACGAAAAACACGTTAATCTTAAAAACGATTCACTCACTAAGAGCCATTTATTATGCTCCCAATTTTGCCATTCGAAATGAACATCAATCATTAATCTTAGAAATTACCGGATGGTTTACAGACCTAAAATCTTTTATTGAAACGAATAGTCTAAACAAAGGACAATCCCAGCATTTTTCACCAGAGATGGTAGTCTTATATGAGTTGCTTTCTATCCACGAATTAACAGAGGAACTAAGCAAGATACATAAACTTCAAGAACAAAGAGAGAAACGGGGAGCCAGAATACGTGTCCCAGCAAGATTGCGCTCTAATCATAAACAAGCTTAGTTTCTTCTATTAATAGAAAAAAAATAAAACCAGTTATATTGAGCTGGTTTTATTTTTTATATTATACTTCACCTGTGAGGCAGGTCCATTTTGTTCGGTCCACCTTATGCAGGAGTACATCTTCCTTTTCTCGCGCAAACAAATATAACTGATGCATCGGCCTGGTCATTGCCACGTAAAGAAGTTTGATATCAATTTCCTCTGAACGATAAATTTCACCCAAGGACACAATTAATACAGCATCAAACTCGAGCCCTTTTGAGAGATATGACGGAACGATGACGAGGCAATCCTTTTTTATTGCTTCATTTTCTTGTAGTAATTGAATCGGTCTTTCTATCTTTTTATGTAAAAGCTTATAAAGTTCTTTGCATTCCTTATCTGTCTTACCTATAATTGCAATCGAATGGTACCCGTCATTTTCAATCGTCCATAAAGTGGCTTGAATTCTTTCCTGCAACTCATTCCTGCTTTCATAAAGATAAACCAAGGGTTTATTTCCCCGGCGGACGACTGGTTCAACTTTTGGGAGATTTTCATTCATTAGACCTAGAACATCGTTCGCTACCTCCATAATATCAATGGTTGTCCGATAGCTTTTCTGCAATGTCATAAAATTCGCGCGCGGAAAAATCACCTTTCTTAAAGTCTCCCAATTTCTCAACCCACGATAGGAGTGAATTCCTTGGGCCAAATCACCAACAATTGTGAACATGTCTGTTTCCAATCCTACTTTAAGTACATAGAGTTGAAAATTGCTATAATCCTGAGCCTCATCAATGACAATATTTTTGGCCTTTAAATCCTTCTCAATGCCAAAGATTTTATGCTGCATATAAAATAAGCCTGCAAGGTCTTCAATTTCAACTTGATTCTTTTGTAACAGATTTTGATTATAAGATAGAAAGAATTCAGCTTGCTCCATATTCAATAAATCTTTGGCATAAATAATAAATTTTTCTTCATTAAAAATCAGTTTCTTATAATAATCGAGAAGAGTCTCTTTAGGCAATTTGTTCATATATCTTTTTACAGCACTTTTCGATTCGTTTTGAATTGAACTCAGTCGCTCTTCTCTTGAATCCAACACATACACAACTCGTTCTTTTCTTTTCTGCTCATCTTTTATATTATAGAGTGCTTGATCAAGAGCAGCCTCGAACCTTTTTTCAAGAGAGTCAATGATTTGTTTTTTCTTACGCCTTACATCAGTTTTAAGAATTTCTTTTATTTTGTCTAAACGTTTATAGTAAGGGAGATAGTGATAATCCTTTAAAAATAGTTTTCGGAGTTTTTTCCCACTCGTTAGCCTGTATCGTTCAAGCACAAAATCTTCAGTTGGCGAAAGTTCATCCCTTATATCTTTTAAATAACGGTCAAGAAGTGTTTTATATTTTAAAGAACCTTTGAATCTGGATAGCCACTTCACCATTTTTTCATTTTCTATATCTTGATTTAATATATGAATAAGCTTTTGTTCCGGCTTGACTACTTTAAGCTTTTTGCCAACACATTGCTTCATATAGTCAATATAGGTTGCTTGTCTAATTTTATTTACACCTAATTCCGGTAATACCTCGGCAATATAGCCAATAAACATATTATTCGGGGCAATAATTAACAACTGCTCTGGCTTAAATCTTGCTGCATGGTGATAGATAAAGTAGGATAAACGATGTAAAGCAATCGTTGTCTTTCCACTCCCCGCCGCTCCTTGAACAATGATAGGTCGGTTTAAATCGGCACGTATTACATTATTTTGCTCTGCTTGAATAGTTGAAACAATCTCAGTTAACCTGGTATCTGCTTTTCCAGATAGAGACTCTTGAAGGAGTTCATCTGTTGTGGTCAAATCGACGTCTTGATAGTCAATTAGTTTCCCTTCTACAATCTTGTATTGTCTCTTTAAAGAAAGATAACCTTCAACACTTCCTTCATTCGACTCATATTCTACCTTTCCAAGCCGACCATCATAATAAACATTAGCTACCGGCGAACGCCAATCAACGATAATGGGTTCCTGGGTATCACGTTCATATAATGATGTTTTACCAATATAAAAGATCTCTTCTGAGCTCTGTCCTTCACTTTTAAAATTGATTCTTGCAAAATAGGGGTTGTTTTTTAGCTTCCTCAATGCCTCGAGTTCAGATGAAGCCATTTCCAGAAACTTGCTGTTAGTGAGGATATTGATATAACTTAAACTACTATCAAGATGATCAAGGTCGACCATAGATTGTTTCACATTCTCTTGGAATGCGCCCTTATTTTGTTCCGCTGCCTTGATTACCATTTCCATATATCCCCTTGTGTAAGCTAAGCGGTTTTCTTCGTATTCAAATTCTTTAGACATGCATATCTCCCTTCTAATATAGTTTATAGAAATGCGATATTGAGTATGAGGATAAATTGAGGTTTATAGTGGTTCAGGAGGTCATTATTTAATATAGCATAGCACTTTTGTAGCGGCAATTTCCTTCTCCATTACTACAAAGCCAAATTGAATTTTGTTATGATAGAAGGAAGTTAAGCTAGAAAGGAAAATATGATGATTGAATATACAGGAGAACGAATCATTCCAGAGTTCATGCAACCGATGAATGGGATGTTATTAGAGCATATCGCTCGTTATCACTTTGCTATACCTTATGCAAAAGGACGTGTACTTGACTTTGCATGTGGAAGTGGGTTTGGAAGTAATATTATTGCTAAAGCAGCAAAAAAAGAAATCGAAGAGGTTGTTGCCATTGATATTGATGCAGAAGTAATCTCCTATGCACGAGGAACCTATTATCACCCATTAGTTACGTTCCAACAAGATGATGTGGTTGACCCAGAGCTCCCTAACAAATACGCACCATTTGATTTAGTCATTAGTTTCGAAACACTAGAACATATAGCAGACGAACAGCAATTCATGAAAAATATATACGAAATGCTGAAGCCAGGAGGAAAACTTGTCATCTCCACTCCCTTTGGACAAGGAAGAGGTAAACCAACTAGGGAGCCATTCCATGTTCATCAACTTACAAAAGAAGAATTCCATGGACTTTTTAACCGTTATAAAGAAAAGGAATTTTACTATCAAAAAGGGGTCCTAGTAGAGCCTGGTAGAGAAAATATCCATTATCCGTTTGGCATTGCTGTTTGTACGAAATAACATAGATACCATGCTCTTTAGTTAGGAGATAAATAATTTGAGCGATACAACGATCATTACTGAAATCAAAACGACTCATAAAGCAGTAGCGTTCACCTTTGATGATGGCCCTAATCAGCTTTACACTCCTCAGGTACTAGAAATATTCAAAGAGGTTTCTGGAAAGGCCACTTTTTTTATGATTGGCAAGCATATGTTAAACCATCCCGAGCTTGTCTCACAAGTAACTGGGCAAATGCATGAGGTTGGAAATCATACATACTCTCACCCAAGATTAACTGAACTAAGTTCAACGGAGAGTGCGGAAGAAATCATCACAACAGATAAGATCATAAAGGAACTAACAGGAACGAAACCCAAAACCTTTCGTCCCCCTTTTATTGATTATAATAATGAAACCGTTTCAATAATGAAAAAACTAGATTATCACATGATTAGTGGTGTTAATTTTGAAGCAACCGATTGGGAAATGCCCGGTGTCGATCATATCGTGACAAAAACCAGAAGTCAGGTCAGAAATGGAGGCATTTTCTTGTTTCATGATGGCTTCGGAGATCGTTCGCAAACAATTGAAGCGGTTCGATTGCTTGCCAATGAACTAACTTCACAAGGGTTTCAACTTGTCACGGTTAGCGAATTACTGGGCTTAAAAAACAAATAATTTAACATCCTTAAAATTGAATGTGAAAAATAAATGCATATAAAACGGAGGAAGAGAAGCGTGAAACTAGATCATGGACAAAAATTATTATTTATTGGGGATTCAATTACGGACGCAGAGCGTAATAAAGAAGTGAGAGAAGGAGGTAACGGGGCTCTAGGAAAAGGCTATGTATCTTTTGTTGATGCACTTCTACAGTCCGTTTACCCCGAACTTGGGATTCGAACGGTTAATAAAGGAATAAACGGAAACACCGTCCGCAATCTAGAAGCTAGATGGCAAGAAGACGTAATAGAGCAAAATCCAGAATGGCTATCCGTAATGATTGGCATCAATGATGTTTGGCGACAATATGATGCCCCTTTAATAAAAGAGTATCATGTATACATAGATGAGTATGAAGAAACATTAAGAAAACTGATCAAGAAGACTCGACCTCAAGTGAAAGGGCTAATCTTGATGACTCCTTTTTACCTTGAAAGCAATGAGCAGGACGCAATGCGGAGAACAATGGACCAATATGGAGCTGTTGTTAAAAAAATTGCTGTTGAGACAGATTGTCTATTTGTTGACACTCAAGCTTCCCTTAACAAAATTTTAAATACATATTATCCTGCAGCACTGGCTTGGGATCGCGTTCATCCAAATGCTACAGGACATATGGTACTGGCAAAGGCTTTTCTACAAGTATTAAACTTTGATTGGAACAAGTGCTAAGAAACTATCAAATTAGCTCTCGCCAATTATTTTTATTGGTCGAAGGTTAGTCTATTTGACAATTAAAGGACTCTATATCTAATTTTGATTTTACAATAGTTGGTAGACCACCGTTGTCATAACAATTGTCAGTCAAATCTCTAACTTCAACATAACTTATATAAACTTGAGAGATTACTACAAGGCCAACCACGACGATTAATGAAGATAGAATGATAGCTAAGCTTTTTTCTTGTGTTTGTTTTATATGTTTGATTTTTAAAACCTCCATGCAAGTAGTAAAATCACTTTAGCAAAATAAAAAAAGACGTGTAGCCTATTCGAGGGCACTGAAAAAGTCCCTCGAGATTTAGTAATGTGCTAAGACATAGTTGTTGATTTCCGTTTCAGGCGGCTTCGCTTTCCGCGGGCGTGCCGGGGAGCCTCCTCGGTGCCTTTGGCACCTGTGGGTCTCCCCTGCCCCGTACTCCCGCAGGAGTCTTCGCCGCCTTCCACTCCAATCAACAGAGTCCTAAAATTAGGTTGAATTCAAAAAGGCATAACCCCTTTTTATTAAGGGAATTATGCCTT